>Ga0307312_10000538_pt1 | contig 17928 bp, 15 predicted proteins | sample ER_DNA_202_FD_194489 | JGI IMG/M metagenome (GOLD analysis project Ga0307312, IMG submission 194489) | Bulk soil microbial communities from the East River watershed near Crested Butte, Colorado, United States - ER_DNA_202 | ecosystem: Environmental > Terrestrial > Soil > Floodplain | place... | reverse complement strand
GGCCTTTGCGGAGATTCTTCCCGCGCTGGAAACCGGCTTGCCCGGCGCCAGCGTTGTCGGCCTCGATTTTATTCCTCCCAAGGGAATCGCGTTCGATCTGCTGTTGGCGCAAGCGCGCGGGAACAGCCGTAATCCGCATACTGATTTGTCTTGTCCGCTGCTGATTGTCTATACCTCAGGCACGACGGGAAGACCCAAGGGCGCGGTGCTGCGACAAGAAGCCTTGCTGTGGAACGGGGTGATGAGCCAGCACATGCACGGCCTCAACTCGGATGATCACGTACTCACCGTGCTGCCTTTTTTCCACGTCGGCGGTCTCAACATCCAGACCACGCCAGCGCTGCACCACGGCGCAACCGTGACGATCCTTCCGCGCTTCACGCCGGATGCGGCGCTCACAGCGATTGAACGCGACCGCCCAACATTGACAGTGCTGGTGCCCGCAACCATTCAGGCGCTGACCGATCATTCCGCCTGGTTCTCGACCGATCTGTCTTCGCTAAAGGCAATATCGACCGGATCGACCGTCGTGCCGCCGCATCTAATCGAATGCTTCGTTGCGCGCGGTGTGCCGGTGCTTCAGGTCTATGGCTCGACCGAAACCTGCCCGGTTGCGATCTATACCCGCCTCGGCGGCGATCTTTCGCGCGTGGGCTCGACCGGCCTTCCCGGCCTTTGCTGCGAAGCAGCAGTAATCGACGACGCCGGCGTGGAGCTGCCGCCGGACACGCCGGGCGAGATCACCGTGCGTGGTCCCAACGTATTCTCGGAATATTGGGGCAATGAGGAAGCAACCCGGGAGGCGCTGCACGACGGCTGGTATCGCACCGGCGACATCGGCCGGCGCGACGCTGATGGCTATTTTTGGGTGCACGACCGCAAGAAGAACCTGATCATTTCCGGCGGCGAAAACATCTATCCGGCCGAAGTCGAACGCGTGCTGCTGGAGCATCCCTATGTGGTTGAATGCGGCGTCATCGGCCGGTCCGATCCCAAATGGGATGAGGTACCGGTCGCCTATGTTATCAGACGGGCGGGCTGTTCGGTCGAAGTCGAGGATTTGAAGGCGCATGTGCTGAAGCAGCTTGCCCGCTTCAAGGTGCCGCGCGACATCGTTTTTGTCGACGATTTGCCGCGAACGGCCTTGGGCAAGGTCCAGCATTTCATGCTGAGACAGCTTGACGAGCCCACGCGCGCGCAAGGAGAGGCCCATTGAAGATCGCGGTGCTCGGCGGCGGCAACGGCTCCTTCGCAGCCGCGGGCGATTTTGCGCTGCAAGGCCATGACGTCCGCCTGTGGCGGCGCGATGCGGCTGAGGTAGCGGCGCATCGGGCCGCGGGCTCGCGCATTATCCTCAAGGACGCCCATGGCCATCACGATCTGCAACTTGCGCTGGTGACCACAGAAATCGCCGAAGCCGTCCGGAATGTTGAACTGATCCTGTGCCCTACCCCGGCCTTTGCGCAGCAGGATATCGCAAGGCTGCTCGCGCCGCATCTAACCGATAGGCAGGTGGTGTTCCTGCCGCCGGCAACCCTCGGCTCGACGATCTTCGCGAGAGCCGCTCGCGACGCCGGCAACCGCGCGGCGGTGAGCTTTGCAGAGACCGGCACGCTGCCATGGCTGACGCGCAAGCACGGGCGGTTCGAAGTCGCCATCACTATCCGCGCCAAACGGCTGCCGGTCGGCGTATTTCCACTGAAGGCTGCTGATCATGCGCTCGACGTGATCGGGCGGGCATTTCCCGGCGTGATTGAGCCTTGCGGCGACGCGCTTTCGGCCGCGCTGATGAATGCCGGCCCGATCATCCATCCGCCGCTGATCGTGATGAATGCCGGCGCCATCGAGCATTTCGAGTGTTGGGACATTCACAAGGAAGGCACACAGGCTTCGATCCGCCGGGTCACGGACGCGCTCGATGCCGAACGCATCGCGGTGCGCGAAGGCTTTGGCTATGGCAGCCCGCACTTTCCCTTGGCGCATCATTACGCGACCGAGGGCGAGCAATGGATGTATGGCCGTGGCTCGCACGACCGCCTGACCGATTCCGGCGACTGGCGCGAGCGGATTGTACTCGCAGAGCATCGCTATATGCGGGAAGATTTGCGCCTTGGCCTGTCGTTTCTGGTCTCGGCTGCTGAGCTGGCCGGCGTTGCAACGCCGTTCGCGAAAGCTTTTCTGGCTATCGGTGGGGCGATCTGCGGCGAGGATTTCATGAATCAGGGACGCACCCTCGTAACTCTCGGCCTCGGCAATCTCGACCGTCAGCAATTGCGGGCCTTGTTGCGCGAAGGCTTTCGCCAATGACTAGTCGTCCCACGATTGCCTGTCTCGGCGCCGGCCGCATGGGTCGCGGCATTGCGGTGGCATTCGCCTATGCCGGCCACGCCGTCATCCTGATCGATGTCAAGGCGCGCTCTACGGACCAGTTCGCGACGCTCGAGGCCGAGGCGCTCGACGAAATCAAGAAGACGATGGCAAGCCTGGCGCGGTTCGGATTGCTGGCGGAGAAGGACGCCGACGCAGTGGTCGCCCGTGTCTCCGTGATGCCCACGCAAAAAATGGCCGCCGCGCTGGCCGGTGCCGGCATCGTGTTCGAAGGTGTGCCGGAATTGGTCGACCTCAAGCGCGAGGTGCTGGCGGCGGCCTCAAAATGCGTCGAGCCTGAAATCATCATCGCCTCGACGACGTCGACGATTCTGGTCGACGACCTCTCCGATGCGGTCGATCACCGTGAGCGTTTTCTCAACGTGCACTGGCTTAATCCTGCCTATCTGATCCCGCTGGTCGAGATTTCGCCAGGGGCGGCCACGGACCCAGCCGTCATCGCGCGGATCAAGGCCTTGCTCGAGAGCATCGGCAAGGTGCCGGTGGTGTGTGCAGCCACGCCCGGCTTCATCGTTCCTCGCATCCAGGCCCTTGCCATGAACGAGGCGGCGCGGATGGTGGAAGAGGGTGTCGCCAGCGCCGAAGATATCGACAAGGCGATCCGCTACGGCTTCGGTTTCCGTTACGCAGTGCTGGGGCTTTTGGAGTTCATCGACTGGGGTGGCGGCGACATTCTCTTTTACGCCAGCCGGTATCTCGAGGGTGCGCTCGGCAGCGACCGCTATCGCGCGCCCGAAGTGATCTCACGCAACATGCGCGACGGCCGCATCGGCCTGCGGACCGGCGCCGGCTTCCTCGATTATTCCGGCCTCGATGTCGACGCCTACCGCGAGCAGCGCCTTGCCGCACTCGTCGAAATGCTCAGACATTTCGGACTGGCAAGACCGCCGGTGCTCGATCGGGATTAGCCGAACACGTCCTGCAGCACGCCTTCGCGGACCACGGCGACGCCGTCGAGTTCGATCGTGGTGCCCATCATGGGAAGATCGAAATGGCCGGCGGTGTAGCGCCCGGCGAATTCGTTGGCGCCGGTGGAAAACAGGAAGTTGCCGGCGACAGCGCGCAGCTCGGTGCCGTTGGTATCGCGCTGGTCGTACATTGCCAGCGCCTCATAGCGGGCGCCGGGATTCATGCCGAATCCGACATGGGATACCGCATAGGCTTCGCGGTCGCCCCACGCCGCCAGATAGGCGCGCATCATCATCGCGTCGGCGCCCTCGCCTTGGAGATCGGTGACATAGTCATCCTTTAGCGTCATCCGGACCGGCGACGTCAGATAACGCTTGAAGGTGAGATTGATGTCGCCGGCCGCCATCACAAGCGTACCGTTGACGGTGCCGCTCTTGGGAAAGCTGACGACGATGCCGCCGGGCCAATGCGCCAGCGTGCCGGGCTTGTCGGTCCAGCCCCACACGCCGACCGTCGAGGCGCCAGCCATGTCGACGCCGAGGTCGGTCCCCGCTTTGGAGGTCACGCGCATTCGCTTGGTTCCGCGCAACATTTTCGCCGCCGCGCGCACGCGCTTTTCCAGCGCCGCATCGGGCACCATGCGCTCGAGCGCCTCGGGATGCTCGTTGGAAATAACCAGAATGCGAGCGCCTGCTTTCAGTATTTCCGGGGTCTCCACCGCGTGCATCAGTCCCTCGATCGTGCAGTCGACGACGAAGCCCGCCTGCTGCAGTGCGGTGACCACCGGCGCAAGCCGCTGGATCGCCTCGCTGGCACCGGTGGAGCGGATCGGCACGATCTGGCGGTTGCGCGGCGTCGGTACGATGACGTGAAACGGTCTTGCGCCCATCCGCAACAGAGCGAGTTCGGCCAGGTGAATATTGACCGCGCGCGACTGCGTCTCCGAAAGTATAGCAGCGGTGTCGCCGGACTTGACCGCGCAGCGCTCAAAGATCTCGCAGAATGCGTCGATCCATTTCGCTTCGATGCGATCCGCCAACATGCTTTAGCTCCAGCTTAAACGTTGCATCAGACTTCCGGAAACCCTCGCAGCAAATAGGACCGCAACCCCTGCAGCAGGCCGTTGAGAATCAGTCCCAGCAGCGAAATCGTAATCAGTGGAACGAACATGTCGACTGCCTGAAAGGTCCGCGCCGCCGTCACCAGGAGATGGCCGAGACCCTCGGTCGAGGTAATCATTTCGGCGAGAAACACCACGATGCATGAAATCACCAGCCCGATGCGGCAACCGGTGAGGATCGAAGGCACCGCGGCCGGTAGCACCACCTTGAACAGAATTTGGCGGCGCGGCGTACCCGCCGCCATCGCCGACCAGATCAGCTTCTGCTCCACCATCGACGCGCCGTAATAGGTCGAAAGCAGAATCGGAAACAATGCGTCGGCGGCAACGAGCGTGATCTTCGATTCGTGGCCGAAGCCGAGCAACAACAGCAGTGCCGGATATAGCGCCACCTTGGGCAGCGGCGCCAGCACCCGCACGATGGGACGCACCACGGCGTTGACCGCCGGACTGGCTGCGGCGACCAGACCGATGGTGACGCCGAAAATCACCGCAACCGAAAATCCCGCGAACAACCGGAACAGCGTGGCGGCGATCTCGCGCTGAAACGTACTGTTGGTGAGTTGCTGCGCGAGCCGCATGAGCACGACACCGGGCGGTGGCAACAGCGTCGCTGGGGCGTAACCGAGCGAGGCAATCGCCTGCCAAACTGCGATCAGCAGCGCGATCGGCGCGATCCCAAGCAAAACATCTGATGTAACAGCGCGTGCGTTCATGCGAAACTCAATGGAATGTCGAAGCCCGGCTCGGACCATCTTACGAGCCTGCCGCGCAGCTTTTCGAAGGCGGCGTCGAGACCGATGCCCATTGCGCCAATGATGATGATCATCGCATAGACGGTGTCGTACTGTCCCATATCGAGCGAATTGAACAGGATATTCCCGGCGCCGGACTGCCGCGCGATCATCTCGCTGGTAACCATTGTGATCAGCGCCAACACCAGCCCGGTGCGGCAGCCGGTGAGAATTTCCGGCAGCGCCGCCGGCAGTACGATCCGGATCATCCGCTGCATTGCCGACAGCCCCATGGCGGCGCCCGACCACAGCATCTTTTCCTCGACTGCTTTTGCGCCCTGAAAGCTGTGATAGATCACGGGAAGGCTGACGCCGAGAAAGATAACCAGTATTTTCGCGACTTCACCGACGCCGAGCCAGAGCATGATGATCGGCATCAGCGCCGCCTTCGGCACCGGATAGGTCACCATCAGCAGCGGATTGAAGAACGATGCCACGCCCCGGCTGCGGCCCATCATCAATCCGAGTGGGATAGACACCATAATCGCAACGCCGAAGCCGATCGCCATGCGCCGGATCGATGCCAGAATGTTGATCAGGGATTCCCTGTCGCCAAGGATGGAAGGGATGGCGCGAAGTGCTTCCAGCGCGGTCGGAAAACTGTCGGTGCTCAGGACCAGCGCTGCGATCTGCCAGACTCCAAGCAGGCCGATGCAGGCCAGCAGCGGTGCCAAACGCGAGATGAGTGCGCGACCTGAAATCATGGCTGCAACTCGTCATCGCTGGTGTCGTCGATCATGCGCTCGATTTCGACGACGTATTTCTGGTAACGGGGGTCTAGCAAAAGCTCTGCCCGGCGGCGCGGACGCGACAGATCGATATCGACCACCTGTTTGATACGGCCGGGCGAACGCGTCATCACCACGACCTTATCCGACAAAAACACCGCCTCATCGACCGAGTGCGTTACAAACAGCACGGTCTTGCGGTCGCGTTCCCAGATATTGAGCAAGTCGTTCTGCAACCGCGTGCGGGTATGCGCATCGAGCGCGCCGAACGGCTCGTCCATCAGCAGCACCGCGGGGTGATAGGCCAGCGTCCGCGCCAGCGCGACGCGCTGCTTCATGCCTCCGGACAGCTCCTTCGGGTAAAAGTGCTCAAAACCCCTGAGACCGACCATCTCGATAAGCCGGCGGCTTTGCGCTTCGGCTTCCGCGTACTTCACCCCCTGCTGGCGCGGGCCGTACATCACGTTGCCGAGCACGCTCTTCCACGGAAACAGCGCGAACTCCTGAAACACCGGCCCGCGATCGGGACCGGGCCCGGTGATCGCCTTGCCCCTTACCTTAGCCACACCTTCGGTCGGGCTGACAAAACCGCCGACGATGTAGAGCAATGTCGATTTGCCGCAGCCGGACGGGCCGAGAATGGAGACGAAGGCGCCATCCTCGATTGTCAGGGAAATTTCCGACAACGCGAGATGGTTTTGTCGCCCGGAGGTTTGAAAAACTTGCGAGACCCGCTCGATCTCGATCATGGCCGTGGCCAACCCGCGCGCCGACGCGGATTTCGCCTGAACGTCCGGCCGCGATGGCAATACCTTCATTCCCGCTCTTCTTCCCGACATGGGTCCGTCAGGCATAGCTGTCCCCGATTTTCGTCGGTTAAACCGAGCATAGCGGAAACTTGCAGGGGTTGGCGATGCTGTTTCGGGAGACGGCCAACGGGAATGCCGAAGTATCGAGCGAGAAAGGCTCGTCATTCGAGCTTCCCAGCCAATCTTGAAGGTAGACCAATGGCCGCCTTCAGTACGGTAAGTCTATCCCTGAGCGAGCGCGATGACCCAGCTGAAATCGTAGTGGGTGCTCGTTGCCTTCATCATGACCGTAGCGGCCAAAACAAAGACGATCTGCAACAGCGTTTTCGTCGTAAAAATTTTTGCAAACAGCGTCATGCGTGATGCTCCCGAGAGCCGTATACGGCACTGAAGCCCGGCTATCAAGACATGTATGGCTGTCCCCGCCTCGGGCTTAGGCGATGGAATTCGAACAAGTGAGCCGGTGGCCACCTAATCGAACCACGGCCATTCCGCCGCGCCGTCATGGGTGATGGCGCCGCCGGGTGCCTGCCCGACCAGGCGTGCATATTTGGCAAGCGCGCCAGCCCGATGCCGGGGTGGCCGCCGCTTCCATGTCCGCCGCCGCTCTGCAAATTCATTGTCGTCGATCAGCAAATCCATGCGGCGCTTGCCGGCATCGATCCTGATCCGGTCGCCTTCGCGCACCAACGCCAGCGGGCCGCCGATGAACGATTCCGGCGAAATATAGCCGATGCACATGCCGCGGGTCGCGCCGGAAAAGCGCCCGTCGGTGATGAGCGCGACCTTCTCGCCCATCCCCTGCCCGTAGATCAGCGCGGTGACGCCCAGCATCTCGCGCATGCCGGGACCGCCGACCGGGCCTTCGTTGCGGATCACCAGAACCTCACCCGCGGCATATTGGCGGTTACGGACGGCGTCGACGCATTGTTCCTCGTCCTCGAACACCCGCGCCGTTCCTTCGAATGCCAGGTTCTTCAGACCGGCCACCTTGATGACGGCGCCGTCAGGACAAAGATTGCCCTTGAGAACCGCGACGCCGCCGTCGGGCATGATCGGCTTAGCTACCCTGAAAATGACCTCGCCATCGGGCGCATTGGCCCCGCCATATTCTTGCGCAATGGTCCGGCCGGTAATCGTCAGGCACGTGCCGTCGATGAGGCCGCTCTCGACCAGCGCGCGGATCACCACGGCGGTGCCGCCGATGTCATAGACGTCCTTCGCGGTATATTTGCCGCCCGGGCGCAGATTGCCGATCAGGGGTGTGCGCGCAAACACCTCGCCGACATCGTCCAGCGAGAACGATATGCCGGCTTCGTTGGCGAGCGCCGGCAGATGCAGCGCGGCGTTGGTCGACCCACCGGTAGCGGCGACGACGGCGGCGCCGTTCTCCAGCGATTTTCGCGTTATGATTTGGCGCGGCAACGGTCCGCCCCGCTGCAGCATCTGCATCACAAGCCGTCCTGCCTGGCGGGTGACTTGCGCGCGCTCGGCATAGACGCCGGGGATCATCGACACGTTGGGCATCGTCAGTCCCATCGCCTCGGAAACCATTGCCATGGTGTTGGCGGTGAACTGTCCGGCGCAGGCGCCAATCGTCGGCAGGCAGGCACGCTCGATGCCGGCCAGCGTCGCCTCATCGATTTCGCCGGCCATGAAGCCGCCGACGGCCTCGTAGGAATCCAGCACGGTGAGGGTTTTTCCTTCGAACCGTCCGGGAAGCGCGCTGCCTCCATAGATAAAGATCGACGGCACGTTGCAGCGGATCATTCCCATCATCACGCCGGGCAGCGTCTTGTCGCAGCCGCCGAATCCGATCAGCGCGTCGTAGGCGAGGCCGTGGACTACGGCCTCGATCGAATCGGCGATCAGTTCGCGCGAGAGAAGCGAGAACTTCATCCCCTCGTGGTTCATGCTGATGCCGTCGGAGACCGAAATGGTGGTGAATTCCCGCGGCGTGCCGCCGGCCTCCGCGATTCCGGCCTTGGCGGCATCCACCTGAAAATCGTGAGTCATGTTGCAGGGCGTCTGTTCGCCCTTCATGCTGACAACCCCGATCATTGGCTTGGCGAGCGCCTCATCGTCGAGCCCCATCGCCCGCATGAAGGCGCGGTGGGGCGCACGATCGAGACCATCGGTCGTCACGCGTGATCGCCACTTCTTCATGCGCACAATTCTCCGCGCGTCCCGGCAACCGCCAGGACGACTCATTCGGACGTCCTCGCCTATTGCAGCGGTGCGACGATGGTCGGGTGCTTGAATTGCGCGACGTCCAACTTGGGCAACATTCCGGTCTCAGCATAGATGTCGAGCATTTTCTGGATCGCCGGGAAATTCGGCGCGGCGCCGGGATCGCGGCCGAAATCATTGTCCTTGAGAAGGTACGTGTCGAGGACCGGTATCGGTGCCTTTAGCACTTCGTTAACAACCTTGAGCGTCTCTTCACGATTGGCCAGCGCCTTCTTCATGCCGGAAGTGATATCGCGCACGTAAGCTTTCACTAGTTCCGGATTCTTGTCGACAAAGTCCGCGCGGCAGGCTTCCAGAATATGGACGATATTCGGCATCGCCTGGGAAAGCGAAAACAGCTTGCGCGTTCCGCCCTTGGCCTCGGCCCGCGCCGCGAAAGGCTGGTTCAAGTTGACGGCATCGACGCGATCCTGACGCAGCGCGTCTTCGGAAACAGCGAAGCCGACTTCGACGAGCTTGATGTCCTTGGTCGGGTCAATCCCGTTCTGCTTCAGAAGCATGTTGAACGGCCCCTGGGTGCCGCCACCAATCACGGATATGCCGACAGTCTTGCCCTTGAGATCTGCGATAGTTTTGATTGGCGAATCCTCTTTCACCGCCCAGTAGACCGAAAAACCGCCGGGCTTTTCGAAGACGTGCTGTGCCACGATGTAGGCCTTCAGATTGCCGCCGACCACGCCATTCGACAGCGACAAAGGCGCCTGCGTTGCGCAATCGAGCGCGCCCGCGGCCAGCGCCTGCGTCATCGGTGCGGTGCCCTGGAATTGCGTCCATTCGATATTGTAGGTCTTGCCGAGATCGGGAAATTCCGCCGGCCGCCGCATCATCCAGTATTTCGATTCCTCGGCCGGAATGGTCCAGCCGACGCGGATCGTCTGTTGCGCATGAGATGCGCTCACGCCGGCAAAAACCGCAGCCACAGCCCCAGCCGCCAAAATAAATCTGGAAGATATCCTCATCATCCCGCTCCACTTTTACGATACCAACAGACGCAGCGCAAATTTACATGCGCCAAGCCTTTCATGGTTCAAACAATCAGGCAAGTCATCGGACCCCTGGGTGCGGCGGATTCCGGCAGAGCCGTTGAACCGCGGCATGTGGTGGTCTTGGGTGCATTGGCCGCGCCTCGAGGTTCTGAATGCAGGTAACACGAGAAATGGAATGGCTGGGGTTCGCGCGTCAGGCGCAGCCAATGTCGATTGAAGCGAAGCCGTCGTCAGCGACGAAAAACCGTTGCAGTCGCGCGGAAGGCGGTTAGAAATGCAGTTCGCATGGAAGCCTCTAATTAAACCAGGGATCCGCGCCAATGTATGACCCTGCGGGTGTTAAAACATTACCCGAATTTCTTGTTCCGGAGCAGATGAAAGCGTGGGTGTTAGGCGACCCGGACGAGCTTCTGCTGCGCGACAAGCCTACGCCCGTCCCTGGGCGCGCGGAGGTCCTGGTCCGCATCGACGCAGTCGCCATTTGCGCAACCGACCTTGAGATCATCCACAGCGGGTCGCCGGCAAGCATTGGCCGCGGCTTGCCCTTCAACAAGAATTTCACGCCCGGTCATGAATATATGGGCACGGTTGCCGCGCTCGGACCTGATGTCGACGAGTTTGCAATCGGCGAACGCGTCAGCGTGGAGATCCATGCCGGCTGCGGCCAGTGCAAGCGGTGCCGGCAGGGTATGTACACCTCGTGCCTCAACTACGGCAGACCCGACAAAGGCCACCGCGCCAACGGTTTTACTACCGATGGCGGGTTCGCCGAATACGCGGTCAATCACATCAATACGCTGGCGCGGGTGCCCAATACCATGAGTGACACGGAAGCGACGCTTGTCGTCACTGCCGGAACTTCGATGTACGGCCTGACCGAGCTGGGCGGCCTCGTTGCCGGTGAGAGCGTGGTGGTGATTGGTCCCGGTCCGATCGGGTTGCTCGCTGTGGCCGTTGCAAAAGCGCTGGGAGCGAGCCCGGTCATCCTGACGGGAACGCGCGACAAGCGCCTCGCGATCGGCAAGGAGTTGGGTGCGGACCGCGTCATCAATATCGCCGAGGAGAACGCAGTCGACGTCGTCAAAGGGCTCACCGGCGGAATCGGCGCGGATTACGTGGTCGAGTGCGCCGGCACCGAAGCCACCGTCAATCAGGCCATCCATATGGCCAATCGCGGCGGCAAAATCTGCCTCGCGGCATTTCCTCACGACCCCGTCACGACGGATTTGGCTCATCTGGTGAAGAACAATATTTACGTCTACGGGATTCGCGGCGAGGGCCGCAGCGCCACGCGCCGCGCAATGGCCCTAATGGCCGAAAAGCGCTTCGATGCGACGAAGATTCACACCCATACGTTCGCCCTCGCAGACCTGCCTACCGCGCTCCGCTACGCCCGCGACCGGGTTGAGGACGCGATCAAGGTCGTCGTCACCACCCGGCAAGCGAATTTGCTCGTCAGCGCAGCGGAGTAGTGCAACCTGGCGCGGGATCCGGAAACGTTTCACACCGACGAGTAGCGCTCACTGATTTCCTTGTTTGCCAGCAGCTCGCTAGCGGCAGCGTGGTAAACCATGGCGCCCTGATCCAGAACATCGGCGTGATCGGCGATATCGAGCGCCAGCTCCATGCTCTGCAGGCGAAGATTGGCGGGCCCAGCCAGCGACCCTCCGCTCCGACGGATAGGTAGGACTCGAACCTAGGGCCAGACCTTAGCGCGCGTGAAGCCCTTAGCGGGCAATCATGCGATCCCGCCGAGATAGAGCCGCTTGACGATGTCGTTGCCTCTCAATTCGTCGACCGAATCGGCCGCGACGACGATTTCACCATGGACGATGATGTAACCGCGATCGGCAATCCGGATCGCCTGGTTGAAGTTTTGCTCCGCCATGAGCACAGTCAGACCGAGATGCTGATTGAGCTCGCCGATCTTGGCGATGGTCTGCGAGACCAGGAGCGGCGACAGGCCTACCGAAGGCTCATCGATCAACAACAGGCGTGGCGACGACATCAGCGCGCGCGCGATGGCTAGCATCTGTTGCTGCCCGCCTGACATGGTGCCGGCGAGTTGGCTCTGTAGCCCCTTGAGGGCCGGAAATGTTTCGAAGGCAAGCGCAAGATTACGATCGATATTACGCCGGGCGGCCTTGCGGAAGGCGCCGAGCATCAGATTTTCCAACACGGTCAGCTTGGGAAACAGCCGCCGCCCCTCGGGAACCAGCGCCACGCCGAGGTCGACGATGGCCTCAGTCGACAGCCTGGCCAGATCGTGCGTCATTCCGTCGATCGTCAGCGACATGCTTCCACGCTGTGGCCGAACCAGGCCGGCGACGCACTTCATCAGGGTACTCTTGCCGTTGCCGTTGGTGCCAAGCAATGCGACGGTCTCGCCAGCCTCGACATGGAGCGTGACACCGCGCAGCGCTTTCACGGCACCGTACCCCGCATCAAGGTCATTGATGGCAAGGCTAAGTGCCAAGGTAGGCATCCTGCACGCGCTGGTTAGCCATGACTTCGGACGCATCACCGCCTGCATGATGTGCTCGATCATGATGATGGTGATGTCCTGACTCGCGAGGCTCATGAGGAGATCAAGCACCTCGTCGACTTCCGAGCTGGAAAGGCCGGCCATGGCCTCGTCGGAGATCAGGAGTTTTGGGTGCGTCGCCATCGCGCGGGCAAGCTCCATCTTGCGCAATTCCACCTGGCTAAGCTTGGTAGCCGACACGTCCGCCTTCGACGCGAGACCCATCCGCGTCAGGATTGACATCATGGTGTCGCGTCGTTGCGGAGCCGAGGCGGCTTCGTCCGTGACCGCCGCGAAGTCGAGCGCGACCATGAGGTTTTCGGAAACCGTCATGCTTTTGAACGGCCGCGGGATCTGGAAGCTGCGCGCAATGCCGCGGCGCGTGCGCATATGCGGCTGCAAGCGCGTGATGTCCTCGTCGCGGAACGTCACGGTGCCGGGCTCGGTACGGAACGCGCCGGAAATACAGTTGATCAGTGTGGTCTTTCCCGAGCCGTTCGGGCCAATGAGGCCGAAGCGCTCTCCCGGACGAATCTCGACGCTGACATTGTCGAGCGCGGTAAAGCCGCCGAAACGCTTGGTAAGCGCTGAGACCCGCAGCAAGGGCGCCTGGGTTTCGGGAGGCATCATCCTTCCCCATCGTTGCGATTGCGGCGAACCCTGCGGATCAGGCCAATGATGCCCTCGGGCGCGCCCACGACGAACAGCACCAGCATCACACCGAGCACCAGCACGTTGACTTCCGACGAGATGGTGACGGTCAGCAATTGTTGCGTCGTGCCCAACAGGATCGCGCCGATAACCGGACCCGCCCAATGCGCGGTCCCGCCGATCAGTGACATCGCGAGCGCCGAGACGGAGTAATTGAGGTTGAACGCGGACGACGGGTCCGCGTACTGCAGGTACATCGCAGCGGGTGCGCCGGCCGCGCACATCAGCGCGCCGGAGATGACGCACGCCAGCAGCTTCAGCCGCAGGGTCGGCACGCCGGTGCATTCCGCGGCAAGCTCATCGTCCTTGAGCGCCTGGAGACCGCGGCCAACCCACGAGCCTTGAATGTAGCGCGCCATCGCAACTGCCACCACCACGAGTAGGGCCTGAACAAAAAACAGCATCTGCACGTAGCTGTTGAATGGGGACATCACCGGCGGGCGCTGCATCTGAATGCCGGACGCGCCGCCGACGAAACGCCAATTCGTCACCGACGTCTCGATGATGATCGTCAGCGCAATTGTCGCGATCGAGAAGTAGATACCCTGCATGCGCAGGGTCAGCAGGCCCAGGGCGAAGCCAAGGAATGCACCGATGGCTGCGGCGGCTGCGATCTGCACGGCAAGCGGCGCGCCAAACGCCTTGAACAGAAACACGGCCGTGTAAACGCCAACACCGAAAAACGCACTGGTGCCGAAATTCACGTAACCGGCATAGCCGCCGAGAATGCTCCAGGCCACCGCGAGTACGATGAACTGCAGGATCACGTAGCAAGCAAAGAAGGGATACTCGTTGCCGATCACCTGTGTCATCAGCAGGGCGGCGACGAGAAACAGGATGGCCCCGACCCAGAACAAGATGCCGTTACGGTTCATGATCGCCTGCCGAACAGGCCCTGCGGCCGAACGGCAAGAACGCCGAGCAGCATCGCGAACGAAATGGCCGGCGCCCAGGAGGCGCCGAACAGGGTCAGGACGATCGTTTCGGCGACGCCGAGGATGATGGCAGCGACGAGCGTGCCGGTCATGCTGCCGAGCCCTGCCATGACCACGATGCAGAATGTCCGTCCGATATAGGTGCGGTCCAGTGTCGCATCGACGGGAGCGACGATGATAAGCAGGGCACCCGCGATCCCGAGCACGGCCGTTGCAATGCCGAACGCCCATTGCTTGATGCGGACCGGGTTGGCTCCCATTAGCCGTAGCGCCTCCTGGTCCTGCGCCACCGCGCGGATCGCGCGTCCCATGAACGTTCGCGACAGGTACAGCGTCAACAGAGTCGTCAGCCCAACGGCTACCACGAACGCGACGACCAGCCGGAACGGAATCCGCATATCGCCTATCCGCCAGGCCTTGCCGATATAGGACGCGGTGACCGAGCGCTGGTCCACACCGAATTGCAGAATGATCAGCACTTCGATGATGAACGCGATGCCGAAGAAGAACGCGATGCCACGCACGCCGGCATCGCTGCCGCGTTTTTCGAATGTCTCGTAATACAGGCGGTAGGCGGCAATACCGAAGACGAAGAGCAGCGGCGTGATCAACAGGCCTGCCAGCAGCGGGTCGATGTCATAGCGATCGTTGAGCAAGAACACGCCGTAGGACGCCCCTACCAGAAAGGCCGGATGGGCAAGGTGGGGAACGTCGAGCAGGCCGAAGGAGATCGACAACCCAAGGCTTACGGCCGCATAGAAGCAGCCGAGCAGCACACCGATCACCACCGCATCGCGCAGCAGGTCAAACGAAAACAATTGAGGTCCCCCCTGACCCGTTCTTGAGCCGCCGCTTCCCCGGTTCGCGTACGCCGGGGTTATCCGATTCCTTGCCCGGGATCATTTGCCCCGATCCCGGGCAGCCGCGCCATGGTCCGGAGAAAGGCCGCGAGGGTTAGTTCCGGGCCGCCTCAAAGGGAATAACGAGATCGCCCGATTTCAGTTTCTCGGGGAACAGGATCACCTGCTTGCCCGAACTGCGGAACTGCTCGATGTTCTTGTCCACAATACCACGGAACTGGGCCTGCAGCGTCGCAGTTTCCTTGCGCTCGCCGTCCGCCGAAAACACGATCGGACCAACGATGGTCTTGATCTCGTTTTCGTGCAGATATTTTGCCAGGGCCTTCTGGTCGAGTGAGCCAACAGCTTTGATGGCCTGCTCGACGAGTTGACCGCTGGCGTAGCCGAACGGCGCAAGATAGTAACCCAGCGGATCGACCTTGGCTTCCACGGCCTTTTTCGCATAGGTGTCGAAGAACGCCTTCGTGCCCTCGTAATACATGCTCTTTTCCGGGAGCCATGAATTGTAGTTGACGACGCCGTTGAGCAGCGAGCCCAGGTTTGCCATGACCGCGCCGAACTGCAGGCCGACCATGCCGCCGCCGAAAATCTTGACGTTGTCGCCGATCCCGAGCTCATTGACGGCGCGCAGGATACCGGCCGAATCCGGCGGATAGGACGCGACATAGACGATGTCAGGCTTGGCGGACTTGAGCGCGCGGAGGATGCCGGAGAATTCCACCGTGTTGGGCGGATAGGACTGGTCGAAAACGACCGGCATGTTCATCCGCTTGGCGACGTCCCGCGCGGTCAGCGCCAGATTCTGGGCGAATTCCTGGTCGGCCGCGAGAAGCGCAACGGTCTTGCCGCCGGCCTTCTGGCCGAGCTCGAGAAACGATGCCGCCCAGGCGTCGGACGGTCCCCACGGGGCGTTGTTGAACCACATGTCGTGGCCAACCTTGCTGTTCACCTGAAACGAGAAATTGCCGATCAGCAAGATGCCGCGCTGCTTGACGAGCGGCATGATCGGCGCCGTGGGCACGGTTCCGTAGGGCGCGAACAGCAGATCGACCTTGTCGACGTCCAGCAGCTTCGAGTAGATCGCCGGAGTCTCTGAAGCGCTCGATTTGTCATCATAGACGACAAGTTCGACTTTGCGGCCGAGCAGGCCACCCTTGGCGTTGACATCGTCCCGCCAGATCTCGATGCCGAGCAGCGAAGCCTGGCCGCCGCCGGCGAGACCGCCGGTTAAAGCCATGCTCATGCCGATCCTGATCGGCGGCTGTTGAGCGCTAACGCTCGAGGTCAGCCCAAGCACGGCGACGGCGATGGTTCCGCCGAGAAGTGTCCTGCGTTTCATTGATCCTCCCCATATGTCTCGTTTTTTGGTCGTATATTGGATGAACAAAGCCGACATCACAATGAAAAAGCGCCACGTCCGCTTGACATGCGCTTGGTCCTTTTGATCATGCCTTCTCCCCCTCGTTCAGATTCGTCCCAAGGCCGTCAGGATAACCTGCGGCGTCAAGGGAATCTCGGTGATAATAGCGCCGAACGGCTTGAGTGCATCATTCACCGCGTTAGCCACTGCCGCGGCTGCTCCCGCCGTGCCGGCCTCGCCGGCGCCCTTCGCGCCCAACTCCGACTCCGAGGTCGGTGACACCACGTGCCCCACATCAATATCGGGCATTTCGCCAGACATCGGAACCAGATAATCGGCCATGTTGGCGTTCGTCAGCTGCCCGCGCTCGTCGTAGATGCATTTCTCGAACAGCGCCGCGCCGAGGCCTTGTACCACCCCACCCCGGATTTGCTCGTCGACCAGCTGCGGATTGATGATCGTGCCGCAATCCTCGACCACCCAATGTCGGAGAAGTTTGACGAAGCCGGTGTCGACATCAACTTCAAGCCATGAAGCCTGAACGCCATTGGTGAAGGCGAACGGATATTCGCGCGGCACAAAGTGGCGCGTCGCCATCAGCTCAGGCTGAATGCCCGGCGGCAGCGTATCGGGGCGGAAATACACGATTCTGGAAAGCTCCTTCAGGTCGATGCGCGACGAGCCGTCGACGGCGCTTACAATCGCATCGTTGACGATGTCGAGGTCGGCGGGAGAAGACTGCAGGATCGCCGCCGCGACGTCCAGAATGTTTTTGCGCAATATTTTGGCCGCCTGCAGCGCGGCCTCGCCGCCAATTCCAGCGCCGCGCGATGCCCAGGTGCCGCCGCCGTAGGGCGTATGATCGGTGTCGCCGAGGATGACGCGAACGCGCTCCATCGAAACCCCGAGTACGCTGCCGACGATCTGCGCCGTAAGCGATTCCGAGCCCTGCCCCTGCTCGGTGATGCTGGTCTGGCAGATCACCGAACCGGTGGCGTCCAGCCGCACCGCAACGCCATCCTGCGATGAGATGCGCGCGCCACCGACACCATAAAACGCCGCGCTCGGGTTGGTGACTTCAATAAAACTGGCGATGCCGATCCCGCGATGAACGTTCTTCCTGCGCAATGTCGCCTGCTCCGCGCGCAGTGCGTCATAATCCATCATCGTCATCAGCTTGTTCATCGCGGCGTGATGCGACAGCAATTCAAACCGCAGGCCCGAAGGCGACGCGCAGGGATAAGCGTCATCGGCAATGAGGTTGCGGCGGCGAATTTCCACCGGGTCCATTCCGATTTTTGACGCCGCCAGGTCGACTAGGCCCTCGGTCACCGAGCAGGCGATCGGATGACCAACGGCGCGATACTGGCACATCACGTTCTTGTTCTGGAACACGACGCGGGCCCGCGCGCGGTAATTCTTCGTCATGTAGGGGCCGCCGACCAGATTGACGACCTGGTTTGCCTCGATGGCGCTAGTGCGCGGATACATCGAATACGGACCGATTCCGGTGAGATCGTCGATCTCGAACGCCGTGATCGTCCCGTCACGATT
>Ga0307312_10000537_pt1 | contig 17935 bp, 18 predicted proteins | sample ER_DNA_202_FD_194489 | JGI IMG/M metagenome (GOLD analysis project Ga0307312, IMG submission 194489) | Bulk soil microbial communities from the East River watershed near Crested Butte, Colorado, United States - ER_DNA_202 | ecosystem: Environmental > Terrestrial > Soil > Floodplain | place... | reverse complement strand
AGGCGACGGCTGCTCCGGGTCGGAGCGTCCGCAGAACGTACGGCAAGGTCGCGCCACCCACCGTGTCGACAGCCCCGGCCCAGCGAGCGGATTCGAGCGGGCGCGGGCTTTCGGCGGTGACCTCGTCGCGGGTCAGGATGCCGGAAGCTCCGAGAGATCGCAGCCGCGGTTCCTCGTCCGCCTTCCCGGTCGCGGCCCAGACCTCGTGCCCGCGAGCGGCGAGGATCGCGATGGCCGTGCTGCCGACGCCCCCGCTCGCTCCGGTGACGAGGACGGGACCGTCACCTGGATGAAGGCCGCGCTCCTCGAGGGCGACGACGCTCAGCGCTGCCGTGAAACCTGCCGTTCCGATCGCCATGGCGTCCCGAGCCGACAGGCCCTCGGGGAGTGGCACGACGTATCCCGCCGGCAGCCGTGTGAACTCGCCGAAGCCACCGTGCCGGGCGACCCCGATGTCGTAGCCGTGGGCGAGGATCGCCTGGCCGGGACGGAACGCCGGGTCGTCGGAGGCGACCACCTCACCGGCCAGGTCGATGCCGGGAATGATCGGGTTGATTCGGGCGACCTTGCCGTCAATGACCGTCGCCAGTCCATCCTTGTAGTTGACGCTCGACCAGTCGACTCGGATCGCGACCTCGCCGGCCGGCAGGTCCGTCGCGGCGAACTCGCGAACGCCGCGCTCGACCCGATTGTCGTCGCGGCGCTCGGCGACGAAGGCTCGGAACGTCGCAGGGATCGCGGTCACGTCTCGAAGACTACGTCCCGGCCAGGGCGGCGCGCTCGCGGTTGCGCCGCGCCGTCCGCTGGCGGGTTGGGCCGCGCCGTCGGGCGCTCAAGCCACATTCCTAGCCCTCGCCGCGTAATCATGGGTCTTTCCTTTCCTCGCCGAGACGAGGACTATTAGGCACGGAGCCGTCGCGACCAACGAGCTGCTGCCAGGCGCGCGTGACCATCCGATGCGCAGCCCGGATTGGCCGATTGCCGGCGGACCCAGGAGGTTCCCTGATGGACAGTCGGCTATCGCTCAACTGGTCGGCGCTCGCCATCCGCGGCGTGATCGCGATTGTCTTTGGTGTCCTGGCGTTCCTGATGCCGGGCCTGACGCTCGGGGTGCTCATCCTGCTGTTCGCGGCATATGCCATCGTCGACGGCGTGTCCCACGTGGTCACGGGCATTCGCCAGCGGTCCGGTGACAGGCCGGACGGACTGATGATCCTCGGTGGCGTTGTCGGCATCGTGGTCGGCGTCATCGCGGCCATCCTGCCCGGGATCACGGCCCTGTTCCTGCTGTCGTTGATCGGCGCCTGGGCGATCGTGACCGGCGCGGCCGAGATCTTTGCCGCGTATCGGCTGCGCAAGGCGATCAGCGGCGAGTGGCTGCTTGCCCTGGACGGCATCATCTCCATCGCGTTCGGCCTCTACGTCTGGATCTTTCCGGGCGCCGGCGCGCTCGCCATCGTGTGGCTGATCGCGGCATTCGCCATCGCGTCGGGAGTCATCCTGCTGATGCTCGCGTTCCGGATGCGGTCGCTGGCGCGGGGCGCAGCTGGTATGTCGGACCGCTCGACGTCAGCGGTCTGAGGGTCAGGCAGGGCGTCCCTGAGCCTGCGGTATCATCTCCCGCGCATCACTGGCGAGTGGCCAAGCGGTAAGGCGCCTGACTCTGGATCAGGAGATCGAAGGTTCGAATCCTTCCTCGCCAGCCAACTTCTGCTCATCACGCGGCAACCAGCAAGCTTGGGATGGCACCGCGATTCGTCCCCGTGGCTGTCACGGTGGCTGTCAAAGAGGTCAGCCTCTTGCGCTTTGACGAAGTACGGGGATCGCTGGAAGCCGCGCTTATCGGCGTGCGGTGTACTCGTCGACCCAGAAGAGGATCAGTCGGGCGTGGTCTGCCCGCCGTCGTAACCCGTCCCTTGATCGTCGGGCTTGGAATTCCCACCTCGATAGCCTGAGTCTTCTAATCGGCCGTCCCGCTGCGGGTGTTCGCGCGACGTCCCCCTGCGCCTTCCGGCACCCGAACCTCCTTCGCCCGCACCGGCTCGAGGCGGATTTGTCGAGCCATCTCCTGGCGTTCACTAGGCCCACCCTGTTGGGCTCGCGGACGTAGCAAGAGGTACAGCACACTTAGACCCTCGTCGCCGGACCGACGCACTATCAGCTCCATCTCCTGCTGCGGCGTGACGCTGGTCGCCGGCGGCAATGCCACCGAGGCTTTGGGCCCGCTCGGCGAGGAGGTCGATCAGCTCGGTCTGCTCCTGGGCGTGCTTGTCCAACAATCCGGTCACGTGCACGACCCGAATCCGAACCAGAGTCGCGCCCGTCGAACGAGCTCATGACCACGCCTAAGGCGCTTTCTCGATGGACGGTCGGACGCGAGCAGACGATGGTCAAGCGATGGCGCGGCCGACGCCTGTCGGGCGCACACTCATCCTGCGATCTCGGTGGGTCGTGTGAAGTCCCGAAGACCTGCCGTGGCCGAGAGCCCAAGGCGGGCCAGCGCTGGATTGGTATTGTGGGACAACTACAAGATGGCCAGGTTTCGCACTGCCGGTCCGTCGCGGCCGGTTGCCTCGGACGCTTTCGTGTTCTTCGGCGCGACTGGCGACCTGGCGTTCAAGCAGATCTTCCCGGCGCTGGCCGGCCTCATTCGCGACGATAACTGGACGCTGCCGATCATTGGCCTGGCCCGTCACGGCGATCTGGCCGCCCTTCGCGAGCGCGCCAGTCAGAGTCTGGCCGCTCACGGTCTGAGGGATCCGGTGGTCCTCCGGCGCCTCCACGGTCAGCTCCGGTTCGTCAGAGGGTCCGATGACGACGTCGACACCTTCCGTCGCCTGCGGGCTGAGCTCGGAACGGCGAGGCACCCGCTCCACTATCTGGCGATCCCGCCGGCCGATTTTGGTGGGGTCGTCACGCTGCTGGGCGAATCGCGCTGCGCCGAAGGCGCGAGGGTCATCGTCGAGAAGCCGTTCGGTCGGAACCTGGCTGACGCCAGGAGACTCAACGCGACCCTCCACACCGTCTTCGACGAGCCACGCATCTTCCGGATCGACCATTATCTCGGCAAGGAGCCAGTGCAGAACCTGCTGTACTTCCGCTTCGCCAACCGGTTCCTCGAGCCGATCTGGAACGCGAACCACGTGGCCTCGGTCCAGGTCACGATGGCCGAGACTCTCGACGTGGCGGGTCGGGGCGCCTTCTACGATGGTGTCGGGGCAATCCGCGACGTCGTCCAGAACCACATCCTCCAGACCGTGAGCATCCTGGCCATGGAGCCACCCTCCGGGCACACCGCGGAGGCTCTCCGAAACGAGAAGTTCAAGGTCCTCGACTCCGTCCGCCCACTCCGCCCGGAGGAGGTCGTGCGGGGCCAGTACGGGGGCTATCGCAGGGAGCTGGGGGTCGCACGAGACTCCAACGTTGAGACATATGTCGCTCTGCGCCTGCGCGTCGACACGTGGCGCTGGGTGGGGTGCCGTTCTTCATCCGCTCGGGGAAGTGCCTGCCGGTCACGGCGACCGAAGTCGTCGTCGAGCTCAAGCGGCCGCCGTTCGACTTGTTCGCCGAACGCCGGCCCGCCTCCGCCAACCATCTCCGCTTCAGGCTGACGCCGGACATGTCGATTTCCCTCTTCGCGCGGGCCAAGAAGCCGGGCGAGCCGATGGTCGGCGAGGAGGTCGAGCTGGTCGCCCACCACGAGGTCGGGACCGAGGTCCCACCGTACCAGCGCCTCATCGGCGATGCGGCCGATGGCGACCAGATGTTATTTGCGCGCGAGGATACGGTGGAGGCGGCCTGGCGGGTCGTTGACCCGGTCCTGAACCTGACCGTGCCGCCGCTCCGCTATCGGCGCGGGACGTGGGGCCCGAAGGCGGCCGACGGCCTGATCCCGTCGAACGAGCACTGGTACAGGCCAGTCCCGACGCGGCCGGAGCCCGAACCGGGGCTCCTTCGCCCGCCTAGATCACGTGGGCGAAGCTGCCGGCCGGCCGAACGCAATACGAAAGGGTAGGCGCGACCGCATCGTTCGATGGACGAGGCCTCGTTCGACGAGTCGGCGGACCGCCAAGGTGAAGGAGCGTCGGCCGCATCATTGCCCGGCGTACTCGATCCGGACGTCCAGGTCGCCCGTGAGGTCCTGGATCGAGGCGGTGGTCTGGCCGCCGGACCCTCGAACGCCAGACTGACGGTTGCGCCCCCGACACGAAGGCCGCGCACCTCCACGTGCTCGAGGAACGGGGCAGCCTGGGACGGATGACGCGGAGCCGGCCGTCGAACGCTTCGGGGCGAGTCCGAGGCTCGTCGTCAGCAGATGCGGTGTGGCGCCGGCAGCCCAGGCCTGCGGATGGCACGCGACGGGGTAGCGGACCGGCGTCCCGAATTCGGCTCGAGCGTAGCCCGCGAAGCATTCGGGCAGGCGTTGCTGCGGGAAGTCCATCGCCGCCTCGACGAGCGCCACGATCCTCTCGGCCTCCTCATGGCGGCGATAGCGGCGGAATCCTTCCGCGATTAGCCCGTTGTCGTGCGGCCAGACCGTACCGAGGTGATAGCCGATCGGGATGAATGTCACCGCCTCGCTGGACAGCGTGCGAACCCCCCATCCGCCGAAGAGGTCCTGCTCGAGCAGCCGGGCCGCGACGGCGGGCGCGTGATCATCGATCGCAATGCCCGATCAGAGGACCTGCCCGGCGTTCGACATGAGCCACCTCGCTCCGTTTCCCGCGGATCCACCAGCGCACAGAGGATGAAGGAGCGCTGAACCGATAGATCAGGTGCCCCAGCGCCGCGCATCGCAAGAGCGTTTCACATGCCGTTCACACGAATACGGCCGGCTGTTCAGGTTGACAGGCCACTGTGGCTCATCGACAGAGGCACCCAGCCATATATCACGACCCGTGGCAACGAATGCCCAAGTGCGTGCTGCTCACCAGGTTGGTCCGACGTACCGCCGGTCAAATCGCGCCATCGGCCGAGGAGCACGGCGGTGGATATATCGCCTGACGCGGTCGCACGGACGCCCGAGGTCATCGATTCCTCTGCTGATAAGGAGAGACGCGATGCTTCGAACCGTGGCCGCCACCCTGATGGCCATCATCCTCGTGTCGGCATGCTCGGCTGCTAGCAGTCCCGCCCCCTCATCAGGGACGAGCCCGGCCGCGTCGACCAGCTTCGATCCTTCGGCGATCACGGGCACGGCCATCCTGTCGGGCTGGCAGTCGTCCCCGGCCGAGGGCAATGCCCTGACCCAGACGCTGCTTCGCTACCAGTCGGCCTATCCCAACGTGAAGGTCGATTACCAGCCGCTGGGTGGCGATTACGCCGCCGGGATGGCGGCCAAGTTCGCCTCGCGCGACGTCCCCGACGTGTTCTACGTCGACGCTGGCTACGCCCAGCAGTGGATCGACCAGGGCTACCTGGCGCCGCTCGACGATTACATCGCTAAGTCGGCCTTCGATACGACCCAGTTCTTCGACGGCTACGCCTCGATCTTCAAGGGCGCCGACGGCAAGACCTACGGCCTGCCGAAGGACGGCAACACGATCGCGATGGCCTACAACACGGCCCTCGTCCCAACGCCACCCAAGACCATGGAAGAGCTGATGACGCTGGCCGAGTCGCTGAAAGGCAAGAACGGCCTCAAGGCACCGCTCTGCCTGAGCCAGGGACTCGACCGCGGGCTCGCCTTCCTGTACGCGCAGGGCGGCACGCTGCTGTCCGAGGACGGCAAGACCGAGCAGATCGACACGCCGGCCTCGAAGGCCGCGGTCCAGTGGTACATGGATCTGTTCAAGAACGGGCTCGGGATGAGCGCGGCCGACATTGGTGACGACTGGTGTGGTACCTCGCTCGGCAAGCAGCATGCCGCGATCACGTTCGAAGGCGGCTGGCTCGACCCGGCCATGACTAGCACCTATCCAGATGTCAAGTACGCGTGGGCCGTGATGCCGACCGGCTCGTCGGGCAGCCCGGTGACGATCTCCTACACCGTCAGCTACTCAATGGGGGCGGATTCGAAGAACAAGGACCAGGGCTGGGTGGTCCTGTCGTACCTGGCCGGCAAGGAAGGCATGACCCTGTGGACGCAGGGTGGCGTCGCGCTTCCATCCAGGAAGGACGTGCCGACACCGGCGGGCAAGGATGTCCTCGCGTCCGAGTCAACCTATGCCCGGCCGGGTTCAGGGTTCATGCCAGGCTACAACGACGTTCAGAAGGCGTTCCAGGACGCGTTCCTCAACCAGGTCCAGAAGAAGACGTTCGACGCCGGCCCGGTCGTGGAAGCGACCAAGGCTGCCATCGACAAGGCACTCGCCCAGTAACCCCCAGGACTCGTGGCCACGATGTCGTCCAGCGGCCCACCGTCGATCGCATCGGCGGGGGCCGCCCAGACGCCAACCCATCAGGCGATCCCGGGGCACACACCGGGCGCGCGTCGCGCGGAGGCCCTGGCCGGCTACCTGTTCGTAGCCTTGCCGATGGCCCTGTTCCTGGTGCTGAACATCGGTGCCCTTCTGTACGCCATCTACATCAGCGTGTGGCGCTGGAACCTGCGCACCGGCCCGGTCACGTTCCTCGGGATCCAGAACTACCTCGATGTGCTCGACGACCCGACCTTTCAGCGGGCCGTTCAGAACACCGTCTACTTCAGCCTCGTGTGGGTACCGTTGACGATGGCGATCGGCCTATTCCTGGCCGTCGTCGTGAACCAGAAGATCCGTGGCCAGACGTTCTTCCGCGCCTCGTTCTACTTCCCGGCCATCGCCAGCTCCGCGGCGATCACGACCCTGTGGATCTTCATCGTCTCCCCATACGGCCTGTTCAACGGCATCCGGGCCGCCCTGCCCCTCGACATCCTTGGCGGCGTGTTCGGCTTCCCGCCGAACCAGAACTGGATCCACGATCAGGACACGGCGCTCAACTCCGTGATCATCCTCAACGCCTGGACGACGTCGGGCACATTCATGCTGTTCTACCTGGCCTCGCTCCAGTCGATCCCCCGCGAGGTCTACGAAGCCGCGGCGGTCGACGGGGCAGGCGCCTGGCAGACCTTCCGGCGCATCACCTTCCCGCTCCTGCGCCCGGGTCACTACTTCGTGGCCACGGTCGCGGTGATCGGCGCGCTCCAGCTGTTCGACCAGGCGATCTTCGGGGGCGGCGTTAACGGCGACCCGAACAACGCTTTGATGACCATGGTCCTGTACCTGTACAACCAAGCCTTCAAACAGTTCGACTTCAGCATGGCCGCGGCCGTGGGGGTCATGCTGTTCGCGCTGATCTTCTCGGCGACCCTCGTCCAGCGACGGCTGTTCGGCCGCGATCCGGAATGGTGAGGGCCGGGCGATGACGGCGCCAGCCAAGGCCACGACGGTGCCGGGCCACGCGGTCGAAGTCCACCCGGTGGGTGGCCGGCCGCGGTGGCGGCGACGGCTGGCCTACACGATCCTGATCGGGTACGCGATCTTGATGTTCATCCCGTTCGCCTGGTCGGTCATCACATCGTTCAAGACGTTGCCCGATTCGGTCAACCTGAACATCCTCCCCCAGCCGTTCACGACCGCTGGCTGGGAATACGCGCTGACGAAGCTCGACCCCCCTCTGCCGGTTCTGTTCGTCAACAGCGCGATCATCGCCGTAGCCGTGACCATCACCAACCTCGTCCTCGGGAGCATCGCCGGGTACGCCTTCGCTCGCATCCGGTTCCCGGGCCGCGAGATCCTGTTCCTCGTCGTACTGGCGACGCTGATGATCCCCGACCAGCTTCGGCTGGTCCCCGTCTACGTCATGTTCAGCACGATCGGCCTGACCCGGGGGCTGGGCCAGTACGTCGGGGTCGTGACGGTCTTGGCCATCTCGGCGACGACGATCTTCCTGATGCGACAGTTCTTCCTGTCGATTCCGCGCGACCTCGAGGATGCGGCGCGGATCGATGGCGCGGGCTTCTTCACGACGTTCTGGCGGGTGATGCTGCCGCTTGCAGGCCCGGCCCTCGCGGCGGTCGCAATCCTCCAGTTCCAGGGCACCTGGAACGGATTCTTCTGGCCGGTCGTGCTGCTCCAGGACCCCGACCACTACACGCTGCCGCTGGGGTTGTTCTCGTTCGTCACATCGGGTGGGTTCAGCACCAACTGGCCGCCGTTGATGGCCGTGGTGGTGATGTCGACCATCCCGATCCTGGTCCTGTACATCTTCCTGCAGCGCTACTTCGTCGAAGGCATCGCGGCCAGTGGCGTCAAGGGCTGAGTCCGCAGCGGTCGCGCACTGGCCCGCGGTCGGGTCGGCGATCCGCGCCGCGCTCGGCGACTTCTACGTCAACTCCTTGCGGATGGTCCCGGCCAACCTGCTGTGGGCGGCCACGCTGACCGCCGTCTGGCTGGCGTTTCTGATCACGCCGCTGGGCCTTCTGCTCCTCCCGCTACTGGCCTTCCCGACCGCCTCGATCTTCCGGATCGCGGTCCTCGTGGTCCGCGGCGGCCCGCTGTCGTTGTGGGACGGTGTGCGCGTGTGGCGGACCGATCCGGGGCCCATCCTCGTCCTCGGCATCGTCCTCGTGAGTTGCCTGGCCCTCTTCCTCGTGAACATCGTGTCGGGTGTGCGCAGTGGTGGGGTGATCGGCTGGGTGGTGGCCACATGTGCGGCATGGGGCGCCGGGGTCGCTTGGTTGGTGTCCTGGACGGCCTGGCCGCTCCTCCTCGACCCTTGCCGTGCGGACCGATCCGCTCGCGAACGCCTGCGGATGGCAGTCCTGCTGGTACTCGCCTATCCGACTCGGCTGGGGGTGCTCGGTGCTGTGCTCGCGGTGATCGTCCTCGCCAGCACTGTGGCGCTCATCGCACTGATGACGATCTCGGTGGCCTTCGCTGCGCTCGTCGCGACGCATTACGTCCTGCCTGCGGCCGACCGCTTCGAGGAACGAATTGCGGCCGGAGCGTAACGGCGGGCCGGGCGGCGGCCCTCCGCCAATCATGAGCGCGCGTCTCGTCGCCGAGTCGTAGCCTAGGCAACCATCCCGAGACCCGAGAAACCGAAATCGGTGGCACCGCGGGCGCTCCATGAGCAGCGCCGAGGCGACTCACGCGACTGATTTTGGGATGTAGGTGGAAGCTCAGCGCCGTCGGACCAACGCCGCGAGCACAACCAGTGCAGTAGCCGCGACAACACGTCGATGGAGGGTGAGTTCGAGGGCGGGCGACCACGTGTGGGCACGGTCGTCGAATCGCCCGTGGGCTCCATGGTCGATCGCTTCATCCAACGGTCGGTCCAGATTGTCCGGACGGTTCCCCTCGGGCTCGCTGGTCTGCTGGCCTTCGTAGCCGGTCCGGCCTAGATACCAATCGAGCAAGCCCGGGACGAACTTCTGTCCCCACACGGCAACGATCGTCGGCAAGCCAACGAGGAGCTCGCGTCGGGGATGCTTCGCGGAGAAGAGGATCGCGCGCGCGATGACCTCTGGCTCGAAGATGGGGGGTACCGGTTGCGCGCGTCGCCGCAGACGACTCCGGACCCCGTCGAACTGGGGTGCGTTGACCGCCGGCAAGTGGACAGCGGTCACTCGGACGTGACTCCCCGTGTGGATGAGCTCGCAGCGCAGGGAATCGGTGAACCCGACGATCGCGTGCTTTGTCGCGCAATAGGCCGACTGGAGCGGAATGGAGCGATAGGCCAGGGCTGATCCGACCTGGATGATGACCCCGCGATCGCGCCCGGTCATCCGCTTCAGGGCGGACAGCGTGCCGTGGACGTAGCCGAGGTAGTTCACCTCGGTGACCCGCCGGAACTCGGCGGCGGTCGTCTCGGCGACCGGGGCGAACACGGATTCCATCGCGTCGTTGACCCAGACGTCGATCGGGCCGAGCTCGCGCTCGATCCGCTCGGCCGCGGCTTCGACGGCGGCCGAATCGGCGACGTCGAGCGGGATTGCCAGCACTCGACTGCCAACGGCCCGGCACTCCTCGGCCGCGGCCTCGAGCCCGGCCTCGCCGCGGGCGATCAGCCCGACGTCCCAGCCATCCCGGGCGAACGCTCGAGCCGTTGCTCGCCCGACTCCGGCGGACGCTCCGGTGATATCGACGATCATGTTGCGACTGACTCCTTGCTGTGGCCGCTCGGGCCGTGGCTCCGCGGGCCGGCACCTGCCCCGCCGTCGTCGTCCGATGACGATCGCCCGCGATGCCGCTCGCGAGCTTCGATGAGCGCTCCGCCGGCGAGGACTCACGACACGGCCGCCGATGCGATGCAGAGCGTGCATGCGGCATCGACCACGAGCAGCTGGTAGCCGACGAGAACCGCTCCGACGGCCGCGCCGATCGAGGCGATCGCCGCGAGGGCGTTCGCCGCCGGGACGAGGCCGATTGGTCGGATGAAGAGGGCCGTGCCGAGGAGCGCCTCCACGACATACGCTCCGGCTCCGGCGGCTGCGTCCGGGACCGGCAGCAGCCGGGAGAGGTCCGAGGTCAGGACGCGCCGGCTCCCATCGCCGAACAGCGGTTCCCACGGCGGCCCCACGATGCCGACCTGGAACGCCGCGAGGTCGAGCGAGATCAGCAGCCCGACGACGGCGATGCAGACCGGCCCGACCGAGCGCCATCTCATGGCTTCACCCGTCGTGCCCGTCGTGCCCGTCTTCTGCAGCGTCCTCGACCTTGACGTCGAGACGCCCGCGAACGTCCCTCACGACGACCTCGGTCGGTCCGTCCGCTCGATGAAAGTCGAGGTCAATCTCGGCCTCGCCGACGGCGAGATCGCGGACCTCGAGCTCGCGAATGAAGTCGGGCAGGTGCGGCCGGACGATCCGCAGGCGACCGTCGAGCGCCTCCGGGCGGAGGCCGAGGGTGACGCCGAGGAGATGCGGGATGCTGCCGGCCGCCCACGCCTGGGGATGGCAGGCGACGGGATAGCGGACCGGGATCTCGAAGGCGGCCCGCTCGATCCCGGCGAAGCATTCGGGGAGACGGACGTGCTCGAAGTCGGCCGCCGCCTCGACGAGCGCGGTCATGATCCTCGCTACGCCGTCGTCGAGACCGTAGTTGCGCAGTCCGACGGCGATCAGGCTGTTGTCGTGCGGCCAGATCGTCCCGAGGTGGTAGCCGATTGGGTTGTAGGCGACGGCCTCACTTGACATCGTCCGAACGCCCCAGCCGTTGAACATCTCCTTCGCCAGCAGGCGGTCCGCGACGGAGGCCGCGTGCTCGGCGGAGGCGATCCCCGACAAGAGCACCTGCCCGGCATTCGAGGACATGACGGCCAGCTGCTTGTGGTCCTTCTCAAGGGCCATCGCGTAGGAACCGAGGTCATCCGACCAGAAATCGCGCTCGAACGACGTCCGTAGCGCCTTCGCCCGGTCGCGCAGCCGCGTGGCGCGGTCGCCGTTGCCGTCGCGCTCGAACAGGTCGGCGATCCGGGTCCACGCGTAGTAGACATAGCCCTGGACCTCGGCCAGCATGATCGGCGGCTCGGCGATGTCCCCTCTGGCATCGACCATGCTGTCGCCCGAGTCCTTCCAACCCTGGTTGGCGAGCCCACCCTTCGACGCGCTCGAGTACTCGACGTAGCCATCGCCGTCCGCGTCGCCGTAGCGATCGATCCACTCGAGGGCCCGATCGACGTTGTCGGCGAGCTCGCGGAACAGGTCGAGTGTGCCGGTCCACGCCGCGTGCTCGGCGAGAACGATCAGGAACAGCGGCGTCGAATCGACCGAGCCGTAGTAGGGCGTCTGGGGGATCTCGTCGAGCCGCGCGAGCTCGCCGATCCGGAGCTCGTGGAGGATCTTCCCGGGCTCCTCGTCGCGCCACTCGTCGACCTTCGTTCCCTGCCGCCCTGCCAGCAGCCGCAGCGTGTCCGCCGCGGTCGCCGAACCGAAGGCGAGGGTCTGGTAGGCCGCGATCAGCGAGTCGCGCCCGAAGAGCGTCGCGAACCAGGGCAGCCCCGCGGCGTAGTACTCGAGCCCGTCGAGCTCGCCGCGGAGCAGGTCCAGATCGTCGAATGACCGAGCGAGGACCGCGTCGAGGAGCAGCGAGCTCGACTTGACCGACGTCCGCCAGTTGCCGTCGCCCCTCGGTGCCGCGCGGCCGTCGTCGGATGAACCGGCCTGCGACTCGCGTTGCTTGGTTCGGGCTGGCGACCGCCGCTCGATCGGAGCGGCGCCCGGCTGGACGTCCTCGACCATCCGGAACGTGATCGTGAAGCTCGCGACGCCTCGGCCGGGGACGTCAAGCTCGAACGTCGCGCCGGCCTTCAGTCGCGACGCCGGATTCCGGTCGAAGGTCGCGGTCAAGGTCCGAGTGACCCCGTCGCGTCCGTCGTACACGAACCGCAGCGCATTGCCGTCCCACTTCGGCTCGCGCCGCGTGCCCCGCGACGGTGCGATCAAGCCGCGGATCTCGAAGATGTCGTGAAATCCGGCGGCGAGGTCGATGCGGATGTTCAGTGCAACGTCGTCTGAATCATGATTGCGGATCTCGACGGTGTCGCAGAGTTCGCCCCTCGCGCCGTCGAGGGCGCGGGTCCAGCGGACCGCGAGGCGAGCCTTGCCGATCGTCCGATCGTTCTCCAGGTGGATCGCCGGGTTCGTCAGCTCGAGGACCGCGGTCGTCCCGGCCGCCGCGGTCGCGGCCAGCGAATCGGGCGCAACGTCGTGGATCCGCAGCTCGTACCCCGACAGGAACCGGGCGTCGTGCTGGTAGAGGCCATAGCCATGGCCACCGTCGGTCGGGATCTGGCCGTCCGGCGGGCAGAGGAAGAAGGGCTCGCCGTCCTTGATGACGACGGCGTCGCTGATGCTACGGACCGTCGAGGCCTCGTTGTGGCTCAGGACCTCGTGCTTGCGATCGCTCGACGCGGCGGCCGTCCGGCTCGGCTTGTCGGAATCCTCGTCTCCGGTCGCGGGCGCCGTCGTTCCGGCCTCGGGCGCCGGCACCGCCGCCCTTGCCCCAGAGGTGGATCTCTTGGCGCTCATCGGTCAGACCATCTCGCGGATCTTGTCGCCGAGGGCATGCCGAGCAATCTCGAGTCCCTTCGGCTGGCCCCGAAGAATCGATTGGGCGAAGTGGGCCGCCTGCTCGCGGGTGACGGTGGCCGGCATGGGCGCCTCGAGCGGATCGACGATGGCCTCGATCAAGACGGGGCCGGGGCGAGCGAATGCCTCGGCCACTGCCCTGGCACAATCCACCGGATCGTCGATCGAGATGCCGCTGCCGCCGCACGCCTCGGCGACCTTGACGAAGTCGATCGGCTGGAGCTCGACGCCATACTCGGGGTTGCCGAGGAAGACCATCTGCTCCCACTTGATCTGGCCCAGATAGTCGTTCTTGATGACGACGACCTTGATCGGGAGCTCGTATTTGACCGCGGTCGCGAAGTCGGCCATGAGCATGCTGAAGCCACCGTCGCCGACGATTGCAACGACCTGCCGCTCGGGATACGCGACCTGGGCGCCAATCGCGTATGGCAAGCCGCATGTCATGGTCGCGAGATTCCCCGAAAGCGAGAGCTGCTGACCCCGACGGGCCTGGACGTGGCGGGCGAACCAGGTCGTGATCGTGCCCGAGTCGGACACGACGATCGCGTCGTCGCGAAGCTGCCGGCCGACCTCGGCAACGATCCGCTGTGGCTTCATCGGCTTGTCCTGACTCGATTCGCGCTCGTCGATCAGCCTCCACCAGTCCTTCATCGCCTTCTGGGCGTCGTCGAGGAAGCCGTGCTCGACGCGCGGCCGGAGATGCGGCAGCAGGACCTCCAGAGATCGCCGGGCATCGCCGACGAGGCCGACCTCGACCGGGTAGCGAAGCCCGATTCGGGCGCCATCAGTGTCGATCTGGACGGCCCGTGCCTTGCCAGGTTTGGGATAGAACTCGATGTAGGGAAAGGAGCTGCCGACGATCAGCAGCGTGTCGCAGTCATTGAGAACGTCCTCAGACGGCTTCGTCCCAAGAAGGCCGATGCCGCCGGTCGTGTACGGGCTGTCGTCGGGCACGACGCCTTTGCCCAGTAGAGCCTTGACGATCGGCGCCTTCAGGGCGTCGGCCACCTGCTCGAGCACGTCACCGGCGCCAAGCGCGCCCTGGCCAGCCAAGATCGCAACTCGCGATCCCCCATTGAGGACATCGGCCGCACGGCGGAGGTCGGCTTCTGCCGGCAGCCCGGCCTTGGCCGCGTAGACGTCGCTGGTGTGGCCCTTGACGTCGCTCGCCGAGCGCGGCCCCGAATCGGCGTCGAGCGTTTGGAGGTCCGCCGGAAAGCAGATGTGGGCGACGCCCCGCCGGGCCAGCGCCATCCGGCAGGCGAGCGGCGCGACGTTGGCCACGTGGGCCGCGTTCATGACCCGGGTGTTGTAGACGGTCACGTCCTCGAACACCCTCGTCAGGTCGACGTCTTGCTGCTGGTTCGTGTCGATCAGGTCGCTGTAGTGATGGCCCGTGATCGCGAGGACGGATGCGCCGTCGAGCTTCGCGTCGTAGAGCCCGTTGATCAAGTGCAGACCGCCGGGTCCGGACGTCGCGAGGCAGACCCCGAGACGGCCCGTGAACTTCGAGTATGCGGTCGCCGCGAATGCGGCCGACTCCTCGTGCCGGACCTGGACGAACCTGATCTTGTCCTGATGGGTCCGGAGCGACTCCATGATCCCGTTGATGCCGTCGCCCGGCAGGCCAAACACGGTGTCGACTCCCCAGTCGATCAGGGTCTCGATCAAAACGTCCGAGGCGTTCCGGCTCATGAACGTGCTCCTTCTGGTGTTCGCCGGCCCTGCGGCGCGGCGGGTTTGGTTCGATCGATCACAGCGCGGCCGTCGCCGTATGAGCAGAACCCGCCGCTTCCGTAGGCCGGGATCGCCTCTCGGGCGCTCCCAAGAAGGTCGACCAGCGAGACACCCAGGAGCCGCGCCTTCAGGTCCCACATCGCGTTGTCGACCGCCGAAATCGCAGTCGCCGCGATCCCGGGGCGGCCGATGTTTCGGACGGCGCCGACGAGCGACGACCAGATCGCGGCGATGTCGAACGCGTTCCGTCCCAGAACGATCGAGGAGAAGTTGTCCGCGATCAGCCTCGCTGCCGTCGGGTCGGCGTAGGAGTAGCCGAGGCCGCGGATACCGCCGGCCTCCGGCTCGACGATCACGATGGTCGTTCGATCCCAGGCGATCGTGCCATCCGATTCGGGAGCGTCCGTCGGGACCGTGTAGGCACTGACCCGCAGCCCGTCGATTGGCGGACCAAGGTCGGTCGGGCGGCCCTCGTCGGCGGGCGTGGTCGGGGCCGGGACCACGGGTCTAATCGCAGATCGGCGCGGTTCGGCGGCGACGCTGCCCGTCACCGCGACCCGGCTCCGGTCGGCGAGGAATGGGAACCGTTTCCATGGCCATTCGCGTTGCCGCTGCCGGAAGTTGCGGCGACCGTCATCGCTCCGCACCGTCGGCCCTTCCGAACCTACCGAGTCGGCAGAGTTCGCGAAGGAAGAGAACGTGACTGAGTTCGTTGATCTTCCAGGGCTGTTCGACCACCGCCAACCCGCTGATGAACGCGGTTAGGTTCGCGGCCTCACTCGCCTCCAGACCCCTCGAAACGAGCTCGCGGTAGGTAGACGTGGCGGGACTTGCCGCACGCGGATGCGCGCTCGTCGCCACGGACCTTTGGTCGTGGTAGTTGGCTTCGTTCATGGCTCTTGCCTCTCTCGGTCAGAACCATGAGCGGCGAACCTGAACCGGTGCCCCTATTCATGTGAACGTGCTGTGAAATCGAGCAATCCAGTAGGCGATTCCCATGGAGCGTTCACACGAATTGACCGGGTTATCCCGCCCGGTTCAGTAGTGTTGCTAGGTGATGAACACCATTCAAGGCTTGGCGCCCACCGCCGGGCGTTCCCTCGAGATTTGATGCGTTGGATGCAGCGATTACCACGTACCTGGCGCGGTATGGCATCACCGTCATTAGAGTCGGACTGGGGTTCATCTTCTTATGGTTCGGCGCGCTGAAATTCGTGCCGGGTATGAGTCCTGCTGAAGACCTTGCGACGCGGACGATCGAGCATCTGACCCTGGGGACGGTTGGGCCGGCCGTGTCGCTTCCGGTGCTCGCAACCTGGGAATGCGCAATCGGGCTCGGACTGCTGACGAAGCGCTTTCTTCGGGCGACCCTCCTCCTCCTCGCGGTGCAGATGGTGGGAACGGCCATGCCGCTGATCCTGTTTCCGGCCGAGACATTTACGCGCTTCCCGTTGGCTCCAACGCTCGAGGGCCAGTACATCATCAAGAATGTCGTGCTGATTGGCGCGGGCATGGTCATCGGGGCTACGGTCCGTGGTGGTCGTTTGACAACCGAGCAGCCGGACGGCGACCACATCTTCCATATCGAGTGAGGCTGCGGTCCGGCGACAAAGCCGCCGCTGCTGTGTGTGTTCGCTAGACCCCGACGGATCCCGGCTCCGGCGGCCACGAAAGGTGGACCAGAAGCAGGCCGTCTGTTATCGCGACTGCTGCCCACGGATGCTCAGCAGGGACGACCGCAACCTCGCCCTCACCGACCTCTATCCCGTCCCGTCCCACACGTACAGCCAACCGACCTTCCAGGACCTGGAGCGCCAGCGTGCCTCGTTGGTCATTCTCATCCAGCGCCGCGCCAGTACGGAACGCGACGAGAACCAGTCGAAACGCCCCTGCCTTGACCAGGGTGCGGGCATTCCGGTCGCCGTCGATGTAGGCCGATTCCGCGCGCAGCCGGGAAGCTTCCTCTTCCAGTTTGAAGCCCAAGAGAGGGGCGATCAGCGAGCGCGCATCGCGCTCGTCGCTTCCACCGGTCGTCGTGAGTCTGTGAGCTCGCTTGCTCATGCCTGTCCCCACCGGCGGGCACGTGGACCACGTGCTGGCGAAAATCCGCGCTGGCCGGCCAACGTGGGGTTCACCTCCTGCCCATCATGACCGCCGAAGCCGCCGAGATCTCGTGAGCCATACCTGGCGGCTCATCGATCAGGTGTCGAACGGCGAAGCCGTCGAACACCAGAGCGTCGGCGATCAATCGCCGGTGGCAGCGCCACCAGCGGGTCTCGGCGCACATGACCGCTAGAGCCTCGCCGGCCCGAGCCCGCGCTTCCAGAGCCGCCAGGGCAGTCCGGAAGGCGTCGGAGCGTATGTATGCCGCATAGGCAATGAAGCCATGCGATCGCCACGAGCTCTCCGTCGTGGAGGCAACGGGCATCGGTCGCCGACCGCCCAGCGCCTCGCCCCACCATTCGTAGCTGATACCCAGCGCCGGCAGGTCGGCGTCGAGCCGCTCGCGCGCGAAGCGCGGCTGTCGGCGACCTGTCGGATAGCGGCGGACATCGATGACGGTGGCCGCGCCGGCAGCCGTCAGCAAAGCGGCTAGGCCATCGGTTGCGCGCGTCCCGTGGCCGATCGTCCAGATGAGGCCCTCGGGCTGCGAGCGAGGGCCGGTCTCCGCCATAGAGCCGTGCTTCATGTCGCTTGGGGGATGTTCCGAACATTGGACTGATTGTCGGGGCGGATGTTGCCGAGGCCCTCGTCGCCGGGTTCGAGGGCGACGACCTCGTCGGGGCGGCTGTTGCCGAGGCCCTCGTCGTCTGGTTTGAGAGCCATCTCGGTCACGCCTAACCTGCCTCGACGATGAGCTTCCCGCCCATGCCCGGATGGAGGGTGCAGACGAATGGGTACTCGCCCGCCGCAGGCGCCTTGAACTGCACGGTCTCCGACGTTCCCGGCGCAACGACCGTCGATGTGGCGACGTTGATCGGAGCCTGGAAGGTGAGGTTGTGCGGAACCGAGGCTCGGTTCTCGAAGGTCACCCGGACGTCGGCTCCGGCCTGAACGGTCAGTTCGGCCGGGTCGAACTTCAGGTCCGCGCCGGTGTCGGTGCCGACCGTGATCTCGACGGTCTCACCGGACGGCTCGCCGCTCGTCGGTCCCGAGGCCGCGGGTTCCTGGCTTGAGCTCGGC
>Ga0307312_10000536_pt1 | contig 17951 bp, 17 predicted proteins | sample ER_DNA_202_FD_194489 | JGI IMG/M metagenome (GOLD analysis project Ga0307312, IMG submission 194489) | Bulk soil microbial communities from the East River watershed near Crested Butte, Colorado, United States - ER_DNA_202 | ecosystem: Environmental > Terrestrial > Soil > Floodplain | place... | reverse complement strand
CCGACGGTCTCTCCGAGCGCGCCGATGCCGGCCAGGTGGCGCTCGAGGACGCCAGCGACACGCTCACCGCTCTCATCCAAGAGCTACGGAGCCGCGTCGACGCCCTCTCCAACCAGGCGCGCCTTGCGGTCGAGATCGAGGAGCGACTTACCCGGCTGGAGCGGCGAGGGCGCGGCCCGTCCGCGGCAGCGCCGGCGCTTCCGGCGGGTCCGATCCCCGACTACTTCGCCTTCGAGAGCCGCATGCGCGGGCCGACCGAGAGCGTGCGAGAGCGGCAGCTGCTCTATGTCGAGGACTTTCGCGAGGCCGCCCCCGTGCTCGATCTTGGCTCCGGCCGAGGCGAGTTCCTCGTCCTGCTGCGCGAGGCTGGTATCGAGGCGCGCGGCGTGGATCTCGACTCCGACATGGTTGCCTACAGCAGTGGCGAGGGCCTCGATGTCGAGCAGGCAGGCGCGCTCGAGTACCTCGAGGGCCTCGACAACGGCGCGGTCGGCGGCATCTTCGCGGCGCAGCTGGTCGAGCACCTCCCGCCTCCCGCGCTCCTCCGGTTGCTCGAACTGGCGGCCGCCAAGCTGCGCCCGGGCGGCCTGCTCGTCGCCGAGACGATCAACCCGCTTTCGCCGCTTTCCCTGCGCAACTACTACGCCGACCTCACGCACGCGCAGCCGCTCGTGCCTGAGACGCTCGAGCTGCTGGCCCGGCAGTCCGGCTTTGCCTCCGTCGAGGTGCGCTTCGCGAACGAGCCGGAGGAAAAGCTAGCCGAGCCCGCGGACCCAACGATCGCCGCGAACGTCCGTCGCCTGAACGAGCTCCTGTTTGCGCCGCTCGACTACGCGATCCTCGCCCGCACATGAGGATCGCCGTCTGTGCGCCCCAGGTGCCATTCATCCGGGGGGGCGCCGAGATCGTCGGTGATGACCTCGTTGAGGAGCTGCGCAAGCGCGGACACGAGACGGAGCTCGTGACAGTGCCCTTCAAGTGGTACCCCGGCGAGCGGGTGCTGACGCAGGCGTTCCTCTGGCGTTTGCTCGACCTTGAGGAGGCCGACGGAGCGCCGATCGACCTCGTGATTGCGACGAAGTTCCCCTCGTACGCGGTGCGCCACTCGAACAAGGTTGTGTGGCTGCTGCACCAGTTCCGCCAGGCCTACGAGCTCGACCGCACCGACCTCGGGCAATTCGACGAGTCGCCGGAGCAGCGGGCCGTGCGCCGCGGGGTGCACCAGCTCGACCGACTCTCGCTTGGCGAGGCCAAGAAGCTTTTCGCCATCTCACAGAACGTCGCCGACCGGCTCGAGCGCTCGACCGGGCTCGTGCCCGAGGTGCTGCCGCCTCCGCCACAGGAGCTTCCGTACTACTGCGACAAGTACGGCGACTTCGTCCTCTCGGTCGGCCGCATCGACCGGGCGAAGCGCGTGGAGCTGCTGCTGGAGGCGCTCGCCGCCGACACGTCGCTACGTTGCGTGATCGCCGGCGAGGGGCCCGATCGCGAGCGCCTGGAGCAGCTCGCCCGGCAGCGAGGCCTCGACGGCCGCGCGCGCTTTACGGGGCGAGTCTCGGAAGAGGAGCTCGCCGATCTCTATGCAAGCTGCCTGGCCGTCTACTACGCGCCGGTAGATGAGGACTTCGGACTGGTTCCCTATGAGGCGTTCCTCGCCGAGAAACCGGTCGTCACGACCACGGACGCCGGCGGTCCGCTCGAGGTTGTGCGTGACCACAGCACGGGACTCGTCGTCGAGCCCACGGCGACCGCGCTCGCCGAGGCCTGCACATGGCTCGCGGGGCACCTCGACTCGGCCCGCGAGTGGGGGCGGGCCGGAAAGCTCGAGGCTGAGCGGCTCTCCTGGGACCACACGATTGAGCGGCTGCTGGTGTGAAAGTCGCCTACTACTCACCGCTGCCCCCGGAGCGTTCGGGGATTGCGGACTACAGCGCGCTCCTGCTGCCCGCGCTCGCGCGGCGGATCGAGGTAGCCGTAGCGAGGCGCGGTAGCCGCCGGGCTCCGCGCGGCGCCGACCTGGCCCTCTACCACGTCGGCAACGATCCCGAGCACCACTGGTGGATCGTCGAGGCGCTGCGCAAGCGCCCTGGTGTCGTCGTTCTGCACGACTTCGTCCTGCACCACCTCGTCGCCGGGATGACGCTTGGCCGCAACGAGGGGAACGGGTACCTCGACGCGATGCAGCGCGAAGCGGGCGCTGTCGGGCGGATGCTCGCGCACGGGGTCATCGACGGGCTCCTGCCTCCGGTCTGGGAGCACCGGGCGCACGAGTTCCCGCTCACGGGCGAGGTGCTTCCTTTCGCGTCAGGCGTGATCGTCCACTCCCGCTACGCCGAGCGCCGGGTCCGCGAGCACGGCTACGCCGGGCCGGTCTGGCGGATCCCGCACCCTGCGTGGCCTGCGCCAGCGGATCTTCCGGCCGCAGACCTGCCCAGCGGACGCTTCGTGATCGGCGCCTTCGGCCACCTCAACCGGGCGAAGCGGCTGCCACAGCTGCTCGAGGCCTTCGCACTCGTGCGCGAGCGCGTCCCGGAGGCGCTGCTGCTCCTCGTCGGCCCGCTCGCGCCGGGGCTCGAGCCGGAGCTGCCGGAGGGGGCGATCCACCACGGCTACGTGGACGAGCAACGGCTGTGGTCGCTGCTCGCCGCCGCCGACGTCAGCGTCAGCCTGCGCTGGCCGACGATGGGCGAGACCTCGGGCGTGGTGGTGCGGGCGCTGAGCCTCGGCAAGCCGCTTGTGGTCAGCGACGTCGGCTGGTTCGCGGACCTACCCGACGAGCTCGCTGTGAAAGTTCCGGTTGGCGGCGCCGAGGTCGAGGTGCTCGCCGACACGCTCGCAGGCCTCGCTCGCGACCCGGCCCGGCGGCAGGCCATGGGGACGGCCGCGCATGCGCTCGCCGAGGGTGAGCACGAGCTCGAGCGGGTCGCCGAGGCGTACACCGCGGCGCTCGAAGAGGCGGCAGGCGGCGAGGCCCTTCGCGACGCTGTGACCGCCGAGGTCGCCGCCGCCGCAGCCGAGACCGGGCTGCGGCCGGGGGGCGAGGGGCTAGGCGAGATCGCGGAGCGCCTGCGGGAGGTCGGCGGCGGCCGATGAGCGTCCCCTGAGCCCGTTGCGGCTTGGCAAGAGCGGAAGGCCCTGAACGTCGTGCTGATGACGGCCGAGGTCCGTCGCTGGGTGAGCACCGGCTCGCAGGGCAAACGTTCGTCTTCGAGGTTCCGCCGTCTCCAGTCCGGGTCGTCGTCCGGATCGCGCCGACGTTCTCGCCGGCGCAGTTCGGACTTCCGGACGAGCGCCAGCTCGGCGCTCAGGTCTCGTTCAGGTTCGAGCCGCCGCGCTAGAGGGCCCGCAGGCTCTCGGGGTGCTTGCGCACGAAGCGGAGGATGCTGCGCCAGTGCCAAAGGGTTCGGCGGGTGAGGAAGCGTCGGTCGGTGACGGCCTGGTGGTGGTGGATCGCGACCGCGTCCGGCACATACCAACGCTCCCAACCGGCTTGGCGGGCCCTGTAGGCCAGGTCGATGTCGTCGCCGTACAGCCGGTAGCCCTCGTCCAGGCCGCCGAGCTCCTCCAGCAGCTCCCGGCGCAGAAACAGGAAGGCACCCAGGAGCCAGTCCGAGGGCGTGGGCTCGGTTGGCCGCTCGTCGAGGAGGTAGTGGCGACGCTGCCGGCGCTCAGGGTGGAGCAGGCGTCGGAGCGGCGTGCGGCGTACGATCGTGCCCCTCACCGTCGGGAAGCTACGGCGCGACGGCTGCCAGCGGCCATCGGGATAGCGGAGCTGCGGGCCGACGATTCCGGCTCGCGGGTGGGCGTCGGCGAACTCGCCGAGCGCGGCGATCGAGCCAGGAGTGGCCTCGATGTCCGGGTTCGAGGCGACGACGAACGGCGCGCTCGTCGCGGCCACGCCGCGGTTGATGTTGGCGCCGAAGCCGAGCGTGCGCTCGTTCTCGATCACCTCCGCGCCTGTAGACGACGGCGAGCCGCCCGGGTTCGCGACGAGCACGAGCTCGTCCACCTGCTCGGCGAGCGACTCCAGGCACGGCCCCGGATCGGGGTCGCCCGGCGTCCAGATCACGACGGCGGCGACGCTCAAGGCGCTCGCTTGCGACGTCGACCAGAGAAGGCCGTGCCGGCCTTGCCGGCGCGGTCGTTTAACAGCGCCCGGTAAACCTCGACCGTGCGGCGCGCGGTCTCGGCCCAGGTGAACCCGCGCGCCCGCTCGAGCCCGGCGGCGACGAGCCGCTCGCGATCGGCCATCGCCCGCTCGATACCGCCGGCGAGCGCGACCGGATTGCGCTCCTCGACGAGGATCGCCGCGCCGCCGGCCACCTCAGGCAGCGCTCCCGCGGTGGTCGCGACGACCGGCGTGCCCGAGGCCATCGCCTCCAGGACTGGCAACCCGAAGCCCTCGTAGCGCGAGGGAAAGACGAGGCAGGCGGCCCCGCGGTAGAGCACCGCGAGCTCCGTCTGCGGCACGTGCCCGCGGAATTCGACGCGCCCGGCGAGGCCGTTGCGCTGGACGGCCCGCTCGGCTTCGGCGAGGCCGCCCTGGTCCTTGCCGACGACGACGAGCCGTGGCGCGCCGTCACCGAGCAGCGCGAGGGCCTCGATCGCTGTTGGTGCGTCCTTGCGGCGCTGCAGGGCGCCGACGAAGAGGGCGTAGGGCTCGCCGTTGGGGCTCGAGCCCTCCGGCCTGAACGCGGGATCGACGCCGTTCGGCGTCACGACGATCTTCTCCTCTGCGATGCCGTAGAGCTCAATCAGGTCGCGCTTCGTTCGCTCCGAGACCGCAAGCACGCGCGCCGCCCGCCGCGCGGAGCGCGGCACAACGGTTCGGAAGATCAGCCTGTCGCGCCGGCTCATCACCGACGGGTCTCGCTCGAACGAGAGATCGTGCACGGTCAGCACCGCCGGGCTCGGGCAGGCGAGCGGCAGCGAGTGCTGGAAGTGGGCGACCGAAGGTCGCAGGCGGCGCAGGAGCCGCGGCAGGCCGATCGCCATCCGAGAAACCTGACTACGCGCGGGCAGCTCGATCGGCTCGATGCCCTCGGGCACGAGCTCGGGGTGCCGTGTGACTGCGGCGAACCGGAGATCCGGGGCCGCCAGCTCGCGCAACAAGCCGCTCACGTAGGTCTCGTCGCCCGTTCGCTGGCGGCCGAGCACGTCCGCGTCGATGACGACGAGCGGCCGGCTCACGCAGCTGCCTCGCAGTACACCTCGACGGTGGCCCGCGCGACCTCGCGCCAGTCGAAGGCGCGCGCTCTTTCGAGGCCGAGGGCCCGAAGCTCGTCCGCGCGGTCGATCGCCTCGGCCAGCCCGGACGCGATCGCATCGGGGTCGAGCGGATCGACCAGCACAGCGGCGTTGCCGGCGAGCTCCTCCGAGGCGTCGTTGCGCCCGGCGACGACCGGCGCTCCGCAGGCCATCGCCTCGAGCACCGGCAGCCCGAAGCCCTCGTAGGGCGAGAGGTAGGCGACACAGCGGGCGCCGCGATACAAACGCGCGAGCTCCTGGTCGGAGACGAAGCCGAGCCATTCGACGTCGTTACCCGTGACCTCGACATCGCCCCAGCCGCTCATTCCGGCCACGAGCAGCCGCCGTCCGTTCATTCGGGCTCGACGGAAGCCTTCAAGGAGGCGAGGCAGGTTCTTGCGCGGCTCGAGCGTCCCGACCGCCAGCACGTAGTCGCCCGCGGCCGCATCGCCTTGCGCTTCGAACGGCGGGCCGACCGCGTTCGGGATCACGCGCACCTTCTCCTCGGGCACGTCGAGCAGGTCGATCAGCTCTCGCTTGGTGAACTCGGAGACCGCGATCAGGCGCCGCGCCGCCTTCGCCACCCGCGGAAGCGCAAGCCGGCTGTAGGTGCGCGTCCAGCGGTTGAACGTCTCCGGATGGCGCAGCACCGCGAGGTCGTGGAAGGTGACGACGAGCGGCACGGGCGAGCGCACCGGAGCTCGATGTGTGGGGCAGTGGAGGACGTTCATGCCGTCTCGTTTCGCCTTCGCCGGGAGGGCCGCGAGGTACCAGCCAAGGTCACGGACCGGCACGAGCGTTCGGCGCGAGCCGCCGAACCCGTAACGTCGAAGCTCGACCTCCGGCTCGTGCTCGAGGGCCTTCAGGAGCGACTCGATGTGGCGTGCCGTACCGGCCCGCGTCAGCGCGAGCGACGAGACATCCATGCCGACGCGCAGCGGAGCCATTGTTCGCAAGTCAGTTTGTCAGAGCGCTCTCGTAGCCCGCCAGCACCGCTTCGCCGCACGCACGCCAGGTGAAGCGGGCCGCGTGTTCGACGCCCACGCCCCGAGGCGAGTCGAGCGCAGCCTCGAGCGCAGCCGCGAAGGCCCCAGGGTCGTCCGGGTCAGCACGCAGGGCCGCGTCGCCGGAGGCCTCGTCCAGCGACGGATGCGACGAGACGACCGCCGGTGTCCCGCTCGCCAGCGCTTCCACGACCGGGATTCCGAAGCCCTCGAAGCGCGAGGGATACGCGAATGCGCTCGCCCCGCGGTAGAACCGTGCGAGCTCTTCGTCGGAGACGAACCCGAGCAGCCGAACGCCCTCGGCGGCGAGCGGGAGCTCCTCCCAGCCCTCGAGCCCGGCGAGCGCGAGGGTCAGCTCGGGGCGCCGCTGGCGTAGCAGTGCGAATGCGGCGACCAGCGCCGGCAGGTTCTTGCGCGGCTCCAGCGTCGAGACGCCGAGCACGTAGGGGCCGCCCAGGTCGGCTTGCTCGCCCTCGGGCCGGAAGCCCGGGTCGATCCCCGGGTAGGCGACCACTATCCGCTCCTCGGGCACGCCGAGCAACTCGACGACCTCCGAACCGGTAAAGCGGGAGTTGACGAAGACGCGGTCGCAGGTGCGCGCCGCGTTCTCGTACTTGGGGCCATGCATCCGCAGGGTCGCCGGCTCGACCCATTCCGGGAAGCGAAGCGGCACGAGGTCGTGCACCGTGGTCGCTCGCACACCGGCCCGCTGCGACGGGTACATCCAGTCGGAAAAATGGAAGACGTCGAGCGGCCCGACGACCGCCTCGACCGGCGGCCGCCCGATTCGGCTCCAGGCGGCCCGCCAAGACTGCGCCCGGGGCAGCAGCGGCAGCCGTAGCTCCACCGGCAGCCCAGCGAGCGACTCCCGGATCCGCCGCCGCCCGCGCGGTCCCGACGGGCCGAAGGCAACCACCTCGGCACCTGTTCCCGCGAGCCCCGCTACGAGGCCACGCATGTAGTTGCCGATCCCTGTGCGTGGGCGGGAGAGCGGGCTGACGTCGACGACAATGCGCACGGGACGCCTCCCTTACGAGGCGACGGCCGGCAGGACCAACGGTTCCGACCCCGCCTCGGAGAACCAGGAGATCCCCTCGCGCACGAGATCGACGGTGACCGTCTGGCCAGCCCCGAGCCGCTCGCGCGGAATCTTCAGCTCGACACTCACGGTCTCTCCGGGTGAGACCGAGTGAGGCAGGCTCACGCGGACGAGCTCGACCAGCCGCCCGCCCTGCGGCGCGGCCAGATACGGCGCGACGGTGACCGAGCCCTTCGGGTACGGGTACCAGAGCCCGGCCGGCCAGAACGCGCGGCCCTCGTTCGTGATCTTCAGCTTCCGCACGAGCTCATGGCCGGACGCCACCCAGTCGCCCTCGGGCTCGATCCGTCCCGAGAACTCGGCGTTGTCGCCGCCGCCGCCCTCCGGGATCGGGTTGACGGCGTGGATGACGTTGAACTCTGGCCGCAGCGCCGCCTGGCCGAGCGCACGCCCCCGCAGGCGGTCCGGCAGGAACCGCTCGAGGATCCGGTCGCGGCGCAAAGCCGGCGGCGCGAGATCCAAGAGCTCGTCCACCTCGACGAGCTGGCGTACGTTGGTGAACCCGGCGCCCTCGACGACCTCGACGAGGTACTCGGGGTCGAACGGCGACTCGAGCGTCCCGAAGCGCTCCATCTCCCCGACCAGGTTCCGCTCCGCCTCCGAGCCGGCCGGAGGACGGACCCCTTCGTGGATGTAGATCTGCCCGCCGGGGACGAGCGTCCGCCGGATCACCTCCAGCGTCTCGAGCTCGTTGTCGAAGTGGTGCATCGTGTCGTAAAGGACGGCGGCGTCGAACCTGCTCGTCCACGGCATCTCGCGCACCGGCAGCGCGTGGAACTCGGCGAGCGCTTCCAGCTCATCGCCGACAGGGCCTGGGATCTCGTCGACTCGCTGGCGCGCGATCTCGACCATGTCGGGCGAGATGTCGACGCCAGTGACCCAGTAGCCGCAGCGCGCCAGGAGCTCGCTCAGCCAGCCGGGGCCGCATCCGACGTCGAGGACCTGCGCTCGCAGGCCGAGCTGCGTCAGCTCGACGATATGGGCGAAGGTGCGCAGGCAACGAGGCAGTTCCTCGTTCGGCGGGGCGCCGAAGGGTTTGGTGCGGAGCCAGAGCCGCCCGGCGGGCTCGAGCTGCTCGACGTAGGTCAGATGGCCCTGGTCGTAGTCTTGCCCGAGGTCGCTGAGCCGGCCGTGGCTGCCCCGGACGACCTTCCGAAATCGCGGTTCAGCGCCCACTTCAGCCGATTCTACGGGGACCACTACACTGCTCGGCCGTGACGATCTACGCCGATCTGTTCCGGTATCGAGAGCTGTTTCTGAACCTCTTTCGCCGTGAGCTGCGGGTCAAGTACCGGGGCTCGCTCCTTGGCATCGCCTGGTCACTTGTCAACCCGCTGGTGCTCGTTGGTGTCTACACCCTCGTTTTCTCCGTCTTGTGGCGCGCGTTCTCGATCCCGCACTACCCACTTTTCATCGTCAGCGGGCTGCTCGTCTGGATCTTCTTCCAGACCTCGCTCCAATCCGCGAGCGCGAGCCTGCTCGGGCACGCGAATCTCGTCAAGCAGGTGAAGTTCCCACGCCAGCTGCTGCCCCTGGCCGTCGTGGGCACGAACTTGCTCAGCTTCTGCGTGATGCTCGCGGTGATTCTGCCGCTCAACCTCATCTTCATCCCCGAGACCCGCTCGACCTTCTGGGCGGCAATCCTGCTCGCGGTGCCGCTCGTCGGCCTCGTCAGCGGTCTCTCGATCGTGGTCGCGACGGCGACAGTCGTATTCCGCGACGTCGAGCACCTACTGGTGACAGTGATGCTGCCCTGGTTCTTCCTGACACCGGTCTTCTACACGTTCGACCAGCTGCCTCGGATCAACGAGAAGGTCTGGCTGGCCGACCTCCTCCACTACGGGAACTTCATCACGCCTCCGCTGCTTGCGATCCGAGACCCGCTGTTCTTCGGTCGGTTCCCGAGCACCGGCGACGCGGCGTACACAATTGGGGCAGCTGCCGTTGCGCTTGCGCTCGGCGCCTTCGTCTTCCAGCGCGTGGACGACCAGCTGGCCGCAGCGCTGTAGAGGCGTCCGGCTAGGCTTTTGCGTATGTCTGAGCCACTTCTCGTGCGCGCTTGCCGGCGCGAGCCGGTCGAGCGGACGCCGGTCTGGTTCATGCGCCAGGCGGGCCGTTCGCTGCCGGAGTACCGCGAGATCCGCAAGCAGCACGGGCTCTTCGAGGTTTGCCGCCGGCCCGAGCTCTGCGCAGAGGTGACCCTGCAGCCTGTACGCGCCCACGGCGTGGACGCGGCGGTGATGTTCGCCGACATCATGCTCCCGGTGCTCGGCATGGGCGTCGACGTCGAGCTGGTCGAGAACGTCGGTCCTGTGGTCGCCGAGCCGGTGCGTTCAGCCGCTGATGTGGAGCGCCTGGGGGTGCCCGAGCCGGAGGACTCGGTGCCGTTCATCCTCGAGGCCGTGCGGCTCGTACGCGAAGCGCTTGGACCCGAGCAGGCGGTGATCGGCTTTGCGGGCGGCCCATTCACCGTCGCGGGGTACCTGATCGAGGGCAAGCCGACACGGGAGTTCAAGTTGACCAAGGCGTGCATGTACGGGCAGCAGGAGGTCTGGCACGCCCTGATGGAGAAGCTGGCGGCCACGTTCGCGCTCTACCTCAATGGGTCCACCCGGGCTGGGGCCGATGTGATCCAGCTCTTCGACTCTTGGGTTGGCGCGCTCTCGCTCGACGACTACCGCGAGTTCGTCGCGCCCTACTCGGCGCACGTGCTGGCTTCTGTCGACGTGCCAACGATCCACTTCGGCACGGGCACCGCACACCTGCTGGAGGAGATGGCCGAGGCCGGCGGCGACGTGATCGGCGTCGACTGGCGGATCCCGATCGATCGTGCCTGGGAGCTCGTCGGGTACGAGCGCGGGGTGCAGGGGAACCTCGAGCCAGCGCTGCTGCTTGGCCCCTGGGAGCGGGTCGAGGCCTCGGCATTGCGGATCCTCGACGCAGTCGGCGGACGCCCGGGCCACATCTTCAACCTCGGCCACGGCGTGCTCCCGGAGACGGACCCGGGCGACCTGCGCCGCCTCGTCGAGCTCGTGCACTCGAACAGCCCGGTAGCGGCTTGATGGACGCGGTCGTCCTGATGGCGTACGGGAGCCCGTCGGAGCCGGAGGACGTGCGGCCCTACCTCGAGGACGTGCGGGGCGGCCGGCCGGTCTCGGATCAGGCAGTGGAGGAGCTCGCGGAGCGGTATCGGCGGATCGGCGGGCGTTCGCCGCTCGACGACGTCACGGAGGCGCAGCGGGCAGCCCTGCAGCGGGAGCTTGGAGCGCCGGTCTTCGTTGGGATGAAGCATTGGCGACCGCGGATCGCCGAAGCTGTCGAGGCGGCGCTGGCGGCGGGGGCGACGCGGATCGTTGGTCTCGTGCTGGCGCCGCACTACTCGCGCCTGTCGATCGGCGGGTACCGCGAGCGGCTCGAGAAGGCGCTGGCCGACCGGGCCGGATTGGTGCTCGTCGAGAGCTGGCACGATGAACCTTCGTTCATTGACGCGCTCGCGGAGCGGGTGCGGGGGACGGACGCCTGGGTCGTGTTCACTGCGCACTCGCTGCCGGAACGGATCCTGGACGAGGGCGACCCATATCGGGACCAGCTGCTGGAGACGGCGCGCCTCGTGGCCGAGCGCGCGGGCGTGGAGCGCTGGTCGTTCGCCTTCCAGAGCGCGAGCCCGACCGGCGAGCCGTGGCTGGGGCCTGACGTGCTCGAGGAGCTCGAGCGCCTACGGGCAGAGGGCGTGAGCAAAGTCCTCGGCGCTCCTGTCGGGTTCGTTTCCGACCACCTCGAGATCCTCTGGGACCTGGATGTCGAGGCTCGCGAGCGTGCCGCCGAACTCGGGCTCGAATGGGCTCGAACCGAGTCGCTCAACGACGAGCCGGCATTTGTCCACGCGCTGGCCGAGCTTGTCCGCAAGGCCCGATCGGTGCGCTCAGCCGCATGAAAGCCGGAGCGGTGGTTTCGAGGGGCGTGAGCCGGCGCTTCCTCGTCTATCCCCAGCGCCAGGTGACGCTGAAGGAGGCGATCGTCAGGCGCCGGCACCTGCGCAGAACGGAGGTTTGGGCGATTCGCAATGCTTCATTCGAGATCGAGCCTGGTGAGGCGGTCGGAGTCGTCGGCCGGAACGGCTCTGGCAAGACAACACTCCTGCGCATGATCGCGGGCATCTTCCGCCCGACGAGCGGTCGCCTCGAGGTCGGCGGCAGCGTTTCCTCGCTCCTCGAGCTGGGTGCCGGCTTCCACCCTGACTTCACCGGCCGCGAGAACGTCTACATGAACGGCGCCATCCATGGCCTCAAGCGCAGGTACATGGACGAGAAGATGGACGAGATCGTCGCCTTCGCCGAGCTCGAAAAGTTCATCGACGTGCCTGTGCGGGCTTACTCCGCGGGCATGTACATGCGACTCGGGTTCTCCGTCGCGGCGCACCTCGATCCCGACGTGCTCCTGCTGGACGAGGTCTTCGCCGTCGGCGACGAGGCGTTCCAGCGGAAATGCATGGGCAAGATCCTCGACCTGAAGAACCGCGGGCGGACGCTGCTCTTCGTCTCTCATTCCGCGCCCGCGGTCGAGCGGCTGTGTGAGCGCGCGATCCTGCTGAACGCCGGCGAGTTGGTCGCGGACGGGCCTGCCCGGGAGGCGATCTCGCAGTACCAGAGGATGCTGGCTGCGGAGGAGAGCCCGGCGGAGCGCGGTGCAGGCCTGCACGAGTGGGGCAGCGGCGAGGCGCGGGTCGTCGAGGTCAGCCTCGAGGACGGCGAAGGCGAGGAGCGCCGCCAGTTCCTATCGGGGCAGACGCTTGTGGTCAGGCTGATGATCGCCGCCGAGGAGGCGATTCCGCCGCCGCGAATCACGATCGAGTTCCGCGACGCGAACGGCTCGTTGCTCGGCGTCAGCGAGGCCGAGGCGGACGTGCTCGGCTGGGACGGTTCGCCAGGCACCACCGAGCTACTCTTCTCGAGTTCGCACCTTCCGCTGGTCGACGGGCGGTTTCAGCTCTCCGTGGCTCTCTCGCGCACCGACTCAGCGCGGCAGTTCCATCGGCTCGACCCAGCCCTGGAGTTCACGGTCTTCCCGGACACTGACCAACGAGGTTGGTTCCGCTTCGAGGGCGAGTGGTCGCTCGTCTCCTCACCGAGCAGCCTGGAGCGGCGATGAGCTCCCGCACCTGCCCGGACTGGCCCGACCTGATGGAGCTCGCTCCCGAGCTTCAGTTCATGCACTACACCGTCGCCGAGGCGAAGCTGCCCTCGGAGGCGCTGGCTGAGCTCGTGGACGTGCCGCTGGAATCGGTGGCGATCTGTGCGGATCTCGACCACAACGTCTTCTACGCGCGTCACACCGACCCACAGGTCGCCGAGGCGCTCCGCCGCACGCACTGGTTCGAGCTGCGCGAGTGGCACACCCGCGGGCCCGGCACGGCCGTCGACCAGCCGGACTGACACAGATCCGGCACGGTCCGGTCACAGACACGCGCGCTCCTCGAAAATAGAATCTGCAGCGGGGAGGAGGTGGGATGTGCCTGTATTAAGGGCGTCCGAAGCGCCGCGCGAGCACCTCGTCCAGTGGCCGCGTGTTGACCACGTCCTCCGCCGTTGCTCCGCCGCGCCTGGCCGTCGCCACCGCCAGTTCCATGTTCCCGAGGCCGCGGGTCGAGTGTGCATCCGTGTTCACCACGATCGCGACGCCGGCCTCGCGCGCCAGGCGCACGTGTTCGTCGCGCAGGTCGAGCCGGTTGGGCAGGCCGTTCACCTCGACCGCCCGCCCCTGCTCCGCAAGCCGCGTGAAGACCGCCTCCAGGTCGACCGCATTTGGCGGCCGGTGGTTGATCAACCGCCCGGTCGGGTGGCTCAGGCAGCTCACATACGACGACTCCAGCGCCGTCAGCACGCGCTTGGTCAGCTCTTCGCGCGATCCGCGCTGGCCGCCGTGCACGCTCGCCTGAACCCAGTCGAGCTCCGCGAGCACATCCTCCGGGAGGTCGAGCGAGCCGTCGCGGCGGATATCGCATTCCGTGCCGCGGAGCAGGCGAAACGGGGCAAGCCGCTCGTTGGCGTCGGCGATCTCCTCGCCCTGCCGGCGCACCCCGTCCGCGTCGAGGCCCGGCACCGCGCCGACCGAGACCGTGTGATCGCAGATCGCGAGGTAGTCGTACCCCCGCTCGCGCGCCGCCAGGCCCATTTCGTAGACAGACGCCTTTCCATCCGACCAGGTCGTGTGCGTGTGCAGGTCGCCGCGCACGTCCGCGAGCTCGAGCAACCGCGACGGTTCTCCGCGGAACCCGCTCTCCCGCAACTCGGGCGGCACGAACGGGATCCCGAGCGCGCGGTAGACGCCTTCCTCGTCCGGCGCCTCCGGTAGCGGTCCAAGTGCGCCCACGTACTCAGGCGAGCCGGTCGCCCGCACGAGCTCGGTCCCCAGCCGCCGAGGCTCCGCCGCCACGAGCTCGATCGGGACGCCTTCGACAGTGACGCCTAGCGCGCGCCGAGGCTCGCGCTCCACGACCGCCACGATCTGCGGCAGCGCCTCGAACTCCTCCAGCACCGGCTCCGGTTGCTCGGCCGCCACGACCACCGCGAGCCGGTGGGAGGCATCGACCCAGCGCCGCGGATCTCCCGCCGCAATGCCGCCGAGCGCCTCGGCTATCACCTCGACCAGCGGCCGGCTCCGGTGGAGCAGTAGCGGACGAGGCGCGGCTGCACGCGGCTCGCGTGCCAGCGTCGCGAGCAGCTTCCGCTCAGTCTCCGGCCCGACCCCCGGCACCTCGCGCAGCCGCCCCTCATGCGCCGCTTCCCGCAGCTCCTCGAGCGATCGCACGCCGAGCACTCGGCCGATCTCGAGCATCCGCTTGACCGACACGCCGAGGAAGCGGCCGAGCCCCGCTAGCTCCGGCGAGATCTCCCGCTGGAGCTCCTTCAGCTCCTCGATCTCGCCCGTCTCGACGAGCTCCCGCAGCCGCCGTTCGATCCCCGGGCCGATGCCACGGAGCTCCCGCGCGCGGCCCTCGCGGACGAGCTCGGCGACCGGCGCAGGCGTCGAGCGGATCAGGTCTGAGGCACGTCGATACGCGCGCGCCGTGTAGGGCCCGGCGCCCGCGAGCTCGAGCAGTGAGGCGAATGCGTCCAACTGGCGCGCGATCTCGGCGTTGTCCGGCGGTGGCCCTGTCACTGCGGGATAGTCTCTCGACGGCATGCCCACCGTGGTTGTTCCCTTCCGCGGGGAGAGCGCTAAACACCGCCTCGCTCCGGCGCCCGAGGACGTCCGGGCCAGCATCGCGAACGCGATGCTCGAGGACGTGCTCGCTGCCTGCCGCGCGGTCGCCGCCGAGGTAGTCGTGGCAGACGAGGGCGGAGGCCAGGGCGCAGCGGTCGAGGCCGCGCTCAGGCGAATCGATTCCGGGCCGATTCTCGTCGTCAACGCCGACCTCCCTGCCGCGCAGCCGCGCGACCTGCTCGCGCTCCTCGGCGCGCTCCCGGAGGACGGCCTGGCGCTCGTCGCCGCGGCCGACGGGACCACGAACGCTCTGGCGCTTGCGACGCCGCACCTGTTTGCGCCGCTCTACGGCCCCGGCAGCGCGGAGCGCTTCCTGGCGCGAGCCCAGCGGCTCGAGGTTCCCGCGGCCGTCGCCGCGATCCCGAACCTCGCCGACGACGTGGACACGCTCGGTGATCTCGAGGGGCTCGAGGAACGGCTCGGCCCCTGCACCGCCGCGGCGCTGGACGCGCTTCGCACGGGCCTCGCGCGGTGAAGGTCGCCGTCCTCGCAGGCGGCCTCGGCGGCTCCCGTTTCGCCCGCGCGCTCGCGGAGACGATCGACCCGGAGCAACTGACGATCGTCGGCAACGTCGGCGACGACGTCGAGATCTTCGGCCTCCACGTCTCGCCTGACCTCGACACGATCCTCTACACGCTCACCGGCCGCCTGGACGAGGAGCGCGGCTGGGGCCGCAAGGACGAGACCTGGAACGCGCTCGGGGAGGCGGGCAGGCTCGCGGCCGGCACGTGGTTCCAGCTCGGCGACCGCGACATCGGGCTCCACCTCGTCCGCACGGAGAAGCTGCGCGACGGCGAGCCGCTCTCCCGCGTCACGCGTGACCTCGCAGCGGCGTTCGGGCTTGTGCCGGCGCTGTTGCCCGCGACCGACGACCGGCTGCGCACGTGGCTCGAGACCCCGGCCGGCGACTTCCCCTTCCAGGAATGGTTCGTCGGCAGGCAGCACCGTGACGAGGTGGATGCCGTGCGCTTCGAGGGCGCCGAGGATGCGCGGCCCGCGCCGGGGGTGCTCGAGGCCCTTGCCGGGGCCGACCTGATCGCTATCGCGCCGAGCAACCCGTTCGTCAGCATCGGCCCGATCCTTGCCGTCGCTGGAATCCGCGAGGCGCTGGAGCACCGGAGCGCTCCCGCCGTCGCCGTCAGTCCGTTGATCGCCGGCAAGGCCGTTCGCGGGCCTGCTGACCGAATGCTCGCCCGCCTCGCCGGCGGGACCGGTCCGAAACAAGTAACAGACTGTTACAAGGGGTTGATCGATGCGCTCGTGGTGGACAAGGCCGACGCGGACGAGGAGGCCGGGATCCGCACAATCGTCACCCGCACCTTGATGAACGACGCCGACACGCGGCGCCGGCTCGCAGACGCAGTTCTCGAGACGGCGGCGGCCTTGCGGTGAAGATCGCGATCGTCGGCGGTACCGGTACGTTCGGGCGCGCGCTGGCGCGGAAGCTGCGCCTGCTCGGCGAGGACGTCTACATCGGCTCGCGCGACGCGCAACGGGCCAAGGAGCGCGCGCTCGAGATCGGTGTGAAGGGCGACAGCAACGAGCACGTCGTCAAGGGCGTCGACCTCGTCGTGCTGGCCACCAAGTCGAACGCTGCGATCGAGACCGGCGCCGCGCTGGCAGACGCGATCGGTGACACCCCGGTGCTCTGCGTGGCCAGCGACCTTCGCTTCACAGACATCGGGATCGTCCCAGGGCTCGAGGAAGGATCGCTCGCCGAGAACCTCGCGAAGCTGATCCGTGCGCCCGTCGCCTCGGGGCTGCAGACCGTCTCGGCGATCGACCTCTCGTCGGCCGAGCCGCCTGACCTGGACGCGCTCATCTGTGGCGACGACCCGGGCGTGAAGAAGCTCGTGCTGGAGCTCGCAGGCCGCCTCGTCGGCGGGCGGGCCGTGGATGTCGGCCCCCTCGCCAACTCCCGGGCGCTCGAGGGCATGACCGCGGTGATCCTGAACGTGAACAAGGAGTTCGGGGTCCACGCTGGGCTGCGGTTGACCGGCCTGCCGTGAGCGTGTCGATCACCCCGGTCGAGGGCCTGCCGGAGATCCGCGAGGGCGACGACCTGGCGGCGCTGATCGCCGAGCGTGCGGCTCTCAAGTACGGCGACGTGCTCGTGGTCGCGCAGAAGGTCGTCTCGAAGGCCGAGGGCCGAGTGGTGCGCCTTGCCGAGGTCGTGCCCTCCGAGGAGGCCACGAAGATCGCTGGCGACAGCGACCCACGGCAGCTCGAGGTGATCCTCCGCGAGACGGCTCGAATCGTCCGCGTCCGCCCCCCGCTCGTGATCGCCGAGACGAAGTACGGCTTCGTCTGCGCCTCGGCTGGCGTGGACGCCTCCAATGCGCCCGAGCCGGGGACCGTCGTGCTCCTGCCGGAGGACCCGGACGCCTCCGCGGCGCGGTTGCGCGACCGCCTCCACGAGGAGACGGGCGCGGAGGTCGGCGTGATCGTGAGCGACTCGTTCGGCCGCGCGTGGCGCCAGGGCACGACCGACGTCGCGATCGGCGTGGCCGGGATCGAACCGCTCCTCGACCTGAAGGGCCTCCGCGATTCGACCGGCTACGAGCTCCACGCGACGGTGATCGCCGTCGCCGACGAGCTGGCAGGTGCCGCGGAGCTCGTGATGGGGAAGACTGCCGGAGTGCCTGCCGCCGTGATCAGTGGGGTCGAGGCTCAGGGCGAGGGCAGCGCCCGCGAGCTCGTCATGCCTCCCGACCGCGACCTCTTTCGCTGAGTGGTCTAGCCGGGTCTTCCTCGAGCTCTACGGTCGTTCGGCGGCTTCGTCCGGCGCCAGCACGCCGGTCGGCTCACCATCGCGTTCAATCGAGGGCGCCGCAGCCGCCTTGCCCTCAGTCGCGGTAGCGGTGAAGCGGGTCGCCGCCGCGCTGGCGACCTCCTGGAGATGGTCCGCCATGCCGTGCATGTCGCCGAGCAGCCCGCGTCTTTCCTCCCGCACGGCCTCGGTGTCAGCCTCGAGCTCACGCAGTCGCGCATCCGCTTGTGCCTGCAACGCCTCAATCTCTTCCTCCGACCGACGCAAGTGCTCGGCGGCCTCCGCCTGGGCCTCGTGGATTGTCTTCTCTGCCTCGGCCTGCGCGTGGGCTACGACCTGCTCGGCTTCGGCACCCAGGCGGTCCGCCTCCGTACTCGCTGCGACGACGAGGTTGGCCGCCCTGGCTTTCGCGGTGGCCATGATCTCCGCCGCTTCCTCGTGTGCGGTGTCTGTGATGCTCTCCGCCGACTCGCGGGCCTGCTGGAGGATGGCGTTCGTCTGCTCGGCAACACGGTCGACCGCGTGTCTGACCGCCGCCTGTGGCGAGCGGCTCACCTCGAGCTCCGCG
>Ga0307312_10000535_pt1 | contig 17952 bp, 15 predicted proteins | sample ER_DNA_202_FD_194489 | JGI IMG/M metagenome (GOLD analysis project Ga0307312, IMG submission 194489) | Bulk soil microbial communities from the East River watershed near Crested Butte, Colorado, United States - ER_DNA_202 | ecosystem: Environmental > Terrestrial > Soil > Floodplain | place... | reverse complement strand
GGACGAACGATCGCATGGAGGGCGTATCGCAACGGGCCAGCATGTTGAGCATCGCCTCCTGGATCGAGAGACCCATGGTCTGTTCCTGGAGGGTCAACCGGAGCTCCTCGCCGAGCGGTCCGCTTAGGCGGGTGTTCGCGGTCTGCAGCGAGCCCACGAACCCCAGTCCGGCCTCGATCGTGACAACGAGGAGGTCGATCAGTTCCGGGAGTGTGTAGTCGATCTCTTGCAGTCGTCGAGACGCGCGCTCTCGCAGAATCCGGGAGGGCAGCCACCAGCCGATGAATCCGAAGAACGCGGTCAGCAGCACGATGAGGGGAGCACTGAAACCCGCGCTCGCAGCGAGCCAGACGAACATGAGTGACAGTCCTGCTGTGCACAAGACGCGGTAGCCGGTGAACCGTCCAGGAGTGACGCGGTAAAGGCCTGCAGCGAGAAGATCCCTCTGAATTCGGGCATTCGAGCGATCCTTTGAGCGATCGCCGACGACGGATCCTAGCTTCGTCGCGACATTGTCGAGCTTGCCGCGAACACCGCCGGCGCTCTCTTCGTTCCGCTCGCCCTTTTCGAAGCCGTACGCTTCGACACGCCTCGGCACTCCTACCGATCGTCCGGCTCCAGTCGACCAGAACAGCACGCGGAAGATGGTTGCGCTCGCGAGGCCCGTGAGCACGATTCCGATGATGAGCAAGAGGATCATCGTCAGACCCGGATGTTCACGATTCGCTTGATCACGAGGGAACCGCTCGCGATCGAGATAGCGGACAGGAACAGGAGCACGCGCCCGAAGGACGAGTCGTACATGACGTTCATGTAGCCCGGGTTGATCAAAGTGATCGCGATCAGGAGGAAGACCGGAAGGAGTGTCAAGACCCAGCGCGACATTCGTCCCTGCGCGGTCAACGTCTGGACGGTCCGACGGAGCTCGAAGCGCTCCCGGATCGTGGCGGTGACTCGGTCGAGCACCTCGGCCGTGTTACCGCCGGCCTCGCGCTGAAGCGCCGCCACGAGCGCAACTTGCTCGAGCTCTCGACTTTCCATCCGTTCGACGACGACGTGGAGCGCCTGGTCGATGGGGACGCCCAGTTGCTCGTCGCCAATGACGCGTTGGAACTCCGATCGCGAGGGCTCCGCCGCGTCATTCGCCACGACCGCGAGAGCTCCGATGAAGCTATGGCCCGCGCGCAGCGCCGAAGCCAGCACCTGCAGGTTGTCCCCCAGTTGCTCGGCGAACAGCTTGCGCTGTTTTTCCAGCCTCCGCTTTACCACGGAACGAACAGCAAACGGAATTACGAGGGCGATGAGTAGACCGACGGTGAGCTGGTTGAAGAGAACTTTGATCATCAGGGCCGCCAAGAGTGAACCGATCGCGGTTAGGGCGACGATCTGCTCCGACGGCATCGTGACCCCGGCGATCCCGAGCTCCCACTTGAACCGCTGCCACCTGGTGCTTCCGCGCAGCATCGACTCCGTCCCCTCGAGCATCTTCTCGGTGAGTTGAGCCGTCGGCCGCCGACTCGTGTCGCGCATCGCCGCAGGCACCGAGACGAACTCCGCCAAGCGCTTGCGGACAGTTCCTTGCCGAGGCCTGGAAAGGAGGGCCGAGGCCCCGAAGCCAATCAAGATCGCCACGATCAATCCGACGACGGTCATCGTCGCCGCCGACGACAAGAACCGATCGACCGCCGACGGCTTGTACGGTGCCCTCGGCGTTTTCGTTGCGACCGCCAGAGCCGGCGTCTGGTACTCAGCCCGTGCGATTGCTTTCAGGCCATCGATGCGGAAGGTCACGACGATGTGCTTGTCTGGGGCCGCAAGGGACCGGTACCGCAGGAGATACTCGCTGGCAAGGCTTGTCCCTAGCTGCTTGTAGATCCCGCTGAGCTGTTTGATCGACGTCGTCTCGACATAGCGTCCCCCGGTGTCACGGGCGAGCTTCCGAAGGGCCCCGAGCTTTGACACGCGGGATTTCAGGCCGACGGCGAACACGCGCACGTGTGCTGCACGTGCTGCAGCGGCCGCGCTCTCCTCGGTCTCGTGGGTAGCCGTGTCGTTGGGCGCCGCATGCTCCTGTCCGTCCGAAAGAACGACGATCGTGCCGGCGCTGATGTGTGCTGCTTGCAGCAAGTCCAGCGAGTGAGTGATCGCGTCGTAGATATGGGTTCCGAACAGGAACGGAGGCTGCTTCGAAAGGGCGGCGTCGATCTGTGCCTGCTCGGTCGTGAACGGCAGGACGACCGTTGGTGCGACGTTGTACGTCACGAGAGCGAGTTGCTCCTGGCCCTTGCGCTGGGCTGCGAAGGCCCGTGCCGCAGAGAATGCGGCACGCTCCGGCGTCCCTTCCATGCTCGTGCTTGCGTCGACGACCAGCACGGCACCGAACTGCCTGGACGTGCTCTCACCCACCGGCGTAACAGTCAAGTCAGGCACCTGCTGCCCGTTCTCGAAGGCATGCACTGCACCGTTCTTCAGCTGCATTCCGTGCGGCAGTGTGAGGATGTACGAACGCGCCGGGAAGCCCGCGCCCGTGGCCTCCGTCACGCGCGGCTGTGTGTTCGCACCGAGCGCGGCAAGTACGGCCACGAGGGCGACCAGCGCGAAGAAGGCGAGAGTGATCAGCCGGCGCAGCATCAATTGGCCGCCCTCGCAGTGACCTCTTGCAGCTCCGCGCCGGGAATGACGAACAGGTTGTTCGGCAGGCTGATCCCGCGCTTCTCGAATTTGTGCAGGAAGGTCGGTCGCAGCCCAGTCGCTTCGAGCCGACCCACCACCGTGCGGTCGCGCAGAATGTTCTCCATCTTGAAGGCGAAGATCTCCTGCAGCGTGATCACGTCCGATTCCATCCGCTGCACCTCGGTGATGGCGGTGACGCGGCGGGACCCGTCCTCGAGGCGTTCGAGATGCACGATCAAGTCGAGGGCGGACGCAACCTGCTGACGGATGGCCCGCAGCGGCAGGTCGTAGCCGGCCATGAGCACCATGGTCTCGATGCGGGCCAGCGCATCACGTGGCGCATTGGCGTGAACTGTGGTGAGTGACCCGTCGTGCCCGGTGTTCATCGCCTGGAGCATGTCGAGCGCCTCCGGTCCGCGAACCTCGCCGACGATGATCCGGTCAGGCCGCATGCGCAAGGCGTTGCGGACCAGGTCCCGGATCGAGATCTCACCCTGGCCTTCGATGTTCTTCGGCCGCCCCTCGAGTCGGAGTACGTGCGCCTGCTTGAGCTGCAGCTCCGCGGCATCCTCGATCGTGACGATGCGCTCCGAGTCGGAGATCGCCTGGGAGAGGGCATTCAGGAGCGTTGTCTTACCGGTGCCCGTACCGCCGCAGATGAGGATGTTCAACTGGGCTCCGATGCAGCGCTGGAGAAAGTCCACCGTTTCCTCGTGGACGGTCCCGAGCCTGACCATTTCCTGAAGGTCGAGGCGCTTGTTCGCGAACTTTCGGATCGTGATGAGCGGGCCGCTCAGCGAAAGCGGAGGAATCACGGCGTTCACACGGCTGCCGTCCGGCAGTCGCGCGTCGACCATCGGTGACGATTCGTCGATGCGTCGACCGACCTGCGCGACCATCTTGTTGATGATCCGGCGTAGGTGCGACTCGTCGTTGAAGCGCACGGTCGTCTGATAGAGGCGTCCCTGTCGCTCGACCCAGACGTCGAAGGGACCGTTGACCATGATCTCCGTCACGCTGTCGTCGGCAAGCAGCCGTTCGATCGGGCCGTGTCCGAGGATGTCGTCGGAGATCTCGGCCACGAGCCGCTCGCGGTCGTCCTTCGAGATGCCGGCCTCGCCTGTGAGGTGCGTCCTGATGTCGGTGACGACCCGGTCGCGCAAGGAGAGCGGATCCATGGTCGAATTGAAGAGTTGGGGGCCGAGCTCCCCGATGACTGCGAGATGGATCCGGTTCTTGACCTCGGCGAATGGGTCGGGTCCCGAGTGCGCGACAGGACGAGAGGTGGAGAGTCGTTCGTGAAGCTCCATCATGACCTCCAGGCGAAGCGGCGCTTGCTGCCGCCGGTTGTGGGTTGCACCTCTGGTCGCGCGATGGGCGCCTCTTCGAGGTAGCGCTCCGCAAGCTTCTGGAACGCGCGCGCGGCCTCGGACCGCTCTTCCTGGATCACGATCGGCGTTCCGTCGTTCACAGAGATCGGAATCTGGCGGTCGCTGGGGATGAACACCTGGGGCGAGCGGCCGATGATCGCGTCGACGTCCTCGAGCGTGATTCCAACTCGGGTGTCTGCGCGGTTCAGGACCAGCGTGATGTGCTGAGGGTCGTAGCCCATCAACTCGAGGGTCTCGAGTCCGAGCTTCGTGTTCTTGAGCGAGAGTGAGTCGAGCATGCCGACGATGCACACGTCGGACGACAGATCGATCGCAGCGATGACCTCCGGTGTGAACCCCGGCGGCGTGTCGATGATCACGTAGTCGCACATCGAGCGAAGCGTCGTGAAGACATCTCGCAAAAAGTCGACGGTCACGGTGCTTGCCTGATCGGGCCGCGTCGGCGCCATCAGGACGTTGAGGCCTGACTCGTGCCTGACCAGGTAAGCGCCGAGCTTGTCCGCGTCGAGCGAGCCTCCGGAGCGCACCAGGTCGTGGATCGTCTTGTCGGGGCGCAGGCCGAGCGACAGTCCGATGTCGCCGAACTGGAGATCGAGGTCAACGAGCGCCACCCTGTGACCGGCCAGCGCCAGCGAGACGGAGAGGTTCGTCGACACCAACGTCTTTCCCGTTCCCCCTTTGGGTCCAAGGACGCAGATCATCGGCGCGAGCGCGATGCCGCTGGCAACGGCTGCCCCTCGCCGCCGTGCGACGGCCTTCTCGAGTGCGAAGGCAATCCGCTCGGTGGGCTCCGGAAGCGTCAGGATGTCGTCTGCCCCTGACTCGAAGACCCGGCGAACGAAACCGTTCGGGGAGCCCGTCGTCATGACCACCACAGGCCGGTCGCCCTGGTCTTTCACTGCCGCGTCGATGAAGTACAGCGCTCGGTCGGAATAACCCTCGCAGGCGACGATCAGGAGGTCGGACTCGGTCTCCTGCAGCGTGCGCCAGCTCTCTTCCAGGCCGTTGATGATCCCGACGACCTCGATCGTGCTGTTGTCGGGAAGCATCGACTGGATCACGGTGCTGTCGACGCCTTCGTCGAGGGCGACGAGCGCTCGAATGCGACTCGCCATCCTCAGCGCACCGGCTTCAGGCCAAGCAACAGGCTCTGTGCGCTAATAAAGCCAGGATTGACTGTCCGGGCGCCGCTCGGTGGCCTGAGCACGAACCAGAGCTTCCCGTTGTCGGACGCATAGGCGAGTACGGCGGCCTGTCGGCCGGTGGCGCGCAACGTGTAGATCGCCGTTGTGCCACCGATAGGCGCCCGCAGAACGGTGATGTCCTCCATCAACATCTTGATGATCGGCTGCGACCCTCCGACGCCTAGCCTGTTCAGGCCGACGTAGATATCGATGTGGTCGCCTGCGGCGATCTGCCCGACCATGCCGTGTTCTGTGTCCATCGATACCGAGATCGCGCGGTCAGAGCCGGTGATCTTGGTCTGAAGTGCGCCCGGTGCTGCGTACGCGAAGTAGTTCGCTGTGAGCTGCTGGCCGGGATAGATGTCCGTCACCGCGACGCGGCCGGCGAGCGCCGCGGGATCGGTGAGTGCACCGAGCTGCAACTGTCCCTTCGGCACGGATGCAACCTGGAACTGACTGCTTTGCCCGATGATGTCGCCGGGCGTTCCCTTTTGGATCAGGTTCTTGGCGACGAGCACACTCGCGGGTGTGGCTCCGCTGTTGACGCTGTTGCGATACGAGTGAAGGTAGGCGAGCAGGACGATTCCTGCGAGAACGGCAGCAGCCGTGCCTAGGAGCACCGAGCCTCGCTTCGTCGTGAACAAATTTTGGGCGATTTCTACCACGAGTTATTCCTCCTTACTTAGTCATCACGATGACGCAGGCATTGATGCTGGTTGGATCACAAGGGGCTGTACCGTCCCCGCCAACTTGGTTGAGGTAGTAGATGAAGTGGCCGACGATGAGGCCGGAGTCGCCGTTCGGGACGGGGTCGTCGCCCTTTGGAAACAAGCAGGGAGGATCGAAGCCGCCGCCGCTCCCCACGTAGCCCGTGACGTAGAAGTGACCGAACCCGGTCACCGGCACCGAGCCCGACGTGCCGTTGACGTGCGAAAAGGCGCCGTACGTCGTCAGGTAGGCATCGAGAATTCGGGGATCGTCCTGAGGGAATCCATAGGTCCCGTCCCCAGCTGGATCGTTCGCCTTGAAATTCGGCCAGTTGTTGTAAGTCCTGATACCGATGCTCTTGCAAGCGCTGTTCGGTGGCTTGTTGTCGCCGTAGATCCGTCGATTGAGACCTTCAGCGACGTCGTTTACCGACCGGCCCGTATTCACGGCGACGCATGGCCAAGGCTGGGCCATCGCCCAGAGAACGTTCTTCCCGATCGTCGAACAATCCACCGAACCGTCGTTGGGCACATAGGTCGGGCGGCAGCCGCCTGCGAGCTCGTCCTTCAACTTGGTGAAGAGAAGGTCGCAATTGAGGGACTGTCCCGTGTTCGATACGACCCGAAGCGCGACGAGCGGGTCGCTGGCGCTGGTTGCATTTTTCAGGATGCCGGCGATTCCGATCGAGACGGCGAAGGTATGCGTGCTGTCGACCGGAAATGACTGATGATCTGCCTGGGCGCACGTCGGGTCCGCGTCGCATCGGAAGATCTTCACGATCTTGATTGGACCCGAGCGGAAGCCGGTGTCGGTGTCCTTCGCGCTATAAGCGCGCTGGATCATCGTGTCGCCCTCGAACTTACCCGTGCACTTGTTGCCGCCGCCTGGCTTGCAAAAGTCGTTGGGTTTGGTGCAGCCCGCGGGCATCAGGCACCCGCTGGTCTCCTCCCAGTCCATCTTGATGTTGTTCGGGCCTGAGCCCGCGGGAAGTGTGAGCTGTGCGTGCCAGCAGGTACCCACCCCGCCCTGATTCAGGAAGCTGTCGCACACTGCATCCGACGAGGAGAACAGCTGTGCTCCATTCGCCTTGATGATCACGTCCCCGTTGGGAAGATTCCCTTTGTCAATCCTCGCGTAGATGTCGTACACACAGCCCAACGCGTTGTTCGAGAAATACGCGCTGTTTGAGCAAGCTCCGGCGAGCAGCTCGACGGTACGGAGCTTCGGTGTGTTCGGTTGGGCGCCGCTCGCGTTGGGGTCGAAACCGCGGATGTGAGACAGTCCTTGCACCGGCGGGTCGGCGCTTCCGTCGTAGCAATCCGTCAACTGCTGCTGGCAGATCGCAGCGAGAGTTCCGGCAAGCGAGAACGACGCGGCAGGCCTGCCGCTGAGTGCGATGACGACGCCGGTGTGCGTCGCGACCTGCACGGTCGCCTTGGCCCCAGACGCGCTCGCGTACATTTGAAGCGACCCGGATACGCCGACGTCTCCAAGTGGCACGGTCCCTAGGATCGCGCCGGTCGCCTCGTTGATGAAGATCGCACCTGCCGCGGTCGGTTTCGGATTGGGCACGGCGATCGGGAGGGTGGAGTTCGACGAGCTCTGCTGAAGGACCGATACGCGAGCGTGCGCGTTGATCTTCGAGACGACGCCACCGAAGCCCATGAACCACGGCAGATCTGTCTCGGTCGCCTTAATGTCGATGTACTTGGCCGCGCATGGCGAGCCGTTCGTATCCGTGTTGTCTCCGGCTCCGGCGTCGCCGAAGTAGCCGGAAGAGTTGATCAGGATGTGCATCTTCGAGGCAGGCGTTCCGCCGACCTGCTTGTTGTAGAGGGCGAGCGTGTTGTTCGCGTCGGGGCCCCCGTAATTGTGCGCTTGTGTGGCGATCAGGTTGTTATTGCAGCTCGCCGCGGTTGTGTAAGAGCCGGCCGCTGCCAGTGCAGCCGCGTCCGCCTGTAGCTGCAGATGCCGCTTGTGCACTTTCCAGTTGGCTACGTCAAGAACGAGCGCGACTATCAAGATGAGTGCGGCGAGAGCCACAGCGACGATCGTCAAGACCGCGCCGCGCTCGTCGGATGCAATCCTCGCCGGCAAATTCATGTGGGATAACACGTCGTCGTTGCCGCCGCTGTGTCCGTGGCCCGGCGCTCGAGTCGCATGGTCGCCTTGCCTTCGATGTCTGTCGTCCCAAGATTTACTCTGTTCATGAGGTACTTCAGCCAGTGGTAGGTCGCCGTGACCGTCACCTGGACCGGATCGCCGACCTGACCGTGTGAACTTGTCGCCGGATTCGTGGGATAGGAAATGCACACCTGCGCCGCATCCTGCGCATCCGCGTATGAGTTCGCCGTTCTCCCCGACGACAGCTCCGCCAGGTCAGCACCCTGCTGGATCTGCTGAGCGATGCACACATTCGGGTTTGCAGTGCTGGTGCAGTCGGCAGCGAGGTAGCCCACGGCCGCGAGACGAGCGCCCTCGTTCGCGAGATGGGTCTCGTCGATCCATTCGTTGAAGGCCTTACCGAAGTCGAGCATCCCGAGCATGAGCACGAGAAGCAGTGGTAGGACGAGCGCAAGCTCGACGAGGGCGGTTCCGCGCGCTTCGCGGATCCGCCCCCGCCAGATGCCCGAGCAAGTAAGGCAAGTCACCTGTCGCACCTATGGATTCGACACCGATGACATGCCCGTACCAGTTCGATCGAGGATGCCGGCCACGTTCGTTCCCAGTGCCTGCAGGACACCGATGGTTGCCAACGCGACAAGGGCAAGGATAAGTGCGTACTCGATCAGCACTTGGCCCTTCTCCGCGACGGCGCGGTGTCCGACCGCAGTTGAAATTCGCTGCCAGGCAACGGGATACATCCGGCTCCTCTTTCCTCGTCCCCGAGTCCTTACGGTGTGCTCGGAACCGAGTCGAGCTGGTTGTTCACGCCCTGGAAGACGCGTGACACGTTGACGCCGATCAGCTTCAAGACGGCGATCGACACGATCGCGATCAGAGCCAGGATCAGCGCGTACTCGACGAGTGCCTGACCTTCCTGCCGCTCGAGCCGAGCGCGCAGGGCGGTGAGCATCTCATATGCCTTGTAGAACATCATTTGCCGTACTCCTTCGTTTGTAGTTGACAGACGTTGAGGCGGTCCCCTAGTACCGCCGACTTCGTACTCCCCGTGCCCTCCCTCCTTTCGTTGCTGTCCCCAAACCTGGTTTGCGCCAGGCAACCCCAGCTCGCGCGATGCAAAGATCCTGCTCGCGCGGCTTAGCCCAACTGAAGTGGAAGGTGCCCAGAGCGACAACCGACTGAAGGTCCGGTTGAAGCCGGTCATTCGGCGCGTCGTTCATCCGCCGGGACCCCGCTTCACCGGCCGCGAAAGGACGACTGCGCCATTCCCTCGGTAGAGCACGCGAGCGTGTTCTTGCCGAAGCAGGCCTTTGATCAAAGAGCCCTCGTCGTCGGGACCGTCTTTGAGGACGAAGAGGCCAAAGGGGGCGACAACGTTCCGCCACCCTTCGACCTGTCTCCGCAGGTCGACGAGCTGGCGGAGGCGGTACGTCGGAAGGAGCTCAAAGCGTGCGTCATACGCGACACGCCCCCTGAGCTCCGGAAGCCTGAGCAGCAGCCAGTCGCTGTACTGGGTGCTCGCGAAGACACGCACCTGCGGCTGCGTTGCCTCCGCTCTTTGGATTGCGCCGACTGCGCCTTCCGGGTAGTGCCGCTCGAACCAGGACGCCGGCTTGGCGGCGACTGTCGCGACGGTTGCGGCCACGACCAAAACGCTCAGTGCGACCAGTGCCCCACTTGCGAACCGCACCCGCACTGCGGAGGCGGTGGGCTTCAGCTCGGCGCCACCGAGGAGGCGCGGCAACAGCATGAAGGCGGCAAACGCAAACCAGATGACGCCGCGGATCGACTGGAGCCCAATGAGGATCGTGGCGATGAGCAGGACTTTCTCGAAAGAAGAGAGCCTGTCGCCGCGGCGGCCAATGAGCCACACGGCGGCGAAGGCGAGCAGATAGAACGGGGATGTCTTGAGCCCCGGGGTCGTCGGTTGCCATTCGGCGATGTAGTCGCGGAACCCGGGATTGACGAGGACCGCTCGGTAGTACTCAGGCAGCTGCAGGGCGTAGGGGGAAGCCACTAGACACGCAATTGCGCCGCCGCACAGCATCGCGGCGCGAGGTACCCAGGACCGCCAGGCTCCCTTGCGGCGATCGAATCCGTAGCTCAGGCCCGCGAGCACGACCAGCAGTACGCCCGTCACGACGCTCCCATGGACGTTCGCCCAGAGAACGAGGATCGGAAAGACGAGCAGGACTCGGCGGGACTGAGCGCGAGCGTCGGCGACCAGCAACCAGACCAGTGCGATGAAGAGCACGAACGCGAGGCTCTGAGCCCGCGCGTTCCACGATCCCCAGATAATCAGGAAGATCGTTGGAATGGCGAGCCAGCAGATCGTTCTCACCGAGCCGCCGTGGCGTCGCGCGAACACGATGGCGAGGGCGAAAGCGGCACTGGCCACGACCGCATGGCCAAAAAGGGCGAGCTTGATGCCGCCGGCTGCATAGAGCCCGTAGAAGAAGAGCTGTCCGAGCCACTGCTGATCGACCCACTGCCGGCCGTGCGTCCAGATCGTGAGCGCATCCCCGGCAGGGAGGCCGTGATGGACGACCTCGTGCCCTCCCAACACTGCGTACCAGCTGTCCGACAGGAGCTGCTGCGGGAGCGCTCCGAAGATCGTGATCAGGTAGAGACCGACGACCGGGAAAAGGAGCGCCTCGCCGGATAGTCGATCCGCGATCCTAGCAACTCGTCCTGGGTTGCTCGGCACGGCCGCGGGCGCGGCGACGAGGCCGTCAGAGAGCGGTTTGACGTACTCGACCATCTGCCTTGAATCCAAGGCCGAAAGCGCCTCGCTGCCATCGGCCGAAAGGCCGGACCTGGCCCTACCTTGGGGATGGGAGAACACGCGTTCGTATCCGTTTCAACCTCCCTCAAACGGGGGACGTCCTTAGACGACGCTCACCCGATCAAGTGAACGCAGACCAGGTTTTTCGCCTGCGGCACTGGACTCCTAGACCTCGAGGAGGGAGAGACGAATGAGCAACCACAGCTTCCTGATCGCCCTCGGAACCGGTGCGGCCTTGATCGCTTTCTGGTTTGCAGTCCGTTTTCCTGACCGGGCCCCTGAAAATCTCCAACGGCTGCTCATCCATGTCGCAATCGTCATGGCGGCCGGCTGGCTGGCGCCAAGTGTCACCGGGCCTCTGATCGCCTCGGGATTTCCGACTGCGATGACCGCCCTCTTCGTTGTGGTCCTGCCGGTTCTGATCTACACGTTCCTCGCCGGCGCCTGGGTGCTGCAGCTGGTCCACGAGACGTTCAGCCGCTTCAAGAAGTAAGCGCCTAGGGAGAAGCAAGCACCGGCGCGTGCACTTGCTCCCGCTCTGGCCTCATCGCGAGCGCAAGCGCAATTGCCGTTACGGCCAACATCCCAACGATGTTCCAAGCCGAACCCTGGTTTTCCTGGCCGGACAGGCCCCAATAGGCGAGCGGAACGAACCAGACAGCGCCAAATCGGGGCCGATAGAGCGCGACAGGCACCACTAGTAGGACGAGATAGTGCATCCAGACGATTGGTGATGCGAGGAGCCCGACGCCGAGTGCAGCGATGAAGCTTCTTCGGTCTGAGTCTTTGCGGTGCGCGAGAGCCACAACGGCCGCGAGGCCGGCGAGCGTCAGGCCAATCATCGCTAGCCGGGCGAAGCCAGGGGACAGGCCCAGCAGGCGGAACAAAGCAAACACGGAGTAGCTCTTGTCTTGCTCCAGGCCGGCCACCCTGCTGAGACGATGTGGATAGTCCCGGAGCCCATCAAAACCTAGGATTCCCCACGTAACGAAGACTGTCCCGATCCCCAGGAGGACGGTCGTAGCGGCCGTGCGGTACCGCCGGGTCGCCAAGAGCCAGATCACCAGAGGCCAGAGGAAGATCTTCGTGACTACGACGCCGACGATCGCCACCGCGACGGCCCAACGGCGATGGCGATAGCGCCACGCGGCGGCGGCCCCCAGCGCGATGAAGGGGCTCAGGGTGCCGATCGTGAGCGAGCTCGCCATCGGGAGCGCGCCAAGCGCCAAGGCGTAGCACCGCCAGTCGCAGACGCCCAGCAGTCGCAGTGCGAAGACCAGCGCCGCGACGGCAGAAACGGCGAATGCCACCACCGCAACGCTCCAGGGAAGGGCGCCGAACGGTGCCATCAAGAAGGCTGCGGGCGGCGGGTAGACGAACGGGTACGGCGAGTGGCCGGTGACTACGTCGTGCCCGGCCTGCCACATGACATGCAGATCGAAGAGAAAGCCGCCGTCGGGAAAATAGACGCCGTCGATCGTCTTCGGATGTGGGTTGTACGCACCGACGAGGTAGGCCACGATCAACGCCGGCGCGATGAGCGGCGGGAGAACGCACACCAGGGCCTCGAGAACCCTGCGCGGCGCTGCGAAGACGTACCGCCGCGGGGCGCGACCTGTCCACGCCGCGACGTCCACGGTTGTGCCGCGGCGTTTGATCACTGCCGACATGCTATTTCGAGCTCTAGGAAGAGCTCGTGCGGCCGCGCATGAAGTAGAGCACGCCGACCAAAACTACTGCGATGACGATCAGAATGACGTAGAACATGAAATCCCTTTCTCTCGAACAGGGCCGTCTTGTCTCTGTCATCTAAGGGCGCTTGTCCGGGGCTGTCATTCGTCTGAGGGCTAGCGCGACCCCGACTAAACGCCAGTGACCCTTCGGTCCGGCTCGGAACGCCTCATCCGCCGGCCCCACCATTGTCTAGACCAAGCCGCGCGTCTGGCTGTTGAGCACCGCGGGGTTCCCATGCACGATCCGGACGTGCGTCACCTTTCGCAGCGGTCCGTCAGGAAGGCTCGGCCGCGGCGTCGAAGTCGCCGGGGGGCGTCGCGCCGGGGCATCCGCATCCTCATCCTGCTCGCGGTTGTGGTGGTGGCAGGGATCGCTGCCCTCTTCCCACGAACGGCCTCAGTCGACACGACTGCTCGCGCTGCCCAGATACGGGAGGTTGTCAGGAAGGAAGCGTCGAAAACGCAGGCGGAGGCAAGGAACGTACGGGCCGAGGGCGCGGGACTAAGTCGAGCGAAGCAGCGTGATTGGTTCCGTCAAGCCGGATTCGGGATCTTCATCCACTATGGACCCTCGTCGGCCCTGAATGCCCGAACGACGAAGCTGTGGTTTCGGGGGATCACCTCGAAAGCGTTCAAGACCACTGCGAAGAGATCGTTTCGGCCGGCGCCCGATGCCGCTGAGGAATGGGTGCGGCTAGCGAAGGCGGCGGGGGCGAAGTACCTGACAGTGACCGTCAAGCATCACGACGGATTCGGGCTTTGGGACAGCAAATTTACGGACTGGGACGTCGGCCCTGGCCACGACCTCCTGCGGCCTCTCGCCCGCGCCTGCAAGCGGGAAGGGATCAAGCTGTTCTTCTACTACCCGCTGATCGATTTGCACGAGCCGACGTTCATGCATAACTGGCCGGCGTACGACGCGTTCATGAGAGGCCAGGTCCGAGAATTGTTGACGCGGTATGGCCCGGTAGCCGGGATCTGGTTTGACTGGCCGCAAGGGCGCCCCTTTGCCGACTGGCATCTCGAACGGCTCTATCGGCTTGTTCACGCTTTGCAGCCCTGGGCGCTGGTCGCCACGAACCACCACAGACGGCCTCTTGTCGGCGAGGACTTTCAGGTCTTCGAGGGCGTCTTCCCGGGGAATCCTGGGCCCGACGGGATCGTGCTGCCCATCTCATCGCTCCCGCACGAAACGGCTATGAAGGTTGGAACGAATTGGTACTACGGTGGAACTCCGAGCGGATACAAGCGCGCCACCATCTTAGAGTTGCTGAGAAAGGCTGCCGCTCGGAATACAAATCTCCTGTTTGACGTGCCTCCTCGTCCCGATGGCACGTTCGACAAGAACGTATGGGCTGCTCTCTCCGGCATCTTCGCGCAAGCGCAAGACGACGGCTGACCAGGTTTCGCACGTGAGAGCTCGCGACCAAGTCGTGCGGCGGAAGCCTTCCCGCCGACGGATGCGCCGCGTGACCACCCAAAGCACAGCGCATGCTCGGCTCGCGTCGGTCCCGGTGTGGGGGTGGTTGGCCGGAATCGTCGTGATGTCGGCCTCGGCCGAGATCCTCATCGGACGCGGGATTCAGTCTCCGACCGTGTTCTTCGACGAACTGGCCTATACGGAGCTCGCACGGAGTTTCTCCGAGAGTGGGCACTTTCTTCTTCGCGATGTCCCGACCACGATCTACGGACCCCTTTCTCGCCTTTATCCGATTCTGATCGCACCGGCGTACAACCTCTCCAGCGGCGCGCCACAGGCATTTGAGTTCGTGAAAGGAATCAACGCAGTCCTGATGTCGCTTGCCGCAGTGCCGACCTATTTCGTCGCCAAGCGTCTACTTAGCCGGAACTTCGCTTTGATCGGGGCGATCCTCGCAGTGGCAATTCCGTCGATCGTGTACTCGGGCATGGTGATGACGGAAAGCGCGGCCTATCCGGCGTTCTTGCTTTGTGCACTGGTGATGATCGTCTCGCTCGAGGAGCCAAGCGGCCGCCGCCAGTTCGCAGTTCTTGCCGCGATTGGCTTGGCCTTCTCGGTCCGAGCACAAGCGGCCGTCCTCTTACCGGCCTACCTCACGGCGATCGCGCTGCTTGGCTGCCTGGACTCAAAGCCGGGCACTCGCCTTCGTGATCTCCGTCGGAGCCTCGCACCGTACAAGCCGACGTGGCTCGCCCTCGCGGGAGGGGTAGCGTTTGTTGTGGCGGTCCAGGCCGCGCGAGGACGCTCGCCTATCGACCTTGTCGGTTCGTACCAGGTTGTCGCCGGAGACATGGAGTTTGCCTCGGTCCCGCGATGGTTCCTCTACCACCTCTCCGATCTAGACCTGTACGTAGGCGTCTTTCCATTCGCCGCATTCTGTGCGCTTCTTCCGCGGGCGCTCGGCGCCGGATCAAGTCGGCGGCTGCGCGTATTCGCAGCTGCGACGCTATCGCTGCTGGTCTGGATGACCCTCCTCGTCGCGGTCTTCTCGAGCTCGGTCTGGGGTCTCGGGCGTCTTCACGAGCGCAACCTCTTTTACGTGGTTCCCCTGATCTTGATCGGGTTTCTTGCCTTTTTCGAACTCGAAGGCGTGCGCGATCGCCGACTCGCTTTGGGAGCGGCAATCGTTGCCGCTGCGCTCCCCGCCGCATTGCCTTTTTCACAGCTCGTCAAAGGTGCACGGGTTGACTCGCTGGCCCTCGTACCCTGGGCGAACACGCTTGTTTCGGCGGGAGCCGTGCCGCTGGTGATGACTGTTTTCGCAGCGATCCTCTCGACGCTCGTCTTCGCACCACGACATTTCATGCCGATTCTGATCTCGATCGTCGCGCTGAATTTCGTTGTGATCGGTTCAGCTGTGGCCTGGCATGTCCGCGAGTCAGCACGCCTTCTCGCCGATGTGAGAGTTCACCAGGCCTGGATCGACGACGCCGTCGGCCCGTCTGCCAAAGTCGCAGCAGTCTGGTTTCCGAACCGCATTGCGTGCGTTCCATTCTCGCGCTGGTATAAGCGCGAGCTCTCGCTTTGGGAGAACGAGTTCTTCAATCGAAAGGTTGGCAGGTTGTATTACGTCGGACAACCGCTCGATCCGTTGCCATCAAAGCGGCTCATCATCGACCGGGCAACGGGCGTCCTCACCTCAGTGGTCGCAGGTGACTTTGTTCCTCGTTACCTTGCCGTCGGCGAAGAGGTCCGCCTTGACGCTCCCGTCGTGGCCCGTGACCGCCAGACCCGGACCGTTCTGTACCGAGTCCGCGGCCCGATTCGTGTCATACGGCCTCCGAATTGCCCCGCCCTCTAGGTCGAGGGCGGCGCTTCCTCGAGTTCCTTCTTCTCACCGCCGGAGCCCACCTCGGCCTTCATCTGCTCCAGCTCACGGTCGACCTGCTGTTGCGATGCGAGCTGCGAGAGCTCTCGATCGAGCGGGGTGGTGGTGGAGCCGAGCTCCTCGAGGTCGCCGGAGGTCACGAGCTCGTCGATTGCGGATGCGCGAGCCTGCATCTGCTCGGTCTTGTCCTTCGCGCGCTGGATCGCGAGGCCGGTGTTGTCCATCTCGCGGCCGATCCCGGTCGCTGCCTCACCAATGCGCACCTGCGCCTCCGCGGCGGAGTACTGCGCTTTGATGACTTCCTTCTGCGAGCGGAACTGTTCGACCTTCGCGGAGAGCTGCTTCTCGCTCGAGACGAGCTTCTCTTGTTGGTCCTGCAGCCCCTTCACCTGCGTGTCGAGATCCTGGAGCTGCTGCTGGATCCCCGACTTCCGCTCAAGAGCCTGCCGGGCGAGGTCCTCGCGGCCGGCGCCGAGCGCCTGGCGCGCCTGCGTATCGAGCGTGACGACGTTCTGCTCCAGTTGTTTTGTCTGGATCTCGAGCCGCTTCTTGGCCGTGACGACGTCTGCGACACCGCGCTTGACGTTCTGCAGCGACTGAAGCTGCTTCTCGTATGAGTAGTCGAGCGTCTCGTTCGGGTTCTCCGCACGGTTCAGCAGCGCGCTGAACTTCGCCCTGATGATCTCGCCAGCTCGTCCCAGAAGCCCCATTTCAGTTCCTCCTCTTCGCAGGTATGCCGGTAGCGTACCGCCGTGCTCGTCGCTCGGAGCCTCCACCCCGACTACCTCTCGAACGCCTATCTCGTTGCGGACGAGGAGGGCGGTGCGGCTCTGTACGTTGATTCAGGCGCGCCGCTGGAGCCTCTACTGGCGGCGGCGGAGCGATGGGGCGTGGAGCCGCAGGTCGTCCTGAGGACTCACTCGCACGCCGACCACGTGGAGCATGAGAGCGAGCTCGGGCTGCCGGTCAAGACGGACGCTGCCGAGGTGGGTGGCCTGCAGGTCGAGGCGTTGTCCACGCCTGGCCACTCGGACGACATGGTCGCGTTCGTCGTCAACGGCGAAGCTGTCTTCACGGGGGACACGCTCTTCAAGAACTCGGTCGGAGGCGGGAACTTCGACCAGGTGCGGCAGTCGGTCATGGAGGTACTGATGAAGCTGCCGCCCGAGACGCGAGTCCTGCCTGGGCACACCGACGAGACCACGATCGGGCGGGAGTGGGAGGAGAACCCGTTCATCCGGGTCTGGCGCGATGCCGAGCCGGAGGGAACGGAGCGCGTTCAGGTTGCAGGTGAGGACGCGACCCTGATCGTCTGGTCGCCGGACTACGACGGCGGCGGAAAGGCGTGGGTCCGCTTCGACGACGGGCGCGACGCCATCGTCGGTGGCTCACGCGTGCAGCGCGGCTGAGCGCGCGTCCCGGCCTTCAGGCCAGTCGGGTCAAGCCCTTCGGTCGGAGACACCGGGGGCCCCATTCGGGACGCTGGGGCAGCGGGTCGTCGACGACCCGCGGACCTCCATGGCACAGACCACGGCTGTTACCGGTTCCCCCTCTCGACTCTGGGAGATCGAAGGTCTGCGCGCCGTTGCAGCCTGGAGCATCGTCGTGTTCCACGTCTGGGTGTTCTCGTCGCCCGCTGTCCTCGGCTGGAATCTCGGGCCGTTCACCGCCTTCGTGTCGCCGTTGCAATCAGGTGTGACGCTGTTCTTCGTGCTCTCTGGCTTCTTGCTCTATCGCCCGATCGCGGCGGCGCTGCTCGATGGCGTTCCAGGTCCGTCCGCCTGGACGTATTTGCGGAATCGGGCTCTGCGGATCCTGCCTGCTTACCTGGTGATCCTGATGCTCGTCGTCTTCGTCCTGCGGAGTGCATCACTCGGTGCGTCCGGTCACGGTGTCTCGGCGGGACCGTTGACCGACCCGCGGACATTCTTTCTCGATGTCTTTCTCCTCCAGACCTACGTGCCGCACGGAATCTGGTCGGGGATCTTGCCGGCGTGGTCGCTGACGATCGAGGTTGCCTTCTACCTGCTGCTGCCTCTGCTCGGT
>Ga0307312_10000532_pt1 | contig 17994 bp, 20 predicted proteins | sample ER_DNA_202_FD_194489 | JGI IMG/M metagenome (GOLD analysis project Ga0307312, IMG submission 194489) | Bulk soil microbial communities from the East River watershed near Crested Butte, Colorado, United States - ER_DNA_202 | ecosystem: Environmental > Terrestrial > Soil > Floodplain | place... | reverse complement strand
ATCGGCCACTGTGGCGATGCGCGCCTCGAGTGGGATCGCTGCATGCGCCAATCCGTCCGGCACGCCGCGTCCATCCCATCGTTCGTGGTGTGATCGCACGATGTTGAGCGCCAGCGGCGCGTCGCTGAGGAGCGGCGCCAGAATGCGCCACCCGAGTAGCGGGTGTGTCATGATATGCGCGTATTCTTCGGATGTCAGCTTGCCCGGCTTGTTCAGCACGGCTTCCCGTACGCCGATCTTTCCGATGTCGTGCACCTGGCCGCCGAGCTCGATCTGTCGAACGACATCGGTATCCAGCTGCATCGTGCGCGCGATGGCGGCGGAGAAGTGACTGACTCGGATCGAGTGGCCTCGCGTATACGGGTCTTTCACCTCGAGCGCTTCTGCGAACGACTGGACACTCGCCAGAAAGAGCTCTTCGAGCCGGCGCGCCTGAATGGCCACGCGTTCCTCGAGTCGCTCCTGATAATCGCGATTCTCGATGATCAGTCGCCGCTTCTCCAGTGCTTGTGACACGCGGGCCCGCACTTCCTCGAGGTGGAATGGTTTGGTGAGATAGTCCATCGCGCCCAGCGCCAGACAGCTCACCGCGACCTCGACGTCAGCGACTGCGGTGATCATCACGAGCGCCGTATCCGGATACCGCGACCTTACCTGACGGAGCAGTTCGATGCCGTCCATCTTAGGCATCCGCATGTCGGACAACACGAGCGGTACTTGTTCGTGCTGCAACATCTCCATCGCTTCCATGCCGTTGCCCGCCTCTCGGCACGAGAAGCCGTCATTCTGCATCAGATGCACGAGCACCTGGCGCAGGCGCGGTTCGTCGTCGACGACGAGGCAGCGCGGTGCGACCGATGCGATCGATAGGGTGCTGGTTGCCACTTTCAGGATTCCTCTTGCCGTAGCACGCTGCTTCGGTGGAGGCGACGCCTCGCTCCGCCTCCCCGCCCCGCGGACGCGACGTTAGCTTTCGCGCAGTCTGACCTGTCCCACACTCCGAGCACACGCATGACTCGCGTCTTTGAAGACGACCTCGCTGCCGGTTTCGGCACTCGCGCGATCCACGCCGGACAGCGTCCCGAACCGTATGCTGGCGCGATCATGACTCCCGTCTACCTCACGTCGACCTACGTCCAGGAGGGTCTGGGGCAGAACAAGGGATACGAGTACGCTCGCGGGAAGAATCCGACGCGTGAGGCGCTCGAACGTAATGTCGCGACGCTCGAAGGCGGTCGTCACGGCTTCGCGTTCGCGAGCGGTGTTGCCTGCGTCGATTCGATCATGAAGCTGTTCAAGTCCGGCGACCATATCGTCTGCGGCGAAAACGTATATGGCGGAACTTTCCGCCTCTTCGATCGGTTGCTCCAGCACCTCGGCCTCTCGTTCACCTACGTCGACACGCGCGATACGGAACGCATCGCGTCCGCCGTCACGCCGAAGACTGTCGCGATTCTCGTCGAAACGCCGACGAATCCCCTCATGCGCCTCACCGATCTCGCTGCCGCGGCGCAGGTCGCGAAGAAGGCACGCGCGCTGCTGATCGTCGACAACACGTTCGCGTCGCCGTACTTCCAGCGGCCTTTCGAGTTCGGCGCGGACATCGTCTTCCATTCGACGACCAAGTATCTCAACGGGCACAGCGACATGATTGGCGGGATCGCCGTCGTTAGGGACGACGACCTCGCCACGAAGTTGCAGTTCATTCACAACGCGGCGGGTGCGATTCAGGGCCCCTTCGATTCCTGGCTCGCCCTTCGCGGCACGAAGACCCTGCACCTGCGGATGCCGCGTCATGACGAGAATGGCCGGCGTATCGCCGCATGGCTCGCCGACAAGATGGGCGCCGAGCGGGTGATTTATCCGGGACTTCCGTCACACCCGCAGCATGCGCTCGCCAAGAAGCAGATGACCGGCTTCGGCGGCATGATCACGATCGAGCTCGGCACGCGCGAGCGCGCGGCGACGATGCTCGGGCGCGTTAGGCTGTTCTCGCTCGCCGAGTCGCTGGGCGGTGTCGAGTCGCTGATCAGCCATCCGGCGTCGATGACGCACGCGTCGGTTCCCGACGACAGGCGCGCGCAGCTCGGGATCACGGATGGGATCGTCCGCCTCTCCTGCGGGGTGGAGGATGCGAACGATCTCCTCGCCGATCTGGAATCCGCGATCAAGGGCCTCTGACCACCGAAATGAACGACACTTCGCGTACCGTCGATCCGTAAGACGGTTCTGACCCTCTACTGGAGCCTTCCGTGCCCGAACGTCAGATACTCACTCAGATCTCGCCCCGCGCCTGGGAGCACCCAGCGGATCGTGCGGCCCTCAATACCTTGCGTGCCCTTCCCGGCTTCGACGAGGTGGTGAAAAAAGTGTTCGCCGTGCTCGGCGAGAAGGGAGTTCGGCAACTGTTCCTCGCTAACGCCGTTCGCGTGGGACCACGCCAGCGCCCGAAGCTCGATGAGCTGTACAGCGAAGTGCTGGCGACGCTGGATTGCGATACGCGGTGGGATCTTTACGTGTCGCAGACCCCGGTCGCGAATGCGATGGCCGTCGGCATGGATCGGCCGTTCATCGTCGTCAACTCGGGCATGCTCACGATTCTCGATCGCGAGGAACGGCGCAACGTGCTCGCGCACGAGGTCGGCCATATCATGAGCGGACACGCAACGTACACCACGATCGCGTTGCTCCTCATCCTGCTGGGTGCGCGCAACATGCCGTGGCTCGCCGGAATCGCTTTTCTGCCGATCCAGCTCGCCCTTCTCGAGTGGTACCGCAAGGCGGAGTTCACGGCCGATCGCGCCGGCCTCCTCGGCAGCCAGGATCTGAAGTCGTCGATGAGCGTCTACCTCAAGCTCGCCGGCGGAGGTGCCGGCGACGACGAGATCGACCTCGACGCATTCCTCGCCCAGGCGGCTGAGTATGAGACGGAAGGCGATGCCGTCGATCGGGTCTGGAAGGTGTTGAATACGGCTTTCCAGACGCACCCCTTTGCCACCGTTCGGGCCGCGGAGCTGCAACGCTGGGTGACGGCCGGCGACTACGATCGCATTCTCCGCGGTGAGTACCCGCGCAGAGGAACGGATGACCGGCCGCTGACCGAAGACTACGCCGAAGCGGGATCGTATTACCGCCAGAAGGCGCAGGATGCCTACAACACGGCCAGCGACGTGCTCACGCGAGCGAGGGATGCCTTCACGGATCGCATGCGCCGGGGGTCGTGAAGCTACTTCTCGTCGGCGGCGGCGGTCGCGAGCATGCTCTCGCGTGGAAGTTCAAACGCGACGATCCCACCCTCGAGATCGTCGCGGCGCCCGGTAACCCAGGGATAGCCTCGGTCGCGAGGTGCGTTTCCGTCCCAGCAACCGACGTCCCCGGACTCCTGAAGTTGGCACGTTCTGAGAGAATCGATATCGTGGTGGTTGGGCCCGAGGCGCCATTGGCTGCCGGCATCGTCGACGTATTTCGAGATGCCGGCATTCCGATTTTTGGTCCCACGAAGGCGGCGGCAGAGATCGAGACGTCGAAGAGCTTCGCCAAGCAGCTGATGGCCGGCGCCGGCATTCCCACAGCGCGCGCCGAGATCTACCGCGACACGACTGCGGCGAAACGCGCCGTTCGCGACTTCGGTGCTCCCGTCGTCATCAAAGCGACGGGACTGGCGGCCGGAAAGGGCGTCGTCATCGCCGATAACGCGCGTGAAGCTGACGCTGCGATAGACATGATGCTCCGGGACCGAGTGTTCGGCGCCGCAGGGTCAGAGATCCTGGTTGAGGAATTCATGGAAGGTGAAGAGCTTTCGGTATTTGCGATCACGGACGGGACTGGCTTCGTGACTATGCTCCCGGCCCAAGACCACAAGCGGATCGGCGACGGTGACACGGGTCCTAACACAGGCGGAATGGGAGCGTATGCTCCCGTGTCAACTGGGAGCACTGACATTATGGACCAGGTCGCTGTTGACGTTCTCAAGCCGACGCTGGACGCGCTTCGCGAGCAGGGGCGCCCCTTTTCCGGCCTCCTCTACGCCGGGCTGATGCTGACGGCCGCTGGGCCCAAGGTGGTGGAGTTCAACTGCCGGTTCGGGGACCCGGAGACCGAGGCCATTCTCCCACTCATGCAGAGCAGCTTGCTCGACATGGTCTCTCGAGTGGCGCGCGGCGAGCCGTTGACCGAGACGCCACAAATTGGTTGGGAGCATGCATATGCGGTGACAACCGTTGTTGCTGCGCCCGGCTATCCCGACTCGCCCCGCATGGGAGCACCGATTGTGCTCCCGCCAGATCGGCCGGGGATCACGGTCTTCCATGCCGGGACCGCCAGCAGCTCCGACGGACTGCTCAGATCCGCTGGAGGTCGCGTCCTTGCCGTGACAGCCGTGGCGCCAACGTTAGAGGAAGCCCAACAGAGGAGTCTGGAGCACGCCCAATCCGTTCGGCTCGACGGCAAGCAGCTCCGCACCGACATCGGTTGGCGCGACCTTCGCCGGCATGCCCGAGCTTCCTGAAACCGAGACAATCGCCCGGGACCTCGACCGGGAGATACGAGGGTGTCGGATCACTCGTGTCGACGTGACTCGGCCGGACGTCTTGCGAGAGGTGGCTGCCCCTGAACTGGCTCGGCGCACGTGCGGCGCCACAGTGCTACGATGCTGGCGGCGCGCGAAGTTGGTCGTCATCGACCTCGATACCAACGACCGCATTGTCGTCCAACCTCGCTTCACGGGCGCGCTCCTCCTCGACGACGGGCAATTGCCGGATGTGGAACGGCGATTCTCGACGATGGTGTTCACCCTCTCCGACGACCGCTCTCTTCACTACCGCGATATCCGGCGGCTCGGCACTGTCACGCTGATGCAGCCCCAGCGGTTCGAGTCCTACTCGCGGGCGTTAGGTCTCGAGCCTCTTGACCCGACCATGACCGCGGAGCGATTATCGGGTCTTCTTCGGGGCTCTCGTCAGGCGGTCAAAAAGGTATTGATGGACCAGCGGCACATCGCAGGCATCGGCAACATCTACGCGAACGAGGCCCTCTGGCGCGCGGGAATCGACCCTTCTCGCGCCGCTGCTTCGATCGATCAGGAAGGTTCGGTGCGTCTGTACGACGGGATCGTGTCCGTACTCCGCGAGTCGATTGCCGCACGCGGAACGAGCTTTCGGGATTACCGCGACGCTACGGGACAGCGCGGCGCGTTCGCAGAGCAGCTTGCGGTGTACGGCCGTGCAGGGCAGCCATGCCCGCGTTGCAAGGCGCGATTGATCGGAACGCACGCTGTGGACGGGCGTTTGACCGTCTTTTGTGCGCGGTGCCAGGCGTGAGGCGTCGAAAGGCCGCCGACCGGCGCGAGCCAACAAGCGAGGAGCAACTCGCGGTGATGCGCGCCCACGTACGAACAACGTGCGAAGATCGGCCGGGGATATACCGCATGACTTCCCCCGAGGGCGAGGTCGTCTACGTCGGCAAATCAAAACGGATTCGCACTCGGCTTCTGAGCTATTTCCGCTGCGCGTGGCCGTCGGACAAGGGCGCGCGAATCGTGCGTGAGGCGACGACCATCGACTGGGAGTATGCGCCGAGCGAGTTCGCCGCTTTGCTGCAGGAGCTCCGGCTCATCAAGCGCTTCCGTCCGCGCCTCAACGTGGCCATGAAGAACGATGCGAGGCACTTCGCGTTCATCAAGGTGACTCGCGGCGCCGCGCCGAAGTTGCTCGTGGTGCGCGGGGCGGGCGACGACTCGGCGGACGTCTACTACGGGCCTTATTTCGGAGGACAGCGTGTCTCGGAGGCCGTACACGAGCTGAACGACGCGCTTGGCCTCCGCGACTGCTCGAACGACCAGCGCATGCACTTCGCCGATCAGCCAGAGCTGTTCCAGTTTGCTCCGCGCACGCCCGGCTGCATTCGCTTCGAGATCAACAAGTGCCTCGGCCCGTGTGTGGCGGCGTGCACCGTCTCCGACTACGACAAGCGCCTGCGAATGGCGCGCGCCTTTCTGGAGGGAGCCGACGACGCGCCACTCGAAACGCTTCGCGCCGAGATGCTCGCGAGCAGCGAGCGACTCGAGTTCGAGCGTGCCGCTTCGTTGCGCGACAAGGTCGGCCGACTCGAGTCGTTGCGTGAGCAATTCATCCGGTTTCGATTCGCCATCGAGACGCTGTCATTCATCTACCACGTGCCTGGGCATGGCGGTGACGATCGGGTCTACCTCATTCGCCGTGGCCGCGTGCGCTCCGAGCACGCGGCTCCGACTTGCCCCAAGTCACGCGCGGCGCTTCAGAGCGCCACGGACGAGGTGTTCGGCTCGGTGGAACGCGAGAGCGCGACCGTTCCATCCCACGAGATCGACGAGCTGCTGCTCCTTTCGTCGTGGTTTCGCCGCTTCCCTGCTGAGCTCGAGCGCACGGAGAAGCACTCGCCGCCGAAGCGCGCTCGCCGCAGTGCCTGACGCGGCCTAACGCTTCTTCGCCAGGATCGTTCCGCGACAGGTTCGGGCGCCGCACCGGCAGGGGTAGCGGCGTTTCGCCGCCGGAGAGTGGCGCTCATCGAGCACGTACGCATAGTCGTAGGCGAGCTCCTCGCCTGCCACGACGTCGCGGATCGTCTCGATCCAGATTCTCGCGTTGTCGATCACGGCGTCGCAGTTCGGATCGCACGAGTGGTTGATGAAGCGCGCCTCGTTTCCGTTCACGGCAGCGTCGATCACGAACTCGTCGTCGATCGCGAAAAGAAATGTGTGATGCCGGTCATCCTCACGCTCGGGATAGCGGGCGTCCGCCGCTGCCGGCGTCAGACGCTCGCCCGCATACTCGATGAGCCGCGTTCCGGCTGGAATGAAGCGCGTCGCGAAGGCACCAAGTCCCTGAATCGGGGACTCCGCGATCACGAACGGCAATTCGTTCGTCGGACTCAAGAATTCATCGCCTCGTGGCGAGTGTCTTGCACCGTTAGCAAGCGGGCCGCGCGCGACCGCGCGTGGCGACGCATACGGAGCAGAGCGAGCGCATTATGGCCACGACCTGGCAGGCGACGACATTGGTGCAGTGCGTCAGCGTCCGCCCGTGGCTCACCTTTCCAGGCTGCGACGAACCGGGCGGATGCCATGACCTGACGTTAGGCCGCATCTACGAGCTGCTCGGCATCGAGGCTGCCGGGTCGTTCTTCCGGATCGTCGACGACTCGGGAGATGACTACCTCTATCCCGCGTCGCATTTCCGGGAAGTCTAGGTCGCCGAACGCCGGCATCGCCATCAACCGCGCAGCGGTACGATCTCGACGTCGGCGACGCCGCCATCGATCGTCAGCCGCGCCACGCTCGGCGTGAGATCGAACCGCTTTGGCCCAGCGGCACCAGGGTTGACCACGAGTCTGCCCTCGACACGCGTCACGAGCTGCCGATGGGTGTGTCCGTAGACGATGACGTCGGCCGCGTAGCGCGCGAGCAGACGCTGCGGAGTTGGCGAGCCCGCTTCGTGACCGTGGCTCACGTGCACGCGTAGCCCACCGATGTCGCGCTCGATCGTGCTCGCGAGGCGCGGGTGGCCCGGCTCATCGGTGTTGCCGTACACGGCCTCCACCGGAGCGATCAGGGCCAACTCGTCGAGTATCTCGTCGCCGCCGACGTCACCCGCGTGCAGGATCAGATCGACGCCGGCAAGCGCCTCGTAGACGCTTGGGCGCATGAGCCCATGGGTGTCGGAGATGAGTCCGATGACATGTCGGGCTGCGTCATCCATCGACGCTCACCGGCGCTCGGCGATGTGAATGGCGGCAATTCCGAGCGTGAGGCTGTCGTAGCGGACGGCCGAAAAGCCCGCTGCCGTAAGGCGGCGCGCGAGCTCCGCTTCGGCCGGAAAGTGTAAAACGGACCGCGGCAGGTACCGGTATGCCGAGTGGTGCCCGCTGATCATTCCTCCAATCAGAGGAAGGACGTGGTGGAAGTACGCGTGATAGAGGGCGCGCACGATTGGCGAGCGAGGCGTCGTGAACTCGAGAATCACGAAGCGAGCTCCGGTCTTCAGGACCCGATGCACCTCGCGAAGCCCGGCGTCGAGGTCAGCCAGGTTTCTCGCGCCGAAGGCGACGATGGCACCCGAAACGCTGCCGTCGGCCAACGGCAGACGCAATGCGTCCGCGACGACCGGTGCCGTCGCGCCAGCGACACCCTTGCCGAGGCCAGCACGCAGCATCGCTTCGGCGAAATCCGCGGCGACGATGCGCCCAGTGAAGCCCGGGCTTTCGCTGAGCGTAGCGGCAACGTCCATCGTCCCGGCACAGAGGTCGAGAAACGTCCCCGCGGGATCGCGCCTCCAATCGAGAGCGGCGACCGCGCGTCGGCGCCAGCGGCGGTCGATGTTCAGGCTCAAAAGGTGATTGAGCAGATCGTAGCTCGGTGCGATCTGCTCGAAGACTGAGCGCACGTAGTCCCGCTTGACCGCGCCGCCGGCCGCCGCCGCCGCCGCTCGACTCTTTTCGATCCGCTGCTCGTCGGTGTGCGCTGTCATCGACGAAAGTTCATCGAGGCGGCGACCATGGGCAAGCACGCAAGCGTCGGCAAAGAGCCTCGCGCTGGCCCAGCGTGGCTGCGGGGGCTAGTTTGCTCGCGCGGCCGAGCCGCACCGCATGACATCCGCCCTCGACCTCGCCAACCTTCCCGACGCCGACGTCGTCGCCCTCGCGCAACAGGGGCGAGAAGCGGCATATCGGGAGCTGATCCGTCGTTACGAGCGGCCCGTGTTTTCGCTCGTCTTTCGAATGGTTCGCGACCGGACGATGGCAGAGGATCTGGCGCAGGAAACGTTCATCAAGGTCCTCAACAACATCGACCGGTACGTTCCCGAGTTCAAATTCTCCAGTTGGCTCTTCAAGATCGCCAATAATCTGGCGATCGATCATCTCCGCCGCCGCCAGCTTCCGACGATCAGCATGCATGGCGCGCCCGATGCGACGACGGCATCGCGCATCGAGGCGACCGCCTTCGATATCCCGTCTGACGGAGAGTCCGCCCTCGACGAGCTCGAGGCGCGTGAGCTCGGAACCGCCATCGAGAAGGCCATCGCCTCCCTTCGCCCGGAGTACCGGTCGTGCATCATGCTCCGTCACGTCGAGGGTCGCTCCTACGAGGAGATTGCGGCGACGCTCGACCTGCCGCTTGGCACCGTGAAGACGTATATCCATCGTGCGCGCCACGAGCTGAGGAAGGCTCTCGAGGGGGTGCGATGAGGCAGGATTCGCCCGTGACAACGATCACCGCTAAGCTCAAAACATCGCTGAAACCGGGGTTGGAGGGGCACCGTACGGAGCCTCGGAGGTAATCGTGTGAAACATCGTCATCTGCTCCCAAACGAAATCGATCTGTTGGTCGACGGCGAGGTTGGCTTCGGCGTCGCGCCTTTGCGTGCTCACCTACGCGAATGCGCGGAGTGCGAGGCCAAGGTCGACGAGGCCCGTGAGGTCGCCATTGCGCTCGAGGAGCTTCCTCACCTCGCGCCATCCACGCTTTTTTCCGAGCGTGTGATGTCGCAAGTTCAGGTGTTCGAGCCCTGGCACGTCGCCGCGCGCGACTCGCTCGCCCGGCTCGTGCCGCGGTCGGCACCGGCGCGTGCGGCCGCAGCGGTGTTCGGGAGCGGGGCCGCGATCGTGCTGGCATCGCTGTCGATATGGATCGCGGGTCGACTGGACATTCTCGCCTTCCTGTCTGGTACAGCAGTACAGCGCGGCCGCGAGGTCATCACCTCATTGGTTGAAGGAGTGATCGGAACCGCGTTCGGGCCCGCAGCTCTGAGCTTCGTTCGTGGGACAGGCAGCGTCGGATTGATCATCGCAACACTCGCGCTGGGGGGAGCGGCAGGTATCGCCGTGATGGGCGTACGCCGCCTTGCCACAGCTTCGTCACGCCGCGCCGGAGGATCCTGATGCGCCCCACACCGTCGGCGTTTGTACTGCTGCTCAGCGCTGCTCTTCTGTTCACCGACGTCGCTGCCGGGCAGGAAGTACCTGCGTCAAGGTCTAGAACGAGGGCCGCCCAGAGCGTCCCGCCGGGTCCCGCCGCCCCACCGCGCGTCCAGATCATCAAGCGGCACGGTGATTCAGTGAACATCGACCTCGATTCGATTGACTCGGTGGTCGAGCGCGCGATGGCTGGCGCGGGGATGGCGCAGGCGCGAGGGATCGCAAACGCGGAGGCGGCGCAGGAGCGCGCGGCCGCTGCTGCCGAGCGCGCGGCAGACGCTGCAGAGCGTGCAGCGGAGGAGCATGAGCGCTCAATGGAAGCGAAGCACAATGGGGGCGGCAGTCGCTCGATGAAGACGCTCAAGCTGATCAGCAGCGATCCGCAGGGAGTGCACCTCCCGCCTGCTGACAGCATCATGTCCGAAGACTTCGTCGTACCGGCCGGCGTCGAGCGCGGCCGCACCGCGGCGTTCGGCAAACTTGAAGTCAACGGAACGGTAGACGGTGACGCCATCGCGATCGGCGGTGATGTCATCGTGCATCGCGGCGGCCACGTCACCGGCGATGCTGTTTCCGTCGGTGGAACAGTGAACGCCGACGACGGTGGCATCGTGGACGGTGAGATGCGCTCGATCGATCGGGCGATGTCGGAAGCACCTGCCGTTGCAACGACGCGGTCGGGTTTTCTGCTGATGCTCGACGAGATGCAGACGGTGATGGGTTGGCTGGTGATGATGGTCATTCTCGGCTTCGGCACGATGGTTCTCGCCGAGGAGAGATTGCGCATCGTGACCGAGACAATCGAAGGGCGCTTCGGCAAGTCGGTCGTCGCCGGTCTGATCACCGAGGTCTCGTACATTCCCGCCCTGATCATCGTCCCTGTTTTGCTGGTCATCACGATCGTCGGTATTGTGATCGCACCATTCGCCGTGCTGGCGATCATCGTGCTCGGCGCCGGACTCGCGACGCTCGGGTTCCTGGCCATGGCTCGTGTCGCGGGCCAGGCAATGACGCGGCGATCCGCACCCGCTACGCAGCGCGGGATCGAGATGCGCTCGATGCTCGCCGGGCTGTGTCTCTTCTTCGGGCTGTGGCTCCTCGCCGCGCTGCTCGGCTGGATTCCTGTTCTGGGCGGCATCCTGCATGCGCTTGCCGTCGTCGTCACGTGGGCGGCGGCGACAGTCGGACTCGGGGCGGCCGTCATCTCGCGCGGTGGAAGTCGCCGCCGCGTCTCCGACACGTTGGATGTGCCCGCGTTGCCGGAAGCCGGGTGGCAGACACCGACACCGATCAGCGGCATCGCAGCCGCTCGTCGTACCGCGACGACCACGCCGGAGGCCTGATGCGCAGCTCCTATGTCGCTCTGGCAATCCTGGGTGCATTCGCGCAGGCCTCTCTCGCCGGCGCGCAGGATCTGCGCACGGTGGAGGCTGCGCGGCAGCTTTCGAACACCGACCCGTTGCAGGTGGACGTCACCTTCGCGGCAGGCAAGTTCTCGCTGCATCCGATCGACGGGAAACTCCTCTATCAGATGCGCCTTCGGTACGACGAGCGTGCGACGGACGCCGTACACGAATACGACGCCGACGATCACAGGCTGAAGCTCGGCGTGGACCGCGGCAGTGGGCACTTCGGTGTTCGTGCGCTGCGCGGCGGCTCGCACCAGGGGTCCTCTGAACTGGACGTGGGGCTCAATCGCGCCGTACCGATCGAGTTGAATGTGCAGGTCGCGGGCACGGAGAGCCGGCTCGAACTCGGCGGACTCCGCCTGACGCAGCTCGAAGTGAATAGCGCGGCCAGCGGAACTACGGTGAGCTTCGAGTCGCCGAATCGCGCGGAGATGGAGACTCTGACCATCCACGTCGCCGCTTCGGGCGCCAGGATCGAGAACCTCGGCAACGCCAATGCGGCGACCGTTATGATCAAGGGCGCCGCCGGCGGAACGGACATCGATTTCGGCAACTCGCTGCTGCGCGATGTGACGGTCAACGCCGAGCTCGCGTTGGGCGGCCTTAAGATCTCGCTGCCACGGGGCGTGGGGATCATGGTGCGGTCCAAGTCGAAATTGGGTGCCTTCGATGGCGCCGGCTTGAACAAGGTCGGCGACGCGTGGTACAGCGAGAACTGGAATCAGGCGACGCGAAAGGTGACGGTCGAGTCGACGACCTTCCTCGGCAACCTCGAGCTCGCCCGCACGGGACACTGATCGCGTTTGGCCCGCCGATTGCGCCTTGGGGCAACAAAACCAGGAGCGCAGATGACCCTCGGCGGATATCGTGTCGGGCCACTCTTGAAGAAGACGGGCAGCGAGATCCTCGACGACAACGTCGTTGGTCTCGCCGCGCAGACGGCCTACTACTTCTTCTTCTCGCTCTTCCCACTTCTGCTCTTCGTCACGCCGCTGCTGAGCGTCATTGGCGACAAGCGGCAGATGGTCGGTTGGATCCTCACGAACGCCGGCCGAGTAGTTCCCCCCGACGCGATGTCGCTTGTCAGCGGCGTGGTGAAGGACGTTGTTCTGAGTGAGAGCGCACCGGGTCTGATGTCGGTCGGCGCTCTGCTCGCTGCCTGGTCAGGCTCAAATATCTTCGGCGCGCTGATGGGCGCTCTGAATCGCGCCTATGACGTGCGCGAGACGCGGCCGTGGGTCAAACAGCAGATCATACGACTCGCAAGCTTGCTCGTCGCCGGTGCCGTGCTTCTGCTGGCCACAGCGGTCATGCTTGGCGGCGACCAGATCGTCGAATGGATCGGTACCAATCTGGGCTTGAGCCGTGGCGTCATGACGCTGTGGAAGGTGCTCCAATTCCCGCTCGCGTTCGGGATTCTCGTTGGGGCCGCATGGATGATCTACTACTTCCTTCCGAACGTGAAGCAGCGTCCTCGCCATGTGCTGGTTGCGGCTCTCGGCGCGGGGATACTGTGGGTCGTCGGCACACTGCTCTTCCGTGCGTACGTCCAGAACTTCGGCTCGTACAACAAGACGTACGGCACGATCGGCGGAGTGATCGCTCTCCTGACGTGGATGTATCTCACGATGCTCATCCTGCTCGCCGGCGGCGAGCTCGCATCGGAGCTCCACTGCGGCACAGCGCGGGTAGAGCCGGAGCGCGGAGCCACGTACGCAGGTCGTATCGGGAGTGACGGCTCGCCTGGCCGTCCGTCGACGGAGCGTGTGGAACGCGTGGAGCCGTTAGTGGCGCGCGGGTCGGAGTAGGACGATCGCGCCACGGCCGAGGCCGAGCGACGCCGCGGCATTGCCGTCGCGCACCGCGATCTCGACCAGCCCACTGGAACCCGAAAGCGCGAGTGGCATGCCGGGCGTCACGTCGGCGTAGGTTCGGCGCACAGGCAACTTCAGGGTTCCCACCTCCACGACACCGCCATGCGCGGCGACGAGGTTGGTCACGGCATTGCCGAAGCGATCGACGGCGATGATCTGGCCTTCAATGGCGCCGTCAGGCAGGCGGCGCGCCTCGGCCGTTCGCCTGATGACCGGATCGTCGACCGGTGTGCCGAGCGCGTCGACTGGAGATCCGCTGGCGAGCATCGCCGCGGCAGGCGCGAAGACATCGCGCGCATGGAAAGTCGGTGAGGCGCTGGGCGGCACCGGCAGCACGACGGCTCGCGCGCCGCCAACAAGCAGCGCCGGCGAGAGGAGGCCATTGTCGGGTCCCACGAGAAAGCGACCGTCGCTCGCGACGGCGAGCGCAGGGCGCGCGGAACCGACGTCGGGGTCCACGACGGCAAGGTGCACGGTTCCCGGCGGGAACTTGCGCCAGTATCGCGCGAGCGCGAGCCGTCCAGCCTCGACATCCTGAGCAGGAAGGTCATGGGTAACGTCAACCAGTACGGCTTCCGGTGCCCGGCTCAGGATCGTGCCTTTCACCTCGGCGACGTACCCGTCGGCCGTGCCAAAGTCAGTCAGGAGCGTGACAACGCTGCGCATACTACACTGATCTGTGCTTCCAGCCGCCCGATCGCCAGAGGGCCATCATTGCGATTCCCCTTCCGACCGCGGTGAGGGAGATCGTCCACCAAAGCCCCTGAGTCCCCCACCGTGATACGGCGAGGATAGCGAGCGGAATCCGCGTCGCCGTTATGGCGGTGGACGTGATCATCGGAGGAAAGGTCGCGCCCGCTCCGCCCAGGGCGCCCTCGAGCACGATCTCGGCAGTAATGAATAGCTGCGACCAGGCGGCGATGCGCAGGTAGCGCGCTCCCTCCGCAATTACGAGAGGATCGTGCGTGAAGATGCCGGCCATTTGCTCGGCGAAGATGAGCTGTAGCACGAAGACGGCGATGCCGAGCAGGCTGACGTAGCTGACGGAGACCCAGCCGGCGCGCTCGGCTCGAGCTGTGTCGCCCGCACCGAGGCTCTGCCCGACGACCGCGGCCACCGATGCGCCAACACCAACGCCGACCATGAACAGCCAGCTCTCTACCCGGTGGCCGATTCCGAGAGCCGCGAGCGCGGGCGTGCCAAACGGCGTCGCAATCCGCGTGATCGCGACGTAGATCAGGGCGAAGACAACGCCCGTAGTCGCCGTCGGAAGCCCGACGCGTACGATGGACCGCAGCGAGGCATGGCGCGGCTTCTCCAGGACAAGCATGCCGCGGCGTCGCAGGATGCCGAGACCGAGAACGAAGACGAGCGCGCGCGTGGTGATTGTCGCGATGGCCGCGCCGGCGATGCCGAGCGTAGGCGCGCCGGCAAGACCGAGGATGAGCACCGGGTCGAGGATCATCGTCGCCGCGACCGAGCTGGCGAGAAGCAGCAGCGGCGTGCGGGTGTCACCGGCGGCGCGAAATGCCGCGTCGACGACGAAGAATCCGAAGATCAGAGGCGCGCCGAGCAGGAACGTGCCCAGATACCGGACGCCTAACGCCGTGACGTCGCTCGGGGTGCGCATGACCACGAAGAGCATCGGCAGGACGAGACGACCGGCGACCGCCACCGCGATGCCGAGTCCGAGCGCCAAGACGAGGGCCTCGCCTGCCACGCGGGCAGCTTCCCGGTGCCGTCCCTCTCCGTGTCGCCGCGCAGCGACCGCGGTCAGCCCAACGCTGACCATCTCGGCGATCGAGATGACGAGCCAGATCCAGAACACCGACGCCGTGACGGCGGCCAGACCCGACGAGCCGATCTTCGTGCCGACCCAGAATGCGTCGACGGACGTGAAGATCGTCATCAGCAGCATGGACGCGACTGCCGGTATGGCAAGGCGCACGATGGTCGCGCCGAGCGCGCCCGTAACCAGCGAGCGGCGCCCGCCTAACGCAACGTATTCGCCGGTAACATAGAGTGGATTGCCATCGCGCGGCTCCAACGGCAACGCGGCCGCGGAATCATGTTCCGGCGGCCGCGTGCTCGTGGCGGGCTGGCTGGGCGGACCGTTCATCACCGTGCCGCGGCTGTTGCTCCATGGTGCGCCATCGCTTCGGCGACGGCGTCGGCGACCTTGACGAGCGCCTGCGCGGCCGCCGACCGCGCGTCGGCGAGAACGACGGGCGCGCCAGTGTCGCCTCCTTCCATCACGCGAGGAGCGAGCGGAATCTGACCGAGCAAGGGCAGATCCAACTCCTTCGCCAGACGATCGCCTCCGCCGCTTCCGAAGAGCGCCGTCGGCTTGCCGCAGTGCGGACATTCGAACCAGCTCATGTTCTCGACGATGCCCAGGACCGGCACGCCGACACGCTGGAACATCTTTGCGCCGCGCAGCGCGTCACCAACCGCAACCTCCTGAGGCGTGGTGACGATGATCGCGCCGTGCACCTGCGTTGCCTGGACGAGCGACAGCTGCGCGTCCCCGGTGCCCGGGGGCATATCGACGAGCAGGTAATCCAGATCACCCCAATCGACATCGCCAAGGAACTGGGTGAGAATCTTCATCACGATCGGACCGCGCCAAATCGCCGGCTGGTCGCGCTCGATGATGAAGCCGATGCTCATCACCTTCACGCCATGCGCGTCGAGCGGAATGATCCTGTCGTTGACGACGCGCGGCGCTTCCATGACGCCCATCATGCGCGGAATGTTCGGGCCGTAAATGTCGGCGTCGAGGATGCCGACGCGGGCGCCGCGCGCGGCAAGGGAGACAGCGATATTCACGCAGACCGTGGACTTGCCGACGCCGCCCTTGCCGCTCGAGACGGCGATGATGCGCCCGAGACGCGGATAAGGCACCGGCGTCGGCGCCGCCGCGCGCGGTTGCGGTGGGCGGGGTGCTTCCATCACTGGCAGCGCGCGTCCCTGCCCCGGTCCGGCGGAACCAGGCGGTGGCACCGCGCCCTGCTTCGCGCGTTCCGTCGCGTCCTTCACGTCGACGCGCACGTCCGTCACACCGGACACCGCCTCCACTGCCTGTCGGACCTGGCGGACGAGGGTCGCGTCATCCTGCGGCGAGAGCAGGAGCGTTAGGCGTACCTTGCCGTCGGTGGTCAGGGCGACGTCGCGTACCATCTCGGCGGCGAGCACGCTCGATCCGGTACGTGGGTTCAGCACACGCGTGAGCGCGGAGGTGATGCGTTCCTGCAGGTTCTGGGACATCAGATCGTGCGTGCGGCAGGGAGTGCGCGCACAGCGCGAACTTCGGGCACATGCCGGCGCAGGTGCGCTTCGATGCCCGTGATGAGCATCTCGGCGGTCATGTCACAGTCCGAGCATCCGCCGCTGAGCCGCAGAACGGCGGTGGCGCTGGCGAGCTCGAATTCCACGAGCTCGACACCATGTGTGCCGTCGCCGAGCAGCGGACGAAGGTCCTCGATGGCCGCGCGAAGGCGAGCCTCGACGGCCACCGCGCCATCAGGTCCGTTGCGATGAAATACTCCCATATCGTGAAAGCTAACCGTTCGACGGTCGAGCTGTGTAGCCGACGAACGAGCGCTCAGCTCGTGCCGGCGCCGACCGAGGCATCGCTGGCGAGGAAGGCGCGCGCTGCCGCGAGCACGCGCTCGCGAACCTCATCGAGACTTCCCGCCACGAGAGCGCCGGCGGCCTTCGCGTGGCCGCCGCCGCCGAACTGCTTCGCGAACAGATTGACATCGACGCCGCCCATGCTTCGGAACGATACCTTCACTTTGCCGTGGCCGAGATCGCGGAAGAAGAGGGCGAGACGTGTGCCGGACACCGACCGGGCATGCTCGACGATGCCATCGAGGTCCTCGCTGCGAACCTCATGTCGTTCGAGCGCGCCCGCGGCGACCGAGATCCATGTGATGCCGTGCGCCCGGTCGATGCCAAGCGTCTCGAGGGCCTCGCCGAGCAACTGCAGGCGGCCGATCGGAGCCGAGGCGTAGATTCGCGTGTACATCTCTTCCGGATCGACGCCGACGCTCAGCAGCGCAGCAGCGATGGCGTGGCAGCGCGGTGTCGTATTACTGAAGCGAAAGCCTCCCGTGTCGGTGAGGATCGCCGCATAGAGCGAGCGTGCAATCGGCGGCGTGATCGTGAGCTCCAGTACGGTGGCGAGATCGAACACGAGCTCTCCCGTCGCGCAGGCAGTCACGTCGGCGAGGATGATGTCGCCCGCCGGCTCATCGCCCGGAACGTGATGATCGATTACCAGTCGCGGGACTCGCAGCTCGCGCACGGCCTGCGCCAGTGTACCGAGGCGACCGACATCACTGATGTCGTGGACGAGCAGAATGTCGATGCCACGCAGTGCGCGTGCACCATCCGCTGACCGATCGATGACGTCGTCGCCGAGCAGGAAGCGATACATCTCCGGCCATGGGGTCGGATTGACGATCCGTGCCTGGAGACCAAGCTGCGCGCAGAGACGCGCGAGCGCAGTGCCGGACCCACATCCGTCGCCATCCGCGTTGACGTGCGTCGACAACGCGACGGTGCGACCGCGAACGAGCTCGCGTCCGAGGCGCTCGATCGCGCCGCGGCGAGTGTCCGGTACGGCGAGCAGGTCGCGTTGCAGCACGGCGGTTGTGGCAAATGGTGGCTCGAACGAAACGCGGCGCCCGACATCCGCCGGGCGCCGCGCTACCGATCGCTGAGCGGTCGATCAGTCGCCGGTTACGGCTGACGCCTCA
>Ga0307312_10000531_pt1 | contig 17995 bp, 18 predicted proteins | sample ER_DNA_202_FD_194489 | JGI IMG/M metagenome (GOLD analysis project Ga0307312, IMG submission 194489) | Bulk soil microbial communities from the East River watershed near Crested Butte, Colorado, United States - ER_DNA_202 | ecosystem: Environmental > Terrestrial > Soil > Floodplain | place... | reverse complement strand
GCTCGACGGGCTGATCCGAGCCGAGGCGTACCTCCAGAACGACGTTTTCGCGTCGGCCGTGCTCTTCGCAGGAAGCGAAGGGATTCTCCCGGCGCCCGAAGCCGCGCACGCGATTCACGGAACGCTTCAGGTGGCAAAGGCGGCCGACGAGGCCGGCGAAGAGCGCACGATCCTGTTCAATCTTTCCGGCCACGGCCACTTCGACATGGCCGCCTACGACAACTACTTCGCAGGCAAGCTCGAAGACGTCGCCCTCGACGAGGGCGAGATGGAGCGCGCTCTCCGCGCGATCGAGGGCCTCCCGACTCCCGCTTAAGGGATCGGGCCCGCGTCTCGGCGAACACGTTCGAGACAGACCCGGACTCAGACGCCCGAACCGGCACGCGTGGCTCGCGACGACGGCGAAGTCCAGACTTCGCTAGTGGTGGACGGCGCTGGAGAACCAGCCGACCAAGCCACCGAGGAGCAAGCCGGCCTCCGGCGCAAGGGGAACATCCGTCGTCAGACTCACGAGGATCCCAAGCGCCACGCCGACCACAGCGCCCACGGCGACAGACCAAAGCCGCCTGCGAGGGCTGGCGCCCTCCTGCGTGCGGTCAGACAACAGGTACGGGTGGAGCTTCGGGCACGTCCTCGTGCGGCTTCGACTCCACGTTCAGGTGCGGCATCCATTCGAGCCAGCGGGGGAGGTACCAGTTCCATTCGCCGAGCAGCTTCATTGCTGCTGGCAGCAGTACGCCGCGGATGAGCGTCGCGTCGAGTAGCACGGCGACGGCGAGGCCGACGCCGAGCTGTTTGATGTCGAGTGCGCTCAGCGTCGCGAAGATCGCGAAGACGGCGATCATCACGGCTGCGGCGCTGGTGACCGTCGATGCGGTGGAGCGGATGCCGCGTTCTACCGCCTGATCGGTCGGAACGCCTTGGTCGACGAGTTCCTTGACGCGGCTGAGGATGAAGACGTGGTAGTCCATCGAGAGTCCGAAGAGGACTGTGAAGAGGAACAGCGGTAGCCAGGTGACGACGGCCCCGCTGGAGTGGAAGCCGAGCAGTCCTTGCAGGTGGCCGTACTGGAAGATCCAGACGAGCACGCCGTAGGCGGCCCCGACGGAGAGCAGGTTGAGGATGATCGCCTTGATCGGGATCACGATCGAGCGGAAGGTCAGGAGTAGCAATAGGAAGGCGAATCCCAGCACGAACGCGAACACGATCGGCGCGCGTGACTTCATCGTCTTGTTGAAGTCGACATTGGCAGCGGTGGCGCCGGTAACGGCTTGCTCGGTTCCGACCGGTAGCGTCGCGAGCACGGGCGGGATCACCTGGGTGCGCAGAGTCTCGAGCGCGCGCACAGCGGTTGCATCCTGCCCTTCGCCGGCGAGCGGGAAGTCAACACGTGCAACCGTCTTCGCCTTGTTGACGGCGACTCGAATTGGCTGCTGTATGACTCCGGTCGCAAGGGCGCGCTTCTTGAACTCGGCATACGCCTTCGCGAACTGGGGTGTCGTCACGTCGTCCGCCCTGACGACAAGGTGTGCAGGATCCTGGGAGCCGGGGAAGGACGCCTGGATCGTGTTGTAGGTCTTGACGATGCTCAGGCTCTTCGGTAGGTCGGTGAAGCTCGACTGCTTGGTATGCATATTTAGGACTGGCAGCGCAAGCACGATCAGCAGTGCTATCGAGACACCCACTGCGATCAGGGGGCGGCGCATCGACTTGGTGATCACGAAGCCCCACAGCCTCGACTCCTGCCGGTTGCCTTTGAGGCGTTGCAACACCGTCGGCGTTTCACGCAGCCAGACGAGCCACTTGGGTTGTGTCTTGAGCGGCCGCAAGAGACGAAGTGCTGTCGCAGCGAGCACCTGGCGCAGGCCGCGCTCGATATAGCGGTCAAATTTGCCCAGTAGCGCCGGCAGCACGGTCAGTGATCCGACCAGCGAGCTGAAGACGACGAGCATCGCGCCGATTCCGATCGACGTGAAGATCTTGGTACCGGCGAAGAGCATCCCTGCCATTGCGACCAGCACGGTGAAACCGGAGATGAGGACCGCCTGGCCGGAGGTTGCGGCGGCACGGAAGAGCGCGTCATGCCCTTGATGCCCGGCGGCACGCTCCTCGCGCTCCCGCTTCAAATAGAAGAGCGAGTAGTCGACCCCGACCGCCATCCCCATCAACAGGATCACGGACTGCGTCGCGTCGGAGGCGTGAAAAACGTGGCTCGCGAGCGCCGACAGCCCCACCGAAGCCAGCACCGCCGAGAAGGCGAGCAAGACCGGGACGCCCGCGGCGACGAAAGCACCGAAAGCGATCAGCAAGATCACGAAGGTGATCGGCACCGAGAGCTTTTCAGCCTTCACGAAGTCCTTGTCGATCGTCTTGCTCAGCTCATGGGTCGCGCTCGCAAATCCGAACTCGGCGACCGTGAAGGAAGGGTTCGCCTTCTGAAGTGCGGCGACAGCGTCGAGCAGCGGTTGCACGCGCGCGTCGGCCGTGTCCAGCTTTCCCTCCATGTCGAACTCGATTAGCTGCGCGCGCTGGTCTTTTGAGATCTGACCGCCGGCTCCGGTGCGCAATTTGGTCACCTGCGGCATCGAGCGCAGCTTCGCCAGCACGCTGTGTACGGTCGAGCGGAAGGCCGGGTCAGCAACGGTTCGCGTCTCCGAGCGAACGATGACGCTCTCTGCCGCAGGCGTGTCGAAGCCGGCGCTTGTAAGCAGCTGCTCCGCGCGGGCCGCTTCGCCCGTGGCCTGCTCCGAGGCGGTCAGCGTGTGCGTTCCGACCGTCATGCCGAGCCCGATCGCGACCGCAACGAACGCGACCCAGATGGCAACCGCGGTCTTCCAGTGGGAAGCGCTCCAACGGGCAGCGCGTGCGGCAAAGTTGTAGCGGTGCATCGGGCTCCCTCTGAAAAGAAGAACAGGCGTGGAGTTCGAATCGACGATCGTTTTCCAAGGTGCCCGATCCTGGTTCCTGCGGGTATCGGGTGGGGACCCCATCTTCGGCCGGCGGCAATCCGTCGACAAGATGGGCGCTACCCCCGATGGCGGTGCGGCTCGGTTCAGCCGATGCTGCGTTCACTCAGACGTTCTGCGGAAGGCCGTGATGCAAACGATCTTGTGCGCTGTTGACGAGTCCACCGGCGCCGCCGAGGCGGTTGCGGTCGCGGCTGGCCTGAGCAAGGGTCTGGGACTAAGGCTCGTACTGGCGCACGTCACTGCGGGCTATCGCCGCACCAGCGGCATAGATACGGGCGCCGTGCAGGAGCGAGATTCCGGTAGGCGGCTTCTCGATCAGGTCGCGCGCGAGCACAGCCTCGAAAGCGCCGCCGATTGTCGCGCGGAAGCCGGCGACCGCGTGAGTGAGCTTTCGCGGATCGCTGGCGAGGAGGCGGCGGTGCTGATCGTCGTTGGCTCACGTGGGCGGTCTCGGCGTGGACGTGGTCGGCTGAGCCGGCTCTCCACGGACCTGAGGAGCACCGCTCCCTGCCCCGTCTTGATCGTCCCTCCGCGCCCGCGGCGCTAGGGTGAGGCTGCCGGACCGCTCCGGCAGTCACATGCCGCTGTTCTGGCGCGTCTTCCTCGCAAACGCCGCGATCCTGCTCGCCGGGATCCTCGTGCTTGCATTCACTCCCGTCAGAGTCAGCAAGCACACAACGCTGCCCGAGGTCATCGACCTGCTAGCCGTCCTCGCCCTGATGATCGTCGTGAACTGGCTGATCCTGCGGCCGCTGTTCCGGCCGCTTGAGCGCCTCGCCGGCCGGATGGAAGGGGCGGACGTGCTGCGCGGCGGCCAGCGCGTGCCGATCGATAGCAGCGGCGAGGTCGGCGCGCTCGAGCACGCCTTCAACACGATGATGGAACGGCTTGAGACGGAGCGGCGTGAGGCTGGCGCAAGAGCATTGAACACTCAGGAAGAAGAGCGGCAGCGGATCGCGCGCGGCCTCCACGACGAGGTTGGACAAACGATGACCGGCGTGCTCCTCCTGCTCAAGCGACTCGCAAACGACGCGACGCCGGAGCAACACGCGGCACTCGGCGAAGCGCAGGCGGCCGTGAAGGCGAGCCTGGAAGACGTCCGCCGAACCGCGCAAGAGTTGCGTCCTGAGGTCCTTGACCACCTCGGCCTCACCAGCGCGCTCACAAGCCTGGCGAGCGCGTTCTCGGACAGGACGGGCATCCCGGTGCGACGGCGGCTCGCTACCCAGCTCCCCCGGCTCGATCCGAAAGTCGACCTCGTTCTCTACCGAGTTGCGCAGGAGGGCTTGACGAACGCCGCACGACACAGCAGCGCAAGCGAGGTCACGCTCACGCTCGAGCACGACGACGACAGCGTCGTGCTCCGCGTCCTCGACAATGGGTGCGGCTTCGATGGCAGCCGCGCCGAAGGCGGGGGCCTGCGCGGCATCCGCGAGCGCGCGCTGATCGTCGGCGGCGCCGTCGCGATCAAGCCTTCACCCACCGGCGGCGTCGAGATCCGACTCCGGGTTCCGGTCGCGGTAGCGAGCTAGCATGCCAATCCCCACCGTCACTCGCGTACTCGTCGCGGACGACCACGAAATCGTTCGCAAAGGGCTGAAGCTCGTGCTAAGCGCCGAGCCAGACCTGGACGTGGTCGCCGAGGCCGCCGACGGCGAGGAAGCTGTCAGACGGTCGCTTCAGGAGGACGTCGACCTCGCAATCCTCGATATCAGCATGCCGCGCAAGACAGGACTCCAGGCGGCGCACGAACTCGGACGACGACGGCCGGAGCTGCGCATCCTGATCCTCTCCATGTACGACAACGAGCAGTTCCTCTTCGAGGCGCTGAAGGCAGGCGCGTCCGGCTATGTCCTCAAGTCCGGAGCCGACGACGACATCGTCACCGCCTGTCGGGCAGCGATGCGCGGCGAGCCGTTTCTCTACCCCTCCGCCGTCCACGCGCTCATTCGCGACGTCATCACGCGCGCCGACGAACGCCGCGAGGAACTCGAGCTGCTAACGCCACGCGAGCTCGAGGTACTCAAGCTGATAGCTGAAGGCCACAGTTCAAAAGAGATCGCAACGACGCTCGTTCTCAGCATCAAAACCGTCGAAAGCCACCGCGCCAACATCCTCAGTAAGCTCGGCATGCGCGACCGCGTCGACCTCACACGCTACGCAATCCGCCGCGGCCTGATCGAACCCTAACCGAGCGCGAGCATCCGGGCGTCGTAATCAAGGAACGACAGCTCGCGGCTGTTGCACCGCCTGCCGGCCTTCGGTTTCCGCGTTGCTTTGCGAGGTCGGGCTCCAACCGTCAGAGGAGCCCCTTGCAACCGGCCGGTCGGCCAGGGCTTTCGACGCCACCAGCCGCTCTTCGGTACCGCTGAGGATTTCGAGCAGTTTCTGCCGCCGGCGAGCCCTGACGCCGGTGCGGTCGTACCGCACGAGTGCTCGCTCACGCTTCTTGGAATTGCGGCCGTACCAGAAGCGCGCCCAGGGGCTGTTCGGCCGCGCGAGACGCACCGCGCCGTACAGAACGACGGCGGGGATGAAGAGCCCTCCAAGGCTCGTCAAGATCTTGCCTTTCGCGAGGCAGATCGCCGTGAAAACCACATAGGTGACGATCAGTCCCAGGACGATCCAGCGGCCATATTCAGGAAGGTGCGACGGTGCGAGTGGAAGGGCGATCATTCCGAGGGCGATCGTCATCACAAGCACCGCTGCGAGTGAGAGCCGTCCTTCCCTCGCCCAGTAGACATCACGTAGGTACAGGATCAAGGCGAACTCGTCGAGCACGAGGGCGGCCCCCGCGCCGAAGCCGAGACCCGGGGCCACATCGAAGGGCCACTCGGGCCTGAAGGCAAACTGCGCCGTTCCGCAGATCAGGATCAAGCCGACGCCCCAGACCATGTGATGAAGGTGCAGGGCGCCGATCCCAACATCCGAGAAGCGCCCTCGACCCGTTCGGATGCGGTAGGTGATGTAGCGCGACATCACGAACGTCACCACGAACGCGAGGAGCACCCACACCAGGGAGCCCTCGGGTCGGGCAACTGTCAGCGAGGTGCCCACTGTCAGTTGCCGTTGGCCGGGACGCAGATGCTCACTGCGGCCGGCTCGACCTCGATGCGGAACCTCTTCTCCCTTGTGCGCTCACCTCCGTCCAGTTCGTAGCGCACCTTGCCTCGTAGCTTCACGTCGATCGACCGGCCCTTCGTCATGTGGACGAACGGCGACTTAGACGTGTGGCTGAATTTGCTGCGCGCAAAAATGCGGCTCCATTGGAGGATCCCGTCGGCGCTGGCGACACCGACTTCCAGCAAGCCGTCATCGGCCTGTGCGTCGTCGAAGACCTTGAGTCCGGCGAAAGCCTTGCCGACGTTGCCGAACAGGATGCAGCTCGCCTCTCCGTCGTACCACCGGTTACCGTCGATGTCGATCTTGGCGACGAAGGGCTTGATGCGCATGTTCGTCGTCGCCGCCCACACGTAGGCGCCGCGGCCGAGGACACGCTTCATCTTTCCGTCGGCTGTGCGAATCACCCGGGCGTCGAAGCCGAGCCCTGCCATGACGGCGAACCTCTCGCCGTTCATGCGACCCATGTCCAGTTGTCGGCGTTCGCCGTTCAGACCGATGGCGACCGCCTCGCTGATCTTGCGTGGTATTCCGAGGTTCCTCGCCAGCAGATTCGCCGTGCCGGCCGGAATGATGGCAATGGTGGCGCCAGAGTTTGCAATTGCATCGACGCAACGCTGCACCATCCCGTCACCGCCCCAGGCGAAGATGAGCTCTGCCCCGGCTTCGAGAGCCTGCTCGACCTGCTGCGGCGCGAAGCGGCTCTTTGTCACCTCCCGCCACTGCGGATTGGAGACGCCGCCCTCCTCGAGCGTCTTCCGAAGCTCAAGGAGTCCGCCGTCAAGCGTCTTGCCTGAATGTGCAATCACCGCGACGTGGCTCATGAGAAGGTCTCTGGTCGCCGTCGGGCGCGCACTTCCACGGCGCGCGAGGTCCATCACTGCGACGCGGCTCATGAGAAGGTCTCCAGGCGCCGTCCGGCGCGCACTTCCGCAGCCGCGCGCGAAGTCCGGGCCGCGAACATGGCGATGAGCAATGCGGCGACACCCATCAACGCTCCGGCGGTGACGTCGATCGGGTGATGCATGCCGCGGTACATCCGTGCAAGGGCGACGATGAGCGGAAGCGCGATCGCAACCGACCAGATCGCGACCCGCAGCGGCCGAGCCTTGAAGTGTGCTGCCAGGAGGAGTGCGATCGACCCGTATACCGCCACGGCCGCAGCAGTGTGTCCCGACGGGAAGCTATGCGTCGGGCTGTAGTGGTCGAGCCTCGGGACGGGTGGGCGGTCACGCTCGATGAACCTGACGGTAATGCCGTACACGAGCACCTCGGCAAGGATTGCCTGCACGACGAAGCTGGCCATGCGCCAGCGGCGGCGCAGTACCAGCGCCAAAGCGACCAGTCCCACGACCGAAACGATCACCGGCGTGTCGCCGATCATCGAGCCGACGTACGACCAGTCGGTTCGGGAGGGCGTCCGCTGACCCGCGAGCCAGTTCGGGAACCGGTCATCAGCGCGTGAGATCGTCCCGCTCGTCAACACGACTTTCGTGACGAAGAAGCCGAGGCCGATCATGCAGCCCGCGAGTAACACGGCGCCGACGTTGGCAACGATCCACGAAATCACAAGTGCAGGAAGCCGGTAGAGGCGGGGGGCAAGCTGCTCCGACCGGCCGTCGGTGCGAGCCTTGAGGCGCCGTCCCGCGCGAGAGTGGTTCGGGATCCCCGAGATCTTCGGGGTTTGCGACAGGTCACTCATGACATCTCCTTCGTTGCTGTCTGTGCTCGCCGTTCAGCTTCCGCCTTGAGGTGACGAAGTCCGCTCTGCAGGACCCGTTCCAACTTCTTCCGAAGCACCCCGTTGAAAAGACGGGCGACTGTTCCTTCGTACGTCTCCTCGGTCATGACCAGTGTTCGCGTACCGAGCTGCTCCAGCTTGTAGACGTGAATGGCAGTGATCCCGAACGACTTGCCGGTCCAGGCAATGCGCCGAGGAGCCTCGACGTCCTGGATGACGGAAGTGATCGTGCCCGGCCCAGACTTCCAGCGAAATTGCGACCCTGCCTCGACGCCGCCCTCGAGCGTCACACTCTTGATCTCCGGATTCCAGCTAGGCCACGCTTCGAATGCGGTCAGGACGTCCCAAGCAACGTCCGGCGTGGCGGCGATCTCGATTTCGCTCGAGCTGCGAACCGGCGCCAACTCGTTTACCTCGGACCTGAGCCCGCCTCCGGGACCGTTTCTGTTCGCCTGGCCGATCATTGAGCACTCGCCCTGAGAAAGCTGCCGAGCGGCTTGTTGGCAAGAGCAGCGCCGGGCCGGCGCTTCAGCGAGTGGTTGCCAAGGCTCCAGAGGACAAGGATTAGCGCGCTACCAGCCGCGCCGAGCGTGTCGGCGATCAGATCGGTCGCGGTGTCCCGTGCGTCGATGACGAGGTGCGAGCCAGTCGTCGAGTCGAGCGTCCACTCCGTGATTTCCCAGGCCGCCCCGATCGCCATCCCCAGAAACAACGCGGTCAGGAAGAAGCCGAACTTCTGATGCAGCTGCGTCAGGTCGCGTAACTCCGGCAGCACCCCGAGGCGGACGAGGAGCAGGTAGATCATCCCCGTCACCAGCAGCGGTACCGTGAAATGGACGACGTTGTCGTACGACCCCCACGAGTCGTAGAGGCCGAGTACCTCGCCCCAGGCGAGGAGGAACATCACGATGATCAGGCTGAGGTCATAGAACCGGGGCAGGCTGATCACGCGAGCGAGCACGAGCAACGCGGACGCTCCGACGAGGACCGTGACCGGTCGGCCCGAGATGCCCCACACTAGAGCGGCGCCGATGAACACGATTCGGTAGACGTCCAGGGGGTCACGTACGATGCGCGACCAGTCCCCTAGGAAGAACTTCTGCCAGGTCAGCCCGCGAGAGTCGGCGGGCGTCCGAGGAGCGAGGGCCTCAGTCATGTCGAACTCCTGTCTGCGGTGCGCAGTAGCTCACGGCACGGCGACCTTCAAGCCGACGATCAACAAGCCGACGGCTGCGTTCACGGCGGCGCACTTGACGATGCCCGCGAGGCCGTAGCCCTCGCGGCGGGCGAAGTTCACGCCCCAAGCGGCGAGCATCGCCACCCCGACCAATGTCGCCGTCGCGAACGCAGCGTCTCGCCCGATTACGCCCCACCATCCGAGTGCGAGCGGCACTGCGAGCGGAAGGCTCGACTGAAGGAGCGGCCATTCGCGTGACATCACGCGGCCGACGTCGTGGCGTCGCATCCGGTGGTGTCCGCGGATCCTTTCTGCCACCAGATTCGCGTAGACGTGCGCGCACCAGAAGAACACACCACTCGCGAGCAGAAGCCAGAAGGCCCGAACCGATGAGAGCGAGGTGCGTTCGGCGATTCCGGCGACGACAGCGGTCGCGACGAGGGTCCCGTAGATGGCACCGGCCAGGTTCCGCGAGCGTCGACCGCCAACGCGGCTAGCGAAGATTCGAGCGGTTGCCGTCCCTGCGGCCACGCAATCAGTCCGCGACCGTTTCTCGGTTCGCCGAGCTCCCCGCGGCGTTCCAGGCCGAGTTGAGCCCGCTCTGCATGTAGCCGACGAGCGCTGGACTCAGCACGAGGTAGAGGACCAGTCCGAGCCAGCCGTTGATCGGTGTCCGTGCAGTCAGCCGTTGGGCTGCCTGGATCCGCTGAAACGTGGTCACTGTGGTCCACAGCGCCGGCACGACGACGAGCACTCCGGGGAACAGGGCTAGCGTCGACAGGCCCGGGTTATCGCCAAGATCCTTCGTGTCGCGAGCCCGGCCGTAGTCCGCCAGTTCCCGGTTGACGTAGTACCACCAGAAGATCACGTAGATGCCGAGAGTGATCACCGACAGGACCGAGACGGCAATTGGACCTCGGATCTTTGCCGTTACACCCGGCGCGAGCTGTACATGGTTGCTCGACGGCAACGTTGCAGCGGTCGCGCCGGCGGGCGAACCTGGTGAAGATGAGACTGACATACGGGCTCCTAGCGCTTGCGTTCCGCGTGGCACCACGTGCCCCGCGCTACGCCGGCCAAATGTTGGAGCCGGAAAAACTTGCTCGCCTAATGCTGGAGCGAGCCCTTTCACCATAGCACGTTGCGAGAGTGATAATGTGGCTCCGAGTCCGCTCTAACCATTCGGCGACTCATCTTCGACTCCAGCCCTTGGTCGACACGTGGTGATGCACTAGGAGTCGTGTATGTCTTTCGTTTGGCGCGCAAGCTCGAGGCTCGACCATGCGACGCCTCCTTCTTCGTGGGCACGACCTGCCGCGATTCTGGCCCTGATCACGGGCGTAGCCGTTGTCGTGATCGTGCTTCGTACGGTCGCGCAGGACCCCGCCGATTTCATCCTCATGCTCGCGTGTCTCTTCGTCCTCGTCTTCTTCACCTGGTTCATCCTCTCGAGGCGGGGGCGGCTGCGTCTGCTCGCCGTACCTGCAGCGTTGTTCGGCCTCGTGGGGGTCGTGGCCGTGCTCGGCTCGCACGTAGTGGCGCTGGTCATACTCATCGCCGCGCTCATGCTCTTCGGTTTCTCCGCGCGGTACGCGCTCCGTGCGAGTCGCGCGACCGCTCGAGTCGCCGGTGGCCGAGCGCGGCTCGTTGAGCCGGCGAACAGGGGAGTGTTGATCATCAATCCCCTGTCGGGTGGCGGCAAGGCCGTGCGCTTCAACCTGATTCAGGAAGCGCGGAGGCGGGGCGTCGAGCCGCTGCTGCTGGGACGGAGAATGGATCTGGTCGAGTTGGCCGAGCGGGCCGTCGACGACGGCGCGGATGTGATCGGAATGGCGGGCGGGGACGGTTCGCAGGCTCTGCTTGCATCGGTTGCGATGCGCCGCGACGTGGCCCATGTCTGCGTGCCGGCGGGAACTCGCAACCACTTCGCCCTCGACCTGGGCCTCGATCGCGACGATCTCATCGGGGCACTCGATGCCTTCACCGAGGGGATCGAACGTCGCGTCGATCTTGCTCGCGTGAACGATCATGTCTTCGTCAACAACGCGTCGCTCGGCCTCTACGCGTCAGTCGTGCAGTCGGACGCCTATCGCGACGCCAAGCTCGGAACGTGGAGGCGACTCTTGCCCGACATGGTCGGACCCGGCGCGAGCTCGATCGACCTCCAATTCGAGGACGTGAATGCAAAGTCCTGGTTGGACGCGACCCTCGTCGTCGTCTCCAACAACCCCTACCAATTGAGGCGTTTCGCGGGCGTCGGAAGTCGTCCAGAGCTGGACACGGGTCGCCTGGGAATATTCGCCGCGCGAACACACAACGCGCGCGCCGTTGCGAAGCTGGTGACGCTCGGCACGGTCGGCCAGTCGCACAGGTCCCGCGGCCTGCAGCAGTGGGCATCGGAGGACTTCGAGGTTCGCTCGGAAGCCTCCGTCGCAGTCGGCCTCGACGGCGAAGCTTTCCTGCTCTCCCCACCACTGAGGTTCGTGTCGCTACCGGGTGTGTTGCGTGTTCGCCTGCCGCGGCACGCGCCGCTCCTCTCGCCGGCGGCGGCTGCGGTGACGCTGTCGCGGGCGAACCTGCGGGCGCTGGTCAAGATCGCCGTGGGGAGGCGGCTCGAAGCCTCGCCACCTGAGAGGTCCGTCGAACCAGCCCGATCGGGAAGGAGCGAACGCCATCGCTAGCCCGGCCTCGCTTCGGGGTACGGATGCGGACATGGCTCGACGCCCGAGCCGACTCGTCGTGGCGACGATCGCGCTCGCCGCAGTTGGCGCCGCTGTCTCGACGTTCGCGCTCGCCCTGACGAGCGACCACGTTCGCGAGCCGGGCCTGCAGGCCTCGTTGATGGTGTGGATCACGTTCCCCAGCGTGATCGGCGGACTGGTCGCCTGGTGGCGTAGGCCGGACAGTCGCTTCGGTCCGCTCATGATCACTGCGGGGTTCCTCTTGTCACTGTCGAACCTGCAGTGGACGGACGCCGACCTGCCGCACACGATCGGCACGGCGTTCGACCTCGTACCCGCGGCGGTCTTCCTGCACCTCTTCCTCGCCTATCCGAGCGGCCGCATCGAGAGGCGGCTCGACCGCTGGCTCGTCGTGGTCGCGTACTTCAGCGCTGTCGTCCTCCAGTTCGCCGGGATGCTGCTCGGCGGCTTCGGCCCGAACAACTTGCTCGAAGTCGTGCCGCTAGGTTCTACCGCCAAGACGCTCCTTCAACTGCAGCTCGTCGTACTGAGCGCGTGCGCCCTCACGGGCGCGGCCCTGCTCGGGTGGCGCACGCGAGCAGGACGTCGTGCCCGCCCCTGGTCGCATGCGTTCCTGATGGATTCGTTCGCGCTCGCACTCATCATGATCGCCGTCCTCTTCACCACAGGTGCCTTCTCGGGCCCTGGCTTCGAGACCATCCGGCGAGTGACGCTCGTGATGCTCGGACTTGCGCCTATCGCGTTCTTGAGCGGGCTGCTTCGGGCACGGCTCGCCCGCGCGGCCGTGGGCGACTTCGTGATCGAGCTACAAACAGCCTCCGGCCCTGCCGACGTACGCGATGCGCTCGCCCGGGCGCTCCGCGACGACTCGCTCGCACTCGTTTACTGGTTACCGGAGTACGGGACGTACGCCGACCTGGAAGGCGGTCAGGTCAGTCTGTCCGCTGAGGCTGGTGGCCGCTCGATCAGGGTGATCGAGCGGGACGGGATCAAGGTGGCAGCCATGCTCCATGATCCGTCGGTCGAAGACGAGCCGGAGTTGCTCGAGTCCGTCACGGCGGCCGCAGAGATCGCCCTCGAGAACGCACGCCTGCACGCCGAGCTGCGAGCGCGCCTGGAGGAGTTGCACGGATCGCGCGCCCGCGTCATCGAGGCGGGACAGAAGGAGCGTCAGCGACTGGAGCGCAACCTTCACGATGGTGCCCAGCAGCGGCTGATCGCCCTGTCGCTCGAGCTGAGCCTGCTCGAGGAGCAGCTCGACGCCGACCCGGACGCACAGCATCGGCTCGATCAGGCGCGGCAGGAGATCGCTGTATCGCTCGAGGAGCTCCGGGCGGTCGCGCATGGGATCCATCCCGCTGTCTTGAGCGGGCATGGTCTGGGAGTCGCGCTCGAGACGATTGCAGCCGGTGCTGCCGTTCCCGTGCGCCTGAGCGTCGAGCTGGAGAGCCGCCTCCAGGAGCGCCTCGAAGTGGCGGCGTACTACGTCGTCTCCGAAGGGCTCGCCAACATCGGCAAGCATGCACAGGCAACCTCGGCATCGGTGGATGTCGCACGGGTGAACGGCCACGTCGTGGTCGAAGTCATCGACGACGGAGTCGGAGGCGCGAATACGGAGGACGGGTCGGGCCTGCGCGGGCTCGCGGACCGGGTCGAGGCTCTCGGCGGCCGCTTGCGCGTCTGGACACCCCTAAGCGGCGGAACGCGTGTAAGGGCAGACATCCCGTGCGCGTAGTGCTCGCCGAGGACAGCGTCCTCCTTCGTGAAGGCGTCGCGCGGATTCTCGGCGACGCAGGTGCGGACGTCGATCAGTGCGGCGATGCCGAGCAGCTGCTCCTCAAAGTGCGTAGCTACGCATTCGATGTCGCGATCATCGATATCCGCCTGCCTCCGACGCACAACGACGAGGGGCTGCGCGCGGCTCTCGAGATCCGCGCACGCCATCCCTCCCTTGGCGTCCTCGTGCTGTCGCAGTACGTCGAGCTCGGGCTAGCAATGAAACTGCTCGCCGACTCGGCCGAAGGCGTCGGCTATCTGCTCAAGGACCGCGTCAGCGACGTCAAGGAGTTCCTCGCCGCAGTGCAACGTGTCGCCGATGGGGGCTCCGCCCTCGACCCGATCATCGTCTCGACTCTTCTCTCGAGGCGACGCAGCGACGATCCCCTGGCCGTGCTGACTCCTCGTGAGCACCAGGTGCTCAGACTGATGGCCGAGGGGAGCTCAAACCAGGGCATCGCCGACCGGCTCGTCATCACCCTCCGGGCCGTCGAAAAGTACGTGTCCAGCATCTTCGCCAAGCTCGGCTTGCCGTCGAGCGGTACCGAGTCGCGCCGGGTGCTGGCGGTCCTGGCGTTTTTGCGGTCCTGACGCTCCGGTCGTAAGACACCAGAAAACCGGCCCCCACAACGGCCAGTCTCCCGCCTTTCCTCCTGCGTCGGGTCGTGCGACGTTGGTCCAGTCCCGTAAAGCGAGAGGAGCACCGATGAAGTCGCGCGTCATCCAGGACGACCCGAACACCGGCGAGGACCAGATACTCGGAGATACGGCCAACCTGCTCGAGCACCAGATCGAGTCCAGAGAAGCCGAAGCCGAGCGGGGCGCCTTCGACAACGAACCAGTCGAGCCGAGTTCCAAAAGAGGAGCGTGATGGTGGTCTCTGGTGTTAAGAGCTCGAAGCTCGCTTTTGCCTTCGCGCTCGTTGCCTGTGTAGCGGTGGCCGGTCTCACGTCGGCGAGTGCAATAGCCAAGCCGTCGGCCGGCTCGCGGCTGGCATCGAGCCTGCAACAGGACGTGGACGCACTCGTAGCGGCCGGTGCTCCCGGAGCGATCCTGCTCGTTCGCGACGGAAAGAAGACGACTCGTTTCACTGCCGGCGTCGCCGACCTCGCCACGATGGAACCGATGAGGCCGGCGGACCACTACCGCATCGCAAGCCTTACGAAGAGCTACGTCGCAGCCGTCGCCCTGCAGCTCGTCGGGGAGGGCAAGCTGCGTCTGAGCGACACGGTCGCTCGCTGGCTGCCGGGCCTCGTTCCGAACGGTGAGAACATCACACTCCGCATGCTGCTCAATCACACGAGCGGCCTCTACGACCACGAGCGTGACCCGGAGATCCTCGCGCCGTACCTCGCCGGTGATCTCGGTTACTACTGGTCGCCGCTCAGGCAGGTCACGATCGCCGTCTCCCGTCCCCCATACTTCGAGCCGGGCGCGATCGAGGGATCGTCGTACTCGAGCACCAACTACGTCCTCGCCGGCCTGATCGTCGAGAAGGTCACCGGGCGCACGATCGGGGCAGAGTTGAAGCGGCGGATCTTCGAGCCTCTCCATCTCACAAGCACGACGTACCCGACGAGTGAGACGCAACTGCCGAGCCCATATGCCCACGGCTATTTCGACCTCGGGACGGGTACGCTGAGCGATCTCTCGGGATTCAGCCCGTCCCTGTCTGGGGCCGCTGGCGCGATCGTGTCGACTGTCGACGACGTGGCCGCGTTCTACCGTGCGCTGCTGTCAGGGCACGTGCTCAAGCCGGCTTTGCTGAAGATCATGAAAACGACCCGCGCGGGCGCCGCGAACGCGGATCTCCATCAGCGCATGGGCTACGGGTTAGAGCGTTTCCCGGCGTCGTGCGGCGTCGCGTGGGGGCACAGTGGCAGCTTCCCGGGTTACTGGGGACACGCCTGGGTCAGCGAACACGGACAGCACGGGGCCGTTCTGATGGTGAACATCGCCCCGGAATCCACTCCCATGGCTGTCGGCGCACTCTTCTACAAGCTGCTCGATAGCGCCTACTGCAGTACCAGGTAGAAATGCGAGCGTTCGATAATCAGGCGATTTCTCCGCGGCGGCACCGGTCGCCGCGGGGGGAACTACGAGGGCTCCTAGCCCAATGATCTCGGTTGCCGTCGAGCAGCTCCGTGTCCTGATCGCCAACGAGCGGAAGGATCGGCTTGCCCGCGTGGCTGCGATCGTGGCGAGCCTTGGTCACGAGGTCATTGCCCGCGAGATCGAGGTCGCCGATGTCGGAGCGGTGACGCGGCGCGAGCGCCCCGACGTCGCACTCGTCGGGCTCGGCGCGAGCTCCGATCACGCCCTCTTGCTGATCGAGCAGATCGTCAAAGAGGCGGCCTGCCCCGTCATCGTGCTCATGCACGCCCCCGATGCGGAGTTCTTGAAGGAGGCGTCCAAGCGCGGCGTCTTTGCCTTCGTGACTGACGCCGAGGTTGATGACTGGCAGAGCTCGATTGACATCGTTTTACGACGTTTTGCCGACTATCAAAACCTGGAAGGTGCCTTCGAACGCCGTGCCGTCACAGAGTGCGCAAAGGGCATTCTGATGGAACGACACTCCGTCGACGAGATCGCTGCATTTGAGATGCTTCGCAACCGCTCCCGCAACGCAAACAGCAGGCTCGTCGACGTCGCAGCCGCGGTAGTGGAGGGGCACGCCCTGCTTCCGAAGCGTCCGGATCATGTCGCAATAGGGAACGGTCGCAGGTAGCCGTCCCGCACCGGAAATGAGTCAGTGCGCGCCAGTTGTGCGCCAGTGACCACCGTCCTGCTGCGGTCCGAGCGGACAAGAGCTGATCAGTTGTGTGGAGGGGATTTGCGACTACGCGATCGCGTCGGGCCGAGCATCGTCGTCGTAGACGACCACCGTGCCTGCGAGGAAGTCCTGCAGTGCGCGCCGCCGATCATCGACCAGTACCGGCAGGAAGCCGGTGAAGAGGAGAAGAATCGCCACGGTGAGTCCGAGTAGGCGCACGAGCGAACGCCCTAGCTGCGGTTGGGAACCGGCACCATCGACGACGCGCAGGCGCAGCAGCCGCATCCCCGGCGTCTGGCCGGCAGTCGACCAGAACCCGGTGAAGTAGGCGACTTCGACGAGCAACCCGGCGACGGCTATCACCGTCCCCACAACCGGAGCCGGCCGGGGATTCCACACGAGCGAGACGACGAGCCCGATTACGGCGGTACCGGTAAGGAAGATCATCGTCACGAGTGCAGCGTCGACAGCGAGCGCAACGCCTCGGGTCGCGAGCCCGGCATAGGGAAGGCGCACCGAACCATCTGGCACGACTTGCGGGCGCGGCGCTCGATGGAACCAGCGGCGTGGTCTGCGCTCGATCACATCGTCGAGTTTGCGCAGGCGTTGGCTGAGCCCGGCCACCAGTTCCTCGGCAAACGACATCGACTGTCCCGTGAGCGCCGCGCGTAGTTCGGGACTCGAGAGAACCTGCGTGAGGGCGTGCCTGAACGCAGGGCTGCGCACGATCCGGTCGGTGAGGTCGAGCGTTAGGCGGCTCTCTAGCGCGTCGGCCAAGACCCGCTCGAGAGCCGGGCTGGCGAGAACCTGCGCGACGAGCCGCTCCGTCCGCTCGGTCTCGCGTGCCGACACGATCTCGCCTCCTAGCTCCGCGCTCGTGAGGACCTCGGTCACGACCCGTTCGACAACTCGATGCTCGATTAGCGCGCGCGCGACCGCTTCCGGCAGCGCGCCCGCCAGGACACCATCGACGACGTGTCCGGCCTCGGGCGCGGCGAGCACATCCTCGGTCACTGACTCGACGCGGCGACGCGCGTCGACCCCGACGCTTCGGCCGGTCTCGGCAAGACTTTCGGCCCGACCTCGAAGCGGTCTTGCGAGTGGCGAGCGCGCAAGCACCCGCGCTGGAAAGAGCACCACACGACCCGTCGTCACGCCGATCCGGCCGGTCGTCACCACCAGGCCCAGGACGACGTTTCGCCCGCTCGTCGCGCGCGCCACACGATCAGCTTGGCGGACCCGTGCTGGCCTGGCAACCCGCGCGCGACCGCCGTGCCCGCGGCTGCCAAACTGGTCGTCGTGGAGATTCGGGAGCTCCTGGTCGACGGGTCGCGGACCACGTATCGGGTCGTCGGCGCCGGCAAGACGGTCGTCCTTGTCCACGGCCTCTCAGGCTCCTGGCGCTGGTGGGAGCCGGTACTCGAGCCCTTGGCCGAGCGGCGCCGTGTTCACCTGATCGACTTGCCCCGGCTGGGACGGCGACTTCCCGCCGCCGAGCTGACCGGTTGGCTCGGCCGTTGGCTCGAGGCAGCCAAGCTCGAGAACGTGGATCTGATCGGCCATTCGCTCGGCGGGCTGATCGCGGCCGAGTTGGCCGCGGAGCAGCCGCATCGTGTGCACCGGCTTGCGCTTGTCGCTCCAGCTGGGATCCCCTGCGGAAATACCGTGTTCAGTCGCAGCGTACGGTTGCTCGGCACGCTATACGACGTCCGTGGGCGACTGCCGACGATCGCGTAC
>Ga0307312_10000529_pt1 | contig 18020 bp, 10 predicted proteins | sample ER_DNA_202_FD_194489 | JGI IMG/M metagenome (GOLD analysis project Ga0307312, IMG submission 194489) | Bulk soil microbial communities from the East River watershed near Crested Butte, Colorado, United States - ER_DNA_202 | ecosystem: Environmental > Terrestrial > Soil > Floodplain | place... | reverse complement strand
CCGCGTAGTTGGCGCCAGTCCCGGCGGCGACGCTTCGCGATGCCGGCGTCGCCGAGATCGTGAAGTCCGGCGGGCCGGGTACGACGAGGCTGGCCGTCGCGGTGCGGGTGATCGGGCCGCTCGAGGCGGTGATCGTCAACGGGTATGTACCGGGCGTGATCGACGCGGCCGTCGTCACGGACAGCTGGGCCGACCCGGCTCCGTTGGCTACGACCGAAGGGCTGAAGCTCCACGTCGCCTGTGCTGGGGAAAGCCCGGACAGGCCGAGCGTGACGGCGCCCCCAAAGCCATTCGTACTCGAAACCGACGCGGTGAACGTCGTGCTTCCGCCCGGCGCCACAGTCGACGACGACGGCGACGCCCCGACTGTGAAGTCCGGCGTGCCAGCGATCCGTTGATAAGCGGCGAGCGCATCGAGCCGCCCGTAGCCGAAGCCGCTGTCGAGGCCAGCGGCGCCGAGGTCGACCGCGCCACTTTCGAGCGCCGCCTCTTGCTGGTCGGCGGACAGCTGCGGGAACGCGCTCAGCAGCAGGGCCAGGTCGCCCGCGACATGCGGTGCTGCGACCGAGGTGCCGGTGTCCTGCACGTAGCTGCCGTACAAATCATCAGTGCGGATGTTGACGCCCGGCGCCGTGAGCTTCGGCGCGGTCGCGGCAGCGCAAGCCGACGGACCGCGGCTGCTATAGGGGTCGAGAACGTCGGAGTTGTCGGTGCCACCGACCGCAAAGGCCTCGGGAAGGTTGGCCGGGCTGAGCACGGACCCAGCGGTCGGACCGCTATTGCCCGCGGCGAACACCGGCAGGATCCCGGCCGCGCGCAGGCTGGCCAGATCGGGCTGGAAGTCGAGGGCGCAGCTGGTCATCATCGTCGTCCAGGAGTTGTCGACGACGTTCGGGGCATCGGCCGTGTTCGGGTTGCCATCCGGGTCTAGTAGCCACTGGAAGCCCTGGTGAATCCCGGTCGAGGTGGCCGAGCCGCGGTCGTTGAAGATCTTCACCGCGATCCACTTGGCGTCCGGCGCCATCCCGACGGAGCTTCCACCGGCGCTGCCGCCGACCATCACGCCCATCGTCTGTGTGCCGTGCCCGCTGAGGTCAATTGGCGTGGTCGGATGCTGCCCGTTGGGGTCGTACCAGCTGTTCGTGCCACCTCGCCACTTGGCGGCGAGATCCGGATGGGTCGCGTCGACCCCGGTGTCCATGTTCGCGACGACGACGCCCTGGCCGCGGAATCCCCGGTCCCACAAGGCCGGTGCGTTAACCAACGAGACATTGGGCTCGACCGTTGACGTGGCGGCAGCGGCGACCTCGGAGGTCGGTGCCTGGACGGTGAACTCAGGGCGCACCTCACGCACGTCCGGTCGCTTGGCCAGCTCCCGCACAACGGCTGGCGTCGTGCGGACCGCGACCTCGTTGGCGATCCACAGCGGCACGATCCCGGTGGCGAGGCCCCGTGCGTGCCGCCTGGCGAGCAACGCCAGCACGCCCTTCTGGGTCTGCCCAGCATGCGCCCGTAGGCCCCGTTCCACGGCCGCGAGACGGGCTGGCCGGCTGGCCGCGCGGAGTGGTCCGAGGTTCGGTTGCGACTTCATGACGACGACGACATTGACCATCGGCTGCGGGATAGCGGCAGCGTCCGCTGGTAGGGCGGGCGCCACGGCGATGCCCACCGCGAGCGCGACGAGCAGGCCGAGCCGCTTCATCGCACGGTCACGTTCTCGACCCGGGCGTTGCCGAGCAGTACAGCGACCTTGTCACCACGGTGCACCCAGTCGCCCGGGTTGTTGAAGACCAGGTAGTAAGTGACGCCGGCCTTGAACGGCGAGGTGTGCGCATGACTCATCAGCAGGTCCTTGACAACCAGCCCGGTGCGCTGGTCGACAACAGCGGGCGGGTGCGCGGGGTCGTGCAGCGTCGCGGCCTTGTTGGGGTCAACGACGGTGAAACGCAGGTCGACCAGGCCGCCGTCGCCGGTCACCGCGACCTGAGTGATCTTCACCCCGCTGCGCTCTACCAGGCCGGACTCGCTCACGAGTGGGCGCGCCCAAGCAGCGGGGACCTTGCTGTCGGCCTGCACGTTGTCGCCCGAGCCGCGGGTAAGCATCAGCGCGAGGAACGTACCAGCGATCACGACGATCGCGCCGGTGAGGATCCCGAGCAGGCGCACTCGCCACCGAACCCACGACCTCCTCGGGGGCACCGGCGGCGGCGCCTCGGCCTCAAGCGTTGCCTGCTCGCTCACGAGTGCCCCCCGCTACGGATGGATGAAGGTGAGCATTCCGCCACCGGTGGCCGGAACCGGATTCGTCGCCGTCTGGTCGCCGTTCGTCACGTGCAATTGCCGGTTGTACAAGGGGAATCCATGCGTACTCGGCGCTGCGCCGGCTGGCACGGTTGCGATTGCGTCCTCGGTGGCCCCGGCCGGGATCGTCTCGGCGTTCGCGTCGAACGGATTGTTCAGCAGGTGGGCGTCCCGAGCCACCGCCCGTTCGTGCATCCCGAGTAGGGCCATCGACGTGTTGTCAAAGCCCGCGTTGACATAGCGGAGAAGCAGCCGCTGCCCGGCTGTCGCAAGGACGCCTGCGGTGTCCGGGTAGGCCTTGCCGTTGATCAGCCAGTACGTTGCCTGGTAGCCGTACATGTCGAAGCTGTCCGGTGCGGCGTTGAAGTTCGGGTCGACCGCGCCGAGCACCACGGTGGCCTGCCTGTCGTAAGCAGTCGTCACGCTGTCGTAGGCCTGGCCCGCGGTCGCCGAGTTGACGATCAGGGCGCCAGCCAGTCCCATGGCCGCCTGCCGCCCCTGGCCGCCGCCGGCTTGGTAGAGGTAGGTGCCGGGAGCGCTGGCTGTGAACGAGACGGTTCCTGATGCGCCGGCGGCCACGTCGGTGGCACCGGCGTTGAACGTGATGCCAGGGATCTCGAACGTCAGCGTCTGCCCAGCGGGCAACCCATTGGTGATGCTGACGGTGACCGTGTCGCCCTCGTTCACCACCAACTGCGGCCCGGGCAGGCTGGCCGTCGCCGCCCCGCAGGCGCCGGACGTGGCCGTGGTGGCAAAGCCCCAGATCGGGACGGTTACGGCACCAGTCAGCGTCGCCGTGCCGGGCTTAGCGCACAGGTTGATCGTCACCGGTGCCGCCGACGCTGACGAGTTCGCCACGACGAATGCCGCTGCCATCACGGCGACGATGAGCAGAGCCCGGCTCTTTCGCATCGATCGGGCTGCGAGTGCGCGCATCGTAGTCTCCTTCGCCTCGCTGCTCATGGCGCGTCGTAGGTGAGGGCCAACAGGTTCCCCCACGTCGAGAACGCCGTTGGGCTAGGAGCTGTCCAGCGTTCGGTGTGGATGAGTACCCGAACCTGACCGTTGTACGTACCAGTGCCGATGTAGTGGCTGCCGGAACCAGGGAGCGTCCAGGTCGAACTCAAGTCGGGGCCCGGGGTGGCCGGGTCGTTATCGGAACCCACGGCCTGCGGCTGGGTCGGTGGCGCCGGCAGGATCACCCATCCGGCCGACGTTGCCGAGCTACAGCCGGTAGCGCCGGCGATCGTCCAGTCGCAGATCTTCACCGTCTGCTGCGGGAGGTTCGTCGTCAAAGCTGTGCACGTCGTGCCGGTTGTGTTGGCACAGTTCTTGCCTTGGTAGGTCACCTTCAGGTTGGTCGACCCGGCCTTCACGCCGCTGAACGACCCGTACCAGTCATTGGCCAGGGCCGTGACGGTCGCGCCGGCCGCGTGGCTTACGGGGGGCGCGGTCCCCAATTGCCCGCGCGTGACCGTCCACGTCGTCGTGCCCTGGCCGCCCGTGACCTGCATGACCTCGTTGTCGATGCGGATGTAGTAGCTGCCGCTGGTCGGGAAGCCGGCCGCCGACGCGACGGTGATGGTCCCCTGCCCTGCCGTTGTTGCGGTCGGGCGCGTGGTGGTGCGCGGGTTGACCTGGTAGTAGTTGGCGTCGGTACCGCCGACAGCCAGCGCGGACACCGAGCCACTCTTGAGCACGCCGCCGACAATGGCCGTTGAGAAGGCAGTGGTGAAGCAGCCGCCCGGCGGATCGACGCGCAAGAGCGTTCCCATGCCGCCGAAGCCCTCGTCGAAGTTGGTGAACTCGTTCAGTGCGTGGCTGTGCCACGGGAAGTACCACTCACCGCAGATGTTCTGGGACGTCGTGCCAGCCGGCAGCGTTCCCTTGTAGCCCAGGTACGGGCTGCCGCTGTACCAGGTGTTGGCGTCCTTGAACGTCACGTCCCGGTAGTTGGGCGGCGGGACCGGCAGCGGGTTGGTGCCCGGGTCCCAGTGGTCTGTGTCGTCCCAGCGCAGCAGGAAGTCCTCGGTCGCCCCGGCTCCGATGGTCTCGCCGAAATGCTCGGTGAACGCTGGGGCGCCACCGGGGCTGGTCAGTTGCCGGCCGTCCTGGGCGATCTGGGTCGTGTGATTGCCGTGCGGGTGGAACGGGTGATTGTCCACGCCGGCGTTGACCATCCGGATCAGAGCCGGCAGGGCGTTGGTCGTCGGGTTATTCGGTTGGATTCGTACGAGCGCTCCATAGGGCTGGTTCGGTAGCAGCCCGGAGCCGTTGTCCTGGATCGTGTCCGGGAAACTCCGCCCGTTGATGGTGAAGTACCGGTTGTCGCGTGAATTGAAGTCGTACGTGGTGCCGGTCTCGATCGCGTGATGGAGGAACGGATCCATGTCGGCGAGCAGCATCAGGTACTCGCGGCTCGGGTCGAACTGCGAAGTCGCGCCGTAGGCCAGGTTGGCGCCCGCGCTCGGCCGGATGATCAGCGCCCCGTACAGGCCCATCTCGACCTGCTTCGCGACATCGGAGCCGCTCTCGTACAGGTAGGTGCCCGGGTTTCCCGCGGTGAATGTGTAGCTCACCGTGCCGCCGGAGGCCGCCGCCTCTCTCGCCAGCAAGCCATCGGCCGCCCCACCGGAGGTCGTGATGGCTTGCTGGCCGGGGAAGACGAGCGACGTCGCCTCGGTCAGGTGGTTTGTCAGATTGACGACGATCGTCTGTCCTTGCGTCGCGCACAGAACCGGGCCGGGGCTCTGGAAGTGACCGGCGTCGACGCCCGGGTCGTCGTAGCTCCACATGAAAACGCTGTTGCCGTCGGGCGTTTCGATGTAGCCGGTCTTCGTCTCGAGGTTGAAGATGTGGGTAGCGCCGCTGACCGTGCCGGGCGTGCAGACCATGCCCAGCTTGGGGGCTCCGGGTGGTAGCGCCGACCCGTGCACAGCCACGGCAAGCAGCGAGCCGGCCGCGAGCGCCAGAACCGTCCCCAGGCGCCACATCTTGTGCGTCATCGTGGCCTTCTTTCCGCGGCGCGCGGTCGCCGGCTCAGACATAGGTCTGGCTCACGACGGTCTGGGCGGGAAGCGCGTTCGAGTACACACGCACTTCGGTTTGCATTCCCCCTGGGCCGGGGGGTGCCCCGAAATTGGAAAGCCTGCGCCAGTCGCGGTTCTTGAACCGGTAGACGTTGTACGCGCCCCGGCCGTCGGAACCCGACGGCCGACTCGCGCTGTACGCCGGAGCGGTGAACAGCACGTCGCGGGCCTCGCCGGGGCCGATGTAGAGCGTGTTCGTCAGGTACGTCTTGTCGACGCCGCCCTTGCCCAGCCACGATGCGTCCTGCCCGACTACCTTCATCGGAAGGCCCGGCAGTTGCATCGCATGCTGCTGATAGCCGAGGTTGGCCAGCCGGAGCAGCACCCGCTCCCCGGGGTTCACTTGGATGAGCGCCGAGTTGGGCTGGCTGTAGTCCGTCGTGTCGTAGTTGGCGTTGTAAGTGCCGATGCGTAGGTTCGCGGGCAGGGTGTCGCTGTCGTTCGGCAGTACCGTTTGCGGGTAGCACCGGCCGTTCAGGGTGAACCACTGCGGGTTGTAGTCGGTGGCGATGGATTCCTGGATGTCGCGGTCGCCGTCGTGGAAGTTCTTCCACACCTCGTTCAGCAGGATGGCGAAGTGCCGGTCGTAGGCCGTTGATCCGTTGCCGTCGTTGTACGCGTAGCCGAGTGGTGCCGTTGCTGCTCCGCCCTCCTGGCGGGCGACCGGCACGCCGGCGCCCGCGCCGTTGACATCCTGCAGCGGGCGCACGAACACAACTCCGGTCATGCCCATCTGCACGTGTTCCACGTCTTCGAAGTGGCAGTGGTACATGTACGTGCCCTCGCGGTGCGGGCGGTAGAAGTAGGTGACCTGCTTGCCAATAGGTACGGCGATGGACACCTCAGGCACGCCGTCATTGAGCGGCGACGGAACATCGAACCCGTGCCAGTGGATCGTGTGCGAGTCGACCAGGTCCGGCCGTTGCACCAGCCCCAAGTTCGTCAGGGTGATCCTGATGTCGTCGTCCTGCCGGAAGTTCAGGTGCGGCGCGGTGTGCTTCGTGTGGCCCTTGAAGGTCGCCTCGAGCTGGTCGACGGTCAGAGGCGGGTCGTGCGGTGGGATCGGCACGAAGCCGAAGATGTAGACGGGATCGGTTTCCCGGCCGGGCACGGTCATATACCCATCCGTGGCGACCAGGGAGAGTGAGGTGGTCGCCGCCGAGGCGGGGACGATCAGTCCCCGCCCCAGCGCACCCACCACGCTGCCGGCCACCACGGTGCCCAGCGCACCGAGCCCCGTCGCCTTGAGGAAGTCCCGTCGAGCCAGACCATTGCGTCGTTCCATGGCGACCCCCTCGTGTCGGTTCATGGGATCGGGATCGGGATCGGGAGGCCGGGCAATTCGTCGGCGCCGAGATCCCACGGAGTGAACAACCGCAGCGTGCGCAGTTGCGGCCGGAACTGCCCGTCGTAGTCGCCGCCACCCGTCGAGTTGGTGGCCGACGGCAGCCCGGTCGGCGCCTGGATACCAGTGCCGCTGCACGTGTTCAGCGCGGTAATCGGCGTCGGGAACGCGGTATTAGAGCACCGCACTCCGCGATCAATGGCAGGTGAGGTGGTGGTGAGGTGGTAGTCCCCAGTCAGCCCAACTGGCGGGTCCTGCCCGGTGATCGTCACTGCCGCCTGCTGCGGGTCGAGGCGCGACCCGGAGACTCCGAGCTCGTTCACGAATGGCGTGACGAACAGTGGATCTTCACCAATTCGGTTGCCCTGCCCGCCCGGCAGCGCGTGGAGCACGCCGTTCGGCCCGAGGATCTGCCCATTGGTCAGGGTCGAGTACCGCGGGGTGAACGTGTCCGCGTTGTTCGTCGTGCCGTGGATCTCGAAGTCGATGAACCCTTGGTCGACCAGCGTGGCTCCTGGGCCGAACTGGTTGAGCGTCATGGCGTCGTTGTTCCAGAAGATGTTGTTGAACAGCGCGACCGGGTTCGAGAAGTCCGGCGCCCCTGGTGGCAGTGTCGCCTGGAACAGCGGGTCGTTCCCCTCCGAGGTCAGGCCGGCGCCGTGCGGCACTCCGATCGCCGAGTTCTCCGACGATCCGGTGGTCACGTTGTTCGCGACGGTGTTGTTGATAATCCGCACGTTCGACGCGTCGTCGAGCATGATCGCGCCACCGAGGTCCGCAGCCAAGTTGTCGACGATCTGGTTGTCGCGGATGTTGATCGGCTGCGTGAGCGCGTCGAGCACGAAGATCCCGCCGCCGTCATCGAGCGTGCTGGTGTTGCTCTGGATCAGGTTGCGGTCGACGTTGACCGACCCGGACCCGGCGCTCAGCGCGCCGCCGCCGACGACCAGCTCGCCCTCGATCGCGATCCCGCCGCCGCTGTCGACGGCCTCGTTGTAGTAGATCTTGTTGTCGTGGATCTTGCCATTCGGGCTGAGCCCGATGTGCGAGATGCCGCCCCCGTATTCCACGCTGAAGTTCGAGCAGACGATGTTGTTGGCGACGTCATAGTTGTTGGATCCGTAGAAGATCCCGAGTCCGCCCGAAGTGGTCAGCCCGCCGTTGCCGATGAGCCGGTCGTTGGCGATACGCACGTTGTAGTTGTGGCTGCCGTGCACGTACAGCTGGCCAAGCCCGATCCCGCCGGCGATGACACCGCCGTTGTTCTCGAGCACGTTGTTTGTCATCTGCATGTTGTTGGCACTGGCCTGCAGCTGGATGCCGCCGGCGCCGTCACCGTGCCCGGTCATCAGTCCTAGTCCGTCGATACGGGCCCCCCCGAACCCGGCGCTGTCCTGGCCGGCGGGCAAGGTGGGCACGTTGTATGCGTTGACGTCCTGAGCGACGACAGTGAGATCGGCGCCGCGAAGCACGGTGCTCGCCGCCCCATTTGTAAATGGCGGAAGCACGTAAGGGCCGTGTGCCCCTACCGTCGCGTCGAACGTCCCGAAGTTCTGCTGGAAGAAGCGGCCGTCGATGATGCTGCCCTTGATGTTGAACCGCGGGTCCTCCGGATCGCGGCCTTGGAACTCGTGGGCGCCGATGATGCCGCCGGGGCCCAGACCTTGGATCTTCAGCGGCTTCCACACGAGGACGTTCTCGTTGTAGGTGCCGGCGGACAGCACCAGCAGGCTGCCGGGTGCCGCGCCGTTGATCGCGTCCTGAAGCGCGGTCGGGTTCGTCCCTACTGGTGGCGGCGCCGGAACGTTCACGACCGGCGGGTTGTAGGAGACACCTCCACTCGTACCCAGCGCGTGGATGGTGATGCCGTTCGCGCTGGAAACGCCACCCCCACCTGGATTCGTGTTCGCTGTGATGATCGCGAGCTGCTTAGGCCCAGGTGGGAACGCTGCCGAGATGGCCGGCACATTGATCACGATCGCGTCCGCCGTGCTTGCCGTTCCCGGAGTCCAGCTGGCGATTCCGCCGTTGGCCCGGGTCAAGGTAGTGACCGCGCCGGTACGGACATCGGTCAGCGTGACCCGTCCGCCCGTCGCGCCCGTCGCACCGGGAATGCCGATGAAGTCGCCCTGAATGGTGACCTGCCGGCTGCCTCCCGTGGGCACGACGGGCCTGGAGACCTGGAGCAACTCGGGCCGCGTGGGATCCGACGGATCTGACGCGGGGCCGCCGGTTGCTCCTACCGGATCCTGGCAGGCCGTTCCCGAGATCGGGTCGACGGGCGTGTCGAGCTGAGTGGTGAGGCCCGGCCACACCTCGAACGGGTTGTTTGCCGTCAACAGGTTCGGGTTGTAGTTGGCGTTGGGGTGGGCCTTGGTGCCGGGGTCGTCGACGATGGCGATGTACATGCCCGGGCAGGGTCCCTGCGGGATCGGGCAGTTCAGCGTCTCCGTCGAAGGCAGCAAGGCCTCGTAGGCGCCGTCCGCGCTCGTATTGACTGTCTTGATCAGCCGCCAGTTGTCGCGGGTGAACGGCGCGTTGACGTTCGGTGTCGCACAGGTCGTTGTCCCGCCGCCCGGGCAGACGGTGTCGACTCGGGCGTAGATCCCGATCGGGATGTTCGCGATCGGGCGCGGCTCGCCGTACCAGTTGGACATCTGGTTGCGCTCGAAGTAGATGTCGTTGAACACCTGGCCGATTACCCGACCGGGCTCCTCGACATCACCGGTCCGGGTGTCGTTGGGGTCCTCGCCGTTCGGGTCGGTCCGGAAGTTGGTCATCATGAAGAAGTCGGCGTTCGCGTTCTGCTGGTTGCCCAGCACCACGAGGTGCTTGTCACACAGCGGCGCGTGTGCGCCGGCCACCGGGAAGTAGTTGCTGCGCGGCGTCAGCGATGCCTTGTCGATCAGGTGGTCGTCACCGTTGCACGGCGGCGGCGGGATCTGCGGCGCGAACTGGTTACCCAGGTCGACGTTGACGTCCTCCTCGCGCACGATGTGGTACAGGCATCCGTTTCCGCCACCGGGGACGGCGCCGTGCGTCTCAGTGACGCGCTGGCTCTCCCCGACGCCGGGGTTGCACGGGCGGGTGGTGTCCGTGTCGTCCTTCGGCATGATCGCGTGGACGATATAGTCGCCCGCCACCAGCGGATGGGCGTCCGGCTGAGAACCGTCGCTGCACGCGTCGGTGGTGAGGTTGTAGCCGTTCGGGCAGTAGTTAGCGAAGGCGTAGCCACCGTCGAAGGCGCCGTCCTTCGTTTGCTGCCCCATGAGCGGAACCTCGAGGCAGTTCGGCCCGATATCGGGATTGAACTGGTTCGTGATTTCCGTTCCGCTGAAGTCCCGGATCGGGTTGCAGCTCTGGGTGAACGAATTGGCGCCCGGAGGAGTCTGGCCGTTGTCCTGCGGATCCTGGCTCGCGTTCGGCTGCTGCCAATGGTCGGTGATGTACTTGTTTACGACGACATCGTCGCCGGTGTTGGGGAGTCCGTCCGGGCCCGGCTTCTCCAGGTAGACGGTCACATCCGGGATGGCCGCCTCGTAGTCCTCGTGCGCCTGGAACCGCGCGTCGAACTCGTTGCGGGTCGTCGCGAAGTAGGTGATCCCCACGATCTGGCCCGGCGTCGCGTTCGGGTAGTCGCGCTTACCCCAGTCGACCGTCGCGCGGTGACCCTCCAGCAGCGCCTGGTTCATGAGCAGGCCGCCACCCTGCGAGTTCGGGATGCAGGGATCGACCGGCGTGCCGTCGACGAGACACGACGGCGTCACATCGCCGGTCCGCTCCTCGTGGACGGACGCACCCGGGTCGGCCGAGAAGCGCGCGAAGCCCTGCTCGTTGATGATCCACCGGCCGAGTGCGCCACCCTCTGCGGTGGGGTACTCGTAGTTTCCGTTCGGGTCGGTGAACGTCGACTCCTTGATCGACCCGTCGCGCCAGCGCTGGTCCATATCGGTGTTCGGGATCGGCGTGTCGACACCCTCGTCGTACTGGCCGTTGCCGTTCTGGTCCTTGTAGACCTTGCCGTCGAGCCAGGCGAACCAGCGCGAGACGCCGAGTCCGACGCTGCCGTCGTCTCCCGTCTCGTTCACGTCGACGGTTTGGCCCGGATCGATGTGGACCGGCTTGAACCGCATGATGTAGCTGAGTTGTTCGTCCCACACCGCCAGGTTGTAGTCACCCGCCGGGACGTTCTGGATATCGAAGTTGCCAGTTCCGTCGCCTTGGCCAACGAAGACGGTCTGGTCGGTCGAGGCGTCCGAGAGGGCCACGAACGGGTTCTCGACCGGATCGGTGTAGGTGCCGGTCGTGTACGGGGCCCACTCCACCCAGTTGCGCGCGGTGCCGGTGATCTCCCCGGTCCCGGGGTTCGTAAACGGCCGTGGCGAGCACACGAAGCCGAACCAGTACGCGGTGCGGATGTTCGGGGGCTCCCACAGTTGCTCACCGGGCGCGCCGGTCCCATCGGCGCCCTCTTCGGTCGGCGCCATCAGCTGCAGTCCACCGTCGATCGTCGTCGTCTGGTACCAGCGGCTGCTCGGGTCGCTGTTGCACGGCTGGTCCGGCGGGTGGACGTCGATGAAGTACGTGGCCGGACCGAGGTTGTTGATCTCGACGAAGCCGAGCGTCGCTGGACTGCTCGAGGTCTTGCAGATCCCGCCGCACAGCGGGTTGTTGTTGTAGTCGACGGTGACCGCACCCCCGGTCTGCTCTTCGAGCCCGACCTGGAACCCGCCGAGGCCGGCCTCTTCGGTATCCGGAGCGCCGTTCGTCCAGGCGTTGTCGTTGAAGACGAATACCCGGATCTTCCCGAGCGGCAACGGATGATCCGCGCTCTGCGTGGTCAGAGCGACGTTGACGGTGACGTTCCCACTGGCGTCTGCCGCATCGGGCAGCGTGAGGTAGTTCCCCCACATCTTGTGGTCTAGAGAACGCACCGAGATCAGGTAACGGCCGGCCGGCAGCACCACGGTGCGATGGCCCTGGTTGCCTTCCGCGACGATCGGGCTGTTGCTCTCCGTGCTCAGCGAGAGCGGGTCAGCAGGGAGCTTTGTGTTGTCCAGGTTGACGATGAAGGTGAAGTTCGCGATGGGAGCGCCGGAGAGTTCCTGCGCGTTGACCGTGACGTGACAGCCGGCACCACAGGTTGTCGCCGCCTGCGCGCGTGGCGCGGTCGTGGGCCACACCACAGCGGGCAGGAAGGCGATCGCGAGAACCAGCGCGGTGACCCACGCCGTCCACAATCGGCGCCGGTTCCTTGCCCAAGGTCCTCCTCGGCTGAGACTGGCGCCGCCCCGACTATTCGAGAGCGTTCCCGGCGTCGTCCAACTCCGCTGTCGTGCGCGCATCGCTGTCCGCCTTCCCAGGCACGGTGGACCCACCCGACGGACATTCGGGGTGATCGTCGGCCCACAGCGACCTGGCCGGTGGCATTCATGACGGCTTCCTCATCTGGCCGTCATCAAGACGTCAGGTGGCGCCCGGCCGGGCGCCACCGGGTGACTGGTCGCCTCCGGCATCTGGGCGACGACCGCGTGGTAGGCAAGGGCATGGTCGCTTACGACGACGGCGTACCGGCGCCGTTACATGCCCTGTTCCAGCAGCGCGTGGACGGAGACGATGCCCTGCTCCGGCTGGCCCAGCTGAGATTCGAGCAGTTCGGCCTCACGGCGGAAACATATGGCGGATCAGCGGGAGAACTGGACCATGTTCTCGCCTTCGTCCCGAGCGGCGTTCGCCGACCGATCGTGCACCTCCCCCGGCACATCGACCTGCTTCGGGAGGCTGACCGTGCGGCGGTAGCCGCGATAGTGCGGCAATTTGGTGACCGGATGTCGGGCTTCGTCGTGCACGACCGGCTGGAAATGCCGGCCCGGCTCTGCGATTTCCAGGCCGCCGCGACCCAGCTGTCTCGGGCCCTCGTGGAGGCTGGCCCGGCTCAGCTGTTTGTCGAGTACGCCGCAGGTTGCCAGGTAGCAGAGTTCGTCGCGATGGGCGCGGCCCTCGAAGGCATTCCCCAGGTCGGGCTGTGTATCGACACTGGACACGTTGGCATCCGCGAGTCCCGACGCGCGTTTGCTCGGATTCGGCCGGAGATCAACTTCGACCTCGCGCAGCTGAGTCCGACGGACCCGCGGTTACCGGATCTCGTCGACGATGTGCAGTCGGCGGTGGCGGCCGGCCTGCCAGCTGTGCTGACGCTTACCGCAGCGCTCGTCGAGCAGCGGACTCCGACGCATTACCACCTCCATGACGGGCATCCGCTGATCCCGCGCTTATCCGACCACTTTGGTTTCCAGAATCGCCTGGCGATCCCATTCACCTACCACGGCGTGCGATCGCTCGACCCGCTCTACGGGGTCGCCGGCCTGGCGGCCATCCTGGCCGCAACGCAGGCCTTCGAGCCGGAGCGAGTCTCGCTCACCCTGGAGATCCATCAGGTCGACGCGAGATTGCCGCTGGGGGACGCGGCCGGCCTGTTCGCGCACTGGCGCGATCTGACCAACGCCGAGCGGATGAATGCGTGGCTCGCCGTGCTCACTCAGCACTCCGTCCTCGTGAGTGCGTTACGGCGTTGATATCGGCTCACCGGAGCGAGCGGGTCGGCGGTCCCACCGCGACTCGGTCGCGGCTACTGTGCAAATAGGGCCGAGAGGGCGACAGGATCGGAGGGGCCGGCAATGGCGGCGGCACGGGTGGGGGTTCTCCGGGAGTCCACGGCCGGTGAACGGAGAGTTGCCCTCACTCCGGACGTCGTCGGCCGGATACGCAACGCGGGCGTCGACGTGTTCATCGAAACTGGCGCGGGCGACGCCGCCTGGTACCCCGACGACGAGTACGCCCAGGTGGGCGCGAGCATCGTCGATGCGGCATCCGTGCGAGAGACCGCGGACGTGCTCCTGTGCGTCCAGCCGCCGCCCCGCGAGCAGATCCGGGACGGGCAGACAGTCATCGGACTGCTCGGTCCACTGCTGCGGCCCGAGCTCATGCGCGACCTCGCGGTACGCAAGATCACCGCGATCAGCCTGGACGGGTTGCCCCGGACATTGACCCGAGTGCAGAGCATGGACGCTCTGACGTCGCAGGCCAGCGTGGCGGGCTACCGCGCTGTCCTGGTGGCAGCGAACCACTTCGACCGGTTCTTTCCGCTGCTCATCACGGCCGCCGGCACGTCGAAGCCCGCCGCCGTCCTCGTTCTCGGCACCGGTGTCGCCGGCCTGCAGGCGATCGGCACCGCCCGCCGGCTTGGCGCCGTTGTGAGCGCGTACGACGTGCGCCCGGCGGCCCGCTCGGAGGTGGCATCTCTCGGTGCGAAGTTCATCGAGCTGACGTCCGTCGAATCCGGAGGCGGCGAGGGTGGGTACGCGCGGGTGCTCACCGAAGAGGAGCAGGCCGCGATGCAAGCCGAACTGGCCGAGCACATCGCGCGCCACGATGTTGTCATCACCACCGCTCAGGTACCGGGACAGGTGCCGCCCGTCATGGTGAGCGCAGCGACCGTGAAAGCGATGCGCCCTGGATCGGTGATCGTCGACCTGGCGGCGAGCGAACTGGGCGGAAACGTGGAGGGTTCTCGGCCGGACGAGACCATCGTGACGACGAATGGGGTGACCATCGTCGGAGCGCCGAACCTGCCCTCGTCGATGGCCAATGCTGCGTCCGCCGCCTACGCCCGCAACATCTCAGCACTGCTCCTGTATCTGGTCCACGACGGCGAGGTGGTCGTAGACACGAGTGACGAGATCCAGCGCGGCGTTGTCGTCACTCACGGCGGCGACGTCGTACACCCAGCGGTGCGCGCACTGCTGCACCTGCCGCCGAGCCGGCCGCCTGACGATCCGGATGAGTCCGACCTGACCGGCCGGCATCAGCTTGCCGACCCCAATACCGAGTCGGCCTCATGAGTTCCGGTTTCGTCGGTGACCTAACGGTCTTCGTGCTCGCCCTGCTCGTCGGCTTCGAGGTGATCAGCAAGGTACCGGCCACCCTGCACACGCCACTCATGTCGGGCGCGAACTCGATCCATGGCGTGGTTCTTGTCGGCGTCGTGCTGCTGTCCGCCTTTGTCACAGGTCCACTCGGTTACGTCCTGCTGTTCATCGCGGCCGCGTTCGGCGCTGCGAACGTCGTCGGCGGATACCTGGTGACCGACCGCATGCTGGGCATGTTCCGCCGCCGCCCCACGCCGAGGCCTGTCGAGGAGCGGTCGAGCCGTGACTGACGGCGTGGTCACGGCGGTCCGATTGGCCTCGCTGGGCGGAGCAGTGTGCTTCGTTCTCGGACTGCATCTGATGAACTCACCGGCAACCGCGCGCCGGGGCAACCAGGTATCCGCATTCGGTATGGCGGTCGCGCTCGCCGCGGTGTTTGTCGAGGTAGCGCATGGCGGAACGATGTCGGCGGCCCGCTGGCTCGTGCTCCTCGCCGGGATTCTGGTTGGCAGCGCGGCCGGTCTCTACTCAGCCCGCACGGTTCCCATGACGTCGATGCCGCAACTGGTCAGCCTGTTCAACGCGGTCGGTGGCGGAGCTGCTGCCCTTATCGCCATCGCCGACTACGATCACGACCCGCGAGTGTCCGCCGGGACGGCGACGGCAACCGTTCTGGATGTGCTGATCGGCGGCATCACCTTCTCCGGCTCGCTGCTCGCCGCGGCCAAGTTGCAGGGGTACTGGAGCGGCTCAATCTCGCCGCCGGGTGGCCGGCTGATCTCAGCCGCACTATTCCTCGTCGCCGTCGGATCGGGCATCGCCGTCATCGCGGGCGCGCATAGCCTGCCGATCTTGCTGATCGTGGTGATTGCCGCCCTGGGCTTGGGTGTGTTCATGGTGCTGCCCATCGGCGGCGCCGACATGCCGGTCGTGATCTCGCTGCTCAACGCGTTCACTGGCACCGCCGTGGCCATGGCCGGTTTCGTCCTGCAGAACGCGACGCTGACCATCGCCGGCGCGCTGGTCGGAGCATCCGGTGGCATCTTGACCAAGCTGATGGCCGACGCGATGAACCGCTCCGTCGTGAATATCGTCGCCGGTGGGTTCGGTACCGGTGCGGTCGGTATCGAGACCGGTGCCGACGCAGGTAGCGGCGTCCGGCCCATCGCGGTTGACGACGTCGCCCTTCAGCTGGCATACGCCCAAAAGGTGATCATCGTTCCCGGCTACGGGCTGGCAGCAGCCCAGGCTCAGCACGAGGTCCGCGAGCTGGCGTCGCTGCTCGAATCACGCGGCGTCGATGTGTCCTACGCCATCCATCCAGTGGCCGGTCGGATGCCAGGACACATGAACGTGCTGCTCGCCGAAGCCGATGTGCCCTATGACCAGCTCAAGGAAATGGACGACGTCAACCCTGAGTTCGACCGAACGGACGTGGCGCTGGTGATCGGCGCAAACGACGTGACCAATCCTGCGGCCCGCCGACCGGGCAATGCCGTGTCCGGCATGCCGATCCTCGACGTCGATCACGCCCGGTCGATCATCGTGCTCAAGCGGTCGATGGCGTCCGGCTACGCCGGCATCGACAACGAGCTTTACAGCGATCCCAAGACCAGCATGTTCTTCACCGATGCCAAGAAGGGGCTGGCCGATCTGGTCGCGGCCACCAAGACGCTCGTCGCCTAGCGATGGCTCGCGGGGAACGCGTCAGAAGCGGAAGCGGGTCAGGCCGCCCGGCTCCGTCCCCGAGACCACGGTCGCCGAGCGTGGCTCGATGCGATACACGTTCCACGGCGGCGGTCCTTGCGACGGTGCGTTGAACGGGGCAGTGATGCCCGACCCGCTCTCGTCGGGCTCCGCCGGCCAACCGTCGTCCGCCCACGCCTTCGCAATGCGCGCCACCGAGGCCGGCTCGGTCACCCGCGCCGCGTCACCCTCGATCACGACGTCCGCGTCGCGGATCGACACCGCGACCGAACACCGCGGATCGCGCGCGACGTTGCGCCCCTTGCGCGTACCCGCGCTCGTCTGGAACCAGAACGTGCCGTCCACCCAGAGGGCCCCAACCGCAGTCACATGCGGGCTGCCGTCCTCGTTAACGGTGGACAGCCACGTGGTGCGGGAGTTCAACGCGTCCGGAGCCGGCCCCGACCTCGCATCGAGCTTCTCGACAACGGCGGCCCAATCCACCGGCGGCAGCCCATCCGCCTTACCCAGATTGATGATCTCCATTTCCTGAACGTACCTTCCCGGGCAAGCGCAAATCCGATGCGTGACGGAACACATGTTCGAGAGTGGTCGCCTCTAGCGCGTCAAGATTCTGGCAGGGCCCCGAAAGTATCGACCGGGATTCGCCGGCGCTTAGCCCAGCTGGTCGCGGCGGCGTGTCAGGTAGGCGGTCTCGGCGGTGTTGCCCGCCAGCTCGATGGCTTTGTCGTACGCGGCGCGCGAGTTCTGACTGCGGCCCAGCCGGCGCAGCAGGTCGGCGCGGGTCGCATGGTAGGCGTGATAGCCGGCCAACTTGTGCTCGAGACGGTCGACGGCCGCCAGCGCCACTTCCGGGCCGTCAAGCTCGGCGACCGCGATGGCCCGGTTGAGGGCGATGATCGGCGAGGGGTCGAGGTGGACGAGCTGGTCGTAGAGGGCGACGACCTGCGACCAGTCGGTGGCGCGTATGTCGCGGGCGGAGGTGTGCACGGCGTTGATCGCTGCGAGGATCTGGTAGCGACCCGGAGCCACCCGGGCGACCAGGCGCTCGCGCACCAGCCGGTGACCCTCGGCGATCAGCGTCGCGTCCCAGGTCCCACGGTCCTGCTCCTCGAGGGTGACCAGTTCGCCGCTCGCCGAAATCCGGGCGGTGCGACGGGCCTCGGTGAGGAGCATCAGCGCCAGCAGCCCGGCCACCTCACCGTCCTGCGGCATGAGGGCCCGGATCAGGCGAGTGAGCCTGATCGCCTCGGCGGTCAGGTCGTGACGTACGGGATCGGTTTCGGGGCCGGTCGCCAGGTAGCCCTCGTTGAAGACGAGGAAGAGGACGGCGAGTACGCCGGAGACGCGTGCCGGGAGTTCCTCCGCGGACGGCACCCGATAAGGGATGCGAGCCGCCTTGATCTTGGCCTTCGCGCGGGTGATCCGCTGCCCGATGGCGGTCTCCAGCACCAGGAAGGCGCGGGCGATCTCGGGCACGGTCAGACCGGCGACCATGCGCAGCGTCAGCGCCACGCGGGTCTCCATGGCGAGCGCCGGGTGACAGCAGGTGAAGATCAGCCGGAGCCGCTCGTCGTCGATGGCGTCGAGAGGCTCGAACGGGTCGTTGTCGTACACCAGCTGAGCCTCCTTCTGCTTGTCGTCGCGCTT
>Ga0307312_10000528_pt1 | contig 18044 bp, 11 predicted proteins | sample ER_DNA_202_FD_194489 | JGI IMG/M metagenome (GOLD analysis project Ga0307312, IMG submission 194489) | Bulk soil microbial communities from the East River watershed near Crested Butte, Colorado, United States - ER_DNA_202 | ecosystem: Environmental > Terrestrial > Soil > Floodplain | place... | reverse complement strand
AAGTTTTGGGGAGCAATGTTTCCGAGAAACTGAGACGCTGCTTCTGCCTTCGCTCAGCGCGCCATGAATGTTTTGTTTCAGGAAACTTCAAGATGCAGGAAGCGCCGTTTATAGATAGTCGGCCAGATTTGGTCAAGACGTTTCTGAAACGGATAAGGTTGCACCCTTAAGTCGCCAGTTGATGGGAGGGAGGAGCTCCGCGACGCCTAAACTGTAGTGGCAGGCGTGTCGCCTGCGAACATCGAGGAATCGCAGCCTGCAAGGCTGCCTCTACAATTTACCGAGAGGCTCACGGAGCTCGCCTCTCCATTTTCATTGGCGGTGGCGGAGTTGGCCGCCGCTCTGGAGTTGGCCGCGGCCTCGGTGTCACTCTGGGAGTAGGCGTTGGTGTCGGTGTCGACACGGCAAAGGCATACACTTTATTGTCCCCGGCGACATAGATGCGGCCGCGAGCCACAATACCAGTAGTGCTAAACGAGTGCGTGCCTGCCATCAGTTCGTTCGGACCGCCGCCGCCGTAAACAATCGCACCTGTATCTCCGTCATAACCGTGCAGCCGCTGGTCGCCCTCCACACCATGATCTTCCGTGCCAACTACCCAGACAATCATGTTATTACTCCCATCGGTTGAGGTGACAAAAGGCGAGCCGCAACCGCCACTGTTCCTTGTGGCACTCCAACCGTTGCCGATGGTGGGTGGATTGGTTGCGGTAATGCCAAAGGCCGAAAGCGTGTTGCTGCCGGCGCGGAAAGCGACGTATGTGCCTTGTTTTGTCCGATAGCTGGCCGCTGCCTGGATGATTGCGCTGCCAGAAACATGTGAGGAAGCTACTGGCGCAGTGATACCGCCGAGGTTGTCGCGATTAAGCAAGTAAGCGTTGGCATCCTTGCCTAGCGCAACCACCAGATGGGAAGGTGTCGCGCCTGGCACGTCCACCAGCAACGGACCGGAGCCACCCAGATCGACGTCGCCACCGTCGAGTTGAAGCCAGTTGGTAGGCGCCCAATAATCGCTGGGCTGTCCCGTAAAAATCGGCCCTGGCTGGAAGCGAATCACGGCTTCGCCATCCCCCCAGTTCCCTCCGGTGTTGAAGGTGTTGCCTGTCGTAACGAATGGCATACTACCATCGCTGGCGATGCCACCGACTCCCCATATAGCGCCGCCGATGGCATCGGTGGCCCATGCTGTCACGCCGGTCGGGTTATCTATCGGCACACCTATAAGCCAGCCATGATAAAGGCTGCAATCCATCATACTCCCATATCCAACATAAAGAATGTTGCCCACAATGCCGAGCGCCGGTCGTTGCTGTTGAATTGCTGCCGTGAAGGTTGTGCCGTTATATGACGCTGTCGCCTCCACGTCCACAGGCCAGCCGGGATTAATGTTGCCCGTATCCACATTTAGTGAAAAGATGAGATGTTTCTTGGTTGCGCCGCCATCAGGCGTAGTCATTGCGTTCAAAAAGAGCGCGCGTGAACCGAGATCGACAATGGGTGTGCCGATGATGCCCATGGGATCAAACTTAGTGCATATGAGATGGTCGGCGGGCACTGGATCGCCCACATTGGTTTGCCAAATAACGCTGCCGTCTACAGCGTCGAGTGCGTACACATCATTTGATTCGGTGACGACAATGATCATCGCTTTGCCGCGCGGCCTGTTCTCGATGTAAAGCGGTTGCGCGTAAACGTTGCCGGCAATTGTGCCGTCAAAGTTCAAGTCCCGCGCCAGGTTTGCAGCGGCGCTTTGTGTGAACGCCGGATCAATATAAAGACCATCACGCGAAGCATGGTTATGATACTGAGTTACGTTCGCCTGCGCCCTTGTTGGAAGCATCGCGTCCCACAACGCAGAAAGCACAAACAAGAAACAGGCAACTGAATGTTTCACGATCTTTGTTACCTACCCAGGGAGGGACTCGCTTGCGCGGCCCATGTTCCAACCGTGCGTAGAACTCCTCTTGCCACAACACGGTTACTGATCACTGCGAGGCGAAGGTTTACGGTCGCGGCGGAAGAGTCGGACGCGAACGTGGAGTCGGGCGCGACCTCGGTGTCGCTCTCGGCGTGGGGGTAGGGCTTACGCTGGGGGACGGCGTAGCTGTTGGTGTTGGCGTTGGCGTTGCGGTCGGTGTAGGCGTCGGAGTAGGTTTTCCGCCTGGAGTCACGAAGGCATAGATCTTGTTGTCGGCTGGGTAATAAATGCGACCGCGAGCGACAATGCCTGTGTTCCATTTACGTGTTCCATTCATCATTTCGTTAGGTCCGCCGCCACTATAGATCACCATGCCGGTATCGCCATCGTAAGCGTGTAACCTCTGGTCGCCTCCGCCACCAGCGGCCCACACAATCACGTTATCGGTGCCATCCGTCGAGGTAACAAAAACCGAACCCAGCCCAGTCTGGGCCATATTCCAGGCAGGTACGATAGTCGGTGGATTTGTGGCAGTAACTTTGTAAGCCGCAACAGCGTTATTCTCGGTATGAAAAGCAAAATATGTTCCCTGCCCGGTGTGATAAGTCGCGGCTGATTGACCCCTCACAGCAGTTGGGAGGCTCGCGAAGGCTACCGGCGCCGAGATGCCGCCCAGATTATTGCGGTTAAGCAAGTAAGCCTTGCTATCCTTTCCCAGCGCGAGCACTAGCTGCGAGGGGGTCGCACCCGGCACATCTACCAGCGTGGCACTGACTCCACCGAGATCGGTGTCGCCCTGATCGAGGTTGAACCAATTAGTAGGTGCCCAGTAGTCGGTAGGGTTGCCGCTAAAAATCGGGCCTGCTTGTAAACGAATAATTGCTTCACCGCCGCCCCAGACCTGGTTGGTGTTAAAAGTGTTCCCCGTAATCACAAACATGTTAGTGCCGTCGCTGGCAACCCCGCCGTGTCCCCATATGCCACCGCCGATGGCATCTGTTGCCCAAGCCATGACGGTGGAAGGATCATTAATCTGAATGCCTACAACCCAACCATGATAAGTGCCGCAATCGCCCGCGTGCCCTGAGAAGGACGCATAGACGATACCATTCACAATCGCGAGTCCGCCGCGCTCGTTTTGCACCAACGAGGTAAACGTCAAATCGTTGTAGTTTGCAGTAGCATTCAGATCTACCGGCCAACCAGGGTTCGTCACGCCGGTGTCCACGTTCAATGAATAAACGAAATGCTTCTTGGTCGCGCCATCGATCATTGCATCGACAAAGAGCGACCGGGAGGCAAGATCAACAGCGGGCGTGCCACTGATTCCGAGCGGGTCGATGTTGCCGCAAGGCAATCCTGATGTAACCGCAGGCCCGAGGTTGCGCTGCCAAATGATGCTGCCGTCATTAGCGTCGAGCGCGTACACATTATTGGATTCCGTCACCGCAATGACCATCGGACCGTTTGGACCGCCCTCGATGTAAAGCGGCTGTGCGTACACATTCCCGGCGATTGTCCCGTCAAAGCCCAGGTCGCGCGTCAGGTTCGACGCGTTGGCCGGGGTGAACGCGGAATCGATATAGAGCCCATCCCTGGAAAGATGGTTGTGCTCCTGAGTCACGTTCACCTGCGCGTTTGTTGAACTACCGACGCTCAAGAAAGCGATGCATAACCCGGCAATAACCAACCAAGGGGGCGTCTCGCAAATGTTGTAGCCGCCTCGCTGCGTCGAGGCGCTTTCGTGGCGTTGCTCCATCCAGCACGGCGACACAGCGCCGTGGCTACAACGCCGCACATTTATGCGATGGCTCCTAGCGAGCGATAAAATGGAAAATAATTGCTTCATAAAGTGTGTTCCTCCTCTAAGAGCAGCTCGCTCGGTTTACGCGGCCAATGTTTGAACCCGCACCCCTTTTACCACGAAGCGCCAGCCTCTTGTCAAGAATTGCCACAGCAAGATTTTGCAATGGGGCACCAGAGCTTTGCGCGAAACCAGGATATCCTCATTTCATTTCGCGAAGCTTTAGGAGTGCGCGACGCGTTATCGCGTCGCTTTTGGGAAGTGCACCTCGATCGAAAAGCGATGCGGGGACGCATCGCACTCCTAAAGCGCTTCGCGCGAAACGTCCTTAACGCCGCCGCGGGAACTCGCGAGTTTGTTTCGCGAGTTCCCGGATAAAGAATTCCAACCTCGCGCTAGGGCGTGGGGCGCGGGAAGGGTGTCGGGCGCGGCCGCGGCGTCGGAGTCGGCCGCGGGGTCGGCGTAGGTGGTGGAGGCGTCACCGTTGGCGTTGGCGTAACAGTCGGTGTTGGCGTAGGTGCCGCGCAAGGACTCACGGGGCAATTGAAGATTTCCATAGAGGCGATTATGGCTAGGCCACTGTCGTAGCCGCCTGCTTTCCAGATATTATTAGTGCCATCAGTGTCGGCTGCGAAGTTACGCCCAGCAATTGCGAACGGAATACCCACCGACCACGTATTACTAACTGGATCGTAGATCTGTACCTCATTAGTGGGGGCGTTAAAATTCCCACCCAAGACATACATCAGGTTACAGAAGTTGACCGCCCGAGTGTTGCTTGTGGCGTCGGGTATGGAAGTAATGGTGGAGATGGAATCAGCCACTGGGTCATAGACAAATGCGTTTGTCGTATCGGTGAGAACGCCACCGGTGATATCAACCCCGCCACCTGTGTAAATTAGACTGCCGATGGTCGTGGTTGGTATGTAACCGAGCGGAACTAGCAGGACGGCACCCTTCTGCACCCAGCCCGCGGGGTTAGGCGTAAACTCCCAAATCTGGTCGATCCCACTGCCATTAGGGATGTCGAAGCCACCCAAAGTGTAAAGCTTGTTGTTGAAAACAGTGAACCCACCCGGCAGAGTGCCGTTGTCGCCAGGCGGCCAGTTACTAGCAACAGAGGTGATGCTGTCAGCAATTGGATCATAACGGAAGACCTGACCGCTCGTGGTCTGGCCGGTGAACTCCGATCCACCCGCGCAATAGATATAGTCCGTTCCGCTGTCGTTAAGCACGCTGCAAGCCATGTTGTTCACGTGGTTGTCAAGGTAAGTGGCTGACTTGGTTGTCCAACTGTTGCCGACAGGATCGTACTCAAACGGATGAGTGAACTCGACATTATTGACGTCGCGTCCACCCATGGCGTAAAACTTCCCATTAGTCGGGAAAAAGACGCCGACAAAGCGCGTCCCAGCGAACGGGAGGTCCGGCCCCGCTGACCAACTGCAGGCCGCCGGAGTTGGCGTTGGCGTTGGAGTTCCACCGCCACCAACGAAATCGAACTTGCCGATTCGCGTAGCCCACGAGGCATTACTGGTTGCCACGTAGTATTCGTTCACGTGCCAGAACGTCATGCCGTCGGACGGATCAACGGAAGTATAGGTATAGTCGCCCCAGCGATCGAAACCGCTGGTTTGCGCGCCGCCGCCATTGGTCATGATAGCTTCACCCTGACCGAGGTTACCTGGCGGATCGGATTCCAGACGTCCGGCATAACGAATTCCGGCAAATATGCTGGGGCTAGATGTGGAATACCCAATTGCCGTGTTACCCGCGTTATCAACGGCGATGCTAGGCATAAAGCGCCATAACCCGTCATTGGCATTGGTCCACGTCTGTTGTTGCACAGGGCTAGCAGGAAAATTGCCGCCTGTCACATCGAATTGATACCAGCGGACACCCGTGGGACCGGTGCAGTTCGTATCGGTACAAACGGTGCAATCGGCCCATAACGACTCTGTGCCACCGCGATTCTGGTAGACCATCGGAGTCATGATTTTATCGCCCAAGGTATCCAGCTTTTGCGCGCTTCCTGACTGAGGCACGATTGAAAAGCCTTGAGCGCTCGTGAATGCGTCAACGAATGGGTCAACTGTGATCTGGGCGTTCGGACTGTGGTTGGCGCCAACGCCTAAGGTTGAGTTTCCCGGGGTGGCGAAATCGACATGAAACTTCCAGGCGTGGACTTGAGTCAAGGTCACGCCGCCGGTGGCCGGGCTATCTATGGACAGCAACATTTCATCCCTGGGCGTAGGCGGCGGATCGCCGGTGCGGAAGGTCGCAGCAACCAGGCTGTAGGAATCACCCAGACCGGCTGGAGGAATGGTGAAGGCTATGGCGTTAGCAGGGCCGCCACCGATCATCGAGGCGCGATCGAGCGCGAACGCGCGCACACCAACAAATGTTGTATTGTTAATAAACAAGTTGACCGTGAAGAAATAGGCGTTTTGCGTCCCGCCATCGTTCCACATCGCGAATTTCGGGTAGTCGCCCAGTTGGTTGTTATTGGCTGGGTCAATTTGGACTGCGTAGAGGGCCCAGGGGCCAGCCACGGGGTCGGGACTCTGCGAGACACCGATGCATTGGAAGAATGAAGTGCCCGGGAACGCGGGGAACGCAAAGTCGCTTATCACCCAGCGATCGGCGATTTGATCATAGAAAGCAAATGGGTCGCCATCGTTCGCGTTCTGGCAGGGCGTACCCACCAGTGAAGAGAAGAATGAATTGTACGTGGTCGGAGGCGACAGGGCGTTGCCGTTCTTGTCAAAAACCCTGAAAGAGCTGTTAACCGCTTCGACGTAATGATTTGGGCCCACGTCGCCATCGGTGTCAGGCGGCAAACAACCGCAGCCGCTCTGCGCTGAGTTAATCCCGTCGAATGTCAGCAGCGGCGGCGGCATCGCGGGCGCCGGCCGGAAGATTTTTTTCACAAGTGACTGGAACTGCGCGAAGGCAGAGGGCCCCGATCCCGCTGGCGCGCCCGTCTTCGGGTGCGGGTAGCGCGTGAGCGGTTGCTCCTCCGTTTCCCCTGCATTGGGAATGTGAGGAAGGTCTCGCAAATTCGTGTTCAGCATGACGGGACCGACCATTTGCACGACATCCGGTCTCTGCGTGCCGGGAGTGTCCTGCGCAGCAGTCGAGCGACTCGTTTGGGCCTGCTTTGTGCGGTTTCCCTGGGCGAACAACGCCACAGCGATGCCGAGAAGGCAAAACACAGAAGCTGTTAAAATGCGAAGATTAAAGAAGGCTGATTGCGAAGTGGATTTCTTTTTCATAGATGGAGTTAGTTTTCCCTGCGAAGTAGAGTGGCGATCCTATCGGATTCGCTGGAAGCGTGTCAACACTTTTTTAAAGTTTGCCCGAAATTTTCGCTAAAAAGACTTAAACCGCGGCTGACACGTTCGCCGAGGCTACGGCGGACAGGTTTCGCGGATTTGAAACTCGCTCCTTTCCCGACTCGCTCGCCGTTACCCTTCGCGGCTTTACCTTCTATCTCGCTGTTCCCATCAGCTCGATTCACGGATGAATCAGAGGTCAGACATCAGCCATCAATTGGTGGCAATTCTGGTTTTTCGCGAAAACGTAACAATGCTGTTACCTTTTGGCACACGCTATCCACAGGACAAGTCCGTCCCGCCGGCGGAGATGCCAAAAACGTCAAAGAAAAGATGATCATCAGGGCACTTGCCTGTTCTAGACAATTTTTTGGCCCACGAAACACACGAATGATACGAAATGAGCCATCCGTTGCAGGCGGATCGGAGACTTCATCCACGGACAGGCGACCCTTTTTTTTAATTTCGAGTCGTTTCGCTGCCTGCCGCCGTGGGGGTGTTTCGTGGGGGCCCAATGCTCTCGCGAGTCCCGGCGCTTCTTGCGAAAGCCGGGGGAAGCCGATCCAGCTTCTGTAGCGCAAGGTGGAAGGCGTTGTCCTCAACGAGTTGGCAAAGTAACTGCGGCCCTGCCGCCTGATATTCGCACCTTCGGCGATTCGCTCGCCATCGGTCCGAGCCGGACTGGCATTTTCAGGAGAAGCCGATCCACCTAAGGAGGCCGGGGTCAGACGACTCCGGCTACAACTAATCACTCCCGCCTGCAACGCTGTGGGTAGCACTGCGGGCAGGTCTCACTGATCACCAATCACTCGGGAATCAGGGACTAGGCCTTGGTAGCGGAGTAGGACGAGTTCTTGGCGTCGGCATGGTCCTAGGCGTCGGTGTTGGTCGTGGCGTAGACGTAGGTGTAGCCGTAGGCGAAGGCGAAGGCGTAGGTGTTGCTGTGGGCGTGGGCGTGGGCGTTGCCGTTGCAGTTGGCGTCGGTGTCGACGTGGGTGTGACTGTCGGCGTTGGTGTAGGGCCGCCCGATGGAAAGACACGCACGAAATAAACGTCTTGTTCATGCCCACCGACTGCATTTGGGTTGACGTTGAAAGTGGCGGCATACGCAACGTTGCCTCCGGTATTGTCTGACACAATCGTGATGTAATCGCCTATCTTTTGATTTTGTGGAAAACCGGCCTGAGGATTGAACGTATTGCTCGCCGCAATATTAGGCGCCCAAGTCACACCACCATCGGTGCTAAATGAATAGAATAACTGGGAGTCGATGTTATTGGGAGCATTTCGCGTGTCATACCACACGGCGTCAATGCGTCCGTTGGATGCTACTGAAAGTGTACCAAAGAAGTGCCACTTGTTGGGATTGACGGGATCGTCATTGATTCGATGCGGCGCGCTAAAAGTTAGCCCGCCGTCCGTGCTGCGCGCGAACATCACGTCGGTCCCATTGCCACCGTTTGGCACGACGCTCGCAAGCATATAAATGTTATTGTTTGTCGCCGTCCCGGACCGATCCACTGCAATGAACGTCTGTCCACAAAGCCCTATACCATTGATTCCGCCCTGAATGAGAAAGCCACCCAGGTTGACCAGAGTGTTTTGGTCAAAAGTAATTGTCGGATTCCCGTTCTGCGCGTCGCTGGAGCGAAGGCATCTGAACTGCCCGTTAAAGTCCGAGCCGCCAATAAAAAGATTGCCATTGGTATCCACGTCCAACGCTCCTGTATCGGTATCGTTCGGAACATTAATCGGACTCATCCAAGTGAGCCCGCCATCGGTGGATCGGTTGAATTCTCCCGTGTCGCAAGGGAAGAAGCCGCTCCAAAACTGGTACTGAAACCCATGCCCCGGCCCGCCGGTCTTATCGATGGTAAACCATTCCTTGTCGCCTCCATGACCTGGCCCGCCCTGAGTCCAGACCTGGCCGCCGTCGGTTGAACGCCAGACATCGTCGCAAAAATTGTCCCCAAGAAGACTGAGATAGAAAAACTTTCCGGTCTCATCGGCATGTGTTACCGGATCGCTTCGAAAAACGCCACTTTCCAAAACACCCGGAAACGTCCAGTGTATTCCGCCATCGGTGGTATAACCCCATCCTCCCTGCCGGAAATCGGATTGAATGCTGTCGAACTGCCTCCAGGCGATCACCATCTTGTTTCCGTCCGTTGGGTCAACCGAGATAGCGGGTTCGTTCGCTGCGTCGTTGAGAATATTGTTGCCACTGGCATCTACATTAGCCTGGTAACTGGTGAACACTCCGAATTGGGAAATCATCCGTGGTGAAGTCTCTATTTTCCGAGGAGGCGCCGGCGGCATATTCTTGGATGTTTCGAGTGGCTCGTTCAGACGCAGCTTGCGCACAGGCGCCAGTGTTTGTCCCGAGGCGGTGGAAAGCGCCAATAGTAGGACCAGAATGGTAGCTGATGGTCGATAGCTCATAGTTGTGAGTCGTTCTTTCTTCATGGCTGAGTGCGAATGGCTGATTGTGGATAGCTGACAGTGATTTTACGTGGCGCGCCAAGGGAGCGTCAAAACTCGCGGTCTCTTTATCCAGGCCGAGACCTTTGTCGAGAATTATCTGTCAACTCTTTGGTAACAGGATTGAAACTCAGATTTCGCCGCGGCGCTCAAGCTGTAGTGGCAGGCGTGTCGCCTGCGATGCCAGCGAAATTGCAGCCTGCACGCCTGCTTCTACCCTTCACTAATCACTTCTCACTGATCACTGGGAGATCAGCGCCTACGGTCTCGGCCGCGGAGTCGGACGCCCCCTCGGCGACGGAGCAGTCCTCGGCGTGGGCGTTGGCCGTGGGGTAGTTGTGGGTGTAGCTGTAGCCGTCGGTGTTACCGTTGGCGTAGCTGTAGGTGTAGGAGTAGCAGTTGGTGTCGCGGTTGGCGTCGGTGTGGGACTGCCGCACGGCACTGCCGATGGGCCAGGAGTTGGCTGTGGGCAGGGCGGATTAGGGCAGACGCGAACGTAATAAACGTCCTGCTCGTGCTGGCCCCTGTTCGGGTTGAAATTGAACGTGGCGGCGTAGGCGACGTTACCGCCGGTCTCGTCTGAAACAATGGTGATGTAATCGCCGATCTTGTTCTGGTTAGGCCATCCTTCCTGCGGGTTAAACGCATTGCTCACAGCCACGTTCGGCGACCACGTGACGCCGGCGTCGGTGCTGTAGGAGTAGAAAAGCTGCGAATCGAGATTGTTCGCGTTTCTGTTGTCGTACCAGACCGCGTCGAGCCGTCCATTCGGCGCGACGGAGAATGTGCCGAACCAGTGCCACTTGCTCGGGTTGTTATCGTCGTTGACCGGCACGGGCGCGCTGAAGGTTGCGCCGCCGTCAGTGCTGCGAGAGAACATCACGTCGGTGGTGCTCCTGCCGGGTGGCTCAACGCTAGCCAGCATGTAGATGTAATCGTTTGTGGCGGTGCCGGAATGGTCCACTGCAAGGAACGCTTGTCCATCCAGTCCGCCCGGATTGATCCCGCCACCAACCAGATCGCCACCCATGTTAACCGGAGTCACCTGATCAAAAACCGGCGTCTGGTTTCCAAATTGCGCATTGCTCGAGCGAGCGCAGTAAAAGTCAAATCCTTCCCCGCCGACGTAGAGATTGCCGTTACTATCCACATCGAGCGTTCCGAATATGGGCTCGTTCGGAACATCGATCGGCGTCTCCCATGTGACTCCGGCGTCGGTCGAACGGTTGAACAATCCGCCCGCACAGTTCGACTGATCGAACGCCTGGTATTGAAAGTGATGCCCCGGTCCGCAGGTCTTATCAATTGTGAACCACTGTTTGTCGCCTCCGATCGCACCCTGCTTGCCTGAGATTAGATCCCAAGTCGATCCGCCGTTCGTCGAGCGCCACATATCGTCGCAGAAAAACGTTTGTTGCGGCCAGCTCGACCGCAGACTCAGGTAGAAGAAAGTTCCTGTCTCATCCGAGCCCGTGACGGGATCGCTGCGGAAAAAACCAGGTTGTAACACGCCCGGAAACGTCCAGGTCAATCCTCCGTCGGTGGTATATCCATAGCCGGCCTGGCGGAAATTGGAGTTAACATCATCAAACTGCCGCCAGCCGATAGCCATCCTGCTGGGGTTAGTAGGGTCAACGGAAATCGCGCATTCGTTGGCAGCGTCACCCACGATGTTGTTGCCGCTGGCATCGACGTTCACCTGGTGACTAGTGAACGGACCGAACCGCGAGATCATGCGCGGCGAAGTCTCGATCTTTCGAGGCGGCGCAGGCGGATTATCGTATTTTTCGAAAGGCTCGCGCCCTTGGGGTTTCCAAGTAGGCGCCAGCTGGGCGGACGCGGTGGACACGGTAAGACAAATCAACAGAGCGAGTGAAACTGTGGAGCATTTCATATCAAGCGGTTTCGTTGAAGGGTTAAGCGTTGAACGATCAAAGCGATTCACCGTCGTGGAATCATGGAATCACTTCGCTGGCGCTGTCCGTAATCGCAAATCGCCGCCTTGTCGAGAATTTATTTGCGGATCTTTGGTAACAGGATGGAAACGCGGATGGCAATTCTCGGGAGCACAGCCATCTTGGCTGTGGGGCAACCGGGCGTCTCGCCTGGTGTTTATCTTGGATACCGGCAGGCAGGATGCCCGCCGGCCTCACAGGCAAGATGCCTGTGCTCCGATCCCTGATCACCGCGGCGTCGGACGAGGATGAGGAGTTGGCCGCGGCCTCGGTGTCGCTCTAGGCGTCGGGGTAACTGTAGGCGTTGCGCTTGGTGTTGCTGTAGGGGTTGGAGTGACGGTAGCTGTCGGTGTGACAGTAGGCGTTGCTGTCGGAGTAGGTGTAACCGTTGGTGTCGGGGTAGGTGTAGGTCCACCTGATGGAGAAACCCGCACATAATACACGTCTTCTTCATGCTGGCCCCGGTTCGGGTTGAAGTTAAAGGTGGCGGAGTAAGCCACATTGCCTCCGGTTTCATCCGATACCATGGTGATATAGTCGCCTATCTTGTTTTGGTTCGGATAGCCTTCGAACGGATTAAACGGGTTGCTCACCGCAACGTTAGGCGACCAGGTAACGCCAGCGTCAGTGCTATAGGAGTAAAAGAGTTGAGAATCCGTGTTATTGACAGCATTGCGCGTGTCGTACCAGACAGCATCCAGACGTCCATTGGGCGCTACAGAGAACGTGCCGAACCAGTGCCACTTGCTAGGATTAACCGGGTCGTCATTAACTTTGTGCGGCGCACTGAAGGTTATTCCGCCGTCTGTGCTGCGCACAAACATCACGTCGGTTGTGTTTCGCCCGGGAGGCTCCACGCTGGCCAGCATGTAAATGTTATTGTTCGTTGGTCCGCCAGAGTGATCAATCGCCAGGAACAACATTCCGTCCAGTCCTGCGGGATTTATCCCCCCACCAGACAAGTCTCCACCCATGTTGACTGGCGTCATTTGGTCAAAGGTTGGTGTCTGGTTTCCAATCTGCGCGTTGCTCGAGCGTACACAATAAAATGTGCTGAATCCTTCGCCGCCAATAAAAAGGTTACCATTGGAGTCCACGTCCAGCGTTCCGTCTGTGGGCTCGTTAGGAATAACGATGGGAGCCTGCCAGGTGATCCCGCCGTCGGTGGAACGCTGGAATTGCACGCCGCTGCCACTACAGTTAATGCCGTCGCTTGACTGATATTGAAATCCGTGGCCTGGGCCTCCGGTCTTATCAATTGTGAACCACTGTTTGTCACCCCCCTCCGCGAGTCCGTCGGCTTGGAGCTCTGTCCAGGATTGGCCGGCGTTGGTTGACCGGTACATGTTCTCACAAAATGTCTGAAGAAGGCTGAGGTAGAAGAAGGTGCCTGTCTCATCGGAGTTCGTTACTGGGTCGCTGCGAAAAACGTTGTTTTCCAATACACCGGGAAAGGTCCATGTTATGCCGGCATCTGTGGTGTATCCCCAGCCGCCTTGCCGGAAGTTGGAGTTAACGTCATTAAATTGTCTCCAGCCAATTGCCATTTTGCTCGAGTTGGTCGGGTCAACCGAGATCGCACATTCGTTAGCGGCGTCGCCAACGATATTCTGGCCATTTGCATCGACGTTTACCTGGTAACTGGTGAACAGACCGAATTGTGAGATCATGCGCGGCGATGTCTCTATTTTTCGAGCCCGAGCAGGCGGGTTATCAGATTTCTCCAATGGCTCCTTTTGGCGCGGCTTCCAAGTCGGCGCAAGTTGGGCTGAAGCGCTGATAGCTGATAGTTGAGAGCCGATAGTTGATAGCAGAAGAAAAGCGACGCAATAGCGCCGCACTCCAAAGTGCGCTCTGCGCGCGCACTTCATGCTATCAGCTAAGGAGATGTGTTCTTTCTTCATAGTGGCTAAGTTAGTGGCTGATACTTAAGTTTTTCTTGATGGCTGTCTATGAGCTAAGCGGCGTTGTAGCGACGGCACTGCGTCGCCGTGCTCTAGAGAACAACACCGCCGGAACGTCTCGACACAGCGAGGCGGCTACAAGGTTCGTGAAGCAATTTCCAATCACTAGTTATTAGGCCGCTGGAAGGGATAACGAACTGTGTGAGATCGGGCGCGGTGGCGGAGTCGGACGACCTCTCGGGGTCGGGACAGTCCGCGGCGTGGGAGTTGGCCTTGGCGTAGGTGTAGGAGTAGTTGTTGGCGTAACCGTAGGCGTCGCTGTAGGTGTAGGTGTGGCCGTTGGCGTAGCCGTGGGTGTCGGCGTAGGTGTAGGTCCGCCCGACGGGAAAACGCGCACGTAATAGACATCTTGTTCGTGCTGTCCTGTGCTGGGGTTAAAGTTGAACGTAGCCGAATACGCCACATCGCCACCGGTGTTATCGGACACAATTGTAATATAATCGCCTATCTTCTGCTGCACCGGCCAGCCTTCGTGAGGATTAAATGAACTGCTGACTGGAACGTTAGGCGCCCAGGTGACGCCGCCATCCGTGCTCCACGAATAGAATAACTGGGAATCAATGTTATTGGGTGCGTTTCGGCTGTCATGCCACACAGAATCAATGCGCCCATTAGGGGCTACCGCGAGCGTGCCGAACCAATGCCATTTGTTCTGATTAACTGGATCGTCCGTAATCCGTTGCGGTACGCTAAAGGTTAGTCCGCCATCCGTGCTGCGCGAGAACATGATGTCGCTCCCGTTGCTGGCGCTGAATTGCTGCACGGTGGCAATCATGTAAATATTGTTGTTGGTGGCGGTGCCGGAGCGATCCACTGCCAGAAAGATTTGGCCCGCCAATCCACCTGGATTGATCGCCGCACCAAACAACAGACTCCCACCGAGATTAACTGTAGTGACTTGGTCAAAAGTCGGCGTGACATTCGGGTTCTGTGCATTGCTCGAGCGAATGCACCAAAACCCGCTGCCGGTGTCGCCGGCACCGATAAAAAGGTTACCGTTGGAGGCCACATCGAGCGTTCCCCATTGAGGAGAGTTAGGAATGCTGATCGGCGTTTGCCACGTCGCCCCGCCGTCGGTGGATCGGTTGAACCCGCCGAAGTCACAAGCGGCGAACTCGGTCCAAAACTGGTATTGAAAGCCGTGTCCCATGCTGGTCGGGGTCCTATCGATGGTAAACCATTCCTTGTCGCCGCTGTACGCGCCTGCATCGGGTGACCGCTCCATCCACGACTGTCCGCCGTTTGTGGAGCGCCAAATATCGCCACAAAATGTATTCACCAAGAGACTGAGGTAGAAAAAGTTCCCGGTGTCATCGGAGTTTGTTACGGGGTCACTGCGGAAAACGTTGTCTTGTAAAACGCCCGGGAACGTCCAGTTCGTACCACCATCGGCCGTGTAGCCATAACCAGCCTGTCGGAAGTCAGACTGGACAGTGTCAAACTGCCGCCAACCTATCGCCATCTTGTCGCCATCTGTCGGGTCGACCGAAATTGAGGGCTCGTTCGCCGCATCACCGAGGATGTTATTGCCATTGGCATCGACGTTCACCTGGAAGCTGGTGAACAGGCCGAATTGGGAAATCATGCGCGGCCCTGTCTCCAGCCGGTAAATGTAACCGGGCGGCATGCTGGGTTTTTCCAGCGGCTCGGTCATGCGCGGCTTGCGGGCTGGTGTTTGTTCTGAAGCGGTGGCTTGCGCGCGAGCTGACGGCAGGTAGCTGATAGTTAAAAGCGCAAGAAGGCTGACGGCCACAAAAGCCGGTAGTTGATAGCTTATAGTTGATCCACCTTCGCCAAGGCTACGGCGGACAAGTAGTTTTTTCGTCATAGTTGTATCTCAGGCTGGAGCGAGTTAAGCGAAACTATAACCGCTGTAGCCATTATTTTGTTCATCGATGTTTCATAAGTAACCCAATTCTTGCCTGCGCCCTTTGATACTCCTCGACCGGAGACCCGCTGTAGGGGAAGCTGACAGCTTCCCCTACAGAAGAAGGGTGCCCCTGGCTACGGTCTTGGGTGCGGTGTCGGGCGAGGTCGCGGTGTCGGAGTAGGCCTCACCGTAGGCGATGGAGTTACCGTCGGCGTGGCTGAAGGTGTCACTGTTGGAGTCGCGGTAGCTGTCGCCGTTGGACTTGGTGTCGGCGTTGGGCTTGGCGTAGCCGTGGGACTTGGTGTTGGCGTCGGTCCTCCCGCCAGGTTAAAAGCGCCGATTCTCAATCGCCATCCAATGGCGCTCGTTGTGGGAACATACTCGTCGATGTACCAGAAAGTAGTGTCGTCGCTCGGATCGGGGACGAGTGCTGTATAGTCGCCCCAGCGAGCGCTGCCGGTTTGCGAGCCGGTCCCGTCCTTGATGGATCCTTCGCCCAGGGTCATCTGGCCCGGTGGATCGCCATCGTGTCGGGCGGTGTAAAACACACTCGGAAACACTGTAGTATTGGAAGCACTGTAACCCAGGGCAATGTCTCCAAGTGAGTTCATTGCGATGCTCCCCATCCAGCGATGAATCCCATCGGTTAGCCCCGGTGCATAGGTGCCTTCCTGGAAAATGACCGGGCTACCATTGGGATCGCGGAGTTCCCACCAGCGAACGCCGGATACTTCGCCGTTTGGCCCTGTGCCAGCAGATACTGACTGATTAGTCACCAGCGATTCGTGGGTTCCAAAGTTGCGATACGCAAGTCGAAAGAGCGGCCGCTGTCGATAGCCCAGATGGTCAATCTTATTGGCGGTGCTAGGTTGCGGAATACAATTGCGGCTGCCGCCGCACAGGCCCAGGATCGAGTTAAAGGGCTGCGTCGGCAGCGTGTTAGTGAGAGTGAAAGACGAATTCCCAGGAGTATTGGGATCGTAGTGGAATTTCCACACGGTCAACGCATCCGAAGGCGCGCCGTACGGTCCGTTATCATCTTCTGATCCGACGTAAAAGTTAGGGCTATTAGCGGGAGGCGGTGTCTGTCCATCCAGCGTGCTCGGCAACAGGCCGTCTCCAACGACGTATGCCGGGTTTGGCGGAGCCAGGAACCCCACAATTGTGGGGTTGGGATTTCCGGCCAGAGCCTGGGCACGGTCCAGCGCGTATGCGCCTACGCCGACAAACGTGGCGCCATTCAGGAACTCACGCGTGCTGAAGTAGTAGGCATCCGGCCACACGCCACCTTTCGGGTAATCGGGAAAGTTGTTTCCGGTTGAGATCGCATACCGGAAATAGGATCCAGTCGGGTCGCTGGTCTGCGAAACCGCGACGCACTCGAAGAAGGTCGGCCCGCTGGATGTAAACTGTGTAAGAATCCAGCGATCTGCGAGCTGGTCGTAGAGAACGACAGGATCGCCGGCGTTATCGGTCTGGCAGTCCCCGCCAAATCCAGACCACAGCGTGTTGTTCGCGGCCGGACCAAAGAGCGAATTGCCGCTCTTGTCGAAGATTTGAAAATGCAGGTTGGCCATCGTCACCACATTGTTGGGACCGACTGCTCCATTGGGATCGGGCGGCGAGCAGCCGCAAAGGTTGCTGTTCCCGTCAAAACTGATGATGGGCCCAGGTATGCCTATCTTGCCGAGCACTCGCTGCACGACCGGGTCCCAGACGACCGGGCCGACAGGCCCGAGCGGAATGGGGCCCTCCTCCTCGTTCTCGCGCTTGGTGCATGTCTTCGCAACAAGCGGCTTGATGCTGCGCAACGGCGGCGAGATATCGAACTTCACCACCGGCATCACGCCCCGATACTGAGCACGGATGAGCGGCTGCGGATTCTGTGCCGACGGTCTGGGCTGCGCCGAGGCTTTGCCAAACGCAAAAAACACAAGTGTGATTGCCGCAAAGCAGAGCAAAACGGCAACTAAAACGCGGAGCTTAAAAAATGCAGACTGAGAAGCAGATTTCTTTTTCATGAGGTGGAGCTTGGACTAAAGGGTGGCTTTTGTTGAAACGCCCGGCGCGTTTCAACGCTGTCTTTCTTTGTTCTATTTCCCTTGGAGGTCCGGAAGTGAACTGCCTTTTTAGCAGAATGCGCTGAAATATGTCAACATTATTTTTGTTTTTTACCACGAATGGGTGAGCGCATAGCCAATGGAACGCGGAGCTCCGCGACGCAGGGGCAAAGGCTCTCCAGAGATCGCTCCTCCATTTTAACTGCACGTGTTAGCGAATCTCTTGAGCACGCGCCAGGTGGATCGGCTTCCTGCTCGCGAAAGCTTTCGGAGCTCCTGAAAATGCCGGTTTGGCTCGGACCGATGGTTATGAATCGCCACCGGCGCAGATCGATGTCAGGCGCCAGGGGCGCAACGGTTCTTGGCAACGCGTTGAGGAGTCCTCGCGGCGACCGTTCCACCTTGGGTCTGCCCTGCTGTGCTCCCCTAAAAGCAAGGAACTCGCGAGTTGCCTCGCGAGTTCCCGCTTCACTAATCTCTAATTACTCTTCCAACCCTTACGGCGTCGGCCGCGGGTGTGGCGTCGGCCGTGGCCTCGGTGTTGCTCTAGGCGTAGCTGTCGGCGTAGGCGAAGGCGTTGGCGTCGGTGTCACCGGCGTTGGCGTCGGTGTAGGTGTCGTAGGCGTTGGTGTTGGCGTTGGCGTTGCGCATGGCTGA
>Ga0307312_10000527_pt1 | contig 18063 bp, 14 predicted proteins | sample ER_DNA_202_FD_194489 | JGI IMG/M metagenome (GOLD analysis project Ga0307312, IMG submission 194489) | Bulk soil microbial communities from the East River watershed near Crested Butte, Colorado, United States - ER_DNA_202 | ecosystem: Environmental > Terrestrial > Soil > Floodplain | place... | reverse complement strand
CTTCGGGTCGACCATCAACTTCGAAAGATCGGGCTCGTCAAAAGCTTCGATGCGCGTGGCGAGCGAGGTGTCACTCAAAATAAAAACCGGCGTGCTGTATTTGCGCGCGATCCGGGCCGCTTCAATCGCGATGTAGAAACAATCTTCCACGCTCGCTGCTGCGAGCACCACGCGCGGGCTGTCGCCGTGGCTGCCAAAGATCGCCTGATGCAAATCGCTTTGCTCAACATTTGTCGGCAATCCCGTGCTCGGGCCGCCGCGTTGAATGTTGCAAACGATGAGCGGGATCTCCGCCATTGACGCCCAACCGATCGCTTCGGCCTTGAGCGAGATGCCCGGTCCGGCACTGCCGGTGACCGCGAGATATCCTGAATACGAAAATCCGAGAGCCAGCGACACCGCACCAAGCTCATCCTCGGCCTGCACAAAAATTCCGCCGTATTTCGGCAACTCGCGCCGGAGCGTTTCCATGATGGACGACCACGGCGTGATCGGATAGCCGGCGCCGTAGCGCACACCGGCGGCGATCAATCCGTAGGCAAGGGCCTGATTGCCGTCCATCGTGATTTGCGCACGGCCGCTCGTTTTCGGGAAGTGCTCAAATCGATAGTGCTTCGTCAGGACGTTTCCGACCGGGTAAGCGTAACCGGCCTGGAACGCCATTAACGCGGTGTTTACGATGCTCTCGTCTTTGCCGGCGAATTTTTCGGTGATCAGCTTTTTCAGCTTGTCGACGTCGAGATTGAAAATTTTTGCGATCAACCCGAGTACGAAAATGTTTTTGCCTTTGTCCTTCGCGGTGCCGCCGAGTGCTTCGACGGTGAGACCTGTGATGGGAACTCCGACATAAACGAAACGTTTGTCGTCGAGGTTCGGCTCGACGTTATCGGAATCGTAAAGCAACACGCCGCCTTCTTTCAGGAAATCGAGGTGGTCCTGATAGCTATGCTGATAAAACGCGACGAGAAAATCGGCTTCATCGCCGGCTGATAGCACTTCGCCGGAACCGATGCGCACCTGGAAAATCGACGGCCCACCCGAGATCGTGGCCGGGATGGTCATGTACGTCATGACGTCGTGGTCGCTGCGCCCAGCCAACCGCGCCAGAAAAGCGCCGGCAGTTTGAATTCCGTCCTGCGAATTTCCGGCGAGACGAATTACGGCGTCCTGAATGTTTTCAGGCCGCAAATCGGCGCGGTCCGAAGCCGGACTGGCACCAGAAGGCGGAGTGGCGGTGGAAGTAGAACTGGCGGCAGATCCGCCATCGTCTTGCGTCACAACGGGGGTTTCATTCACGGGATTATAAGATTAACAGAATTGGAGCAGCATTCCAGTGGGCAGTTGAAGGAAAGGTCAGATGTTGACTATGGAGGGGAGAGCTCCTGCGAGCCTTTGCACGATGACGGCATCTGCGAACGGTCGTTTAGCGTCGCAGAGCTCCGCCCTCCAAGCCGTCATTCCTTGCATTTGCCGGCCCCTAACACAATTGAAGAGATATATGGCCGAAGTGGGAATGATTGATTCTGCTCGTCAGGAGGAGTTCGTTGGAAAAGTGGTCGAGCAGATCAGCGGCGCAATGACGACGCTGCTCGGCGCGGTTGGCGCATCCCCAAGCGCATGACTCAAAAAATTGCGTCTATCACTCCGAAAGTTCTTGCATAAGCGTTGCGTGCGTTGAATACAATCTGGTGGAGCGCTTTGGGAGTCTGTTTAACGTCAGTGTCTTCGATTTAGTCACGCTGCTGCTTGGCGTGCTGTTTGGAGCCCCCGAAGGTTACGAAGATGAGAACGGGTTTCATTTTGGTGCGCTAGCGGACGCCGTTCCGCTGTAGCCTATTAATTTCTATCCGCCGACTTGCTTCCATTTTCGCTCTGCGCGCGATCGAGCCCGCGCCGCTTTAGCAACGGCTCGACATAAGGATCGCGTCCCACAAAATTCTTAAACAGCCCGAGGGCGTCAGCCGATCCGCCGCGTGACAGTAACATGGCGCGAAAGCGGTCACCGTTCTCGCTTTTCAATCCGCCGTGTTCTTTGAACCACTCGACCGTGTCGGCGTCGAGTACTTCGCTCCAGATATAGGAGTAATAACCGGCCGAGTAACCGCCGGCGAACGCGTGTGAAAAATAAAAGCTGCGGTAACGCGGGGGCACCGGCGGAAAATCGACACCGGCCTTATGCAACGCTTCCGCTTCAAAGGCGACTGCATCTTGCGGAACATCAGATGGATTCAGTTGATGCCACGCCTGATCGAGAAGTGATGCCGACAGGTATTCGGTTGTTTTGTAGCCCTGATTGAATTTTTCCGCAGCGATCACCTTGTCGAGCAACGCCTGCGGAATGGGTTTGCCCGTCTTGTAATGTTTCGCATAATTCTTGAGCACTTCCGGCGATGTCGCCCACATTTCGTTCACCTGCGAAGGGTACTCGACGAAGTCACGCGGCACGCTTGTTCCACTGAAGCGTGGATATTTTACCTTCGAAAACATTCCGTGCAGCGCGTGGCCGAACTCATGGAACGCAGTGCGCACCTCATCGTGCGTCAGCAACGTTGGTTCGCCGGGCGGCGGCTTCGGAATATTGAGATGATTGGCAACGACCGGCTTGGTCCCGAATAGATCGCTTTGCTGCACGTAGGCATTCATCCATGCGCCGCCGCGTTTCGACGGGCGCGCGTAATAGTCGCCGAGGAACAACGCCAGCGGTTTGCCGTCGCGATCGTAAACTTCGAATACGCGCACGTCCGGCTGATAAACGGGAATGTCATGACGCTCCTTGAAGGTAAGGCCGTAAAGTTTTCCAGCCGCGAAGAATACACCGTCGAGAATGACGTGATTCAGCTCGTAATATGGGCGCAGCTCCGATTCGTCGAAAGCATAACGCGCCTTGCGAACTTTCTCCGAATAAAAGGGCCAATCCCATGACGCGATCTGGAAGCCGCCTTTTTCCTGGTCGACAATCTTTTGCATGTCGGCCGCTTCGCGTTTTGCGTTTGCCACGGCGGGCGGCGCGAGATCGCTCAGGAGTTTGTTCACGGTAGGAACATCGTGAGCAGTTTGGTCTTCGAGCTGATACGCGCCCCAATCCGCGTAGCCGAGCAACTTCGCTTTTTCCGCTCGCAACTGCGCTGTTCGCGTCACGATGTTGCGCGTGTCGAACTCGCCGCCGTGGCTGTTGCGTGAGAGAGAGGTTTGCATGATGCGCTCACGCAGTTGCCGGTTTTGTAACGACCCAAGCAGAGGCTGTCCAGTCGTGTTCTGCATTTGAATGACGAATTTGCCTTCCTTGTGCTCCGCTTTCGCCGCCCCGGTAACGCTTGCCAACTGGTTATCGGAAAGACCGCGCAGATCTTCCTTGCGATCGAGGACCACCGAGGATGCGTTCTTTTCCTTCAAAACATTTTGTTCGAATTGGGTCTGCAAAGTTGCGAGCTCGGCATTGATTTTTTTGAGCTTTTCCTTGTCCATATCGGAGAGTTTCGCGCCTGCCCGCACGAAATCCTTGTAATAGCGCTCGAGCAGATAAGCCGATTCCGGATCGAGTCCCAGTCCGCCACCGGCCGGATTGGCTGCGGCGAACTTGTCGCGATTGTCGTAAAGCTGCTGGACACGTGCGAACAATTTGTCGTTGAGATGAATTGCGTCGCGATGAGCGGAAAGCTTCGGCGCGATGTCGGTCTCGATCTTCTGCAATGTCGGATTGGTGTTGCAGGCATTAAGGTTTGAAAAGGTGCGCTCGGCGCGATCGAGCAAACGGCCGGTGCGTTCCAGCGCGACAATGGTGTTGTCGAATGTTGGCTTTTCAGAATTGCTCGCCACCACTTCAACTTCCTGGAGTTGCTCGCGCATTCCCGCCGCGATTGCCGGCGGGAAGTGTTCGTCCTTGATCTTATCGAACGGCGGGATGTGATACGGCAGCGAGCTTTCGGTGAGCAATGGGTTATCTGCCATATCGGGATTTTGCACGGGTGACGTTTGCGCGATGACAGAGATAGCTGCGATGTGCGTCATTGCCACAATTACGCCGAGTGCCGCCTTAGCAGATGTCGATTTTACCAGCGAACGGAAACGAACATGCATGGTTCGGATTTTCCGCGCGCTCGCGCCGTCAGGCAACAGCGATTACGGTCGCGCACACGCATGAAACGTCTTCTCGCAATCCTGCTGCTGATGACATCGGTCGCAGCGGCAGCAACGAACGCGGCCCCGACCTTCGACGAAAAGGCAGCAGAACGGTTCGCAAAATTGGCGCTAGCGTGCGTCGGGAAGGAGTACCCGAACAAGATCAGTCATGTGCTGAATAGCGATGCGGATGTGGCGCCGCCGCGCAAGCTCACGCCCGCATTTCACGGATGTTACGACTGGCATTCATCAGTGCACGGACACTGGCTGCTCGTGAGACTGCTGCGCACATTTTCAACTGCACCATTTGCCGCGCAGGCGCGCGACTTGCTGCGCAAAAGCCTTACGACTGAAAATTTGAAACAGGAAGCTGCGTATCTTCGTGGAGAAGGCCGGACGAGTTTCGAACGCCCATATGGATTGGCGTGGCTGCTGCAATTATGCGCGGAATTGCGCGAGTGGGATGATGAACAGGCGCGAGAGATGTCGGCGAACCTCCGTCCACTCGAAGACGCAGCAATCGAGCGCTTGAAAACATGGCTGCCGAAACTTTCGCATCCGGTGCGCATCGGCGAGCATGATCAAACAGCGTTCGGTCTTGGCCTCATGCTGGATTACGCGCGCTCGACCAAAAATGAGTCTTTTGCCAGGCTCGTTGAGGATTCAGCGAGAAAGTTCTTCCTCGCTGATATGGATTGTCCGCTCAATTACGAACCTTCAGGGGAAGATTTTCTCTCGCCATGTCTGGGCGAAGCGGACGTGATGCGCCGCGTTTTATCGCAAGCAGAGTTCGCGAAATGGCTCAATGATTTCATGCCGCAGATCCCGATGACTGGAAACGGCGACTGGTTGAAACCGGTTGTCTCGCCAGATCCGAGCGATCCCAAGCTCGCGCATCTGGACGGGCTAAATCTGAGTCGCGCCTGGATGCTGGAAGGAATTCTGTCGGCGCTGCCACGCGATGACCGACGGAGAGCGGCGCTGCAGGCTGCGGCAGACGCGCATCGGCGCGCGGGGCTCGAAGCGGTCACTGGTGCGCATTACGAAGGCGGGCATTGGCTCGGCAGCTTTGCAGTTTACCTCACCACGCAGCGCGGTATCCAAAAAGAGAAGGCGCAGTAAATTCCGCGGACGCGCTGCTGAATCACTAAGCGACCTTCGCTAAGGCGAAGTGGTGTAGCCACGGCCCTGCGTCGCCGTGCCGGCGGACACCCGAACGGAGCGCCTCGACATAGCGAGGCGGCAAAAGATTACAAATCGGACGCAACCGTTCGCTCGGATTCGCGGCGAGATTGTCCTCCCGCCGGCTGCCAGGCGCGTCGTTGCCAGAACTCTTGCAGGTCCGATCGATTCCCGCGGAAAATGTTGCGTTCCGCCTTTCTGATATTGGCAACACTTATCGGATAAACTGAGCGCGGCTGAGCGCCCTTGCCATCGCCGCAGTATTGCCAGAGAGCCCAGTAGCTCCATGGCGCGGTCGCGCGCGGCTCCTTGTGATAATTTGCGATCCACAACCAGCAATTCGTCAGCGTCTTTCTCTGCGCATTTGTCACCTTGGGACTATTCAACACCTGCGCCAAACGGTATTCGCCGGAATAAATGCCGGGGTACGTGCCGGTGCGCTGGCGAATTCGTTCAACAAATGCAACTGCCTGATCGACCCGCATCGTTCCGCCGGGATAGTGACCATTCTTTTCGAAATCGAGTACCAGCAGGACGCCGGACGGCCTAGTGACGGGATTAGCTTGCGCCCAGGCGCTGGATACAACGCTGAGAAAATGATCGGCCTGGCGGACAGGATCAGTCGCGTCGCCATAATGATACGCGCCCCAGAGTAGTCCGGCTTGCAGGGCGCCCATTTGCCGGTCCAGATATTTCCCATCGCGCTCAAGCCGCGGATAGCTCGCTTCGTGAATCACGCCGACGATGCCTTCACGTTTCATCGCGGCAAAATCCGGCCGCATCATGTCGTAGTGCGAAAGATTCACCACGTTGCTGGCCGAGAAGGCGCACGCTGGAAGCACGAAAACAAAAATCCCAACACGCAAGAGCGACAACTTCATCCCACGAGAATTAACAGCAGACCTATCGAGCCGCCGGCGCAAACTTGCAAGAGCATCTTTTTTTGGCGCGAAACATTTCAGCACGCCGACGCGCCATCTCGATTTTGCTGTTCCAACGCGCCAAAGCGACGCGAGGACGCACGCGCACTCCAAAAGCTTTGCGAAAAGAGCACGGGCGATTTTACTGATGTCGCACGAAGTGCTTTGGGAGTGCGATGCGTCGTCGCATCGCTTTCATTGACGACCGTCAGATCGATTGTAGGTCAGCCAATTCATTCAGATTCAGGAACAATTTTCTTTGCTGTGGCGTGACCGGTAACACTCGAAGTTTTCCTGCTGCGACGAGGCAGCCTGTCACCGTTTGTAGTGAAAAATCCTTTCCAGAAAGTGCGCTCTGAACATTCGCGAGCGCTTCCTGCGGATAGATCGCCGCCAACGGCTCGAAGCGATCGTCGATTTCGGGAAGAACACCGCGGCCCGGCTCAATCTGACCGCAAAGAGACCTCAGATATTTTTCGGTCATGAATGGCATATCGATGGCAAGTGCCAGCAGGTGACCGCTGCTGGTCTGCGCCAGGACTGCCGCAAGCCCGCTGAGCGGTCCGCGTGACGGCGGATTGTCTGCAACAAACTGCACGCCGGCAGGACGCCAGACTGGATCGGTGCGCGCGGACACGAAGATTTCTGCCGGCGCCACTTTTTGCAGCAGTTCGAGTTGAATTTGCCAGAGCGCATTTCCGCGAAACAAAAGTGTCGCTTTGTCCTTGCCCATCCGGCGTGATTCTCCGCCGGCGAGCAAAACCGCGCTGATGTTCATCCAATCGCCTGGGGAACGTGCGCGATGGAACGAAATTGACCGCTGGTGAGAATTTTCGCGCGCAAACCGCCGCGTCCTTTCAAGAAATCTTTAGCGCCCGGCGCGAACACGCCATCCATCCAGTAACACGGCGCGCACTCCTGCGTTCCGCAAAAACGAAGGCCTTGAATCTCGAATTCCTTGTCGATGAACTCGTTCAAATCAACGCCGCGTGTGATCACATTGCGCCGCGCCGCAGCCGGCGAAACATCGTGTAAGCCGAGTGCAGCGCAGAGCTCTTCGAAAACATCGAGCGAAAAAAATGTGATCTGGCCTTTGTAGTCGTCCTTAAAATCGAAGTAGCGATCTTCGCGAATCCCGCGGCCCGCGACACAGTCGATCGCGGGCACTTCGATCATGGGATGGGTGTCCGGCTCCCGCCCGTGATGGCCAACGAAATTGTGTCCTGGCGAAATGTACAAGTGACAGATGTCCACTGGCTGCAACAATATCTCAAATCCTCACTGATGAAAGAAGTGCCGAGCATCGGTCCGGGAAGAATCATCCGGCGAAGACAGGACGGCTCGCTCGAATATTTGCGGGACGACCTGACGATCGAAGAGCCGCTCGAAATTCGAATTGGCGCCAAAACTCTGGCCACGACCATGCGCACGCCCGGTCACGATGATGAGCTCGCCGCTGGTTTTCTCGTTTCCGAAGCCATTGTGCGCGATCGAAGCGCGATCGCGGGAATTTCGCGAGATGCTGACAATAGAGTGATCGTCGATCTCGCAGGCGGTGTGAAATTGAAACTGAACTCCGCACAACGTTTCGGAACGATTTCCAGCAGCTGCGGACTTTGTGGCAAAACGAGCATCGACGAGATTCGGCAAAGTTTTCCTGCGATCGAATCAACCGACGTTCGAATTGATATTGAAACGCTGCTCTCACTTCCGGAAAAATTGCGAAAAGCGCAGGGCGATTTCGCGCGCACCGGTGGAATTCATGCCGCGGGAATTTTTGATTCGAGCGGTGAATTGAAGACGGTTCGGGAAGACATCGGTCGCCACAACGCCATGGACAAGGTGATCGGGCGCGCCTTCCTCGATGGATTATTGCCATTGAGTCGGCATCTTCTTCTGGTGAGCGGTCGCGCTTCGTTTGAAATCGTACAGAAAGCGCTTGCCGCGGGTATCCCGATCGTTGCCGCGGTCTCAGCGCCTTCGACGCTCGCTGCCGAATTTGCGAGGGAAAGCAATCAAACACTGATCGGCTTTTTGCGTCCGCCCTCGTTCAATATTTATTCGCACATCGAGCGCGTGATCTTAGAAGCGGTGTAGCCGAGGCGCCGACCTCGGCAATCTGGGATGCGGCTGCGCATCGCCGCCGCGGTCGGCGCCACGCGGCTACAGCATTAGCGCTGGGACGCGAATACCGCTTCAGGATCACACGCGGAAACTTTGCCGACCGCAATCCAACCGAAGCGACTAACCAGCGCGCCAACCAAAAACGAAATCGCCGCAAAGGGGATAAAGCCAAACAGCCGAAGAACAAGCGCGAGCGGGCCGTTCAATAGTTCGCCGATCCGAATCAGCCAGCCAGAGCCATGTTCGTGTATGGCGCGATCGGCGGCGCCATGTTTGTTGACGCTAAGCCAAATCAGGAGGGCCGATTCAACACCGGCTGCATAAAACCCAAGGAAGTTGAGCGCTGGGATTCGGTATCCGAGCAATTCCAACAGGGCAGCTGCAGATCCTAATCCTGCGGTTCCAAAATGAATCGGCAGCAGAGTGCGATGCAAGAACCAGGCTGGAATTGCGGTCGCGCCGATCAGCACGCCAGTGTAAGTCGCAAGCAAAGTTCCGAAGATCGCCGAACCAAAAATGAAGATGCTGGCAGCGACGCGCAGGAGTTGATCAAGCGGGCCGGAGAAAATTTGATGGGCGTGAAGCTCGAGCGCGATCAAACCCGGAACGGCGCAGCCGCCGAACGCGCTGAGGATCCAGGCGCCCATCGACATCGGCGATCGATGTTTAAAAACGCGCAGCATGTTGAGGAAGAGATACGGACGACCAAGGTCCATGATCAAAAGGACTGGTGAAAGAATCGCCCCAGCTATGAACGCAAGCCACATGGCTGCACGTGCAAGATCGACATGATGAAAGATGAGCGCTGCGCTCGCGATTACCGCGGACATTCCGGCGATTCCGCCCATGAAAAAGTAAAGTGGGACTTCCCACGTCCAAACTGGTGGTTTGACGACGGGCTGACCATAGTAGCCCGGTTTGTGTGGAATCGGGCCACCGGCAACATCGACACCGCGACCGGTTACTACGCCGTCCTTCCACGCTTGCTCACGTAACTCTTCCAGTCGCTTTTCGGATGGCGATTTGGTCTTCATGAAAAAAACGCGAATGCTAAGAGTGTGGCGATGACGGAGACAACCGCCGTCACGAATGCGGAGCTCCACGCGGACTTTAAGTAAATGGTTGGAATCTGTGGTTTCGGTGGAAGCCCATAAGCTTCGGGTTCACCGAGGATCAAAAAGAATGCGTGAACTCCGCGCACAGAAGTCTCCAGCGGATCGTAGAGTTGCGCGTCATTGTAACCGGCTTCTTGTAATTGCTGCACGCGTTTCGCTCCCTGCACGCGTAAATCATCCAATCGGCCGAACACGATGGATTCGGTTGGACAAACCTTCGCACAAGCCGGAACAAGTCCGCTCTTTTGTCGATCGTAACAAAATGTGCACTTAAATGCGCCACCTGCGTCTGGCAGCGGTTGCGGTCGGCGATCGATTACACCAAACGGGCACGAGACCACGCAATAGCCGCACCCGTTGCAAACATCGTTTTGCACGAGGACGGAGCCGACTTCCGTCCGCACGATTGATCCGGTTGGACAGGCTTCAAGACAACCCGCTTCCTCGCAATGCTTGCAAACGTCGGACAAGAACACCCAGCGGAACGGATCTTCGTCCAGCGACATCGGGCCCGCAATTTGATTTCCTTTCGCACGGTCCTGTTCCAGAAACATCACGTGCCGCCAGGTCGATGCGCCGAGGTGACCGGTGTTGTCGTAAGAATTTCCCGACCAAATGAAGCCGTCATCCGGCACCTGGTTCCATTCTTTGCACGCGACTTCGCAAGCCTTACAGCCGATGCAAACAGAGGGATCCGTGAAGAATCCCACTTCGACGTGATCGCGCACGTAGGAATGCTTCCGCTGATTCGTACTCTGAATGCCTTCGCCAATCATCGATTATCGATCTTTCCTTCCAAGCCATGACCGCCACCGGCTCTGGCGCAAGGCGCACCTGCCGCTGGTTGTTCGGGGTGCAAATTAGGCGGGCCACCCTTCGGCACATATTTGTCGAGCCAATCTTCAAAGGCGGGACCTCGCGGCAATCGGCCAGGCACAATGTTGCAGGTGAGCGCCTTCGCTTCCATGATCGTGACGTTCGGCTCGCCCGAAATCGGAATTAAATCATTCGTGGTCCCGCCCTTCACCGGCCCGGCCGAACCGAAATGAAACGGCATCGCGATTTGGTGTACGGTTTTCCCGTTGAGATGCAGTGGCCGGATGCGACGGCTGACGAGTGCGCGGGCTTCGATTGCTCCGCGTAAACTCACGATCGAAATGTGGTCGCCGTTGCCGATCTTCAGCTCGACTGCAAGCTCGGGGGACATTTCAGCGAAGAGCTCAGGTTGCAACTCCGCGAGATGACTGAGAAAGCGCGACATACCTCCGGCGGTATGATGCTCGGTCAGCCGGTAAGTTGTAAGAACAAAAGGAAATCGCGGGTCTCCAGGGGGCGCGAATCGATTCTCCTGTCGGGTAAACCAGTGTACGGCCGGGTTCGTGTCGCGCGAGTAAAGCGCGTTGTGCACCGGTGACTCGAGCGGTTCGTAATGTGTAGGCATAGGTCCATCTTGCAAACCGCTCGGGACGTAAAGCCACCCGAGCCCGTCTTCATGCGAGATGAACGCCGAGTCGCCGGGAATCCCATCAAGGCCGCTCTCGTTTCCGGTTGGTCGAAACTCTGGCGACTTGTCCAGCGGAAAATCGGGGTTATCAATTCCGGTCCATTTCTTTTGCGCGCCGTCCCACCAGATTAACTTCTTGCGGTCGCTCCACGGCTCGCCGGTCGGGCTGGCGCTCGCTCTATTATATATGATGCGGCGATCACCCGGCCAGGCGAATCCCCAACCGTGGCCAAGATAATCTTTCGAATTACGCGAGTTCGCCTTGTTAATCTTATCTGGACCGAGGACGCCTGAGTAAATCCAGCAGCCGCTTGCGGTCGAACCGTCGGACTTCAGCCGTGGATAACCGTCAACCTGCGGACCGTGATGCGGATTCCCTGCGCGATCGATGCCGAAAACAATTCCGTCATTCTGCTGTTCTGTAGTTGGACGTTGGACGTTGGACGTTGGGCGTTGGGCGTTTTCTTGATGCTCAAGCGTGTACCAGCCGTTGATCTCTGCCAACACGGCTTCCATTTTTGGATCGCCCGACTCGTCTTCCGGATACCACCAATCGAGTGCGCGCAACGGTTCATCGAGCGGATCGTTGGATTGTTTCGCTTTGGCGATCAGGCGCAAAGCGAGCTGATGCATGAACCACGCCTCGGAGCGCGCGTCGCCCGGCGGATCGACAGCTTTCTGGCGCCACTGCAGCATGCGCTGCGTTTGTGTGAAGGCGCCTTCCTTTTCGGCATGACCCGCCGCTGGAAAAAGAAAAACCTCCGTTTCGATGTCCTCTGCGCGAAGCTCGTCGCGTTCAATCTCGGGCGAATCACGCCAGAACGTCGCCGCTTCGATTTCGACCATCTCTCGAACGACCAGCCATTTCAATTTCGACAGCGACGCTCGCTCGAACCTGGAGTTTGCCGCCGCGACCGCCGGATTCTGGCCCATCATGAACATGCCTTCCATTTTTCCGTCGGCCATGTCGTAGAGGTATTCGAAGAAGGAATGGTTGCTGGTGATCTTCGGGATCCAGTTGTAGCCAAAATCGTTTTCGACCGTTGCGTTCTTGCCGTAGTACGCTTTCAGCAAGCTGATGAAGTACGCTGGAAGACTATGCCAGAGACCAGTTGGCTTTGTTTGACGCGCCAGGTAATCGCGCAGCGTCGTTTCGGTGCCATCGCCGCGGGGCATTGGCAGATAACCAGGCAAAGTATCGTAGAGCGTTGGAATGTCAGTCGAGCCTTGGATCGACGCGTGACCACGCAGGGCCAAGATCCCGCCCCCCGGGCGACCGATATTGCCTAGCAACAGTTGCAGGATGGCTGCGGTGCGAATGATCTGAACGCCTTTTGAATGTTGGGTCCAGCCGAGCGCATAACAAATAGCGGCGGTTTTTTCGGGGCCTGATGCAGCAAGCAGCGCGTCTGCAACTTTATGAAAAAGCGCCGGCGAAATGCCGCAAATTTTCTCAACCATTTCTGGCGTGTAACGAGTGAAGTGGCGGCGTAGCGTTTGGAAGACGCACCGCGGATGTTGCAAGGTCAGATCGCGCTCGGGGAAACTAAGGCCGTCGCCTTGGTAGAGCCAGCTCTTCCTGTCGTAGCCGCATTGCTCCCCGTTCCAGCCGGAGAAAACGCCGGTCGCGCCTTCTTCCGCGTCGCGAAAATCTTCGCGCAGAATGCAGGACGCATTGGTGAAGTGCACCACGTAATCGCGGAAGAAGAGATTGTTCTCAATAATGTGCCTGACGAGGCCCCCGAGAAATGCGATGTCGCCGCCCGCGCGCAGCGGCACCCAGATATCGGCCAGTGCGCTGGTGCGCGAAAATCGCGGATCGACATGAATAATGGTCGCGCCGCGCTCCTTCGCTTTCATCACCCAGCGGAAACCGACCGGATGCGCTTCGGCCATCGAGGAGCCTTCGATTAAAATGCAATCGGCATTGGCGAGATCTTGTTGCGCGGTCGTAGCTCCGCCCCGGCCAAAGGAGGTGCCCAGACCGGGCACCGTGCTGCTATGTCATATCCGCGCCTGGTTGGATATGCACACCATCCCCAGGCCCAGAGTGAAAAGTTTTTTGATGAGATAATTTTCTTCGTTATCGAGCGTGGCGCCGCCGAGATGGCAAATCGCCGTCGTGTGATTGATGGTCGCGCCGTCTTGCTTGTGCACGAACGTGCGCTTGCGTGATTCCCAGACGCGTTCCGCGACCATGTCCATCGCGCGATCCACCGAAATTTCCGTCCACTCTTTCGCGCGCGGCGCACGATATTTCATTTTCGTTTCGCGCCGATTGTGCGTGAGCAGTTGATACGACGCCGCGCCTTTTGGGCAAAGATTCCCCTGGCTGATTGGGCTCTCCGGATCGCCCTCAATGGAAATCAGTTTGCCGTCCTTGTGGTAAATGAGTTGACCGCAACCGACTCCGCAGTACGGGCAAATCGATCGTGCCACCTGGGCATCATCGATGCGCGCGTGCATCGCGCGGGTCTTGTCCGACATCGCTTCGAGACCGGTACCATCTTTACGTTCACGAATCTGTCGAACGAGCGGCCATTTCGAAAGCAGACCGATCATGAATCCCCTCTTAATTTCTTCGTATGCAAAGTCACTGCTGGTCGCTTGAGAATTTCACGATGCAGCGAACGAAGCCAGCAAAAAAAGGCGCACAGGTATTCAGCCGGACCGTTCGCCTCGGGGAGGCCTGACGACGATGGGTGGGAGAATCGAAATCGCCATTCCCCCGCGAGGACGCGCTCGCGACCACGCGGGATGCGTGCGCTACCCCGGGGAATCCGCCGCTCATCCTGTTTTGCCCTCCCTGCCGGGAGTACGCGAAAATCTTCCGCCGGTGGGCGCGCCGGGTGGCGGTTGCTCGGGGTGCAAATTCGGCGGTTGTCCGGATTGCGGCGCGTAACGCTCAAGCCAGGACAGAAATGCTACGCCACGCGGCAAGCGTCCCGGGATGATGTTGCAGACAAGCGCTTTGCTTTCCATGATCGTGACATTCGGCTCACCCGAAATGGCGACGAGATTATTTGCAGCATTGCCACGCAACGGACCGGCCGCTCCGAAGTGAAATGGAATTGCAACCTGATGCACGGTTTTTCCATTCAAGTTCATCGGTCGAATCCGGCGGCTAACGAGAGCGCGCGCTTCGATACCACCGCGCAAGCTCACGATGCAAACGTAGTCGCTATTGCTGATCTTGAGTTCGCTCGCCAGCTCCGGCGAGATTTCCACAAACATTTCCGGCTGCAATTCGGAAAGATGACTCAGGAAACGGGACATCCCCCCGCCGGTATGGTGCTCGGTCAGCCGATAAGTAGTGAGCACGTAAGGAAAACGCGGATCGCCCGGGGGCGCGAAGCGGTTTTCGTTTCGCGTGAACCAGTTCACCACCGGGTTGGTGTCGCGCGAATAGAGCGGATTTCTCATGGGCGATTCCAGCGGCTCGTAGTGCGTCGGGAACGGACCATCCTGCAGACCTTTCGGCACATACATCCAGCCGAGGCCGTCCTCGTGCAAAATGAACGGCGCATCGCCGCGCTGGCCGTCAAGCCCAGCCTCGTTGCCTTGCGGCCGGTAATTCGGGGGTTTGTTTGGCTTAAAGTCGGGAACGTCGATGCCGGTCCATTTTTCCGATTCCCACCAGACAAGTTTCTTGCGTTCGCTCCACGGTTCGCCGTTTGGCTTCGCGCTTGCGCGATTGTAAATGATGCGGCGATCGCTCGGCCAACTGAAGCCCCAGCCGTGTCCGAGATAATCTTTCGACTGGCGCGTGTTCGCTTTGTTCACGCCGTCACGATTGAAAACGCCCGAGTAAATCCAGGCACCGCACGCGGTCGATCCGTCAGCTCTTAGTTCGTTGTAATCGGCGACCTGCGGACCATGATGGTGGCACCCTTCTCGATCTTTCCCAAAAAGAATTCCTTCTGCGTTTGATTGCAGCTCCGTCTTCCAGCCGTTGATCTCCACCAGCACGGCTTCCATTTTCGGCTCGCCGAGTTCGTCTTCCGGATACCACCAATCCAGCGCGCGCAATGGTTCGTCCATCGGATCGTCTGACGCCTTTGCTTTCGCGATCAATCTCAAAGCCAGTTGGTGAATGAACCACGCTTCGGACCGAGAATCACCGGGCGGATCGACCGCTTTTTCGCGCCATTGCAAAAGCCGCTGTGTATTCGTGAACGCGCCTTCTTTCTCCGCATGGCCGGCCGCGGGAAAGAAAAAGACTTCCGTCTCGATTTCTTCCGTTTTTAATTCGCCGCGCTCGATTTCAGCCGAGTCACGCCAGAACCTGGCCGGCTCGGTTTCGACCATGTCGCGCACGACAAACCATTTTAGTTTCGCCATCGACTTCCGCTGGAAACGAGAGTTGGGTGCGCCGACAGCCGAATTCTGCCCGATCAAAAACATTCCCTCCATTTTTCCGTCCGCCATGTCGTAGAGATATTCGAAGAAGGAATGATCGGCGGTGAGTTTTGGAAGCCAGTTGTAACCGAAATCGTTTTCTGCGATCGAGCGTTTGCCGTAGTAGGCCTTTAACAAGCTGATGAAATAAGCGGGCGTGTTCGACCAGAGCCCGGTCTTCGGGGTGCGCGCATCGAGATATTTTTGCAGCGTCTCATCACTTCCGCCGAGCGGCATCGCCAGATAACCGGGCAAAATGTCATAGAGCGTCGGGATATCGGTCGAGCCCTGGATCGAAGCGTGGCCGCGCAAGGCGAGAATGCCACCGCCGGGCCGGCCGATGTTGCCTAGCAACAGTTGCAGGATCGAGGCGGTGCGAATGATCTGGACACCTTTGGAGTGCTGGGTCCAGCCGACAGCGTAACAAATCGCCGCCGTTTTGTCCGGGCCAGATGCCCCAACGAGTGCGTCGGCAACTTTCCGAAATAGCGCCGGCGGAATTCCACAGACTCTCTCGACCATTTCAGGTGTGTAACGCGCGAAATGGCGTTTTAATTTTTGGAAAACACATTGTGGATCTTGCAATGTGAGATCGCGCTGCGGAAAACTGAGGTCTTCGCCTTTGTAGAGCCAGCTCTGCATCTCATATGCGCGCCGGTTTTCGTTCCAGCCGGAGAAATAACCGTCTGCGTTATCTTCAGGGTCGCCATACTCATCGCGCAAAATGCAGGGTGCATTCGTGTAATGAACGACGTAATCGCGAAAGAAGAGGTCGTTCTCGATGATGTGACGGATAATTCCGCCAAGAAACGTGATGTCGCTGCCCGCGCGGATGGGAACCCAGATGTTCGCCAGCGCGCTCGTCCGTGAAAATCGTGGATCGACATGGATGATGGTCGCGCCGCGCTCTTTCGCTTTCATCACCCACCGAAAACCGACCGGGTGCGCCTCGGCCATGGACGAGCCTTCGATTAGAATGCAATCGGCATTGGCCAGGTCTTGTTGCGCAGTTGTAGCTCCGCCCCGGCCAAAGGAGGTGCCCAGACCGGGCACGGTGCTGCTATGTCATATCCGTGCCTGGTTGGACACACAGACCATGCCCAGGCCTCCGGTGAAAAGTTTTTTAATGAGATAATTCTCTTCGTTGTCGAGCGTAGCGCCGCCGAGGTGGCAGATCGCGGTTGTGTGATTGATCGTCGCGCCGTCTTTTTTATGAACGAACGTGCGCTTGCGTGATTCCCAAACGCGGTCCGCCACCATGTCCATCGCGCGATCGAGCGAAATCTCGGTCCATTCCTTGGCGCGCGGCGCCCGATATTTCATTTTCGTCTCGCGGCGCGAGTGAGTGAGCAACTGATAGGACGCTGCGCCCTTCGGACAAAGATTTCCCTGACTAATCGGCGATTCCGGGTCGCCTTCGATGGAAATCAGTTTGCCGTCTTTATGATAGATCAGCTGACCACAACCGACGCCGCAGTACGGACAAATCGAGCGCGCCACTTTCGCATCGTCGATCCTCGCGTGCATCGCACGCGTCTTGTCCGACATCGACTCGAGGCCAGTACCATCCTTGCGCTGGCGAATTTGCCTAACGAGTGGCCATTTCGAAAGCAACGCAAACATATTCCCCATCCAGTTTTTCGCGGCTGGAGCGAATTTCAGTCGCTTGAAAATCTCATGGTTCAGTTGGCGAAGCCAGCAAAAACAGGCGCGCAGAGAGCATCACACCGATCGTTCACGTCGCGGCGGTTTGACGATGATTGGCAGGAGAACGGAGACGAGCATCACGATGGCGATGACGTGGAGCGCGCCGGCATAATTTCCCGTCGTCTCGCGCATGCGCGCGATGTAGAGCGGCCCGAAAACGCTGGCAAAACTCCACGCCGTCAGCATTAATCCATAGATCGGCCCAACGTTCTTCGGTCCGAAATAATCCGCGGTGAATGCAGGCATGGTACCGAATCCTCCGCCGTAACACATTAGGATGATGAAGGTGATCGTGGTCATCATCGAGGGCACCGTGATACTTGGCAGGAACCAAAAGAGCCCGACTTGGAAGACGAACATGACCGCGAACGTCCCGCGTCGCGTGATGACGTCGGAGAGCCACGCCCAGAAGACGCGGCCCACGCCATTGCCCAGGCTGGCGACTCCAACCATTCCACCAGCGATGACAGCCGCGACTCCCGTCAGCTCCTGAAAGATCGGAGCTTCCTGCGAAATCACAGCGATGCCTGCTGACGTATTGAGGAAAAGTATCAGCCAAAGCACCCACCACTGCCAGGTCTTGAGCGCCTCTGACAGGACGAAATCGTGGCTGGCTCGTTGCGAAACTTCCTTCTCCGTAGGCGTCCAACCCTCTGGTTGCCAACCTTCGGGCGGGTTTTGCATGAATAACGCAGCGATGATCGCGATAATGAAATAACCAACGCCGAGATATGCGAAGGTCGGCAAGACGCCAACTACTTGAATCAATCGAGACGCTACTGGCGCAGTGATGAGCGCGCCCGCGCCGAACCCGCCAACTGCAATGCCGGTAATCAGACCGCGCCGATCGGGGAACCACTTCACCAGCGTAGCTACCGGAACGATGTAACCAAGTCCGAGCCCGATTCCGCCGATGACGCCGTAGCTGAGATACAACCACCACAGTTTATTGGCGGAGAAACTAGCCAGGAAAACACCCAGGCCGTAGAGCGTG
>Ga0307312_10000522_pt1 | contig 18097 bp, 20 predicted proteins | sample ER_DNA_202_FD_194489 | JGI IMG/M metagenome (GOLD analysis project Ga0307312, IMG submission 194489) | Bulk soil microbial communities from the East River watershed near Crested Butte, Colorado, United States - ER_DNA_202 | ecosystem: Environmental > Terrestrial > Soil > Floodplain | place... | reverse complement strand
AGAAAAAGCACACCGCGAGCGTGTGACGAAAGCAGAGCACGCTCCGTTGCCGAGCTGGAGCGACGGGATTGCGAAGGGGGCGATCCTTGAGTTCGTGCAGGACTCGACCGCTGTTCCCATCGAGGAGCGGGTGGCGGTATTCGACAACGACGGCACCTTGTGGTGCGAGAAGCCGATGCCGATCCAGTTGGACTTCATCCTTCGCAGGCTCTTCGAGATGGCCGAAGCAAAGCCGGAGTTGCGCGATCGGCAACCGTGGAAGGCAGCGTACGAGCGTGACTACGCCTGGCTTGGTGCGCTGATGGCCGAGCACTACGCGGGCGACGACAGCAACGTCAAGATCCTGGCTGCCGGCATCCTGGCGGCCTACGAGGGGATCAGCGTCGAGGACTTCGAGGCCCAATCGGACGAATTCCTGCACAGCGCGCAGCACCCGACGCTTGGCCGTAGCTACCTCCAGTGCAGCTACAAGCCGATGGTCGAACTCCTCGCCTACCTCGAGACCAACGGATTCGCCAACTACATCGCTTCGGGCGGCGGCCGCGACTTTATGCGCCCGATCAGCATGGAGGTATACGGCGTTCCGCGCGAGCGAGTCATCGGCAGCGCCTCTGCGCTTGCGTACGAAGGCGACGAGGGTGGGGGCACGATCACGCACAAGGCGGAGGCCGACTATCTGGACGACGGGCCGGAAAAGCCGATCCGCATCTGGAGCCGCACCGGGCGCCGCCCCCTGGTCGCCGCGGGCAACTCGAACGGTGACGTACCCATGCTGCGGTTCACGAAGCACGACGACAAGCCCTCCCTGCGCCTACTTGTCTTGCACGACGACGGCGAGCGCGAGTTCAACTACACCTCCGGTGCCGAGCAAGCACTTGAGCAAGCCGACAAGGACGGCTGGACGGTCGTCAGCATCAAGAACGACTGGACCACCGTCTTCTGATCAGGGCCGGGTACGAGGCGGCGCGACTCGGCCTACCCGACCCTAGGCCGTGTAGCGGATCTTCTTGAGGCCGTCGACGATCAGATCGAGGCCGAACTCGAACGCGTGCACCTCGTGGTGGGGCCCTTCGTCGAAATGCTGCTGGGCATGCTCATGGAGGTACGGAAACGAATCGACGGTGATCGTCTGCGCAAACTTCGCCTCGAACTTCGAGACGTCCTCGGCGGTGTAGGTGTGACTCGTTTCCCAGAGCGAGAAGCCGAAGATGTGCCCGTCGAGGACGTGGTAGGCGTGGTAAGTCGTCTCAGCGGAGAAACCCGCTTCACGTAGCCGTCCCAGGAGCAAGTCCATGTATCGCAGCCGTGCGGGACGGATCCGCGCCGGGTCCATCAGGAGGCTGCACGACCAAGGGTGACGGCGGAGCGCGTCATGGACGGAAACCGCGCTATCGCGGATCGCTGCGTCCCAGTCGCCTGCCGGCGACGGCGGTTTGCTTTCGGCCAGCACGAGGTCGAGCATGCCGTCGAGGAGATCGTCCTTGTTGGCGACGTGGTTGTAGAGCGACATGGCCTCGAAGCCGAGCGTCTGGCCGAGGTTTCGCATCGTCAGCGACTCGATCCCGCCTTCGTCGGCGAGCTCGAGCGCCGCCTGCAGGATCCGGTCGCGGGTGAGGGGGAGGCGGGACTGTGTCTTCGGGGGCATTGACAAAGCTTACGTTGTATGTGTAGCTTACGCCGTAAGCTTACACTGTACGAACGAGAGGGGACAGATGGTGGCTCCAGCAAGGGACCCGGCGACAACGATGAAGGCGATCGTCCGCGACAAGTACGGCCCGCCCGACGGGGTCGAGCTCCAGGAAGTGGAGAAGCCGGAGGTCTCCGACGACGGCCTCCTGGTGCGGGTGCGCGCCGCTTCGGTGAACCGTGTGGACTGGTACGACGTGACTGGCACGCCGTGGATCGCGCGCCCGATGACGGGCCTACGCGGGCCGAAGTCCCGCTTCACGGGCCGCGATTTCGCGGGAACGGTGGAGGCGGTCGGCAAGGACGTCACAGACTTGCAGCCGGGCGACGAAGTCTTCGGCGGGAAGAAGGGAGGCGGATCATTCGCCGAGTACGTCGGCGTGCCGACCGACGTCGCGCGCAAGCCGGCGGGCTTGACGTTCGAGGAGGCGGCGGCGGTGCCGGTCGCAGCGCTCACCGCTCTTCAGGGTCTGCGCGACCACGGGCAGCTTCAGCCGGGGCAGAAGGTCCTCGTCAACGGCGCCTCCGGCGGGGTGGGGACGTTTGCCGTGCAGATCGCCAGAGCGCTCGGTGCAGAGGTGACCGGCGTCTGCAGCACGCGGAATGTCGAGCAGGCGAGATCGCTCGGCGCCGATCACGTGATCGACTACAAGGGGGAGGACTTCACACGAACCGGCCAGCGCTATGACCTGATCCTGGATATCGCGGGGAGCAAGTCATGGTCGCAGTGCAGGCGCGTGCTGAACCCAAACGCGATACTTGTCATAGTCGGGGCGAAGGGAAGTCGACTGATGGGGCCCCTCGGGCACATCGCCAAGGTGCGGCTGGGGGCGCTGCGCGGCAGTCAGAAGGCCGTGTTCTTCGTCGCGAACTTCAACGGGCCGGACCTGGCTGTCCTTTCGGAACTACTCGAGACCGGAAAAGTGAAGCCTGTCGTGGAGAAGCGTTACGAGCTGGTCGAAGTCGCTGACGCTCTCAGGTACATGGGCGAAGGACACGCGCGAGGAAAGATCGTCATCGGCGTCTGACCGGTTCGCCTCGGCCGACGTTGGGTTAGGTTCCGCGGCGAAGGGACTGATCGCCGGCTAAGGGGCCTCGATCGCGCCGAGCCCGAGCCAAGAAGCCAAGTCCTCCAGCTCGGCGTGCACCGCCTTGCTCATCGTGCGAGTGAACTTCACATCCTCGTGGATCGCGTTCACCCGCAAGACGGATGCCTTCCGGTCGAGGGCGGCATCGACTTTTCCGAACAGGCGGTCGTTGTGCAAGATCGGAAGCGCGAAGTAGCCCCAGCGGCGCTTCGCCGCGGGCTTGTACATCTCGAGCGCGTACTCGAAGTCAAAGAGCTCCTCCGCCCGAACGCGGTCGTAGACGAGGCGGTCGAAGGGCGACAGCAGCGCCGTCCGCCCCTCGAAGTCCTTGCCCAGGGCTGAGGGGTCAACGCGCCACTCGCCTTTAGTGCCCTCGATCACGGCCGGCTCGCCGGCCTCGCCGACGTGGACGGGCTCGATCGGCATCGCGGGTCGCTTCTGCCGGGCGATACCGAGTGAGGCTAGGCGCCGCTCGTTCTTGGCCTGCTCGGCCTCCTCGACCGACAGGACGACGACGTCTGCCGGGTACACCCGCTCGGGCAGGTCCCAGAGCCGCTCCCGCCCGACCCGCCCCGCGATCGCGACCTCGGCCCGCATCATCAGGCACTCGAGCATCTGGGTGACGTTGCGGTTGTTGGTCCACCCGGTCGACGCCCACGGAACGACGCACGTATCCGGGATGTCGCGTGAGGTCAGGGGCCCTGAGCTGCCAAGCAGGTCCAGGACGTCGCGGCGAAAGCGATCGTTCTTGCGGAGCCAGACGCGCGTGCGCTCGTAGTCGGGCCAATCTGCGGCGCCCGCCAGGTGGATGCCCAGGTCGCCTATCGGCCGCACCAGCGCGTCGCGCTCGAACAGCGTGCGGTCTTCCTCGAGGGCCTGCCGCAGGTGATCGGGCTCGTACGCCGAGCCGAGGCGGCTCCAGGCGACGAGATCCGCGCTGGGCGCGATCGCCGCCGTCGGATCGATCTGCAGGAGGGTCAACCGCTGCACGACCGAGAGCAGATCGGTGGGCCGGGGCGCGTCGAGGAGCTGCGCGCGCACGGCGATCCGCCGGGCCTGCGTCTTGGTCAGCCGGTGCATGGTCACGAGGCTACGTCAGGCCTCTCTATGCTCCCGAAATCGGCTTGCAAACAGCGCGCCTCGACCTCCGCCTCTTGTCCGAAGACGACATCGACGCATGGGCGGATTTCCTCGGCGATCAGGAGGCGACCCGGCTGCTCCATACACCTGAGCCCGTACGAGACCGTGAGCGGGCGTTGGAGGCCTGCAGCGCTGGATCGAGATGATCGAAGGGCCGATCGGCCAGTTCTGGGGCAACGGTTACGCGACGGAGGCCGCCCGCGCGCTGAGGTCGCTCGTGCCCGACCGATTCGTCTCGATGATTCGCGTCGAAAACGAAGCCTCGGCCAACGTCGCTCGGAAACTCGGGATGACCGAGCGAGAGGTCGACTACCACGGGTTTCAGACGCAGGTCTGGGCGACTCAGGCCTCGGGCGAGTAGGCGTGCCTCACTTTCGCCATTTTTTCCCGATCCTCCCGAGCACGGAGGTCAGCCCTCCAAGAACCTGGCGACGCAGCGGCGGAGACTTAGACTCGTAGTAACCCGCGGGTGGATTGCGGGGGTCAACACCCTTGCGAAACCTCGTATCTGGACGGTCGCTCGCGGCCCCTGGCGGAACCCACGATCCCATGAGCCACAGTAGGCCGATCGCCACGCCCAACGCTGTTCTTTTGCTCTCGTTCATCGCGCCGTTGATGTTCCGCATCGCGCTCACCTTTCCTAGGCCAAACTCTCGCAGCGGCTAGCGCGCGCGTCCAGAGGTGGCAGTTGGCGAACACGTGACCGCGCTTCCTCTGCGTCGCAACCGCGACTTCATGCTGCTTCAGGCCGGGCAGCTGCTTTCCAACGCCGGGACGCAGTCGACCTCGATCGCCTACCCGCTGCTCGTGCTCGCTGTGACCGGCTCCGCGGCGAAGGCAGGCGTCGTCGCTTTCGCGCGCACGGTGCCCGCCGCCGTGTTTGCGCTGCCTGCCGGGCTTGCTGCTGACCGCTGGAACCGCAAGTGGCTGATGCTCGCGGCCGACGGGGTTCGCGTGCTCGCGATCAGCGGGCTCGCGGCGGCGATCCTCCTGCACGCTGTTCCCTACTGGGCGATCGTGCTGGTCGCCTTCATCGAAGGGGTGGGGGCCGCCTTCTTCTCGGTCGCCTATACAGGCGCGCTGCGCGCGGTCGTTCCGGCGAGCCAGCTCCCGGCGGCAGCCGGCGCTCAGACCGGACGGCAGGCGGCGGTGCAGCTCGCCGGGCCACCGCTCGGGGGTGCGCTCTTCGGGCTCGCACGCGCGCTGCCGTTTCTCGTCGACGCGGCTTCGTACGCGTTCTCGACTCTCTCGCTGCTTGCGATGCGGACGCCGTTCCAGGAGGAACGCGAGCCCGATCTCTCGCGGCTGCGCTCGCGGCTCGCGGAGGGCTTCCGCTTTCTCTGGAGGCAACCGTTTCTGCGGACGAGTGCGCTCCTCTTTGGGCTCGCGAACTTCATCGGGCCCGGGCTGCTGCTTGCGGTCGTCGTCATCGGCACGCGGCAAGGGCTGTCTGGCGGCGAGGTCGGTGCGCTCGTTGCCGCCTTCGGCGCCTGCCTCCTGGTGGGCTCCTTTCTCTCGCCGCTCGTGCGCCGCCTCCTTCCGGTTCGAGCCGTCTTGGTGCTGGAGCTTTGGACCTGGCTCGGCTGCGCGCTCTTCCTCGTCTGGCCGAGCGTCTATGTCCTCGCGGCCGGCACTCTCCCGACGGCGCTGGCGATCCCGTCGACCGATTCCGTCGTCCACGGCTACCGGATTGCGATGACACCCGACCGGCTGCTCGGCCGGGCCGAGTCGGTGCGGAGCACGATTTCGCTTCTGATCGCGCCGCTCGGCCCGCTGGCGGCAGGCGTCCTGCTCGAGACGGTTTCGGCGCGCGCGACGATCGCTCTGTTCGCCGTCTTCGGGCTGGTACTCGCGGTGTGGGGCACGCTGAGCCCTTTGATCCGCGCCGCGCCGAACCTCGACGAGCTCCACGATGCCGTTGGCCACTGAGCGAGAATGCCGTTCATCATGAGGGAGAAGGTTCTCGAGCGGATCCGCGGTATCTGTCTCGCGTTGCCCGAGACGAGCGAGCGGCTCAGCCACGGTGCGCCCACGTTCTTCGTTCGAGGGAAGAGGGCGTTCCTGATGGTGCTGACGAACCACCACGGCGACGGGCGCTTTGCGATCTGGTGCGCGGCGCCCGAGGGCGTCCAGCAGCTGCTGACGGGCGTCGATCCCGAGAAGTTCTTCGTTCCGCCCTACGTCGGGCACCGGGGCTGGCTCGGCGTCCGGCTCGACCGGGGGCTCGACTGGAACGAGCTCGCGGGGATCGCCGAGGACGCCTACGCCGAGGTCGCGCCGGCCAAGCTCGTCGAGGAGGCGCGGAACGGCGTCGTAGGTTCAGGCTTTCCTAGTTCAGGGCAAGGTTTTCCGGTGCCCTCGACTCCGCCCGGTTTCCGGTCGAGGTGCACGAGCAGGCAACTCTGAACCAGGCCTCTCGGCGCAAAGTCACACAATCGGCGTACTTTTGCCCTTGACAAATCCAAGGGACCAAACCAAGTGTCGGACACCTGTCTTTCGCGGACAGCGCGACTCAAGGCCGCATTTGTTTCTGTCGATGCAGTTGCGGTGTTTGGAACCGCGCCCCTTCAGGTACCGCAAGAGAGAAGTCTCGTGCTCGTCCGTTGGCCTGTACCGATCGTCCTCTCCCGCGGCGCCTTCGTGCCTCTTGGCGTCTTCGCGCTCATCTTCGTCGCGTTCAGCGGGGGCTCGAAGCCTTCGGTTCTCGCTGCGGCGGCGCTGCTCGGCGGCGTCGGCGGCATCGTCTCGCTGATCGTTCACGAACTGGGGCACGTCAGCGTCGCAAAGAGGCTTGCCGGGGTTAGGCCCGAGAAGGTCTCGGTCATGTGTCTCGGGGCCGCGGCGCACCTCGAAGGCTCCTACCGAAACGGACGCGAGCAGGCGCGCATGGCGCTCGGCGGACCGGAGGCGTCCATCGCCTTCGCGCTGGCGCTCAGCGTTCCCGTGCTCTTACCCGCCCCGGCCGGGCTCAAGGTGGCCGCGCTCGCACTCGCTCTGCTCAACGTTGCGATCGGTGTCCTCAGCCTGCTGCCCGTCCACCCACTGGACGGCCACAAGGTGGTCGTCGGTCTCGTGTGGTGGGCGGTCGGATCGGAAGAGCGAGCCCGGCGGATCATCAAGCGCGTCGGAACGGGCTTGCTCGCCGTCGACCTCTCGTTCGCCGTCCTCCTGCTGGCGGAAAGGCCCGCGCTCGGCGCGACGGTGATCGCCGTCGCCGCCGTCGCCTACGGCCAGAAGCGCTTCATCCGCGCCCCGCGCACCGCTTAGGAGGCTCTGGCGAAACGGAGTCTGTGCCGTCGGGCCGCGCTGCGCGCCCGAGGCGGCGTCCTCAGTCGCGCCAACAGCTTCCTGCTATTGACGCTCCCTGCGTCCTTGCCTCGGAACGACCATCGCACCCCGACGACGAGCGCCGTTCCGCCAGAGCCTCCTAAAACCCTCGAACCCGGGCGATCTATGTCAGGCAATGCGGGACCGGCTTCGCCATGCCCTACTGAGCGCGGCTGCCCTGACGGGCATCGCCGTCTTTACGGCGTTCGCTCTCTACGAGAAGCCGGGCCCGGGGCTGGGCCACTTCTTCTACGTCGCGATCATTCTTGCGGCGCTGGCGACCGGGCCGGCGATTGGCCGGTGCGGCGGTCATCGCGACCGCGATGTTCGCGGTCGGCGTGATCGTTAATCCGCAGATCCCACCGAGCGAGGTACTCACCACGAGCACCGGCATCAGACTCATCTGCAGGCCCTGCTGGCTGCCGATGGCTTTGCAGTTACCTTCGGTTGGGCCGCGTACCCTCAGGACGGCTCGAACGCGCTGTCGCTCTACCGGGCCGCCGACGAGCGACTGTACGCGCGACGCATCATCCACCGTCAGCCGACGGTGGTGGCGCTGAGGCCCTCGGCGACCTCAGCGTAGTTCGACGACGCGGCGCTCGCGCGCGGACTTTCTCGCGGCGTCGAGCACCTCGAGACCGGCCACGACGCCGGCGGGGTCGACTGGCGGCGGTGCGTCCTCGCGCAGCGCGAGCGCCACGCCTTCGTAGAATCGCTGGTAGGCCCCGGGCACGGTCGGAATGCGCCGGAGCTCGTCGCCCGCGCCGAGCGATCCCCAGCGGTCCTCGGGCTCGCGGCCCCAGAGCGGATCGTCCGGGCGACGGCCGGCGTGCAGCAGCTCCTCCTGGACGTCGATCCCGAACTTGATGTAGGCGGCGCGACTGCCAAGGACGCGGAACCGCGGCCCAAGCTGGGCAGCAACGGCACTCATCCACAGATGCGACCGGACGCCGGACTCGTGCAGCAGCGCGACGAAGCTGTCGTCGTCGGTCTGCGCCCCGGCGCGCCGGGTGTCCAGCTCCGCGTACACCTGCGCGGCGGGGCCGAACAGAAAGAGCGCCTGGTCGACGAGGTGGCTACCGAGGTCGTTGAGGAGCCCGCCTGCGTCCTGTGGGTCACCGGACTCGCGCCAGCCACCTGAGAGCTCGGGCCGCCAGCGCTCGAAGCGGGACTCGAAGCGCCCGACCTCGCCGAGGGCGCCCTCCTCCAGCAGCCCGCGGACCGTCAGGAAGTCGCCGTCCCAGCGCCGGTTCTGGAACACGGTCAGCATCACGCCGCGCTCACGCGCGTCACGGACCAGCGAGCGGCCCGCGTCGGCGTTCGCCGCAAGCGGCTTGTCGACGACCACGGCGAGCCCGGCCTGGATCGACGAGCGCGCGAGCGGGACGTGGGCGCGGTTCGCCGCCGCGACGACGACGAGATCGAAGTCGCCGGCTCGCTCCCGGACCTCCTCCGGCGAGGCGAGCAGCGCCGCGCTTGGATGGTCGCGCCGGGCACGGGTTCGCCGCTCATCGTCGCGCGTGACGATTGCGGCGAGCTCGAGCCCCTCGACCGCAGCGATCAGCGGCGCGTGGAAGACGGCGCCGGCCAGGCCGTAGCCGAGCAGGGCGACGCGAATCGGCGGGCTCACAGCCGTCGGTTATATCTGGGGAGCTAGTTGAGCGAGACCTCGAGCACGGAGCCGTTGTCCAGGTACGCCGCGGCGGCCTGGTCCAGAACGGCGACCACCTTGGCCTGCGTCTGCCCCTGATCGTCGTTCCAGTCGACCAGCGAGTCCGTTTCGATCAGATCCGCCAGCGCGTAGAGCGCGGCCCCGAGCTCGTCGAGGGGCAGCTCGCCTGCGAGCGAGGCCTCGCGCTCCAGGACGGCGACGACGGCGCCGAGCAAAGACCAGCTCGCGGCGTCGTCGTCCCAGGGATCGACCTCGAATCCGTTGACGTCCCGGGCGTCCGCTCCGTGGCACCAGGACTCCGCGACGAGCTTCCGCGCGTCCTGCAAGAGCCGCTGACCCCTGGACTCCACATCTTTGCGCGTCCCCGCCCGCCCGAAACGTAAACAATCGCGAGCGATAGGATCGGTTGGAGTGGAAGAGCGAGAACGAAGGCTCGGGCGGAACGAGGCCCTTTTCCGCGAGGTGAACGAGCGGATCGAGCGCGTCAGCGGCGTGCTTCGGACAGGGACCGACACGATGACCATCCTCTGCGAATGCGGGAACCCGGACTGCGTCGAGCACATCGAGGTCTCGCTCTCCGCGTACGAGCGCGTCCGAGGCGAATCAACGCACTTCTTCGTCCGCCCCGGGCATGCGAAGCCCGACGTGGAAAAGGTCATCGAGCACCACGACGAATACGACGTCGTCCGCAAGAACGGCGCCGCAGCCGAGATAGCGCGTGAGCTCGATCCGCGCGACGACTAGCTAAGCGCGGAAAAACCCGAGCGCTCGCGCGTGACGCCGGCCCCGAGCTGCTCGGCTTCCCCGAGAGTGCGCCAGCTACCCGCCTGCAACGCCGAGACGCCTTCGAAGCGGTACGCGTAACGGTTGCACGAGGAGTGGGCCGCGGACCAGCTCTCGGCGGTCGCGACCGGGCGCCAGGAACCCCGGGTGGTCGGCAGGTAAGCGGGCTTGCCGACCCGGCGTCCGTTCACAAAGGCGCGCCAGACGTCGGGGCGCGTCTCGACGACGCGAACGCGGTAGCGCCGGCCGACAACGGCTGGGCCGAGATCGGCGAAGCGTCGTGCTTGGCCCCGCGAGACCTCCTCGACGTAGAGACGGAGCCCGACCCGGGGGAAGGCGGCGATGCCGGCCTGCAGCCACTCGTTTGCGTTGCCGGGCCCCTCGTGGATCCCGCCGACACCGACCCAGGCCGCAGCGTGGCCCGTCCAGACGGCGGGCAGCGACGGCGCCGAGATCGTGGCAGCCACGCCGTTCACTCCGTTGCGGCCCGCATAGCCCGCGTAGCTGTAGCCAGGCGTGCACGGCCGGACGCTCGCCTGCGACGGCGACGCCAGCGACGGAGCTATGGCCAACGACGCGACGGCGAAAAACGCCGCCGCTGCGACTCCCCTCAACCTCATGAATCCCCTTCCTCCAGGAGAAACGGTACGACACTTCGGGGGGTTACGGCAAGTCGCCCACCGGTTCCGCGTAGCCGACTCGCGTGGCAGCCCAGGTTGCGAGGCAGAGGCCCGCCAGGATCAGATAGGGAATCGTGTCTCCTGCGGCCCCCGCCAGAGCTCCGCCCGCGGCCGGCCCAATCAGCGCGCCGACGCCCCAGCAGGCGTTCATGAGACCGAAGGCGAGACCCTGCGCCAGGCCGGCCGCCTCGGCTCCGTGCGAGATCAGCGCCATGCCCGGCGTATAGAACGAGCCGTACGCAATGCCCGAAGCCACGACGAGCAGCGCGATCAGCGCCGGCTGCCTCGCCCAGGCGAGGGCGATCGAGACGACGATCGAGCCGACGAGCGCCGCTCGCACCGGCCGCATCAGGCCCTGGCGATCGGTCAGACGGCCGAGCAGCGGATTCAGAACTGTCTCGACGGCCGTGGTGACGACGAAGAGCGCGCCGATCGCGATCGTCCCCCAGCCCTGACCGTTGAGCTGGAGCGGGACGAGCACTATCAGGACGCCGAAGAGCAGCGCGGGCAACATGATCAGCCAAAGTCCGGCCAGCAGCGAGCGTTCTCGTACTGCGAGCAGCCCGGCCCGCAGCGTCTGGCGCTCCTGCTCAATTCCGGGAGTCGCTGCTGCCCAGCCAAGGAGCATGGCGCCCGCGACCGTGACCCCGAGAAAGGCCGGGCGCGTGCCGATCACACCTGCGAGCGCCCCGAGCACCGGACCGAGCAGCGCTCCAAAGACGGCGGCGCCCATCGCCGTCCCGAGCAGCGCGCCGCGCCGCTCGCGCGGGGCCGCGGCGATCACCCAGGCGAGCCCGCCGGCCCACGAGAACGAGCTGCCGATGCCCTGAAAGAGGCGCGAGGCTCCCATCGCCCAAACGTTCCCGGCGAGCGCAAAGCCAAGGCTCGCGGCCGTCATCAGCGCCAGCCCGGCGAGAACGGTGCGCTTGGGGCCCAGCCGGGTCGTCGCGAGACCCGCGGGAATCGCGCCGATCAGCGCCCCCGCGGCGTACGTAGAGATGAAGACGCCGGCCCCGGCCTTCGAGAGGTCGTATTTGTCCGCGAAATGCGGCAGCAAAGGTGTCATCGCAGTGAAAAACAGCGTGTCCACGGCGACGACCACGCTCACGAACACGAGCAAGCGGCGCACAGCGCCGAAGCTATCAGCGTCGTCATGCGCTACGGTCCCGCCCGATGAGCACCGCGACGATGCACACCAACCACGGCGCGATCGAGCTCGAGCTCTTCGACGAGGACGCGCCGAAGACGGTCGAGAACTTCCGGAAGCTCGCCGCCGATGGGTTCTACGACGGCGTCATCTTCCACCGCGTGATCAAGGACTTCATGATCCAGGGCGGCGACCCGACCGGTACGGGAACGGGTGGGCCGGGCTACACGTTCGAGGACGAATTCAACGACCATAAGGTCGAGCGCGGCGCGCTGGCGATGGCCAACGCAGGCCCGAACACGAACGGGAGCCAGTTCTTCGTCGTCACGACCGACGCGGCTCCGTGGTTGGACGGCAAACACACCGTCTTCGGCCGTGTCACCGAGGGCATGGACGCGGTCGACTCGATCGAAGGCACCGACACGGATGCGGCCGACAAGCCGAGTTCGGACGCCGTCATCGAGAGCATCGATTTAGTGGCCTGACCGGCAACCCGGGCCATGCCACGGCTTCGTAAAGCGTTCGTAACTCCTTCGTGACACTTCGCACGACCGGCTAACCCCGGGCTCGGGGTTTCGTCTAAGCCTTCTCGGAAAGGTCAAAAAGACCAGGGCTCGCCCTCTGTGCCGCAGCGCAGGCCGTGCCCGCCGCCACCACTCGTACGTCAACGACCCGCAGGGGGCCAACTCTTGTCTACAAACAAACGCTGGTTGTTCTTGTTAATGAGCGCGTTCGTCCTGACTGCCGGAGCGGCGCGCGCTTCGCAAACGCTCTCGGCGAACAAGGTTCTCGTGAACGCCGCACGGCATGCACGGGACGTCCAGAGGCAGAGACACGTGAACCCACACTTGATCCGCCGCTACCGCGCCAGGACGTGGTACTGGCAGGCGCTTACCGGAAGCACTCGTACGCACCGCTCGATCAGGCCGAGCACCAAAGCCGTCCTGCGGTTCTGGGTGCGAGCGGCCGGACGCGCCTATCTCAAGGCGATCAATCCGCCGCACAAGGGCGCGTGGCTTTGTATCCACCGCTACGAGGGCTCCTGGCGGGACTCTGGTGATCCGTATTGGGGCGGCCTGCAGATGGACCGTGGGTTCATGGCCGGCTATGCGCCTCGCTACCTGCTCCACCGCGGGTTTGCCGACCGCTGGTCGCCGCTCGAGCAGATGTGGGTCGCGGAGCGGGCATACCGGAGCGGGCGCGGTTTCTACGCGTGGCCGAACACGGCTCGCTACTGTGGGTTGATCTGACGAGCTTCGGGGGAAAGTAGGAGCGATGCCCGACGAGCAGATTGCAGCGTTGCTGGAGCATGGGGAGGAGCAGGGCTGCCTCAACCTCTCCGAGTTCAGCGAGTTCGTCCAAGAGCACGAGCTCGACGATGAGCAGCTCAGTCATCTCTACGAGGAGCTCGAGGCACGCCACATCGATCTCGCCGACGACTGCGCCCGGCGAGAGACCGAGACCGAGTCGACGTTCGTGAACGGCGACCTCGCTGTCGCCACGACCGACGCCCTCCAACTGTTCTTGAACGAAGCGGGGAAGTGGCCGCTGCTGACGGCCGAGGAGGAGGTCGAGCTCGCGAAGCGGATCGAGCGCGGTGACCATCAGGCGAAGGAGCGGATGATCAACTCGAACCTGCGGCTGGTCGTCTCGATCGCGAAGCGCTACCAGGGCCACGAGCTGCACCTGCTCGACCTGATCCAGGAGGGGATCATCGGGCTAATCCGGGCGGTCGAGAAGTTCGACTGGCGCCGCGGTTTCAAGTTCTCGACCTACGCGACCTGGTGGATTCGCCAGGCGGTGCAGCGCGGCGTCGCGAACAAGTCCCGGACGATCCGGATCCCGGTCCACATCGTCGAGCGCGAGCAGAAGATGGCGCGGGCGGAGCGTGAGCTCTCGACACAGCTCGGACGGGTGCCGACCGAGCAGGAGGTCGCGAAGCGGGCGAAGCTGCCGTTGAAACAGGTGCGAGAGGTGCGCCAGATCGCCCGTGCTGTGACGAGCCTCGACAAGCCGATCGGGACCGAGAGCGAGGGCTCGTTCGGTGAGCTCGTCGCGGCCGACCAGGAGACGCCGGAGGACGAGGTCACCTACAGCCTCCAGGAGAACGCGCTGCGCCGCGCCGTCAACGAGCTCCCGGAACGGGAGCGCGAGATCGTCAAGCTTCGCTACGGCCTGAACGGCGACCGCGACCCGAAGTCGCTCGAGGCGATCGGCCGGGAGCTGGGAATCACGCGCGAACGCGTACGCCAGATCGAAGCCGCGGCGCTCGAGCGCCTTGCCGTCCACCGCGAGCTCGACGCGGTGTCCGACGCCGCCTAGACGAACTCCTCGCTCTCGGCGTAGGCGACCCGGCGATCGATCCGGAGCTCTCGCTCGGCGTCAGGCAGGAACCAGCGCTCTGCGATTGCGGTCGGAACGATCGCGGACAGGACGACCACGGTCACCAGCAGTGAGAACTGGGTCTTGTCGATGATTCCGGCGTTCAGGCCGTACAGCGACGAGATCGTCCCGAAGGTGAGGCCGGTGCTCATCAGCAGCGTGATGAAAGGCCCGTGCCGGCGGTCGGCGCGATGGGCGAGCGGATAGAGGAACCCGAGCTTCGGGACCATCTTGGCCGCGAGCAGGATTCCGAGCAGACCGAGGTTCCTAACCACCGCGGCCAGCGAAACGTTGAGCCCGCCCTTGAGGAAGAAGAACGGCGTTAGGAACGCGAACGCGACCACCCGCAGCCGCTTCTGCTCCTCCCGGTGCTCGGCGTAGTGCCGGCTCATGACGAGACCGAGCACAAACGCGGGCAGTACGGCATGCCCGTTCGAGGCGTCCGCAAGCACCATCAGCAGAAGAAGGCAGGCGAAGACGAGCTTGATCTCGGGCTCGATCACCCGGTCGCCATAGCGGCCGAAGAACCAGGGTGCGAGCCTCGGGAGAACGAGAATCAGGGCGAGCGAGACGACCAGGAAGGCCGGAAACCAGACGTTGGGCTTGATGAAGATCGCCGAGAGCGCCAGCGCCGTGCAGAGGTCGGTGACGAAGGTGGCGCTCATGAGCAGCTTGCCGGCCGCCGTATGGGTCAGCCCCCGCTCGACGAGCACGGCGTACACCACCGCCAGCGACGTAGTCGAGAGGGCCGTTCCGGCGATCAGGGACGCACGGGTGCTCCAATCCAGGAGGAAGTACGCCACGAGTGAAGTAACGGCGAACGGCCCGACGAACGAAACGACGCCGAGCCCAAGCGAAGGCCCGAGCCGCCGGCGCATGTACGCCGGGTCGACCTCCATCCCGGCGAGAAACGTGAGCACGATCGAGCCGAACTGGGCGATGAAGTCCAGCCAGTCCTGCGTCTGGAGGTGGAAGAGGTTCCCGGCCGCGACGCCGAGCGTCAGCTCGAGCAGCGCGACGGTGACGCCGAGCTCGACAGAGACGGTGCTGGCGACGAGGATGACAGCGGCGAGAACTGCTGCGAGTTGTACTGGGCTCACGGTGGCCTCCTAGGCGTCGGTGAAGACGTTCGGTAGAGGCCATCAGCCCCGGAGGGCGGTTGGCGCGAGCCTCATCGCGCCGCCCGAGGATACCTGCCGTCCTCGACTTAACGTCGCTGTCGGTAGCGCAGGTCGAGGCTGTCGACGCGGCCGGACCAGCGTAGGGTCAGGCGCCAGCACCCGGACGACGGCAAGTTGACGATCGAGGGTCCTGGCCCTCCGGAGACCTTCCGTTGTACCGGGGCGCCTACAGCGATCGACCCGTTCATCCGTTGGGCGTGGATCCTGAGAGGAGAGGCGTCCGGTGTTTGTCGGGCAACCCAGAGAATCTTGTTCCTCCGTCGCGCGTCGGGAGGCGAGAGAAGCGGATAAGCGAAGAGGGCCGCGACGATCCTTTGGGACCTTCCGAGCACGTGCGGAATCCGCGGGTCGCTGAAGCCCCCGCGAGCCCAGTTAGGTAGGGCTCCCAGCTGAACCTGCGCGTCGCAGGGGGTCCCTGCGACCTCAGAAAAGGAGGTGGCGGGCACGGAGGCTGCCGTCGTCGCTCCGACCGCGAGAGCCAGAACGGCGAGGACGCTGCGCAACGCGGCTACGTCCCGACGACCTGAACGATCCAGCGGCGGTCGCGCTCGCGGTCGAGCTCGAGGAAGAGCACGCGCTGCCAGGTGCCGAGGCAGAGCTCGCCGTCGCGCACGGGGATCGACTCGCCCGCCGTGCCGAGCAGCATCGCCATGCAGTGCGAATGGCCGTTGCCGAAGTCCATGTCCTCGGGGCAGATGTTCTCGGTGCGGCGATCCCAGTCGTCGTGCGCGTAGTACGCGTCGCTCGGGATCAGTCGCTTGAGCATGTTGGCGAAGTCCTCCAGGAACCCGCTCTCGAACTCGTTGACGCGCACGCAACAGGTCGTGTGCGGCGAGTAGACGCAGGCGATCCCGTCGACGACGCCGCTCTCGCGGACGACCTCGATCACTTCCTCGGTGATGTCGCGGACCGACAGTCCGCCGCTGGTTCGAAGCTGCGTCTCTTGCTGGAAGACCTTCACCTTGCGCTCACCCTCCTCCGGTTGTCGGCGGCCGCGGATGTGCGGGCAGAGCATATTTTGCGCGTTTCGCGCGCAAGTTGGAAATCGAAGGTGTTAGTAGCCGGTCGAGTAGGTGGTCGTCGGCTCAGTCGTGCCGGTGTTCATGTCCTCGGTCGAGGTGCCGCCACCTCCGGCACCGCTGCCGCCGACCGTGATCGTGCCCTTCATGCCCAGGTCCTTGTGCCCATCGATCGGGCAGTAGATCTCGTAGGTGCCGCCCTTCGAAAGCGTGACCTTCAGGGTGCCGCTGCTTCCCGGATCGATGGCCGAGATGTCGGAGTCGACGCCGTTGCCCTCGACGCCGAGCGCGTGCGCAGTCGTGCCGTCGTTGACGCCTTTGAAGACGTACGTGCCAGGCTTCGTGAGCGAGATCGTGTTCGGGCTGAGCTTGTACTCGGTTTCATGGACGCTGACCGTCTTGATTACCCCACCGCCCGAGGACGCAGAAGTCTCAGTGGAAGCTGCCGTCGAAGCAGAGTTGTTGGTGCCGCCGGAGCCGCCGCAGCCGCCGGAAACGGCGGCCACGACGACGACGACGGCACCTAGCAGGGAGAGTCGGTGCGTCCTCATGTCGGGTGCTACGAGGCTACTCATCGTTCGGTTTTCCGCGCTAGGCTCGCGCCGCGGGGCCCGTAGCTCAGCTGGTCAGAGCAGCGGACTCATAATCCGTTGGTCCCTGGTTCGAATCCAGGCGGGCCCATGAAGAGCCCCGGTCAGGAAGCGTGATACGTTGGCTAGTGCCTTCTGGCTCAGAATCCTCGCCCGCCAGGCGACGCGGTAAGACGTGCTCGGTTGTAGGTCGGCTCAGCCCAGAGGCACCCACACGAAGGAGGCCACCAAATGGCCACCAGTCCGACCGAGACACCGGTTCGCGACGCCCGCAAGACGAGCATGCTTGCCCGCTTCACGGCCGCGCCCGACGTAACGAGCGAGCAGTACGACGAGACCATCCGCCGTCTGGAGGAGTCGGGTGACTGGCTGCCGGCGGGACTCGAGTTCCACGTCGCCTTCATGTCGAACGGCAACTTTCGAGTCAGTGAGATCTGGGATTCGCGAGAGCAGTTCGATGCGTTCGGTAAGCGCCTCATGCCGGTGTTGAAGGACGTTGGGATCGAGCTTGCGGGCGAGCCCGAGACGCGCGAGATCCACAACATCATCAAGCGCTAACAACGGATCGCGAAACGAACAAGGCCCGGAGTGGCCAGCCAGTCCGGGCCTTTGTTGTCTGGCGGATTGCCCCACGGTCGACGTGGAAAGCGGAAAGCAAGCAAACAGTTCTCGGAAGGGGGACAAGACGTGGGAACGAAGATCAACGAAGTAATGACGGAGCGGCCGCGCGCCGTGACGCCTCAGACAACGGTTCTTGAGGCGGCGAGGCTGATGGAGGAGGAAGACGTTGGTTCGCTGCCGGTCGTCGACGAGGAAACGCGGCTCGTCGGGATCGTCACCGACCGTGACGTGGCGCTTCGCGTCGTCGGCGGCGGCCTCGATCCGGAGGTAACGCGCGTTGGCGAGGTTGCCTCAGCCGACGTCGTTACGCTCACGCCCGAGCACGACCTCGACGAAGCGCTCGGGCTGATGGCGCACGCGCAGGTGCGGCGGCTCCCGATTGTCGTTCGCGAGAACGAGCTGGTCGGGATGCTTGCGCAAGCCGACGTTGCACGCGTCGGCAAGGAGAAGTCGACCGGCGAGATGGTCGAGGCGATCTCTCAACCGCCGGGTGGCCCCAGGGTCGCCGGTTCCGACGCTGATGACGGCTCGAACGTGGGGGTTCGCGAGTCGTCTCCTGAACGGAGAGATAGGTCGAACCAGTAGCTAACGCCCCCGGAGAGAGGCGTGATCGCCTCTCTCCGGGGTGCTTCGCCGGGAATCCAAGCGGGCCGACAGGATCGCGGCTATGGTGCAACCAGCGCGTTGGCTCTAGTTGTTGAAGCCGTCGAGGCTCTAGCACTTCCTCTCCGACTGTGACCCTGGCCTGACCGCCGCAGTGCGCCCATTCGAGCGCTCTGCC
>Ga0307312_10000520_pt1 | contig 18106 bp, 17 predicted proteins | sample ER_DNA_202_FD_194489 | JGI IMG/M metagenome (GOLD analysis project Ga0307312, IMG submission 194489) | Bulk soil microbial communities from the East River watershed near Crested Butte, Colorado, United States - ER_DNA_202 | ecosystem: Environmental > Terrestrial > Soil > Floodplain | place... | reverse complement strand
CGAAACCGGTGCACATTTCGGGACCGTGTCTTACATGTCACCGGAGCAGGTTCGGGGCGACAAAGTCGATGGGCGTGCAGACCTGTGGGCGCTTGGCGTGCTCATGTACGAGATGCTCACCGGACGAAAGCCATTCAACGGAGATGAAGAGGTCGCTGTTGCGCTGGCGATCCTGCACGAAGAGCCGCCGTTACCCTCCACGTATCGGAGCGAAATCTCCCCGGCACTCGAGAGCCTCGTCCTACGCCTGTTGCGCAAGGATCCAGGCAGGCGTTACGCCAGCGCGGAATTGCTGCTGCGCGACCTGGCTCGAGTTCGGACGCTCGCGAGTGGAACTGTCGGAATGCTCCTGGCCAGAGCGCGGCGTCTGAGACGCGCGGTTGCTGATTCCTTGCGGCGGGAGCGAAGAGGCGCGCTGTTCGCCGCGACCGGTATAGCCGCGCTCGTGCTCGCCTATCTCGCGGTTCATTTCGCTCACGCTTCAACTACTCGGACGCCAACGACATCATCCGAGCCGTCCACTGTCTCGATCGCCGTCGTGCCGTTCGCGAATGTCGGTGGCGACTCCACAAACCTTCCGTTCAGCGACGGATTCGCCGACGAGCTGACGACGGCGCTTGGCAAGGTGAAAGGCATGAGCGTGATGTCGCGCACTTCGGCCTTCGGCCTCAAGCGAAAAGGTCTCGATGCCCGCGAAATCGGAAACCAGCTTCACGTGGAGTACGTGGTGGATGGGAGCGTGACGAGAATGGGCGACCGCCGACGAGTGGGGGCGCGTCTGATCGAAGTGGCGACCGGCAAGGAAATATGGTCGGACGTCTTCGATCGCAACGCGTTGACGGACGATGTGTTCACCCTCGAGGATTCTGTCACCCGATCGATCGTCCACCAGGTGCTCCCACGCATCTCGTCGGTGACCATTGCATCGGCGAAGCGGCCCACCGAGAACCGCGAGGCCCACGAGCTGTATCTACAGGGCCGCTACTTCTTCGAGAGGCGCGATTCTACAGGGCTCAGGAAAGCACAAGAGTATTTTCGGCAGGCGATCGCGACCGACTCCTCCTACGCGCTTGCTTATACCGGGCTAGCAGATGCTTACGCGCTGCAGGCGAATTTCGGTTTCTCGCTTCCAACTCCGAATTTCCGCACGGCCAAGCGATATGCAGCGCTGGCACTCGCGCACGACAGCACGCTGGTGGAAGTGCACGTCTCACTGGCTTTTATCGCGCTGTTTCATGACTGGGATTGGCCGACGGCGGCGCGCGAATTCGACACAGCGCTGAGGTTGAATGAGCGTTACGCTCCCATACACCTATATCGCGCGTGGTATTTCCTGGTAAAGGATAGCAGCGACGCGGCGATCAATGAGCTTCGTCGCGCCGTCGAACTGGATCCGTTTTCCGGTCTGAACAATACTCGCCTCGTTACCATCCTGTTCTATACCGGGCATTATCCCGAGGCGCTCGCACAGGCGCACAAAGTGTTCGAGCGCGATCCGAATTTCGTCGGAGTGCGTCAGGAGCTCGCGCGCGTCTACATCAATCTCGGCCGCTGTCCCGAAGCGCTCGCGGCGCTACAGCACTCGGCGGATCAACCTCTCACGCTGCTGCGTGGGGTGCGGGGCTACACTTACGCGAAATGCGGCCGTCGAGCGGAGGCGGTTGCCGAGCTGAATCGCCTGATTGGTCGGGCAAAAGCGGGAGAGTATGTGTCACACTATGCGCTGGCGATAATTCAGGCAGGTCTCGGAGACGATGATCAGGTGATCGCCGAGCTGCAGAATGCGTACATCGAGCGCGCCCCGGCCATATTCGTTATGAAATTGGAGCCAGCGTTCGCCCGGCTACGCTCCGATCCACGCTTCGTCGCGGTAGCCCGCAAGGTCGGCCTCAGAATCTGAGTCCGACACGACGCGTGGCTATTCGGGCATCAAACTGAACACCGCGCCGTGTGGAATGCCCGGAGCGCTGCCCCCATGCGGCCATGATTTGTTGTCCATTCGCATTCCGGGCTGTGTCGCCCCGACGTCGCGGAAGCGTTCATCGATCGTCAACCGTCCCGTAGTCTCATCGAAGTTCGCGATCACCACGCGATTCCTGAGATCGACATATCCGGTGATCACCACCCGTCGGCGGTTCGGCTCGATCGCTATCCAGTGTGGAACATCCTCCGCGCCCAGCTCGACGCGCGAGACCTCACGCGGTTTCGCCGGATTTGAGATGTCCAGGCTGACGACGGCGTGCCACGCCGGAACCGTCACCAGATAGTAGTGGCCGGCGATAATGGGAATGGCGCAATAAGTGTCCTTCTTCCGCGGGAAGGACGAAACGAGCTGTCCGGCGGGCGACGGCCCGTCGAGTCCTGTCAACAGGTAAAGGCCACAATCGAACGTTGAAACAAGAACGGTCTTTCCGTCGGCGAGCAGCCGCGGTTCCGCTGTCATCCCTGCCTCATCCCCGCGCGGACCTTGGGGCAGATCGAACGTCCGGAGCAGCCGCAGGTCGGAGAGTCGCCATAGCTGCAGCGATGGAATCGCGTCTTTGCCATCCATGTCAGTTGTTGTAGAAACGATGCGATCGAGCTTCGGAATTATCACCGCCGAGTACGGGCGGATGCGCTTGTCCACGTCTGTGCCGTTTGCGGAAGCGTGTCGCACAAGTACGCCGCGATCTGACAGCTCGGCGAGTCCGCCTGGGGCCACTCCGAGGGAATCGTGGTGCATCTGAAAAGTCGCGAGGACGTTGCCGTTGGGCAGGCGCAGGAAACTATGCGGATGCATCATTCCGGCGACGTCTCCGAACTGGCCGTCGAGCCGCGGGTGCGCGGGGTCCGTCATGTCGAAGATGAAAGTCGAGCCACTGCGGAACCCATTGGCGAAAAGCCGACGGTCGGCCGGCATCTCGTGCTCGGTGTGGTGCGGCCGGTTTTTGCGACCGGGTACGGGCACAGTGGTCACCAGTCGGCCGTAGCGATCGGACGTAGGTCGGACATCGAAGACAGCGAGGAAATCTGGCTGCGTGGTATCCGCCGATCCCGTCCAGACGTAAAGGAAGTCGCTCCAGGTTTTCTCCTGAGCCTTCATCGGGGTCGCGATAAAGCAGAGCAGAAGGATCGCTCTGAACGGCACCAGCCAGGAGGTGAAAAGCGTGGCGCGCGCCTGAGATGCTTCCATGTGTGTTCCTTCTGAATAGGGTTCAGACACCTACGAGTTGCTTCACCGCGCGGTCGGCCTCCCGAATAGAGTTGCGATGATCGCTGGCCCCCGCAAGGTGGAGGGCGACCCGCCTTGACATATGCCCATATCGGCATATTATTCCCTTATGCCTCGCGCCGCAACTACCTCCGACAGCTTCAACGCCGTCGCCGAACCACGCCGGCGGGACATCCTGAACTTCCTCGCGGCCGCCGAGCGCCCCGTCGGCGCCATCGTCGTGGGGCTAGGCTTCCCGCAACCGTCGGTCTCCAAGCACCTCCGGGTGCTGCTGGACGTCGGCCTGGTAGAGGTTCGTCGCGACGGGCGCCAGGCGTTCTATCGTACCAACGCAGAAGCAATCAAACCGGTCCACGAATGGACCAGCCGATTCGAGCGTTACTGGCGCCGTCAGCTCACCCGAGTCAAGGAACGCGCCGAGCAGCAATCGGAGCACAAGAACACCACTCAAAGGAGACAATCGTGACCGCGATCGCCCCAGAAATCGATAACATGTTGCTCAGCATTACGGAGGAGGCTCACGTTCGCGCACCCATCGCCGCGACCTTTGCAGCGTTGCTTGAGGAGATGGGCCCCTCCAACGAAGGACGGCCCGGCACCCCCATGCCGATGACGCTCGAGCCCTGGCCCGGTGGCCGCTGGTTCCGCGACCTTGGTGACGGCAACGGCCACCTTTGGGGTCACGTGCAGGCAATCAAGCGGCCGACGCTGCTCGAGATAACGGGACCGCTGATGATGTCGTTCGCGGTGTCGTCGAACCTGCAGTATCGGCTCAAGGAGGCCAACGGCGTGACCTCGATCACGCTCACTCACACGGCACTCGGCCTCTTTCCCGAGGGCTATCGCGAGCAGTTGTCGCAGGGCTGGCCGCTCATGTTCGACCGGATTCGGCGCCGGGTGGAGAAGGCCTAATGGCAAAAGGAACGGAGGTAACAGCGATGGAGAAGCACCTGACCGGAACGCGTAAAGAATGGCTGGCAGCGCGTGTCGAGTTGCTCAAGGAGGAAAAGGAACTAACGCGGCGCAGCGACGAGCTCGCGCGGCGGCGGCAGGAGCTGCCGTGGGTTCGGATCGACAAGGAATATCGATTCGAGACCGAGGAGGGGAGCGCCTCGCTGGCAGATCTCTTCCGAGGGCGCTCACAGCTCCTCATCTACCACTACATGTTCGGGCCCGACTACAAGGCAGGCTGCGCGACGTGCTCGACGATCGCCGACGGGTTCAATGGCTTCGCCGTTCACCTGGCGAACCACGACGTCACCCTGGCGGCGGTGTCGCGGGCGCCGTTGGTGAAGCTGCGGGCCTACAAGCAGCGAATGGGATGGTCGTTTCCCTGGGCGTCGTCGGTCGGCACCGACTTCAACTTTGACTTCAACGTCTCGTTCACCGAGGCACAACAGCGCGAGGGAGGCATCGAATACAACTACCGCCGCGAGCCACCGTTGACGGAGGGCGGGTGGGGACGGATCGTGAGCGGGGACGCGCCGATCGCCAATCCACTGACCAAGAGCACCGGCGACCCTGTCGGCGACAACGCGGCCATGACCGGAACCGACCCGGCCACTTACACGCGCGAGAGGCCGGGAATGAGCGCGTTCGTGCTCGACGAAGGCATCATCTATCACACCTATTCCGCCTTTGCGCGCGGACTGGACGGCCTCTGGGGCATGTACCAGTGGCTCGATCGCGCTCCCTTGGGACGCAACGAGACGGGCATGTGGTGGCGCCGCCACGACGAGTACAACAAGGGCTGAGCGAAATCGCGATGGGCGAGATGCCGATGCCCGGCGGCTGGACGACGTCTATGGCGTGGATGCGGATGCCTGGACAGACGTGGTCCGGCGCCGCGGCGTCGTTCGTTGGCATGTGGGTTGTGATGATGGTGGCGATGATGCTGCCGTCCCTGGTCCCAATGTTGTGGCGCTATCGACAGGCCGTTGACACAACAGGCGAGACGCGCCTCGGTCGGCTCACCACGCTCGTAGGCGTAGGTTACTTCTTCGTCTGGACCGTGTTCGGAATGGCCGTCTTTCCGCTCGGCGTCGCGCTGGCGTCGGTCCAGATGCAACACCCGGCGCTGACGCGCGCAGTACCGATCGCGGTCGGTGTGGTCATCCTGATGGCGGGCTCCTTTCAGCTCACCGCGTGGAAGGAGCGTCAGCTTGCCTGCTGCCGGGAGGCACCCGGTCGCGGCCGGATGCTGCGAGCCGACGCTGTCACCGCCTGGCGACACGGACTGCGCCTCGGCCTCCACTGCACCAATTGCAGTGTCGGTCTGATGGCGATCCTCCTGGTCATCGGAGTCATGAACCTTCGAGCGATGGCCGTCGTCGCGGCAGCCATCACCGTCGAACGTCTTGCACCGACCGGTGAGCGCGTCGCGCGAGCCACCGGAATCGTCGTGTTAGGGGTGGGGCTGTTTCTGATCGCGCGAGCAGCTTAGCTAACGCACTCTGATCGGTACCTTCGTCGGATGACCACCAACGCGAAGATCGACCTCGAGCACCAGATCTCCCGGCTTGTCCGGCGAAAACACAAAGTCCTTCGTTATTCCGACGTCGACTCTCGTTTGCGCTCGGTTATCTACGATGCCGCTCGGGGAGAGATTGGCACCGTCACGGGCGATCTGCCGCCACGTGGCCAGTTCGGTGCCATTGAGCAGGCGTACCGAAAACTCGCCGTTCGCCGGAATGGACATGAATCGCAGCCGCTGCGGTACCCCTTGCTGCATCTCTATCGGCGCGGGGGTCGCGGATCCGTTGACGAATATCGTCGAGTGAGAATCGCCAGGCCCGCTGTTCGATAGCACCAACAGGTGATCTTTGTCGGGAGTCCATGCCTGTCCTGGCTCAACCACGATGAGCGGCCCGTACAGTCCGGAAATCAGCTCGTCGAACCGCTCGCTATGGGTGTGATACATGAACGTGCCTGCACGCGGTGGCGTGATCCTTACCACGAAGGAGTCGCCCGGTTGTATGAGGGGTGCGAGTCGGGCTGGACTGCCGCTGACCCCGGGCACACCGTCGAAGTAGCTATCCACCTCGACGCCATGCCAATGCACTCCGAGTCCGACGCGCAGACGATTGATGACGGTGATCTGAGTCGGCTCACCTCGCGTCAGAATGATTGGTGTCCCTGGAATCTGAATCGAGTCCGCGCGCGGCGGCGATTCGCCTGACTGCAGGACGAATCCCAATCCGGGCCGATCTCCGAAGACGCGCGCCCGCTCATCGGCGAACAGGCGCAGCCGACGGCGTGGAGTAACACCACCCCGAGCCAATTGCGTTCCCCTCGGCCGCACCGATATCCCGATGATCGGGCCGGCCATCGCATCCTCCGCGTGGTCCGCGTGCGCTGCGCTCTCGCGCGCGAAGCTGTCGCCGAATGCGTGTGCTACTCGCTGTGCGGCGGACATGTGTACGAGAAAGTGGCAATGGAACAGCCAGTTGCCGGCCCGCTCTGGAATCCAGCTGATGGTCATCGTGCGATTCGGCGCCATGAACTCGCTGACGACCTTCTCCTGCTCCGCGGGGGTGAGGACGCTATCGTAGGCGGACACCCCACCGTGCTGGAGAATCCGGTAGTAGAAGCCATGGAGGTGCATCACGTGCGATGTGTTCGCCGGATTCAGGACCCTCCACTGCAGCGTGTCACCCACCGTCGCCGAGATTCGCTCCGTATAAGGCCACGACAACCCGTTAATGCCGTTGACCTCTCTTGCTCTATCCGGTTGATCGGTAGAGCGCGTGCCTGGGTAGCGCGTGTGCGTCAACACGAAAACTCGATCGTTGGCTGGCGTTCCCGGGGGGTCGACGATCAGCGCGCCTACCAGTTGCCCATCTTCGTCGCTCGCGAGATCCGGACGAAGGCGTCCAGGACGGCGCTGCCACGCAGTATCTCCGGCGGTCCGCCTCCCCCAGTAGTAGAAGTTCCCTGGAACAGTCGTCCGAAATCGAATCTCGCGGACCTCGCCCTTGGCGATCTCGATGGCACTGGAATCCATTGCCAGTTGTGCCATTGCAGATCCCAGCGTTCGCCACTCGACGGGTCGTTCCACCAGACCACGAATGCGCACGCTTTCGCCGAGGTCGTTCCGCAGGATGACTCGTACTTCCGTTCCGACTCTGACGCGTATGAGCGGCCCGGGTATGCTCGGTGGTTTGCCGTCCTCGGCAAACGTGTGAACACGTAGCCCACAACCTTGGGGACCGTCCGGATACCATCCTGCCTCGCGCATCGTGAGCCGGAGGGTGAGAGTCCCATCTTTCAGCTCGCCGGCGGGGACGCGATTGTCGTTGGCGACGGCGCGAACCGCATTTGTCGTCGGCACACCTTCGCATTTCTCTGAGACGCCGTGTGGCGACGCCAGGGCGATGAGTAGACTCGGCAGTCCAATGATCATTACTCCTCTCTACCTTAAGTGTCCGCGACGAGCTGGCGGACTCGCGGTCCGCTTCACGAATAGAGTTACGATGATCGCTCGCCCCCGCCAGATCCGTATTCGCAAACGCAATTCGCCCGTGCGGCTCATTCCTTAGCCCCGACCGTTACGGTGCTGGCGTGGGGCTTCTCAGATAATCGGGAAGCCCCGCGACAGCGCCCGGTTGAGAGCACACGAAGGACGCGACTGCATTCGCATGCGCGTTGACGTTCGCGAGTGGCAGGCCGGCCAGAAAACCAATTACCACTCCTGCAGTGAATGCATCGCCGGCACCAACGGTATCGACAACCGTGGTGATCAGTGCTGGAGATGTTGATTCCTCAGCGCCTGCAATGAGCGTTGCGCCGTCCGGTCCACGCGTCAGAGCAACCAGGCGGAGCGAATACATGTTCATCAGGGCACGCACGGCATCATGCGGATGGGATTCGTTGACGCCACACAGTCGTGCGACGATCGGCAGCTCTTCCTCATTCAGCTTGAGGGCCGTCGCCAGTCGCAGCGATTGGTCTATGACAGCGGCATCGTAGAATTGCTTCCGGAGATTAACGTCGAACATCCGCAACGCGCTGAACGGCGTCGTCTTCACGAACTGTTGAATCGTATCGCGTGACTGCGACGATCGCTGCGCCAGAGTGCCGAAGCAAACGGCGTCGCAACGACGGGCGAGTGAGTCGAGCGCATCCGACCAGGCAATGTGATCCCACGCGGTGTTGTCGGCGAATTCGTAGGAGGCCCGGCCCAGCGAATCCAGAGTGACGTCCACCCGGCCGGTTGGGTGTTTTGCATCACGCGCCACGCATGCCGATTCAACTCCGTGCTGGCGGAGAGTATCGAGCGCACGATCTCCCAGCTCGTCGACACCGACTGAGCTCGCCAGCCACGACTCAGCGTCAAGGCTGGCTGCGTGATACGCAAAATTTGCCGGCGCGCCACCGAAGCGTGCGGCATCCGGATAAACGTCCCACAGTACTTCGCCAAGTCCGACAATTACGGGCCGCGATTTCATGCTTCGAGGCCGAGCCGCCTCTGAATCTCTTCGAGCGGTACGCCTTTGGTTTCCGGGACCATCGTGCGGACCCAGATCAGCTGCAGCACCATCATCCCGCAGAAGAAGAGAAAGATGTAGCCTGGCGCAACAGTGCTGACCACCGCGGGGAAGACCGTCGTCAGCAGTGCTGCAAAAATCCAGTGCGTGGCGCTGCCGAGTGATTGACCTGTGGCGCGATATTGATTCGGGAATATCTCCGAGATCAGAACCCAGATGACGGTACCCTGTCCGATCGCATGCGCGGCGATGAATGCGAAGATGCACGCGGGCACGATCGCGTAATGGTGGGCGAAGAACGCCCAGGCGCAAAGGCCGAGCGAGGCGATGTAGCCGAACGACCCGATCGTGAGCAGCGTGCGCCGGCCGAGCCGGTCGATCAGCCAGAGTCCGACGAACGTGAATATGAGATTGGTGATGCCGATTCCCACTGACTGCAGCAGCGCGGCACGCGAGCCGAGCCCGGTGAGCTCGAAAATGCGTGGCGCGAAATAGAGAATCGCGTTGATGCCGGACAGCTGATTGAAGAACGCGACAAGAAAAGCGAGCATGATCGGCACTCGCAATCTCGCCGACCAGAAGCCTTTGGCAGCCGTCTGTCGTGACGACGCGGCAATGATCTCATCGGCGTGCTGCTGGAGCTGCGAGGGTGACGCGCCCGGTTCGATCAATGCGAGCACCCTCAACCCCTCTGCGCGGTCTCCTTTGCGCGTGAGCAGCCAGCGCGGACTCTCCGGGAGCGCCAGACACATGAGAGTGTAAGCGATCGAGGGAAATGCGGCGACGCCGAGCATCCAACGCCAGGCGTCGTCACCAATGCCCGCCAGCAGCGCGTTCGATAGGAAAGCGACGACGATGCCGAACACGATGTTGAACTGAAACATCCCCGCAAGTCGTCCGCGGTGCGCCGGGGGCGCGATCTCCGAGATGTACATCGGCGCTACGACAGTGGAGACACCGATCCCCACTCCACCGATGAATCGTGCCAGAATGAACACTTCGACGTTCCATGCTAGCGCTGAGCCGACCGCGGACGCGATGTAGAGAATGCCAATCCACAACAGCGTTGGCTTGCGGCCGAATCTGTCGGCGGGTATTCCGCCGGTGAGCGAGCCGAGCACGGTACCATAGAGTGCGGCCCCCAGCGCAACGCCGTGAATTGCCGGGCTCAGACTCCAGAGCGCTTGAATCCGCTGCTCGGCGCCGGAGATGACCACCGTGTCGAAGCCGAAAAGAAATCCGGCCAGCGCGGATGTGATTGCCCAGAAGAAAAGCCGACCGTTCATTCGATTGCCTCTTTGCGCGGACTAACTCGGGGAGGTATCGTCGTCGATCGTGAGGAACACGTCAAAGGCAGATCTTAGGTGGTGGTGATGGATTTCCAGTTTTTTAACCGCTCTGCGATCAACTCCGCGCGTCGCCGATCGTCGTTCCCGTCCAGGATGGTCATGTCCTCTGGATCGGCGCGCCTGTAAACGCCGGCCGTTCGCGCGTTCACTTTTGGTCCCTTCTCCGCTCGAGTTGTCCAGTAGCCGGATGCGCGATCGGGGGACTCGATCCGGATCTCCCCCGTCCCCTCCAGCTGCGGCGCGTTCGGATCCATAGGGCGTTCTCCCTTCCAATAGTAGAAGACCCCAGAAGACTCCTTTCTCTCTTTCACCGCTTCGCTCCAGTACCTCGCTGACAGACTGCCGTTTTCTTGCCATGAGCGGCCGGCTACTTCGAGCGCGCCTTCGCGGTCTCGCGAGATACGCAGGAAGCTCACGGCGGAAGGTTCCTTTAGGCTGCGCTCTGTCAGGGAATACTGCCACCATAGCCCCTCGATGCGGGCGATGCGACCCTCGCCTTCGATCGCATTCCGAAGCTTTTGGTTGACGACCTCTATTTCGGTAGCGGCCAGTGCTTCGTCGTAACGCACGCACGTGAGGCCGAGGAGATCGCTTGGAAGCTTCGAGCCGTTCGCCTGGAGGATGAAGGTTCGCCGCATTCCGAGCACTCCACCGAAAAGGCCTGCTTCGAAGACGACATTGTCTCGTGGAGAAGGCTGGCCGGATTCGGGAGCGGGCGACGCCGGGAGGCTCGTGCTCGTCCAGTCGTCCCGAGCAAACACAAAGGCCGCAAAGTCCACTTGATGGGCGAGCTCGAGGAGGCGTTCCAGTGTGGTAGTCCCAGGATTGAAGGACGTTGTCCACGGTTCAACGTGCGCGACATCTTCAAGACCCTGTGTCAGCGCCTGCAGCAGTTTCTCCTGCTTTCCTGACGAGCCTAAGAAGATGCGAGGTTTATCCATTCGTTCCTCTGGACAGTACCTTCTGCACGCGCAACCCACGTCATCACAGGATCTCGTCGATCCTGTGCACTGCTCCGTCGGGGAGAGTTTCACCAACACCGATTGTGACGATGCGATTCAAGAATGCGTATGCTTCCGCCGAGGTCTCGAATCTCGGCACTGTTCGAAAGTAGTAACGCGCGGGATCGACGACCTCTCCACGGCTAAGCGCGGTGATCGCGTCCGGCGGGCCGTGACGCAGCCCCTGAAAGGTCATGTAGATCAGCGCATGATCGTCTGTCTCCAGCGTGATGCGCAGATCCAGCTCCAGGACGCCGTCGGAGCGCAGCAACAGCCAATCACCTCCTCCCGGCAGAATCCTCCCGCGAAGCCACGGGCCTTCGAAGTCACCTCCCGCAACCGGCACGAAGCTACGAACACCGTAGGGTACCGCACCGAGCTTTTGCAGAGGAGCGGCGATGATTTTCACCGTCATGAGCGGTCGTGAGGTGATGCCCTCGTCTTCGAGCGTGCGCATGGCTACAGGATTTCGTTGATCGTGTAAATCGGCCCGGTCGCGCGGCGATCGCCGTAGGCGATAGCGATCAAACGGTTCAAGAACGCATACGGCGGCGCGCTCGTTTCGAACCGGGGCGCGGTCCGGAAGTAGTACTTGGACGGATCGACGGACTCGCCTCGCGCGAGCGCCGCCAATACATCTGGCGGGCCATGACGGAGGCCGAAGGACGTCATGTTGATCAAGGCGCCGTCGTCGGTCTCGAGCGTGATTCGCAGATCGAGCTCGAGAACGGCGTCGGACCGCGAGAGCGTCCAGTCACCTCCGCCCGGCAAGACCTTGCCGCGCAGGCGAGGGCCTTCGAAGGTACCGCTTGTGATGGGCGCTATGACGCGCGTTCCATGAGGCACAGCGCCGAGCTTTTGAGGCGGCGCGACGACAACCTGAAGCATCATCAGCAGACGTGAAGTCATACATAGAAGGATACGTTACCGACGGCGAAACTGAATACGTGACGCGGGTTCAGGCCCCCAATAACTGCGCCACCGCTCGATCCGCTTCGCGGATGGAGTTGCGGTGATCGCTGGCGCCCGCCAGATCCGTATTCGCAAATGCAATCCGCCCATGCGGCTGATTCCTCAGCACATCTCTCGGCGCCGGCTTGCCGTTGACGCCAAAGAAGAAGCCCGGCTGCGGATTCACGTACGCGTGTCCCCAGCGATTGAGAATGATTCCCGCGATGTCGCGACGCGGATCGAAGCCGCCGGGCGCGAACATGTCGCCCAGCTGCTCGCGGAATGCTCTCTCGTACTGCGCGAACGAAGTGCCGAGCAGCTTCGCACGCCCTTGTGAGCCTTGCTCGGCGATCGAGAGTCCGGGCTGGGCGAACAATACCTTAATAGTGAGCACCGTCGGCGAATCGGGATCGATGGTGCGCGGCTCGTTCCCGACGAGCGCCATTTTGCGCACCGAGAGATAGTCGCCGAGTCCGCCGAACCAGCGGCAGCCGGAAAGTCCCATCTTGTAGAGGAAGCGCCAATTGTGGACGGCGATGTTGGCCATCAGGCACGGCGATCGATAGAATTGCGCGTAGGCGTCGCGGTGGCTCGCCGGCAGGTCGTGGACGATGTGTTTGGTCGTCCAGCTGCCGCCCGCCATCACCACTCGGCGCGCTCTGACTTTGTAGAGTCGATTTCCCTTGGCGTAAGTGACCACGACGTGCGGCGCGCTCGACGGAGCGCCAGCGTGCTCGACACGAACGACCGTGGAATTCAGCCGAATCCTTGTCGATTGACCCGCGCGATCGAGCGCGCGGAAATTGACGCGATTCTGCCACACCGCGTCGACGGTGCGCGGGCCGGCGAAGGCGTCGGGGATGAGCGTCTTCACCATCAGTCGCGCGAATCCGCCGTTGCCGTCGGGGAACATCTGGTCGCCGAGCGTGTCGTCGCCGTCCTCGGGAAACTGATTCTCGATCGCGTAATTGCAGTACGCCGACAGCACGTCAGGACCGAGACCGTATCCACCGCCTTCGACCGGCGAGAGAAACTTGCGCACCGTCTCGCGACTGATGTTGTAACGCGCGATCAGGTGATCTTCGAGCGTGATGGAGTCGAGCTGTCGCGAGATCGCGTCGCCCTCAGTCTGCGGTCCGGGGAAGGGAACGCGATTCGTCCCCCAGCGCAGCAGCTCCACGCGTTCCGTCGCACTGATCGGCGCGCCCTCGAGCTGTCGTCGCCACGGATCCATCACCCACATCCCCGATCGTCCGGTGAATTGCGATGTGAAGTAGAACCCGTAATTCCTCGGCGTATCGTACGGCGAGTGACTGAGGGGCATCTCGGGGAGCGGTCCGCGCCACGTCTGGTAGTTGAACGAGGAGCGATCCATTCCGATCATGTCGTAGAACTGACTGGTGTACGCTCCCTTCTTCGGCACGAGGAAGATCGCCGAGGCCTGGTGCGCGGTGAGACGCTGCCCGTCGACGAGGAATTCGTTGCGCTTCGCTTCGCCGCCGAAGATCGGGTGATTGTCGATGATGAGCGCGCGTCCGCCTTTGTATTTCTGAAAGAAGATCGCGGCGGCGAGTCCGCTGATGCCGCCGCCGACCGCGACGAGGTCGTAGATCTCGCCTGTATCTGTCGCACTTACGATGCGCTTTTCGAACGCGCCGTCGCGCATCGCGTGTCCGGCGCTCAGGACGTCCCAGGTGTTGCCGTTGGAGTGTGCGTAGTCGCCGATGCCGCCATAGCCGTTGAAGGCCTCGGCTGCGTCCAGCGGCGAGAGCGTTGATGCCTTACCGTGAAGGAGAAATCCGGCGCTGGCGAGAAGGGCGCCGTTGAGGAAGTCTCGGCGAGAGATCGGCTCGCTCAAGCCGAGACGATCGTTCTGGTACCTACTCGAATCCTCGTGTGCTTGATCGTTGAGCACAATACAGGTAAAGGTAAGGTGAGACACGCTTTGATCGCGTAATCATGTTAGCGCGTAAACATGCGCCTCGTCGAAACGCGCTTCAACCGTGTAGTGGTGGAGCTTACTGGCAGTGGAGAGAAATCATCTCGCGGCCCGGCAGCATCTCGCCCATGATGAAGAAGACGCTCAAAAACGGACCCGCTCTACGAATTCCGGTCTTCGTGATCGCAGGCATCCAAGACCGGCATTCACTCGTGCGTCGCATTCGGTCGCTCGCGGGATTCGTCAATTCACCTCGAATAGGCGGCATACTCTTGTCCGCACGTGAAGCCCTCGACATTGCACTGTCATCCGTTGTGAGGGAGCGAAAAGCCTACGTCCAACTGATGCATGAACACTACACGGATTATCTGTGGAAGGACGAGGCGGTTGATGCGCGACGCTTCGGCAAAGGCGTCAAAGTCGGCGTAGTGCGCGATCCGAGTTACCTGAAGGCTGCAAAATTTGTTCGTGACTGTGGACGCAAATCGGTCTCAGCACCTCTGCCGCCTGGCCGGGTCTTGGGGGAGAACTTGCAAGCTGATATACAAACAATCGGCGGCATTGAGCCAATTCGGTACGCCCAAGCTCGCGTGTAAGAACGGCCATGGGTGATCGCGGTGAGACGGTGACCATTTCGCGTGTTGGATTATCTGCTCGGGCGCAGTTGCTCCTAACTAACCTTCTCCATCAGCCAACAGCCTTACCGTCAAGCATATCCTCAATGGCAATGTGCGTGATCGCTGTGGTCGGCGACGCGCCGGCCCAATGCATACGACATGGCTCGAACGTTACCAGATACTCATATCCCGGACGAATTTCCTCGATCGATTCTCCATCGTGCTTCGCTCGTACTTCAACAAGCCCAGCGTTCACGGGTGTATTCTCAGTTGCGCTTCGCCGCCGGAGGCGTCCTCATTTCGATGTCTCCCTCCAGCAGCGACGAAGTTGAGATGGGCGCAATGTCGCCCTCGATCGGCTCCACTGATTCACCGCGCACGTTGCAAAGGTACGCGCGTCTCGCGCTGGCGGTGGTGCTCGCCTGGCTCGCATGGAGCGCGTTCCGCAGCGAGTACGGCTACATACCGCTCCTGAGCGACATCGACCTCGCCATCCACGAATTCGGGCACATGCTGTTCATGCCCTTCGGGATCCAGTTCCTCGGCAACACAATGATGATCCTCGGCGGATCCCTCACGCAGGTCGCATTTCCGCTCGTGTTCGTCGGATACTTCATGCTGAAGCAGAGCGACGGCCGGCGACGCGACCTGTTCGCGGCCATGGTTTGCCTCTGGTGGTCCGGGATCAACCTCTTGAGCGTCGCGATCTACTGCGCCGACTCCCGCGCCGGCCAGCTCATGCTCATCGACGGATCGACGGGCCAGGAGAGCGACGGGCACGACTGGAACAACCTGCTCAGCCGCTGGGGACTGCTCCAGCACGACACGGGGATTGCGCGGGGGATGCGCGCGATCGCGTGGCTGGTGTGCGTTGCGAGCATCATCGTCGCAATCTGGACCGAGCTACAACGCCCGCGCGAGCAGCTCGTCGCGGCTTCCGAGCCTGGTTCCTGATCACACCGCCCGCGACGTAGAAGGGCCGCCTCTGTTGGGCCACTGCAGCGCCGCGAACAGCACAATCGGGAAGCCAATGCCGACGACCAGGGCCAGTATCGACATCCACGGGTGCAGCAGCCGCGCGATCACTACCGTGAGCAGCGAGGCCAGCGATGCGATGATCGCCGTGTGTCGGCCCGACACCGGGCTGCGCAACAGCGCCGCGCCCGCAGTGAGAAGCAGCCCAGCGGCGATGATACCCAACACAACCGCCACGATGTAAGCGCCGCCGGGCGTACCCCGCATCCCCGGCACAGCTTCAGCCAATGCATTCACTACCCCGTACACGCCGAGCAGAACGGCCAGTATTCCAGCGAGCTTCATAGTCACCTCAACGATTCGAGTGTAGTCCTTCGCGCGCGCAGACAATACCTCCAACCACATGGATGTCGCGCTCCGCGCCACGTCGCACACCATGGTTGTCCAGAAGCCGAGGGCGAAGGCGTTCCTGCCGCGATACTCGTCGCGAAAGAGCAGCATCATCTCGCCGCCATATTCTGATCGAAAGCTGCGCGGGTAAGCACGCAGCAGCAGACGATACACGCGCTCGCCGGTCATGCAGGTTCCATCCCGATCAGTTTCTTCTGCCGTGCCGCGCGCACCATGGCGTCGAGCCGGCGCGCCTCCAGCCGAGCCACGCGCAGGCCGAGCTTCGTGAGCTTGTAATAGCGGCGGCGATCGTCTCCCAACTCGGGGTCGGCACGCTCGCTGCCTTTCTCCACCAATCCGCTCTCGAGCAAGCGCTTGAGAGCGCCGTACAACGTGCCTGGCCCCAGCTGCACAGCGCCGTCAGTGCGCGTGGAGACTTCCTTCATGATCGCATAGCCGTGGCGTTCGCTATCTACCAGTGTCAGCAGGATCTGAAAGGTTGCCGGCGCAAGCGGGAGCTGCGACTCGGGTGTCACTGCTGTCCGTTGTCGTTTCGCCACTATCTCCTCGTCTCCAAGCTGCAGCGCAGTTTACTATAGCGAGCCTCGCTATATCGTCACTCGATATACCAATGAATCTAGCGGCTACGAGCTTCCTGTCAAGCGTGAACGGATTCAATAGAGAACGATATGGGCAAGGAGAGCAATCAACGGGATGCGTTAGCCCTTTTGCCACCGAAGTAAATCACAACCCCAATCAGATTCGCAACCAGAATCACGGTGATGATCTTTAGCGCAAACGTTCGCCAGCTCGGCACCTCGATAATCGGAAACACCGATAGTATCGAGTAAAGCAGCGCCATCCCAAATCCTGACGCCGACGCAAGCCGCAGCCACAGCGGCGGTCGCCGCTCAAGATTCGCGGCGCCGAAAAGTGGAATCGCAAACAGCCCGAGGTACGTGAGGGCGTAAAGAATTCCAGCCGCGTTCTCCAGCAGTTGGAACGCTTCCTGGACACCGACGCCGGCCTGGCCGGCCAACGAGAACGCGATCGTAATCGCGCTCACGAGGAGAATCGAATTGACCGGGGTTCTGAACCGCGGATGCAGCCGCGTGAACCAACTCGGCAGCAGATTGTCCCACCCCGCCACCAGCGGCAAACGCGTATTGCCGTTGAACACCATCGTTATTACTCCCAGCTGCCGGAGCAACAGTAACAGGATCAACGCCGGCACGATCAGCCGCACCACTCCCGATCCCTCGAAGCCGAGGCTCAGCGCCTGCGGAATCGGACTGACCAGATCGATGCGGTCCCTCGGCACCAGCGCGATCACGCTGTCGGTGCCGAGAATGAACATCAGTACGATGATCGGCGCGGCGACGAGAACCGAGCGGGTGATGGTGCGGCTGGCGCTGCGCGTCTCCCCGGCCATGATCGCGACGTACTCGAAGCCACTCAGCGCACCAAGCGCCATCTTGCCGAAGATGTTGAGACTGAATGGAGTGAGCGCCGGCGCTGTGACGTCTAGCGGACGGTAAGCAACAGATCGTCCGTGGGCGAGGGCAACAAGCGGCACGATCAACAGCGCGGCGAAAGTAAGGACGTGAGCAGCTCCGCCAACATCCTGCACCCAGCGCCCGACACCCAGTCCGCGCACAGTGATCATCGTCACCACGAGAAGCGCGAAAGTGCTGACGACCGGTGTGTACCACCACAACTGCGAAAGCGTCGCGTTGCTCCCACTCAGCAAATAGGCCGCGTTGTTCGCGATGGTGACGCCGAATGTCGCGCCGATCAAGACCGCGTACGCCCACAGATTCCAGGCGATCATGAATCCCGCAAATCTGCCGAGGGCGATCGATGTCCACTGATACAATCCGCCCTCGAGCGGCATCAGCCGCGCGAGGAAGATCACCACCGCGGCTTGCGGCAGATAATAGAGGAGGATTGCCAGCAGCCAGAAAACGGTGTGGGAGCTGCCCAGCTTTGCCGCCGTCCCGACCCACGCGGATCCGACGACGTACATGATCTGCATCAGCACGAGGTCGACCAGTCCGAGCTCTTTGCGGAGCCCCGCACTCCTGGCCTCGACCTCGGCGACGCGTTCTACTGCCAGCTGATTGGACAAGGCGGCACAAATTTATCCACCCACTGGCTGCCTTCACAGCCCGTTCTCCTAGGCGCGAA
>Ga0307312_10000518_pt1 | contig 18117 bp, 15 predicted proteins | sample ER_DNA_202_FD_194489 | JGI IMG/M metagenome (GOLD analysis project Ga0307312, IMG submission 194489) | Bulk soil microbial communities from the East River watershed near Crested Butte, Colorado, United States - ER_DNA_202 | ecosystem: Environmental > Terrestrial > Soil > Floodplain | place... | reverse complement strand
AATCGCGTCCGGCCAGCATCCAGAAGCCGCGCCCGCCACTTGTCATCGGCGCGTTCGGGCCGCGGATGCTCAAGATCGTCGCCACGTACGCGGACACCTGGAACGCGTTTGGGACACCCGCGGAGATGCGCGAGCGCAACCAGATGCTTGATGACTACTGCCGCGAGCTCGGCCGTGATCCCGATACCCTGGACCGCTCCCTCTATTACTGGGTGCCGAAATCAGACGCGGATCCGTGGGCGTCCAAGCAGGCTTTCAACGACGTGATCAACCCCTACATCGAAGCTGGCGTCAACCAGTTCATCCTGGACCAGCCGCGTGACGACCAGCTCGACATGCTGGAATGGGCTGCCGCCGAGGTCTTGCCGCGGTATGCGCGCGAGACGCCTCGCAGTCTCGAACCTGCCGCTGCCACGCAGATCGACACGACGGACTGGAAGAAACCTCAGGACCACCTCTAGCCGGCGGCTGAGCGGTCAGACTCGAATCGCCGGCTGGATGTTCTGGTTCAGGCGGAAGAAGTTGGTCGGGTCGTAGCGATCCTTAAGCGCGACCAGCCGCGCGTATGACTGCTCTCCGTACGCCTGACGCACGCGCTCGCCGCTCTCCTGGAACAGGTAGTTGGGGTAGGCGCCCGCGCGAGTGAACGGTTCGAAAGCCGCATAGCCATCTCGCGCCCAATGCATGTTTTCCGCGTCGAAGGCGCGATCGGTCCATTTGGCGTTGACCAGCAGGTCGAATTTGGCGCCGCCAAACCGCAGAGCGTTGGTGCCGGCGGGGGTTCGGTGCATCGCGCCGTGCAGGTGCTCGAGCTGCAACTGGCTGAGGGGCGAAGGCGCCGCCTCGAAGACCTCGGCGGCGGCCGCGATCGCGCCGGCCGCCAGAGGGCCCAGCGCATTGGTCTTCCAGTAATTTCGCAAGCCCCACGGCGAGATCTCGTCGTAGAGGCGCTGGGAGTCGGCGTATGTCCTCGGCGCGACCCCGTCGCGAATCGGCTGGAAGCGTGAGCGCAGGCGATCATAGGTCGGCGCCGCCGCTTCGACCGGCCCGCAGAAGCTGGCCAGCACGGTGGCGAGGGGCTCGCCCTCTGGCGTGCGCCGAAGGATCAGGTCGCACGAAGCCTCGTCTGGAATGGTGTCGACGAACTCGTCGTAGAACGCAAGGAAATCGCGCGAGTATGGAAAGTCGATCGGCCCCGAGACGACTGCCGCCACCGGATGGAGCACGAATTCAAACGTGGTGACCACGCCGAAGTTGCCGCCTCCTCCCCGAAGCCCCCACAACAGCTCGGGGTTGCTCTCGGACGAGGCTTCGACCCGATCGCCGGCTGCGGTGATCAGCTCGGCCCGTACCAGGTTGTCGCACGTGAGCCCATAAAGTCCGCGCAGGACGCCGATCCCGCCGCCCAACGTCAGCCCCGCGACCCCGGTGCTGGAAACAATGCCTCCGGGAGTGGCCAGCATGTGGGCCTGTGTCGCAAGGTCGAAGTCGCCCCAGGTGGCGCCGCCCTGGGCGCGGGCATGCCGACTTTCGGCGTCGACGTCGACGCCGCGCATCAGGGACAGATCGATGACGAGGCCGCCGTCGCAAACGGCGTTGCCGGCCACGTTGTGCCCGCCGCCGCGAACCGCCACTGCGAGGCGATGCTCGTTAGCGAAGGCGATGGCAGTGGCGACGTCGGCCTCGTTCTCGCAGCGGACGATCAGCGCCGGATGGCGGTCGATCATGCCGTTGAAGACTCGCCGTGCCTCGTCATAGCCGGCGTCAGCCGGGCGAAGGATGGTGCCGCGGAGCTCGCGCGCGAGCCGCTGGATCCCTTCGACATCGAGCGTGCTCACCTGGCGGCGGCCGCCCGTGACCTGGTCAGGAGTCGCGGCGCGAGAGATCCCACCACTGCCATCAGTATCCCGCCGACAAGGGGCGGCCAGAAGGCACTTGTGATCGTGCCTGTCGCGTCCACGAGCATGCCCGCCGTGATCGGGCCTGTGAACGCAAGCAAGTAGCCGGCCGTGTACATCAATGCCGAGTACGTGGAGGCTTCGCTCTCGTCGCCCGCGATCAGCGGCGGCAGCGCTATCGACGCGACGAAGGCGGCAGCTGTCCCGAGCCCGACCATGAAGGCCAGGGGCCGGACGAGGTCGGCGAGGCCGAGCAGCAGGCCCAGGGAGCCCAGCGCCGCGAGGCCGCCGGCGACGACATAGAAGGTGGTGGACAGGGCGTACTGCCAGCGGACGAACGACAGCGCAAAGAGCGGCACGATCGGAAAGAAGTTCAGGAACAAAAGGGTGGTCGCCACGAATCCGGGTCCCCGGTCGTTGATCAGAAACGGCATCCACGTGGCGACCGTGAAGTACACGAGGTTCTGAAACGTGAACAGCGCCGCGATCTGCCAGACACGCGGATCACGCGCGATGGCGCCCAGGTTGGACCGCGGCGCGGCAACCTGATCTCGCGGGGTGAATCGGACCCACAGCAGGACCCCGACCAACGCGACGGCCGCCCACACCAGGAACATCCCGCGCCACCCGAGCGCACGCGACATGAACGGCGAAACCGATGCGCCGACGACGTTGCCCATCAGCAAGCCGTTGCCGTATAGGCTGCTGGCGCGTGCGATGCCATCTGGAAACCAGCGCCTGATAAGGACTGCCAGCGGCGGCTGAGCCAGCGCGATCGACAGCGTGAGCAGAGCGCTGCCCGCGAAGACCCAGAACACCGCGGGCGGCAGGGTCAGCGAGATCGTGAAAACGCCAAGGCCCGCCACACAGATCGCGACCAGGCGCCGCGCGCCGTACCTGGTCGCGAGCAGCGCGCCCGGTATCGACGCCGCGCCCAGCACCAGGATGGCCAGCGATGTGATGGTGCCGGTCGCGGAATAGCTGAGCCCGAGATCCGAGCGGATGGCCGGAAGCACGGGCGGAATCGCGAAGAGGATCACGCGCAGGTTGAATGCCGTGAGCCACACGAGTCCAAGCGAGATGACATTCCGCCGCAAAGGGCAATCATCCTAAAGCTCGCAGGTCGAGCTCCGTGGGCTAGGCTGGGGCTTGTTGGAATCGACCGGCAGGGAACGCGTTGCGGCCGCCCTGCATCTCGACCGCGCGGATCGCGCCCCCGTCAGCGCCTGGGGCCACTCCTACGAGCGCGAGTGGTCGGTGGATGAGCTCGTCACCACCACCGTCGGGATCGCCCGGCGATGCGAGCTCGATTTCGTCAAGCTCCAGGTGCGGGCGAGCTGTTTCGCGGAGAGCTTCGGGGCGGCCTGGAGATTCTCCGGCTCGGCATCGCTGCCTCCTGTGATGGAGCAGCCTGGCGGCCAGGATGCCGAGGCCTGGCGGCGCATTGCCGCTTCGGAGCCGGACCGGCGAATCCTGGCCGAACAGATTCAAGTGATGGCGGCGGTCACCAAGGAGCTGGGCCCGGAGACGCCGTGCCTCCAGACGGTCTTCTCGCCGGGCATGGTGGCGTGGTTCCTGACCGGCAGCGATCTCGAAGCGTTCCGTTCGCTGCTCCGCGCCGAGCCCGACCTGATGGCCGCCGGGCTGGCGCGCATCAGCGAGACGATGGCGTGGTTCGCGCGCGAATCGATCGTGGCCGGGGCCGCCGGCCTGTTCTATGCGATCAACCCTCTTGCCAACACCTCCGTCATCGCTCCCGACGAGTACGCGCGCATCCTGCTTCCCTTCGACCGCTCGACGCTGGCCGGCGCGGAGGGCGCATGGTTCAACATGCTTCATCTGTGCGAAGCAAACGTGAACACCTCATTGGTCGAGGCGCTTCGGCCCCAGTGCGTCAACTGGTCGATCCACGACGCGGGCAATCCCGCGCTCGCCGACATGCGCGACCGGCACCGCGTCGCGGTCGCCGGCGGATTGCACCGCGACCACCCGATCCGGACTGGCTCCGTCGACGAGGTGCGCCGGGAGGCCGCCGAGGCGATCAGCCAGACCTCCGGCCGCGGCCATCTGCTCACGCCAGGCTGCTCAGTGTCGCCGTGGCCAGTGGATCGGGAGGACAACATCCGGGTTCTAGCCCAGGTGGCAGGCGCGGCCTAAACCGCTAGGTCAGATGCGGGAGGAGTCGGGGACCGGGTTGTGGGCGCGTACCCACCGGAACACGTCGCTGGTGGCAAGCTGCCCGCCGGTCACGTAGAGCACGTTGCCCGAGACCCAGCCTGCCTCGTCCGAGCACAGATATACCGCGGCCGCAGCGACGTCGTCAGGAACCCCCACGCGATTGATCGGGTAGAACGAGGCGCGGTCGGCCCTTTGCTCATCGCCGGCCAGCCACTTCTCGGTGAGCCGAGTCTCGATGACGCCGGGCGCGATTGCGTTGACGCGGATGCGATCCTTCCCGGCTTCGTAGCCCAGCACCTTGGTCAGGTTGGCGAGCGCCGCCTTCGCAGAACCGTAGATGCCCTCGGTGGGGGCCGGGAATACGGCGTCGATCGACACGATGTTCAGAATCGCGCCACCTCGTCCCTGCTGCGACATGAGCCTGCATGCGGCCAGAGCCGCGAAAAGGGGCGATCGGACGTTGACCGCGTACATCGCATCGAACGCTTCGACGGTGGTCTCCGACAGCTGACCCTGTGCGCCCGGCAGGTCGACCATGCCCCCCGCGTTGTTGACCAGGACGTCCAGGCCGCCGAGCTCACTGGCGGCGTTGTTCACCATGTCGCCGACCTGGTCCGTGTGTTCCATGTCGATCCGAACCACTACCGCCTTGCGCCCGAGGTTTCGGATTTCCCGGGCTACGCCTTCCAGCTCGTCCTGGCTGCGCGCCGCGATGGCAACATCCGCCCCCTGGCGCGCGAAGGCGAGGGCGATCGCCCGGCCAATCCCGCGGCCGCCGCCAGTAACCAGCGCCTTTTTGCCTGCGTACGAGAACATCCCGACCTCCTTCGCGCCTATGAGAAACCCGCCAATCGTACGGATCTGTCTGATCCGCGGGATCTGCAATGCTAGCCTCGGTCAACGCCGATCGAAGGGGGTTCGAAATGGCTTCGGAGCGGGTCGGGACAGCGATCATCGGCGGCGGCATCGCCGGCAGCGCGGTCGCCTACTACCTGGCCGAGCAGGGCGAGTCGGACATTCTTCTGCTCGAGGCCGACGAGCTGGGCAGCGGCTCCACCGGCGGCTCGTTCGGCGGCGTGCGTCAGCAATTCAGCACACCGCTCGAGATCGAGTTCTCACGCCGCGGGCTGGAGTTCTGGCGCACCGCTGCGCAGGTCTTCGACTCGGCGGTCACCTGGCATTCGAACGGCTACCTGTTCATGACCGGCCAGCCCGACATCATGGCCAAGCTCGAAGACGCGGCCGGTCTCCAGAAGTCGATGGGCCTGACCGACGTACACGTCGTGGGCCCCTCTGAGATCCGTGAAGTCGTGCCATGGATCGCCACCGAGGGCTTGCTCGGCGGGACGTATACCCCGAACGACGGAAAGGTCACTCCCACGGAAGGGGTGGCCGCCCTGATCAAAGGCGCCAGAGCGAGGGGCGTTCGCTATCACGAGCATTGGGAGGTTCGCTCCATCCAGCGGGCCGGCACCGTGTGGCGGATCACCGGTCCGGGCGTGGTGGAGGCTGACAGGGTGGTCGTCTGCACCGGCTACTGGACGACAGACTTGTTGCGCCCGTTCGGGTTGGAGCTGACGATCCGGCCGCAGCCCCTGTATGGCGCGATCACCGGCCCGGCGCTCGCCGGGAGCAAAGTGCCGCTCACGCTTGACATGGACACCGGTTTCGTCGTCGAGCGCGAAGGCGAGGGCCTGGTCATCGCCATCCTCTTAGAGAAAAACCCGCCTGGCTACGGCCACACCGAATTTGCGGAGCAGTTCGCCGAGCTCGCTCGAGTCCGCGCCCCGTCACTTGCCGACTTGCGCATCGCAAGGCATGTCGTTGCCAACGTCGACATGGGAGGCGACGGCCATCCCTATGTGGGCCTCGTCGAGGACGGCCTGTGGATGCTCGCCGGCTTTGGGGGCCACGGCGCCATGCACGGTCCGCCGGTCGCGGAGCTACTCGCCAAGACCATCGCCGGCAGGCCCGACCCGACCATCGACCTGGCTCCGCTCAGTCCCTGGCGTAAGCCCGGCGCCGCTGAAGAATGGATGGTCGCGGCAAAGAAATCCTGAGCCTCAGGCCGTGCCCATCTAGGCGTCACCCATCTCGTAATAGACGTTCGTGGGCACGATCCGGAAGATCGCCCGTCGCTCACCTTCGAAGAACCACGGATAGCGGTCCACCTTCATGTATCGGCGAGCGAGCGTGTTCATGTGCTCCTTCCAGCCGTCCTCTGACCGTGAGACTACCCGGCCGGTGATCGCCAGGTAGCGGTAGGGATTGCGGGGATCGACGATGGATATCGCGACCTCCGGCCGCTCGCTCATGTTGGCCGCCTTGACCCGGTCAAGGCGCACGTTCACCAGCACCGCGTCGCCGTCGTGGTCGACCCACACTGGTGTGACGTGTGGCGTGCCGTTGGCGCGAACCGTTGCCAGGTGGCCGAGCGCATCGCTCTCGAGCAGGTCGATGAGCGCCGGCGGGATGTGGGGATTTGCGTCCTTCGACGTTGCGTTCGACATGGCACTGAAGCCTAGCCCGTCACGGGTTTGTGGGGCACCGGCTCGCATACTTGTTGAAGCATGACGGCGGCTGATCCGCGTCCACCGATCCCTCCCGAGCGATTGAACCTGGGTCTGATGCTGCCGACCTGGACGACGAGCGATGTGCGTTGGTCCGAGATCCTGGAGATCGGCTCGATCGCCGCCGAGGTGGGGTTCGACGCCCTCTATGCAAGCGATCATCTCCTGCTGCCGAGCAACAACGCGGAGATGAAGCGCCGCGCCGGCGTGGACTTTCCGGACGACCCTCACGTGGAGCTGGAAGGCTACATGGAGTGCTTCACCGTGCTGGCGGCCCTTGCCGTGGCGATCCCGAAGGTGGCGCTCGGCTCCATGGTCGCAAGCACCGGCTACCGCAACCCCGGCCTCATGGCAAAGATGGCGGTGACGATCGACGACATCAGCGGCGGCCGCCTGGTGCTCGGGCTGGGCTCCGGCGACTCGGAGGGTGAGCACCTCACTTTCGGCTTCCCCCACGAGCAGCGGGTCGGGCGTTTCGAGGAGGCGCTGCAGATCACAAGGGGCCTGTTCAACGAAGAGTCGACCGACTTTGAGGGAGTGCATCACCGGCTGCGCGGCGCGCGGCTGCTACCGAAAGGCCCCAGGCAGGGCGGACCGCCCATCCTGATCGGGACGCTCAATCCCCAGTCGCGCATGCGCCGGCTCGTCGCACAGTACGCGGACATCTGGAACGGCTGGCTCGGCTACACGGATGCGAGTCCCGCATCTGCAGCGGCCCAACTTCGGATCATCGACGACGGCTGCCGCGAGCACGGTCGCGATCCGCTGACGCTGGTCGCCACGACAGCGGTCCGGGGGGCAATGCCCGGTTCGGGCTACACACCAAGGCCGGACGAACGACCGCTTTCAGGGCCACCTCGCGAAATGGCGGAGACGCTTCGGGGACACGCGCGGCTTGGGATCTCCGAGGTCCAGGTGGCCCTGACGATGGCGGGGACGGCCGGCGTACGCGCCTTCGCGCCGGTGATCGAGGAGCTGAGGGGGAGCGGGAAAGCCTGAGGGCCGGTGTCTAGGGCGCCAGAGCCTCTTCGATCACATGCTGGTCGCTGTCGTGGATCCATTGCTCCAGGATCAGGCCGTCTTGCAGGTGGAAGACGACGACCCGCTGCCATTCCAGGTGACTTCCGCCGCGCTCGGCCGATCCGCTTAGCAACGCAACGGCGTGGCGGTCGTTGGCCACGACGTCGTGAAGCTCCAGCCGCTGCGTCCCACGAAAGGCCTCGCGGCTCCGTCGAAACAGCTCGAGGATCTCCGCCGGTCCCCGATAGACCCCTCCAAGAATGTGGCGGCCGATGTAATGCAGCGTGGCATTGGGCGCATACAGCGTGGCGGTTTGCGAGTGGTTGGTTCGAACGGCATCGAAGTAGCTCCGAATTAGCTCGACGGCGGCGTCACTGCCCGCCTCCACGGTGAGCAGGCTACCCTTTACGGCGCAGCGCCCGCAAGCGGTCATCCGGCGGACGCCGGAGGTTCAACGAGAAGGGAGCGAGCAGCATGCCCAAGCCGTACGTCAACTTCTCAGAGGACGAGTTTCTGGAGCGCCAGCGCCGGGTACGCAGCGAGCTGGTGGCGCGCGATCTGGACGGCCTGCTGGTGTCGCGGGTCGAGGATCAGCACTGGCTCTGCGGGCTGGACACGGATGGCTTCGTGATCTTTCACATCATGTTCATCGGGTCGGGCGGGCAGCTCACGCACGTAAGCCGGACCGCGGACATCGCGAGCATCGATTACTCGTCTTTATGCGATGACGTTCGGGTGTGGGAGGACGCGGAGGGCAACTCGAAGTCGAAAGCGATCAGGGACATGCTCGCGAGCCACGGCATGGCCGGCAAGCGCATCGGCGTCCAGCTCGACACCTTCGGCCTGCTGCCGGCGCTGCACGTGGAGCTTCGCGAGGCGCTCGACGGTTGGTGCGAGCTTGTCGACGCATCGAACCTCGTCCGGCTCATGCGTCTGGTCAAGAGCCCTGCGGAGCTCGAGCACCACCGGCATGCCGGACGCATCCTCGACCGCGCCTGCGCGCGGGCGATCGAGCTGACGGCGCCAGGAGCAGACGAAGGTCATGTGCTCGCCGAGGTTTATCGCATCATCTGGGAGGAGGGCGCCGACATCCCCGCCAACCGGATGCCGATGGGCCACGGCGACAAGGCGATGAACGTACGCTACGTCACCGGCCGCGGGAGCATCGGTGAGAACGACCAGGTCACGTTCGAGATGGGCGACGCGTGGCGCCACTACCACGTGGCCGACATGTTTACGGTCCTCACAGGCCCGAAGATCGATCCCCGCCACTTGAAGATGCACGAAGCCTGCGTCGAGGCGCTGGACTCGGTCCAGGCGGCGCTACGTCCAGGCAGGACGCTCGGCGAGGTCTTCGAAGCGCATCGCGCCACGCTGGCCGCGCACGGTTTCGAGCACGCGATCCTCAAAGCCTGCGGGTACACGATGGGCGCCACCTTCCCGCCCACCTGGATGGAGCAGCCGATGATCTACCGCGACAACCCGCTCGTGCTCGAGCCGAACATGGTCTTCTTCACGCACATGATCCTGAGCGACCAGAAAGCAGGCCTGATCATGTCGCTGGGGGAGACGTCGATCATCAGGAGTGGCGCGCCCGAAGTGATCACCCATGTTCCACGCGAGGCGATCATCCGCCGCTGAAAAGCCCGGGCAGTCTATAACCAGCCGGCGCCGGGATCGTTGCCAGCTGGCAGTAAACGCGCGTTTATCTCAGGCTTCACTACTTGTGATCAGCTTTACGCCAGGTCAGTGGCCAAGTGGGATCAAAACTTGCTGATGTTGTTATGGGGAATGTGGTACGAACAGACTCCCCGATCGGCCTCATCCTAAATCTGTGGACCAGGCGAGTCAGGCCACCTAACACGCACCCAAGCTCCCGATGTAGCCAATTTGTGACCTTTTGCAGCCAATGCTTGGTGGCTGCCCGGCTCAGCGCGAGTTCCTTATGGTGAAAGCGAGGTGAGCGGTCCGTATGCGTTGATGTGGTCAGGCGGCAAGGACAGTGCGCTTGCCCTGCAGCGCGCAACCGCCAATGGGCTTGAGGTAAAGCGACTAATCAACTTCTACGATGCCGTCACCGGTCGAGTGCGGTTCCACGCCACCCGTACCGAAATGATCCGAGCCCAGGCCATTGCCGCAGGGATCGAGGTGAGGGTCATCGGCACGAGTTGGCCTGCGATGGAGGCGCGGTTGTCCGAAGAGCTTGCGATGCTACGCGAAGAAGGCTTCGTCGGCGTTGTACTCGGCGATATTCATCTTGCTGAGGTCCGCGCCTGGTACGAGGAGCGGGTTCGGGCAGTGGGACTTGAACACGTGGAGCCGTTGTGGGGCGAGTCGCCCGCCCAGCTGGTCAGAGAGTTCGTAGAATGCGGCGGCCGCGCCGTAATCACCTGCGTGGATTTAAGCCGCTTGGATACGTCTTGGCTGGGGCGGATAATCGATGAGGCGTTCCTCGATGAGATTAGCGCGACAGGAGTTGATCCATGCGGTGAGAATGGTGAGTACCACTCATTCGCATTTCGCGGGCCGATGTTCGCGGGCCAGGTCAGTTGGCGATCGGGTGAAACGCGGTCTGAGTCAGGGTTTAGCCAGCTGGACGTGTTGCCGATATAACCCTTGCGCTGATGGTTACCGATCCGGTGCAAATAACAGGTGCGTTACAAACTTGCCCAAGAAGTCAAGCGCCCTGGCCATTCGCTCGTCCGCGAAACTCTGGTCGGTCGGTCAACGCCGAGAGCACAGCGACGGTTTCATCGTCAACGTCTGATCCGGCGAATGCGGCTCTGACCAAGACCTCGTTGCTCCTCTCCTGGATCTCCACGGCCCGGTTCATCGCCGGGATGAGGTCTGCCTCCCGACGGGCGGCATGGAGCCAGCCGGCGCCCCGCGCGTAGCAGTCGCAGGTGCCACGGATGTAACGCTCGAGCTTCTGCCAGGTAGACCTGGCGCCGCGATTCCCTGTTGAGTTTCTAACCTCGAGGCCGGATTCCCGAGGGGGCGGCGAGTCGTCGCCGCCCCCTCGTTGACCACAGTTCTTTGTCTTCGCACTAGAGATTGACCCGTGACCGGACTGCGCTACTCAGCGGTTGCGGTTGGAGGTTGCGCGCCTGCGCCGACCAGGACTTCGATTACCTGCCGCATCGTGACGATTCCGAGCGTCGTACCGTCGTTCGCCGCAACCACAGCAAAGTGACGCCCCGCCTTGCGCATGTGCTCCAACACAGCTACCAACCCCTGCGACTCTCCGACTTCCACAGATCCCCTGATCAGCGCGGCTGGGATCGGCTGGTCGTGGCGACGCGTTCGGACCAGGCCCAGATCGCACGACTTGACATAACCGACGATGCGCTGCCCTGCAGCAGTGCGAAGCGGCAGACGTCCGCGACCGGTCAGCGCAAAGGCATGCTCTAGCTCGAGCAGGGTCGCCGTCTCGGAAACACTATCTAGGTGGGCCCAGTCGACCATGGCGTCGACGGCCCGAGTGTTCGAAAACTCAAGGATTCCAGACAAAAGACGTCCTTCGTACTCATTGAGCGCGCCTTCCGCCCGGGAAATTTCGAGCATTGAGCTGATCTCCTCGGTGCTGTGGGAGATCTCCCTCTCATCGCTCAGGGCAAGGCCGAAAGGGCGCAGGAGGAGGGCGACGCTGCCGGTAACAATCGGGACGAGCGGGCGAGTCACCAAGCGAATGGCAGCGGTCGGCAAGGATAGCCAGCGCGCCGCGCTTTCCGGCGCCGCGATGGCGAGGTTCTTGGGGACCATCTCGCCGAGAAGAGTGTGCAAGGAAACCACGATCCCAAGGGCCAGGGCTGAGATCGCCGCGTCCAAAACCCATGCACCGCCAGGGAATAGTCCTTCGGGGATCGGGACGACCGCGGCGTTGGTGGCGACCTCGGTAATGAAGCCAAGGCCGATTGAGGCGGCGGTGATCCCGAGCTGCAACGCGGCGAGAGTTGACGGCAGTCTTTCGGCCTGGCGAACTGCCATCGCCGCTCTAAATTCGCCTGCCTGTGCAAGGTGTCGGAGTCGAGCGAGCCGGGACGCGACCAGCGCGAACTCGGCGCCGACGAAGGCGGCGTTGGCGACAAGAAGAACGATACCCAACGCCACAAACCCGAAGATCACTGCCTGTCTCGACTCTGATCAGCGGCCGGCGGAACAACATCAACCCACGCGATTCGGTGGTCGGCCATTTCCGCCACCGTGAATGTCCAGCCCTCCTCACTGACCGTCTCGCCCACGTTGGGGATGTGGCCGAGGCGGCTGAGCACAAAGCCGGCGAGCGTTTCGTATTCGCCCTCTGCGTCGGGCATCGAGAACCCCGTTTCGTCAAGGACATGGTCATGGTGCGAAGTCCCAGGTAGCAATCCGGGGGCCTTGGCAGTTCCGACCTCGGGGCCACCCTCCTGGATCTCACCTACGATCTCCTCCAGCAGATCCTCGTCGGTGACGATTCCTGCAAATCCCCCGTATTCGTCAACCACCACGGCAAATTGGATGCGGGCAGAACGCATCTCGCTCAGGAGCGATGGCAGGTCTTTCGTCTCCGGCACGACCATCGTCGGTCGCAGAAACTCTGTAACCGCAGTACTGGCGCGGTCGGCCCGAGCCACTCTCAGAGCGTCCTCGACACGAGCCAATCCGATGACGTGTTCCGGGTCTGCACCGTAGATGGGCATGCCCGTGTGGCCGCTGCGCGTTGCCGCCGCCAACACGTCATAAGCGGTGGCCGAAGCAGCAAGGCCGACCACCGCGGTCCTGGGGGTCAGTGCCTCGGTGGCGGACTTCCCCCTGAAGCGGAGCGCACGTGCAAGCAGCCGGGCAGTGTCCGGGTCGAGGCTGCCGTGAGTCGCCGACTCGCGGATGACGACCGTAAGCTCTTCGACACTGCGGGCTGCAGTCAATTCGCCGCGGGGCTCGACGCCGAGCATTCGGACGAGGGCATTGGCCGAGGCATTGAGCACCTGCACAACGGGAGACGAGAGCCAGGCGAAAGCGCGCAAGGGACGCGCGACCAGCAGACCGACCCGCAGCGGATCCGCGATCGCGATTGCCTTGGGCACCTGCTCCCCGATCACCATTTGCAAGGAGCTCGATATCAACAGGGCAGCGCCGAGCGACAGACCGAGGGCGATCTCCGCCTCGACAACAGGCAGGCCGGCAAGAAGCGGATGAAGTAGGTCCGCCACCAGCGGCCCGGCGATGAAGCCGATCAGCAGCGAGGAAAGCGTGATCCCGAACTGCGCCGCCGAAAGATGCCGAGTCCGGTCCGTGACAGCGAGCAGCAGCCCCTTGGCCCGCGAATCGCCAGATGCACCAGCAGCGGCCACTCGTGCTCTGTCAACGTTGATAAGCGAGAACTCGGCAAGCACAAAGAAGGCGTTGGCCAAGATCAGCGCGACGATCGCCAAAGCGCCAACCACGGTCATGCAAAGGTCAGCCTAGCCGGTGCGACGGATGAGGATTCCTACACCAAAGCCGAATGGCTACCCACTTTGGGGAAGCAGGCCACAGAAAAGTAGTTGATCTCTAGCGTGCTGCCAGGGATTACTTAAGAGGCAGTGCTCGCGGTCCCTTGAAGCAGTTCCTCAGCTGCTTGAGCGAGCTCGGGATTGGACCTCAGGCTGGCAGCCCCGACCCTTCCGATCTCGGCAGCCGCTTTCCAGTGGAGTGCGGCTGACTCGATGTCCCCGTGCTCGTACAGCAGTTCGGCACACGCAATATGGCAGTCGCGTAGACGATCGGGCATATCGAGTGGCTCGAGGGCGCGAATCGCCGAATCGAAGTGTTCACGAGCCAACTCAAGGTCGCCCTGCTGAGCCTCTAGCTGCCCCAAAAGCGTGTGAGCGTTGGCTACCACAACATGCTCGCCGACTGCACTGCCAATCCCCAGGGCTTCAATGAGTTGTTGCCGCGCCTGCTCCAGCTGACCCCGCCGCAAGCTGACATCTCCGAGGTTCGCGAGGATGAAACCGCGGCCGCGGCGGTCCATTTGCAGCGCGGTTGATCCAGCGAGGGCGGCGCGAAAGCGCTCCTCGGCTGAGTCAAGGTGTCCTTGCTGAAGCAGCAAATCGCCGAGGTCGTTTTCCAGTCGATAGATGGCAGTGAGGTCTGACTCGATGGAATAGAGCGCATGCGCCTTGTCGAACTGCTGCCGTGCCTTGACTGGCTGTTGCATACGTTGGTAGGCGAGGCCCATACCGTGGTGCATCTTGGCGAGCTGAAGGAGGTCTTTCACGCTTCCAGCCGCCTCGACGGCGGCTTCGTAGAAGCGAACACCTTCGCCCCAAGCATGTGCGACGACATACATGTTCGCGATGTGGCCAAGAATGCGGGCTTCGGTTTGAGGCGGCTTGGGATCAAGCCGCCTGCAACGTATGAGCGCCTCGCCGGCAAGCAGAATGGCCCGTGGATCTTCCATCAGGCCTAGCGCGGAGGATTCCCAGTCCAAAGCCTCCACCGCCATCCATTCGTCACCAACTCGTTCGAATGCTTCTCGCGCCGGCGTCAGATGCAGAAGGGCTTCCTTGGGTCGAACGACTCGACAGCACGCCTGGCCCCAGTAAAAGTGGATAAGAGCGTTGTCGTCGTCGCCCCAATCCTTCGCCAGAAGCAAAGGCGCGATATCGATCACCTTCTCGAAGTCGCGCAAGAGGGTGAGTCGTTCGAGCTCGACCATGTCTTTTCTGCGCTCGGTGAGTTCGGGAGCTCCATTCGGACTTAGCAGGAAGAATTCAACTGGTTTATGGGTCTGACGCGCGATCTGCTCAAGGGTCTCAAGCGATGGCCGAGTTCGCCCGGTCTCGATCAGGTGGATGGCGGTCCGGCTGACTGTGCGGCCCGCTACCTGGGCCAGGCTGAGATGGGCTTCCTTTCTTGCTTGACGGACCGACCCGTCCCGAACGGGGATACCCTTGCGCCGGCCACGGTATTTACTGTCGAGCATGGCGGTGAGCATACCGCCACACTCGACAGTCCGCTACTGGAGTAAAGCGCTTGACTTTACTAGGGCGTCGGCCCGATCGAGCCGGCCAGAGCTGGTGTAATCGACACGACCAGACCAATCACGGTCATGAACAGCGACGCGATGAACTTACGCATGGCGCACCTCCCCGTTGTGATGGGCCGAGTGTGGTTTGAGTTGACGCCGCTGTCAACTCAACTCTTGCTTGCTCACTGGTCGCCCCGGTCACAAGGACGATCGACGCGTAGAGGGTTTACGGTATGCATTGGCGGGGAGGTCGAAGGGTGATGGAACGTTCGAAGGCGTCCGGCAAGGCAGCTGACAAGACTTCTTCGGCCAGCGCGCCGAAGTGGGAGGCGCCTGCGATCGGTGATTTCGAGAAGCTCGGGGCGTTCTACCTGGGCCGGCCGTACGACCTGCCAGCCAAGGCACCGCAACCTGGCGTGATCCTTTACGACTCGAAAGACCTCGTGACGCACGCGGTTGCGATCGGCATGACGGGGAGTGGCAAAACAGGCCTCTGCACCGCATTGATTGAAGAGGCGGCGCTCGACAGCATCCCGACCATCGCCATCGACCCAAAGGGGGATCTCACCAATCTTCTCCTCACATTTCCCAACTTGCAGCCACAGGACTTCCGCCCCTGGATCAATGAGGAGGACGCACGCAAGGCCGGGCTCTCGCCCGACGACTTTGCCGCCCAGCAAGCCACGTTCTGGAGGGAGGGCCTCGCCTCGTGGGGTGAGGACGGCGCTCGGATCAAGCGGCTCCGTGACGCAGCGGACTTCGCCATCTACACGCCGGGCTCAAATGCCGGCATTCCGGTTTCGATCCTTGCTTCGTTCGCCGCTCCCGCTGCGCCGATTCGTGACGATGAGGAGCTCCTCCAGGAGAGGGTCACAACCACGGCGACAAGCCTTCTCGGGCTGTTGGGAATCGATGCGGATCCGGTCAAGAGCCGCGAGCACATCCTGCTCGCAAATCTGTTTGCCTCGGCTTGGACAGCCGGCACCGACCTGGACCTACCAACGCTCATCCAGCAGATTCAGACGCCGCCGATGCAGCGCGTTGGGGTCCTCGACCTCGAATCGTTCTATCCATCCAGGGACCGACACGAGCTCGCTACATCGCTGAACAACCTTCTCGCAGCTCCAGGCTTCGCCAGCTGGCTGCAGGGCGAAGCGCTTGACATCGGCAAGATCCTGCATGGAGCCGAAGGCAAGCCACGCGTTGCTGTTTTCTCGATCGCGCACCTGTCCGATCCGGAGCGAATGTTCTTCGTCTCTCTGCTGCTCAATCAGGTGCTCGCATGGGTCCGGTCGCAGTCCGGCACAACGAGCCTCCGGGCTCTCCTTTACATGGACGAGATTTTTGGATATTTCCCGCCGGTGGCGAACCCCCCGTCAAAGCGCCCCTTGCTGACCTTGCTGAAGCAGGCACGAGCGTTCGGCCTGGGAGTTGTGCTGGCGACGCAGAATCCGGTGGACCTCGACTACAAGGGTCTGTCGAACACGGGCACATGGTTTCTCGGCCGTCTCCAAACACAGAGAGACAAGGACCGGGTCTTGGATGGTCTCGAGGGTGTGGCCGTCGCCGCGAACGCAAAGTTCGACAAGGGAAAGATCAGCGAGACCCTATCGGGCCTCGGCAACCGCGTGTTCTTGATGAACAACGTTCATGAGGACGCGCCGGTGGTCTTTGAATCGCGTTGGGCGATGTCCTACCTGCGCGGTCCCCTGACCCGCGAGCAGATCAAGCTGCTCATGAGTGACCAGAGAATCGTCTCCGCCGAGGCGGAGCCCCCGCGGTCGGCCGCCGTTACAGCCGCCTCGGCCGCATTGAGCCGACCGGTGCTTCCACCTGAGATACCACAGCAGTTCATCCCGGTCCGGAGTGGGCCTCCCGGAACGACGCTCGTCTACGAGCCCCGCGTGCTTGGAGCGGCGAAGGTGCGCTTCGTCGATCCGAAGAGCGGCCTCGACACGACCAACGATCTCACCTACCTCGCTCCTATCGCCGATGCTGCGGTTCCCGTCGACTGGGATAAGGCCGAGGCGACATCGTTCGTGGTGGCGGATCTGGAGCTGAGCCCTGCGCCATCCGCGCAATTCGCGGCCCTCGCTCCCGCTGCCTCACAGGCGAAAAGCTACGCTGGCTGGCGGTCCGACTTCTCCGGTTGGTTGTTCCGCAATGCAACGCTTGACATGCGTCAGGCAAGCCGCGAGCAGCGCGATGCACTCGTGGCGCGGATCAGGGCTGAGTACGCGCCGAAGGTGCAGAAGCTCGAAGAGAGGATTCGCAATCAGCAGCAGGTCGTAGAGCGTGAGCAGGGCCAGGCCCGATCGGCACAGCTGCAGACAGTGATCTCGGTCGGCGCCACAGTGCTGAGCAGCCTTCTGGGTCGGAAGAGAATATCGGCCACCTCTCTGGGGAGGGCAACCACCGCGGCGCGCGGGGTAGGCCGATCAATCGACCAACAGCAGGACGTTGGACGCGCGAAGGCGGACGTCGGTGCCGCCCAAGCCGATCTGAGCGCGCTCAATCAAGAGCTCGAGCTGAAGCTTGGCTCACTGGACAACATTGCGGTCCGGCCAACCAAGTCGAACATTGCCGTGCAGATCCTGGCTCTGGCCTGGGCGCCGTACTGGCATGACAGCGCGGGGAACCGAACGCCGGGCTGGAGCTGAATCCGGCAGCCGGCCACCTGGCGACATTGCTTCCTCTATCGTCTGATGGCGGTGGCGAGCAGTCGAAGAGCGCTGGTTCTTGGTGGTGGCGGCGTCACTGGCATCGCTTGGGAGATGGGCCTGCTGGCGGGGCTTGCCCAAGCCGGCCTGGACCTCACGTCGGCTGACGTTGTGGTCGGCACATCAGCCGGATCGGTGGTCGGAGCGCAGATCTTAAGCGGTGCCACGATCGAGGATTTGTACGCCGAGCAGTTAAAGGACGCGACCGGCGAGATTGCAGCGAAGATGGGTGTTGGCTCGATGGTGCGGTTTGTCATCGGGTCGCTCTGGCCAGGAGACGAGCGCCGGGGCCGAGCGCGCCTTGGACGCGCTGCCATCAAAGCCAGAACCGTTCCGGAGTCGGTCCGCCGCACCGTCATCGAGCAGCGGCTGCGGAGTCACTCGTGGCCAGAGCGGCGATTGCTCATCACGGCGGTCGACGCCGAGACAGGGGAGGTTAAGGTCTTCGACCGCGACGGTGGCGTTCCACTGACGGACGCAGTGGCTGCGAGCTGCGCGGTCCCTCTTGTCTGGCCCCCGATCACGATCGACGGGCGCCGGTTTATCGACGGCGGAGTGCGATCGGTCGCCAACGCCGACCTCGCCGTCGGCTGCGACAGCGTGGTTGTGCTGGCTCCGGTGACAATCGCGCTTCGACGGAGACATCGAATCGAAAGGCAGCTTGCTGCGCTGGGTCCAAGCGTGCGATCGATCGTGATCAGCCCGGATGCGCAAGCACGAAAGGCCATTGGCTCCAACGT
>Ga0307312_10000516_pt1 | contig 18186 bp, 17 predicted proteins | sample ER_DNA_202_FD_194489 | JGI IMG/M metagenome (GOLD analysis project Ga0307312, IMG submission 194489) | Bulk soil microbial communities from the East River watershed near Crested Butte, Colorado, United States - ER_DNA_202 | ecosystem: Environmental > Terrestrial > Soil > Floodplain | place... | reverse complement strand
GTTCTGGAGCACCTTGTTTAGCTCGTCGGCGCTGTCCGCCGGGTAGTAGGTGCCGCCGGTCGCGTCCGCGATCGCCCGCAGCGTCGGCTCGTCGATCGCCCGTCGGAACCCCCCGCCGCCGCCCCCACCCCCGCCGCCACCGCCGCCGAAGCCACCGAATCCGCCGCCGAAGCCCCCGCTGTCGCCAGGCTCGCGGCCGATCAGCTGCTGCCCGCACGGGACGCTGTCGCCGGGGTCGGCCGTCCCGAACCCGATCGTGTACACGCGCACGCCGCGGGCGGTGGCCTGCTGCGCGGCATCGACCGGCAGGGGCCCGGTGTTGTTGGCTCCATCGGTCAGCAGGACGATGATGGCCGGCGCGTACGCTCCTGCGGGAACCGGCACGGGAGCTGCGCCGGGGGGCGAGTCTCCGGTGTCGCTCGGGGCGACGCTCTTGTCGATCTCGGCGATGGCATCGAGCGACTTGAGGATCGCGCTGCCGATCGCCGTCCGACGACCGGTCGTCAGGCTCTGGACGACGTCGAGCAGGACCTCCTGGTCGGTCGTCGGCGCCTGGACGATCTCAGCGAAGCCGGCAAAGGCGACGATGCCGATCTGGGTCGTCGATCCCTGGCGTTCGATGAAGGATGCCGCCGCGGCTTCGGCCGCCTCCAGGCGATTCGGCGGAATGTCGGTGGCGCACATGCTCCGCGAGACGTCCATGGCGAAGATCACCGTCGTCTCGCCGGCGGGGACGCTGACGACGTCGACCGGCCGGGCCAGCGCGACGACGAGGCTGGCGAGGGCGAGGGCGAACAGGGCAAATGGCAGATGACGCCGGATGCGAGAGGACCCTGGCAGGGCTTCCTGGATCAGCGACAGGCTCGAATAGCGCATGGCTGAGCGACGCCGTCGCAGGAGCAGGACACGTGTCACCACGAGCACGGGCAAGAGCCCGAGGAGCAGGAGGAAGCCCGGCGAGAGGAGGCTCATCTGCGACCCCTCCCGACGCTGACGCTCGCGACTCGACTCATGGCAGCCGCCCGAGCCAGACCAGCGAGGCGACGCCGCCCATGAGCAGGACAAGGACGCCGGCGCCGGCGAACAGCGACGTGGCCTCCATGGCCTCCGGCCGGATCACCAGACGGGTGTCGATGGTGTCGTAGATCGCCTTCAGGGCGTCCGTATTGTCGGCGGCGTAGTAGTCGCCGCCGGTGGTCTCGGAGATCTGCCGGAGCATCGACTCATCCAACTGGCTGTGGACCTTGAAGCCCTCGATGTCGAGGGTCGACCCGGCGGCGCTTCCGATGCCGACCGTGTAGATCCGGATGCCGCGGTCGGCGGCTGTTTGGGCCGCCGCCAGCGGGTCCGGCAGCTGGTTGTTCTCACCATCGGTCAGCAGCACGATCGCGGCCGGTGCGTATGTCCCCTTCGGCACGGGCGTCGGCTCGGGGGTCGGTGTCGGCGAGCGGTTTGTGTAGTAGCCCGCCGTCGGGTCGGCATCGGCGGCGTCAATCGTCGCGACCGACGACAGGATCCCGCGCGCGATCGACGTGCCTCGCTCTGGCACCAGCCGATTGATCGCCGCTAGCACGAGGCTCTGGTCATTCGTCGGAACCTGGATCGAGAAGCCGCTGTCGCTGAACGCGACCACGCCGATCCTGACCGCGGGCGGCTGGCGGCCGACGAACTCCCGGGCAGCAGCCTTGGCCGCCTCCATCCTGGTTGGCTTGAGGTCGTCGGCCGCCATGCTGCCGGAGACGTCGAACGAGAGGATGACCGTGCCTTCGACCCTGGGCACACCGACGACGCTCTGCGGTCGGGCGAGGGCGACGACCAGGATCGTCAGGCCGACGAGGATGAGCGCAGCCGGGAGTCGGCGGCGGACGCGACCCGACCGGGTCCGGCCCGGCCCACCCGGGCTCTGGGGCGTCGCCGCGACACCGAGGACGCCAAAGCTGGCGACGCGGCGACGGCGGCGTCGCTCGAGGAACTGGTAGAGCACGGCGCCCAGCGGAACCGCCAGGACGAGCAGGAGCATCGGCGGCCAGATGAACGACATGGCCTAGGTCAGCCGCCTCTGGCGGAGCTTCGCCATCCGGACGATTGCCGCAACCAGGTCCTCATCCGTCGACATCGAGACAGCCTCGACGCCTGAGCGCCGGAACGCGTCGCGCAGGGTCGCCTCGCGCCGCTCAGCGGCTTCCCGGAACCGCTGCCGGAAGCGCTTGTCGTGCGTGTCCACGTAGAGCTGCTCACCGGTCTCGGCGTCCTCCATGATCAGCGGACCGACGTCCGGGAGCTCGATCTCGCGCCGGTCGAAGAGACGAACCGCCAGGACCTCGTGGCGCTGGGTCAGCAGGTTCAATGGCCGCTCCCAGCCTGGCGCGCTGATGAAGTCCGAGATCACGAAGATCAACGAGCGGCCTTTGATGGCGTGGTGGCCGGCCTCGAGCAGCGGAGTCAGATCGGTGAACGGCGCGGACGGCAGGCGGGGCTGACCGAGAAGGTCGTTGATCAGCCGCAGGACCTGGACCCGGCCGCCGCGGGCCGGGATCGTGCGCTCCACACGCCTGCCGTAGAAGACGGCGCCGACGCGATTGCCGTGCCGGGTCAGCAGTCGCGCCAGGGTCGTCACGAAGTCGACAAGGACACTTCGTTTGAGGCGGTCGATCTCGGCGGTCCCGAAATCGACGGACGGGCTGAGGTCGAGCAGGAACCACGCCGTGATCTCGCGATCTTCGACGTATTCGCGCACGTAGGGCGTGTCCATCCGGGCAGTGACGTTCCAGTCGATGTAGCGGATATCGTCACCGACCTGGTACTCGCGAAGGTCGGCAAAGTCCACCCCGTTGCCGTGGAACAGGCTTCGGTAGTCGCCCTGCAGGAGGCCGTCGAGCCGGCGAATGACCTGCCAGTCGAGGCGCTGGAGCAGGCGTTCAGGCGCCGACGTGAACGTTGCCATGATCGCGGAGAGGGACGACTGGAACGGGGATCCGGTCGAGGATGGTCTTGAGCAACGCGTCGCTCGTCACATCGTCCGAGAGCGCCTCGAACGACAGGACGAGGCGGTGGCGGAGAACGTCGAGGGCCATGTCGAGGACGTCCTCCGGCAGGACGTAGTCGCGGCCCCGAACGAAGGCCAGCGCCCGCCCGGTGAGGATGAGGTTGATCGATGCCCGCGGGCTCGCACCGAACGTGATGTAGCGCTTCAGCTCGCCGAGACCGTGCGTCTCCGGTGACCGGGTGGTCGTCGCCAGGCGGACCGCGTACTCGAACAGGGCCGGATCGACATAGACGCGATCGGCGGCCCGTTGCATCTCGAGCAGGGCCTCCGTCGAGAGCACCTTCTGGACCGTCGGCAGGAGGCCGGTCATCCGCTCGACGATGACGAACTCCTCCGATGCGCTGGGATATCCGACAAGCACCTTGATCATGAATCGGTCGATCTGGGCCTCCGGCAGGGCGTAGGTCCCCTCGGTCTCGATCGGGTTCTGCGTGGCGAGCACGAGGAACGGATCCGGGACGTTGAAGGTCTCCCGGCCGATCGTCACCTGGCGTTCCTGCATGACTTCGAGCAGGGCGCTCTGGACCTTGGCGGGCGCCCGGTTGATTTCGTCGGCGAGGAGGAAGTTCGTGAAGACCGGGCCGAGGGTCGTCCCGAATTCGCCGGTCTTCTGGTTGTAGATCCTCGTGCCGACGAGGTCGGCCGGGACGAGGTCCGGCGTGAACTGGATCCGCTTGAACTCGCCGCCGATCGCCTCGGCGAGCGTCTTGATCGCCATCGTCTTGGCGAGGCCGGGAACGCCTTCGACGAGGATGTGGCCACGGGCAAGCAGGGCGACAATGAGTCGCTCGAGCAGGCGGTCCTGGCCGACGATGACCTTCTTGACCTCGTACAGCAGCCGCTCCATCGGGGCCGCTCGGTCCGGACTGGCTGACTGGTCCACTCGCTGATCCTCTAGTACGGCGGCAGGCCGGCGGCGCCGCCGGCGACATCGATCGGCACGGCGAGACCGACACCGATGAAGACATCGTCCTCTGTCGGATTGAGGAGGGCGGTGACGATGCCGACGACGTCACCCTCTCGATTCACCAACGGCCCACCGGAGTTCCCCGGATTGACGGCCGCGTCGATCTGGATCAGGCCGTGAAGGACCGTGTCACTGTTCGGCATCTTGAACGAGCGGTCCAAGCCCGAGATCACGCCGGCACTGACCGAGCCGCTGAGCCCGAATGGGCTGCCCAGCGCGTAGGCCTCGCTGCCCTGTCGCAGCGCGCCGGGATTGCCGAGGGTCGCCGGAACGAGATTCGCGGGCGGCTGGGTGGCCCGAACGACGGCGATGTCGTTCTCCGGTTGGCGGACGACCACGTCTGCGCTCGACTTCGTTCCGTCGGCGAAGGTCAGTTCGATCTCCGTCGCATCCGCAACGACATGGAGGCTGGTCAGGATGTCCCCGTCGACGTTGACGACCACGCCGCTGCCGAGGCCGCTGTCACTCGCGGGCGTGCCGGTCCCGCCGGAAGCCTTGGTCTGGATCAGCACCACGGAGGGCTCGACGGCCCGATAGACGAGCTCGGAGAACGCCGGAGCCGGTGTGACCGACGCGAGCGCGCTGGCGACCGTTTCGTTGACGTCCCGCTGTGTCAGCGGCGGCGCCCCGGGCACCAGCAGTCCGTACACGAAGACCGCGGCGAGGGCGACGACCACACCGGAGCCAAACGGCGCGACTCTCCCGAGGCGCGTCCGGAAGCGGCCGAAGCGCTGTGCCGAATCCGGCTTCCGCGTTGGGAGTTCCTGAGCCATGTCCTCGGCCCTGCGGGAATTGCCAATTCCGGCCCGGCGTCCGTCCGCACCCAACTAGCGGCGGGTGGTGAACGCGAGTGGCCAGCCTGCGGGCAGTCTAACGCGACCTCGGTTGATGGCCCTTTTGGTGTCCGATGGCAACCGCTCGGGTCATGTGGCCCAAGTGCCTCAGGGCATGGCGGTTGCCACGAGACGAGCAACCTCGGGCGGCGCGACGCGGGATGCTGGTACACTCGGCGCCCGGTCGGCGCCCCCCGTGCGACTGCGCCCGTGGGGATGTAGCTCAGTTGGAAGAGCGCCGCGTTCGCATCGCGGAGGCCAGGGGTTCGAGTCCCCTCATCTCCACCAATTCCCTTCGATCGACACACGGGCCGCATATCGCCGCGGTTCCTATCTGCAACGGCATTCGAGGACTGGCGTTGCCTGCGAGCGCCATACCCGAGTACCATCGCCACTGCGCGTGTGCGGACCCGGGGGCTGGTCAGATGCAACACGAAACGGATTCTCCATCGGGAGACTCAGCCGAATCGGCCGAGGCGACCGGCAACTCGCCTGGTGGCGGTGTCAAGACGGCGGACCCGACGGACGAGGTGGGGACTGCCGAAGCCGGCCTGGTTCCGACGTTTCTCCACGAGATCGCTCGGACGATGCTGGCGACCGCCGACCGTGAGCGCGAACGGATCGCAACCGACATGGCCGACAGCCTCGGCGCCCATGTCGAAATGGTCCGATCCCGAGCCTCGACCGAGGCTGAAGAGCTGAAGCGGCTCGCCGAGGCCGACGTTGACCATATTCACGAATGGTCAGCGGCCGAAGTCGAGAGAGTCCGCCGGGAGACCGAGCTCCGAATCACCGCCCGCCGGGAGGACCTCGAGCGGCACCTGCGGCAGCATGACGCCCTGGTTGAGCGCGAGATCGCCCGGGCCACGGAGACCGTCGAGGAGTATCAGAACGAGCTGGGCCGATTTGTTGGCCGGCTGGCCAGCGAACAGGAACCGACCGAGATCGCGCGCCTGGCGGGCCTGCTGCCGGAGCCGCCAAGCGTTGAAGAGATCGCGTCGGCCGCCCGTGCTGATGCGATCGCCAAGTTTGCTGCTTCCGAGGCGGCCTCCGAATCGACCTCGACGACCGAGCCAGGCTCTGCTCTTGTCGGCGTCATGGACCCAAGCGGTGTCAGTCAACCGGCTGGCCCGATGGCCCAGACGAGTCAGCCCGCAGTGACCGACTCCGTGGTTTCCGAGGACGATGATGGCCGCCAGGAGCCGCAGGCGCTCAGTACACGGACCAACGTCGTCGTGCGCGCGCTTCCGCTCGTCCTGGTCTTGGTGATCGTCGCAATCCTGGCGCTGCTGGTGATCACCGGTCAGATCCACGCCGCATCGAGCGCAAGCCCGGCTTAAGGCACCAAACCCGAGACTTCGGCGCCACGCGACTGCATCTCGGCCCGCGACCGCTGCTGTCCATCGGGACAACCGAGGTCTAGTGTCACCACGGAACGCGCGTCAATGGCTCAGGGAGCCGAGATGGAGGGTATCGCGGTCGCCGATGGGCTGGGAGGGACGATCTCGGTCGAGATCTCGGCGATGGGGAATGGCCGCGCCCCGAATTGCAGGATGGTGACGAGGTTCTGGGCCTCCTCAAGGGTGTAGCCGCCCACGCCCCCCAGCGTGATCTCGACGTGGCCGCCGGGGATCGCGCTGTTGATAACCGGCGCCGAGATCACCTTCCCGTCCAGGACGATCGCGAAGTACCTGCCGATGTTCGCGGCGGTGTAGTCCTCGAACAGCTTTGCTCCGTTCGGCTTCAGAACGAACCCGACCACCCGCTGGTTAGTCTGGCCGCTGTTCCCGATTGCCGCGCTCTCGATTTCAGCGCTGCTGAACAGGGCCGGGAATTTCGTCGGATCGACGACGTCGCCGACTTCCATCTGGGTCGTCCCGAGCGGCACGAAGTCGAGGCGGCCGGTCTGGCCGATCAGGGTTCGCGCGGCATCGGTATCGATCGCCGTAGGCAGCTCGACGATGATGCGGTCGACTCCTTCCGCGCGTACGGTCGACGCGACGACGCCGGCCGATGCCAGGCGATGCTCGACAATGGCAACGATCGCATCGAGGTCGGTCGCGGTCGGCTTGACGCCGCCAATTGGCTTGGCCTGGTATTCGATTCGCCGCCGGCCGTCGGCCTGGGTCGACGCCACGGCCGATGGCTGAAGCGACGCCGCCGTCGTCGGGGCTGGAGCGATGCCACGCTGGCCGCCGGCAATGACCGCTGCCCCCGCGACAACGAGAACAGCTGCGACTGCGAGTGGCGCCCAGACGGAACGACCGCTCCGCCCGCGACGCGCGACCCGCGCGTTCGGGACCCGTTCCAGCGCATCCACGAGGCTCGTTGGGGCGGACGGCAGCGGCGCCTGGCGAAACGCGTTCCGCAACCGCGGCTCGAGATCGTCGTTCATCGAGCTGCCTCCTCTCGATCCTGGGACAGGGCGGCCCGAAGCCGCCCGAGCGCCCGATGGAGACGCGACTTGACCGTGCCGATCGGCCAGCGCAGTCGTTCCGCAATTCCTTCGAGCGGAAGATCCGCCCAGAAACGAAGGACGACCACGATCCGCTCGTCCGCGGTCAGTACGCCGAGGCCTGCCAGAACGGCGTCCCGTTCGATGAACGACATGAACGGGTCAAGCCCGGCGAGCTCCGGGCCGCCGTCGATCGGGATGAAGCGGACGACGTTCCGACGACGAAGTCGGTCTCGGCAGCCGTTGACGAGGATCCGGTCGAACCACGCGCCGAACCGATCCGCCTCCCGCAGCGTGTCGAACGACTGCCAGGCGACAACGAGGGCATCCTGGACCGCGTCCTCGGCCTCATGAGCATCACTGAGGAGAAGCCCGGCTAATCGGTACGCCCGATCGAGGGCCGGCCGCGAGCCCGCCGGGAAGTTCGCTCGGCGGTCGTCGGCGGCGGGCGTCGAGGCGTCGGCGGGGTGGAGATCCACTGGCAGGGCTAACAGTCGCATGTCGGCTGTCCAGACGAGTGACGAGGTCCGAAGGTTCTTGTCGCAACGCGCGGCCGGTCTCCGCGGCTCAGGACCGGTGGTAGCGCTCCATGAGGGCAGCGACCGCCTCGCGCGATGCCTTCCACTCGGCCTGGTCGCCGAAGATCTCGGCATCGACGCCCCACTTCCGGATCTGGGTCATGGCCGTGACGATGTTGTTGTGCTCGAACGTCCGCCGACGGCCCGCCTCGACGGCACCGGTCACGAGATAGCGCCGGACGACGTCGAACGGCGCCTTCCACCGGCCGATTCGGATCTGGTCCCCTTCCCTGAGCGACTCGAGGTAGTCGTCGTCGCCGACCGGGTGGCGATCGTGCTCAGCGAGGTGGACGTGAAGATCGACGCGGGCCCCCGGCCGATCCTGGCTCGGCAGCAGCCCGTCGTCGCCGACCGTTTGATAGCAGATGTGACAGGACGGCAGCTCCGCGTCGGCGCGGGGCGCTTCCCCATAGGGCAGGCCACACCGGCCGCAGAACGTGGCGATGGGGGACCGGGCGACGGCTCCGCATTGCAGGCAGACCTTTGCGCTCACGCTCGAAGTCTGCGGGATTTGTCGTCCATCGTCTGCGTTACGATCGTAGGGTGGAACATCCCGCCGGCGGCGTAGACGACGCCAAGCTGCCGGCCATCATTCTGGTCGGCATGATGGGGTCCGGAAAGTCGACGGTCGGGCAGGCGTTGTCGCGTCGAACGGGCTGGCGTTACGTCGACAACGACGATCTTGTTCGCTCATTCGGCGGCCGCGGCGCATCGGAGATTCGGGCGACCGATGGCGAAGACGCCCTCCACGATGTCGAAGCGCTCGCCTTCGAGGCGAGCCTGGCGCTCAAGCCGCCGGTCATCATCGGCGCCGCGGCCGGCGTGGTTCTCGATCCGGTCGCGCGGGTCAGGCTGAGGAGTGGGCATGTCGTCTGGCTGCGGGCGCGGCCGACGACACTCCTGGCTCATATCGGCGACGGCGCGGGTCGGCGAGCCGAGGCGACCGATCCGGCGTGGGTCGCCGCCCGAGCCAAGGAGCGGGCGCCCCTCTACGCCGAGGTCGCCTCGCAGATCATCGATGTGGACGATCGTTCGCCCGACGAGGTCGCGGATCTCATCCTGGCTGGCCTGTCAGCCCGCTGATTCGTCCAGGCGCGTCGCGTCCGCCGTGTCATCGAGTGCCGCATGGAGCTCGAGGGAATGGACCCGCAACCAGCGGCGCCAGACGAGATGGTCCGGGCGGCGACTGGCAACGACGCCCCAGAAGCGCGGCCCATGACCGAAGACGCGGAGGTGGGCGAGCTCGTGGACGACGACCGATTCGAGCGCTTCCGGTGGCGCCAGGACGAGCCGCCACGAGAAGCTCAGCCGACGTTCACGAGATGCGCTACCCCAGCGGCTGCGCTGGTCGCGGATCGTCACCGCAGCCGGGGCAACGTCGAGCGCCTCAGCGTGGTGGGCGATCTCGCGCTCCACGAGGACGCGGGCACGGGCGCGGAACCACGCCTCGAGGACTGCGGCTATCGTCCGGCGATCTGCACGCGCCAGCTGGACGACGAGCTCGTCGCCATCCGGGGCGCCCTCGCGGGCGACGCTGGACCGGCGCACCCCGGCGGGCGCGTCGGACAGACGGAGGCGGTGGAACTCGCCGCGATAGCGGACCGAAGCCCCGTCGCGCAACCCGCCGCGTGCCGCGAGCTCAGCGCGGTCGCTCGCCTGGCGGGCGAGGTGACGGCGAATCCAGGCCTCTCGCTCGCGGAGGAAGCGTTCGATATCGGCTTCTGGATGGGCCCAGCCGCGGCGCGTCGCCGGTGGGACGGTCACGACGAGCCCGTCGGTCGGATGGATCGTCAGCCGCAGCCGGTGCGAGCGGGCCGAGCGGCGAAGGACGTACGGCGGCAATGGACTGGGCTGCCCCCGCTGGAACGCGTCGGACGTCATCGGTGTCGATGGTGCCACATCGCGATGCATGGCCGGCGACCGACCGGGCCGACATCCGCCTCGAAAATCCCGTCGGCCCCGACTAGCCCCAAATGGCCGCCTCGCGCATCTATCTTCTGAAGCGGCAAGCGCGTGCCGCCAAATAGAGGGACCAACGGGGATGGACCGATGACCGTCGAGGCCCTTCGCAGGCGTCGACCCGAGGCGCTCGACGATCTCCTGGCAACGTATGGACGGCAGATCCAGGGCGTCGCCTACCTGATCCTCCGAGACCGCGCCGACGCGGAAGACGTCGTTGTCGAAACGCTCCTGACCGCCTTCGAGCGGGCGGGCGACCTGCGCGACGACACCGCCTTCCGGCCGTGGCTGATGCGGATCGCGACCAACCACGCGCTCGGCGTGCGGCGCAGCCAGTCGCGCGTCGTTCGGCTCCATGTCGTGCCGGACCTCGGCGGCGGTGATCACGTGCCCGCCTCGACCGATCGGGTAGCACTCCTCGACGGTGTGGCCGATCTGCCTGTCCGGATGCGCGCGGCGGTCGTCCTTCGCTACTACGCCGACCTGTCCGTCGAAGACGTCGCGCTCGCCCTCAACAAGAGCCCCAACACGATCAAGGCGCAGCTCCAGACCGCCCTCGATCGACTTCGGATCTCCCTTGCCGATCCATTCGGCGCCAGCCCCTCGGAGGCCACCCATGGATGACACCAAGCTCGAGGACCGCCTCCGCGAGGTCCTCCGGACCGAAGGCGATTCGATTCCTCTGGGCGTCACCGCCGACAAGGTCCAGCTCCGGCTCCAACTGCGCCGATCAGAACGCCCCAACCGCCGACTGACGTTCGGCGCCGCTGCGGCGCTGGTGCTCGCGGTTGGGTTCGGGTCGGTTGCGCTTCTCTCGAATCGCGGCACCGTGCCGCCGGTAGGGACGAGCCCATCGCCGTCGTCGAGCGCGGCTGCCGCGGTGAGCGCGAGCCCCGCACCAGACTATGTCGGCCCCGTCCCCGATATCGCGCCGTACCCGGACTGGCAGCCGATCGGGCGCGTCAACGGGCCAGGTGGCAATCCCCAGACAACGCTTGATGGCCCGCTTCCGAGCGGAGTCAGCCAACTGCTCGTTTCCGCGGCGTGCAACGGGTCCGGCAGCCTGTCGATCACGATGACCGGCGATACCCAGCTGGCGGTCGACTGTCCGACGTCATCAACGAAGCCCTCGCGCCAGCTGTCGTTCGTCGGTGACGGAACACAGTTCGAGGTCCACGTCATCAGCTCGGGGACCGTCACCTTCCAGGTCCTCGTCGAGGGCAGCGACGTTGCGCTGCATATCCCGAAGGTCGTGATCCGCCACGGCCTGGACGAGGCCACGATGAGCACCGGCTGCCTTGGCTCGATTTCGCTCGCCTGGGGCTATACCGCATCCGATGACTGCGCGACGACCGTTCCGGAGACTCCGCTCAAGACGCTGGAGCTATCGAAGGACACGGTCCCGACGCTCAGGATCGACGGCTGGACGATCACGGCGGCCGACGCCCGATGCGGGCGGATCGTTACAAGCTCTGGAGCGCCGTCGCTGTTCGAGCCTGTGGCTCAATGCCAGATATCTGCGGCGATCACGCACTCGATCGTGATCTTCAGCGCATTCCCGGCGGCCGCCACGCCGTGGGTCGTCGAGCTTCAGCTGACCGCGAAGAACGCAGCCGGCGACTCGTTCACCGCGCCGTTCTACGCGTACGTCCATGTCTATTGAAGGGCGGTCGGTCGATCGGCCCTACGCGGCCTTCGGGTTCGAGACCTCGGCGTCGACCGTAATCGGGTCGGAAGCGGCGCGCTCGCGTCGGGCAAGGAGGATGAACGGCGCCGCCAGTGCCTGTACGACGGCCGCGATCATATAGGACGGCCCGTAACCGAAGACGTCGGCCGTCCGCCCGAGCGCCGGCTGGGCGACAACGCCGCCGACCGAGCCCATGAGGCTGTCGAACGACAGGACGGTTGCCCGCTGCTCCGATGGGATCAGGCCGTTGATGAACGCCTGGCGGAAGGGACTCTCGAAGGCGAACACGAGCGCCCATCCGGCCAGGAGCACGAGCGCCGCGGCGAAGTTGGTCGTCCAGCCGATAAGCAGAAGCAACACGAAATTGGCCACGACGCCCAGGATCAGGGCGTCCGTCCGCCGGCGGAAGAGTCCTCGCACCCTGCCGACCAGCAGCCCGCCGACGATCTGCGCGCCGGCGACGATTGCCGCCGCGAGGCCGGCGATGCTGTACGCGCTGGGGTCGCCATACAGCTGGAGCAGGTACGGCTGCAGCGCGTAGAAGCCGTAGAAGCCGACGCCTGCGGTGAACGGCGCGGCAATCATGAGCCAGCGTACCGGCGGGTTGCGCAGGCCGCCGTCGACCGCCCCGCGGAAGACGATGCGAACGGCCGCCACAGGGTTCGCCTCACGATCCGGTTTGAACCCGAGGTCGTGCATGAATCGGAAGGCGACCACCAAAGTCACGCCGAGCATCGCGGCCCGCAGCAGGTACGGAACGCCGAGATTGGACACCTGGGCGACGACGCCGCCCAGGACCGATCCACCGAGCATTGCCGCTCCGCCCACGGTCTGGGCCCGCCCGAAGATGGACTCCAGGCTGCCGGTGAAACCGGTCGCCGCAAGCGCGTCGACGAGCCAGGCTTCGGTGGCGCCCGAGAAGAACGTGAACCCGAGGCCGAGAAGGATCGACGCGACGGCCCAGCCGAGCAGCGGAGCTCGAAGCTGCCACATGACGAGGTAGAGGAGCGTCGACGCGAGGAGCGTTGCCGCCCCGAGGAGGAACGAGAAGCGGCGTCCGCGCGTGTCCGCAATGACCCCGGTCGGGATCTCGAAGATGACCTGCCCGACGGCGAAGAACGCGTTCGCCGCGAACGCCTCTGTGTTGCTCAGGCCGGCGTCGAGCAGGAACAGGGTGTTGATGCCCCAGATGAACGACGCCGCGAGCGTCGTCAGGAGCGTCAGGAGCAGGTATGTACGCTGGACAGTCTGGGCAGAGCTGGGCAAGGTCAGCGGAATCTACCCGCCATGAGCCTCGCGTGCCTGCCACGTGAGTTGAAGTCCAGTCTCCAGGTCGATCTTGGGCGTCCAACCAAGCCGTTCCCTTGCGCGACGCGGATCCAGACGGCTGTGGGCGATGTCATGCGGCCGCTCTGCGGTGTGGCGAACGACTGGCGTTCGGCCAGATAGCCGCGTCAGGGTCGAGACCAGTTCGTTGATGGCCGTTCCCGTTCCGCTCGCCACGTTGACGGTCAGCGCCGTTTGGCAGTCGGAGGCCAGGAGGACCGCATCGGCAACATCCGAGACAAAGACAAAGTCACGGGTCTGCGAACCGTCGCCGTGGATCTCGAGCGGCAATCCTCGTTGCAGCCGGTCGATGAAGATGCTCACGACGCCACCCTCGAGGTCCGTCCGCTGGCGTGGCCCGTATACGTTCGCCAGGCGCAGGACGATCGCCGGAGGATCGGACCCCAGGAGCAGCGAGATGTAGCGCTCGGCAACCCACTTGCTGAGCCCGTACGCGCTCAGCGGCTCGATCGGGTGATCCTCATCGGCCGGGAGGTAGCGGGGGTTGCCGTAGAGCGCGCCTCCGGTGGTGACGTAAACGAGCCGGGAACGGGCTGCCGCGGCCGCCTTGGCGACCTCGAGTGTGCCGAGGACATTGGAGCGCGCGTCGCCCGCTGGATCCGCGTCGGCGCGAACAACCGAGGCATTCGCTGCGCAATGGAGGATGGTATCGGCTCGGAAGTCGCTCGCCAGGTCGCCAAAGCCGGGGTCGACGATGTCGATCTGCTCGAATCGTGCGCCGGCAGGAAGGTTGGCCAGCGAACCCGTGCTGAGATCGTCGACGACGAGAACGTCCGCCCCGTCGGCCAGCATGCGGTCCGCGACGTGCGAGCCGATGAACCCGGCGCCGCCCGTGACCATGACGCGCCGGCCGGAATGCGACGGGTGAGGGTCATGAGCACCGGTCATTGATCGGAGCCCGGCGGAGCGACGTGACCGGCCATCCCCGGATGGTAGACGAGCGATCCGGTTCGATCCCGCCAAACGGTTTGGGTCGGCCGTTTACTCTGTCGATCGCGGGCGATCGGGTCCGCCGAAGGATCCCATGCGAGGCCCGCGTGATCGAGTTGAGCGTCATCATCCCCAGTCGCGACGCAGGCCCCCGGCTGGCGTCGTGCCTCGAGGCGCTCGCCGAGCAGGAGGGAGCCGACGACGCGTTCGAGGTCATCGTCGTCGATGACGGATCCGTGCCGCCCGTGCCGGCCAACCTGCGAGCTCCCGCTGATCGCTACGCGTTGCGCGTCGTACGGCGCGATGTCTCGGGCGGGATCGCCGTTGCGCGCAATGACGGCTGGCGTGTCGCACGGGGCCGCATCAGCCTGTTCCTCGACGACGACATCACTGCCGATCCGGGCCTCGTCGCCGGACATATCGCCGCTCATGCCGGAACATCGAATCGGATCGGCATCGGGCGGCTGACGACACGGGTTGCGGCCGATGCCGACTGGCTTGCGCGGCAGTTCGCCGAAGCCTGGAACGCCCACGTCAGAGCGCTCGACGGCGGCAGGCAGCTCAAGGCCGGTGACTGTTACGGCGGTGACCTTTCGATCCCGACCGAGCTGCTGCGCCACGCGGGCGGCTTCGACGAGCAGTTCTCCCGGAGCGAGGACGTCGAGCTCGCCGCGCGACTCATCGAAAATGAGGCGACTCTCACGTACGTCCCGGCGGCGAGCGAACACCACGAGCGCAAGCACGGCCGGGCCATGCTTGCCGACGCCCGCCGCAACGGGGCGATGGCGACGACACTCGTCGGACGCCATCCCTGGCTGCAGGCGGAGACCGAACTCGGATCGTTTGCCGCCGTTGGCCAGCGGCAGCTGCTGTTGCGTCGCCTCGCAACGCTGTTGAGAATCCCGGCAGAGCGGCTGGCGACGCTGGGGGCAGTGTTCGGCGCGGGCCGAACAGGGCGGTCCGCCCTGACGTTGCTGGTCCAACTCGCGTTCTGGTCGGGCGTCCGGAAGAGCGTTGATGCGGATACGTTCGCGCGGCTTACCGGCGGCACCGCGATCCTGATGTATCACGGCTTCACACCCGCCGGCGCCCGGGCCAGCCGATACGTCGTGCCGGTCGATCGATTCGAGGCGCAGCTCGCGACCCTGCTTCGAGCTGGTCACCGACCCGTCAGCCTGTCGAGCTACCTCGACCATCGCCGCTCGCACCGGTTGTTGCCCGCGCCGTCATTCATTGTCACGATCGACGACGGCTATGCGGAGACGGAGCATCTCGCGGCGCCGGTCCTGCGTCGGCTCAGAATCCCGGCGACCGTCTTCCTCGTCGAGCGCGCTGTGGGCCATCGCAACGACTGGGACGGGGCCGGCGTCCTGGCCGGCCGGCCCATCGTCGACGACGCCGCCATCGCGCGACTGCGCGCGGACGGGTTCGAGTTCGGGCCCCACTCGGCTCGTCATGGGCAGCTGGCGGGTGCCACGGCCGGGGTGCTCGACGAGGAGATCCACGCAGCGACCTCCCGGCTGTCCGACCGGGTCGGGCCGCTCGTTCCGGCGTTCGCGTATCCGTTCGGGCTCGCGGACGACGCGTCGAGGTCCGCGGTCGCCGCGGCTGGGCTCATCGGACTGGGGGTCCGCGAAGGACTGGCCTGTCCGGTCTCGGACGAGACCCAGCTGCCGAGGATCGAGGTTCGCGGAACCGACTCACCGTTGCGCGTCGTGCTCGCGGCTCGACTCGGCGGCACACGCCGGCTCGCGCGACGATGACCTCCGACCGTTCGACGGGCGACGAACCCTTTGAACCCGCGACACTGATCATCCCGACGCGAGATCGCCCGGGGCTCCTGGCTGCCTCGTTGCGGTCCGTCCTCGACGCCGAGCTGGTACCCGACGAAATCCTCGTCGTCGACCAGTCCACCACCTGTGACGGCACGGTCGAGCGGCTGGCAGCCGCCGCGGACCACCCGATCCGCCACATCCACGAGTCGAGCGCCGGCGTGAGTCGCGGGAGGAATGTCGGTGCGAGGCTCGCCATGCACGAGGTGCTGCTGTTCATCGACGATGACGTGCTCGTCGAGCGGGGCTGGTGCCGGGTCATCCGGGTGGCACTCGCGGCGGCGCCCGACCATGCGGTTGTGACCGGCCGCCTGGAGGCGACCGAGCCCGAGCAACCCGGGGCTTTCGCGCCGTCGACCACAGCCAACTTCTCACGCCATACGTACACCGAGCCGATCGGCATCGATGTGCTGTACAGCGGCAACATGGCAATGAGGCGGTTGACGCTACGGACTGTCGGTGGCTTCGACGTGCGCCTCGGACCTGGGACGAGCTATCCGGCTGCCGAGGACAACGATCTCGCGCATCGCCTGCTCACCTCGGGCGTCGCGATCGTGTCCGAACCGGACGCGCTTGCCCATCACCGCGCGTGGCGGCCCGCATCTGCGCTCCTTCCCCTACGCTGGCGGTATGGTCGGGGCCAGGGTGCCTTTCTTGCCAAGCACCTGACGGATCAGCGCGGGTCGACCGGGCCGCGGCTCGGATCGCAGATCGTCCGATACGCGCGGCGGATCGCCCGTGCTGGGCGCGAGCGGCCGGCCGCCGCTCTGCCGGACCTGGCCTACCTGCTCGGGCTCGTGATCGGCGCCGTCCAGTGGATCCTCTGCGAACGGGTTCCCCGCAGGTTTCCTGTCGTAACCGACGACCCGAGCCGCCAGGAATGACCGATCTGCCCGCCTCGACCCTGCCGGACGGCGACGCTCCCACGCGGCCGATCGATCTCCGACCCGGTTCCCCGCAGGCGGAGATCGGCATCCTCCCAGATCGTCGCCGGAGCACGGTCCGCAATACCGCGCTGAACGGCCTGAGCCGGATTGTCTCCATCGTGACGTCGTTTCTCGTCACCCCGGTGATCCTGCATGTCGTCGGCTCGCAGGCATTCGCCCTGTGGGTGCTGATCGGGTCGGTTGTCGCCTATGGTTCGCTGCTCGACCTCGGCATCGGCGGTGCGTTGACGAAATACGTCGCCGAGCACCAAGCCCGCGGCGAGGCGAGTGCCGCACGCCAGACGATCGCGACCGGGTTGCGGCTGTACGTTCTGCTCGGCGCCATCGTGGCGATCGCTGGAATCGCGTTGGCCCCAGTCGTGCCGACCCTCCTCGGTGTCCCCCCGAACGCGACGGCCCTGGCGGAGGTAACGACCGCGGTCATGGCGATCGGGCTCGGCATCGCGATCCCGTGCACGACCGCGACGGCCGTACTGCGCGGGCTGCATCGCTACGACGTCGCGGCCTCGCTCGCGATCGTTGGCAGCGTCCTGTCGGTCGCCACGACCCTGGCTGCGCTTGCGCTCGGCTGGGGGATCGTCGGCGTCATCGCCACGGGGCTCCCAATCCCGATCGTCACGCAGGCGCTGGCCGTGAGAGCGATCCGGCGGATCGCCCCGGAACTCCTCTCCGGGCCACGGGATCATGGGCCCGGATCCGCACGGAGGATCATCGGCTTCAGCTGGCCGTTGTTCCTGCTCGACATCGCGGGCCGGCTGCAGTCGAAGAGCGACGAGATCGTCGTCGGCGTTGTGCTCTCGCTCGGATCCGTCACGCCGTATGCGCTGGGCCGCAAGCTGTCCACGATTCCCAGGTTGATCGCCGAGCAGTTCGCGATGCTGCTCCTGCCTCTTGCATCGGAGCTCAACGCCCGGGACGAACGCGCCCGCCTCCAGTCCCTATATCTCACGGGCGTCCGGATCTCGCTCGCCATCGCCCTGCCGCTGACCGGCTGCCTCGTCCTGCTGGCAGGGCCAATCCTCGAACTCTGGGTGGGGCCCGGCTACGAGACCGGCGCACCGATCGTGGTCATCCTGGCAGTCGCTGCGGTGATCGACCTGAGCCTCTGGCCTGCAGGCTTCGTGCTCCAGGGCATCGCCCGCCATCGCTGGCTCGCCCCGATCTCGCTTGCCTCCGGAGTGGCAAACCTCGGCCTGTCGCTGGCGCTCGCTCAGCCATTCGGGCTCGTAGGCGTGGCGATCGGGACGCTGGTACCGACGACCGTCGAGGCGATCCTGCTGCTCACCCCGTTCACCCTGCGCACGCTGGCTATCAAGCCGGGTCGCTTTCTGGCGGAAGCACTCGTACCGGCGATCGTCCCAGCCGTTCCGATGCTGCTCACGCTCGGTTTGCTCATGCAGGTGCTGCCGCCAACTTCGCTCGTGGTGGTCGTCGTGCTCGTGGCGCTGGCCCACATCGTCTATGGCCTGGCGTACCTGGCAGGTGGTCAGGCGGCTCCTGAGCGGGCGGTCCTTCGCGATCTGGCCGCCGCAGCCGCGGGTATCAGGGGCGGACGGCGCGGGCCAGGACGACCACCGGGAAGCACTCGTCCCGACTGACCAGCTC
>Ga0307312_10000513_pt1 | contig 18204 bp, 13 predicted proteins | sample ER_DNA_202_FD_194489 | JGI IMG/M metagenome (GOLD analysis project Ga0307312, IMG submission 194489) | Bulk soil microbial communities from the East River watershed near Crested Butte, Colorado, United States - ER_DNA_202 | ecosystem: Environmental > Terrestrial > Soil > Floodplain | place... | reverse complement strand
GGCTGTGAGATGTTCGGGCCGCCTTCGCTGTAGCCGGCGTAGACACCATTGTTGGCGTTCGGGGTCGACGCGCTCGTGAGCTTCAGCACCAACGTGCCGGTGAGTGGATCGGTGTACGTTTCCCCGGCCGCCAAACTGCGACCATAGGTCCCCGCCGATGGGTGCTGCCCCGTCCCCCTCGGCAACAGCGTCGGATCCACGATGCCACCCGGCGGCGGTGGTGGGATCGGAACGGTTACAGTGATAGCAGCCGTGCCGGACTTACCCGACGTGGTCGCTGTAATCGTTGCTGAACCGGGAACAACACCAGTGACCACGCCGCTGGAATTCACAGTCGCGGTGAGTAGGTCGCTCGTAGACCACGCAATGGTCTGACCGGTCATAACGTTTCCGTTCTGATCCTTTACGGTCGCCTGCAGACTGATCGTCGAACCCGCCGCTACTGATGCGGATCCCGGCGAAACGGTAACGGTAGTTACTACAGGCGGCGGCGCTGTGACAGTAATTGCTGCCGTGCCCGACTTACCCGAGCTCGTCGCCGTAATCGTTGCTGAACCGGCGGCCACACCAGTAACAACGCCACTGGAATTCACAGTCGCGATGGCGGGTTTGTTGGTAGACCATGTAACGGTCTGGCCACTCATTACGTTGCCGTTCTGATCCTTCACGGTTGCCTGCAGATTGACCGTCGAACCGGCCAGAACTGTAGCTGAACCTGGACTGACAGTGACAGTCGTTACAACAGGAGCTGCCGGAGTAACCGTGATTGTCGCCGTGCCCGACTTACCCGAGCTCGTCGCGGAAATCGTTGCTGAACCGGCGGCCACGCCGCTGACGACGCCGTTGGAACTCACAGTCGCAATAAGTGCGTCGGAGGTGGACCATGTAACGGTCTGACCGCTCATGACGTTGCCGTTCTGATCCTTCACGGTTGCCTGCAAATTGACCGTTGAACCGGTGGCAACCGAAGCCGAACTCGGAGTGACAGAGACGGTCGTTACAACAGGTGCCGCGGTAACCGTGATTGCAGCCGTGCCCGACTTACCCGAGCTGGTTGCGGAAATCGTTGCTGAACCTGCGGCCACACCGCTGACGACGCCGTTGGAACTCACAGTCGCAATAAGTGCGTCGGAGGTGGACCATGTAACGGTCTGACCACTCATGACGTTGCCGTATTGATCCTTCACGGCGGCCTGCAGGGTAAGCGTCGAACCGGTGGCAACCGAGGCCGAACCCGGAGTGACAGAGACAGTCGTCACGACAGGAGGCGGCGGAGGTCCCGCGGTGACCGTAATCGCAGCCGTACCCGATACTGCACCGGCGGCAGCGGTGATCGTGGCGGAGCCCGCCGTGATTCCACTCACGACGCCACTGGAAGTGACACCCGCCACGTTTGCGTCGCTCGTCGACCAGCTGACGGGTTCACCCGCCATGACATTGCCATTCTGATCCTTGACCGAGGCATGCAAGGTGGAGCTCGCTCCGACAGCTATCGCGGCTGCGGGCGGCGAAACAGTGACTGTCGATGCCACTGAAGGCTCTGAGCCACTTGTCGACGCAGTTGCGACGTTCGAGAGTTCACCATATACCATTTTCCCGGCAGGATTTCCGCGGAATGCGACTACCTGAAAGTCATAGTCAGTAGAGGGCGACAAGCCTAGAACGGTGCACGAGAGCGAGGTTCCCACTCCTGTGCCCATTAGCGGGGTTGCGCAGCTACCATTCGACGCCGGGATCGCTGCACTCCACGAGATAGGATGTTGGGCGAAGCGGACATTATAGCCGGCCGGCAGACCCGAGCCGTCATCGACCTGTGTAAATGAGAGGGTGACAGAAGTTTCGGACGTCGTTCCGATCGCAAGGTCGGAGATGGTTTCCGGTGGAGGTGTAATCAGTGTCCCGGTCGAAACATCGGCCGCGCAAACGGTGAGCACCGGAAGCAGCGCGAGCCATCCCCAACGACGTACAGTGCTTCCTATGGTTGCGAATATATATGACATACACGTCTCCCATTCCGCGTAGAGTGCCGTACAGGCACAGCGAATTTTGAAGGGGTGTCGACGCGCATTAAAAAAGCCGCCGCGACACCGACAATTGTCGGACTCGCTGGCGGCTCGGCTGGCATGGCGGGTATCCCGCTACAGCCCCGTGGCTCTGTGTCACCGCCTTTCGACGGATTTACTCTGGGCAGCGTGGTGCTCGTGACCCGTATACACGCATCATGCCAAAACTCACTACACTCGCGCTTCGCGAGGCATGCTTTGCGTGCTATAAATTGGACGCGCCAACGCGGCGGCAGTCACGCGAAATGGCACCAGAAACGCTCATTCTGATGAGCGATTATTGAATCGTATGTTCCTGCGGGCGGGGAAACGTGCGCGTACGCAGCAAATGCTTTTTACCATCCGGTGGAGCTTCGACAGCGGGATTCTCCATCGCTCATTGGAACAGCGCAACCTCCTCCTTCTCCGGAGCAGGCAGCAGCTCCGTAACGTGCGGCTCGCGATCGTTGATCGAGGGGATGGGCATGGCGACTCTGGCAGGATTACCAAGAATAACTTTGTTCGCTGGGAATTTACGCATGCAGACCGCGCCGGCACCGACCACGGAGTTTTCTCCGACGCTCGTACCGGGCAGGAGGACTGCGCCGGATGCGATCCAGACGTTGTCTCCGATTTCCACCGGCGCCACTCGAACCGGTGCAGCAGCTGAGCGACGATCTGCCCGCGTACTGTGAAAATCCGTATCGCGGATGCCGGCATCGGCCAGAATGGAGTCGCGTCCAACTCGGATCTCGCACGCGGACGAAAAGCGTGTCCCGCTCATCATTACGTCGTCAGCGACGACGATACGGGCGTCAGGCGCATACGTCCACGCGTTGACGCGCCCCCAGAGCGCCACGTTCTCGCCAAACACAACCGAGCCTGGTCCACGAACGCTGAGTCGCCCGTACGCGCGGAACCTGGGTCCGGCGCGGAAGCGTCGGCCCAGCGTCCAGAGGATCGCGCGGTACCAGTATCCTTTCAGCAGCGCAAGCACGTACATGATCGCGCTGCCCGGTTCTTTCGGCGCCCTGCGCACCAATGAGCCGACAGAATAATTCGGCGCTTCACGGCTGGACGGCGCGCCGAATTCGATGTCACTGGGCGGCGCGCCGAATTCCCTGTCACCGCTCAATGGAATGCTCCGTTGAAGTCTTGGCGTATTCGTGAGTCGGCGCCTGATACACGCGAGATGCTGCAACAGGCACCGACGTACTGGACAACTGGCCGAGGAGCGGTTTCCCATCGGTGTCGATTGCGGGAAATGCTAGCGGTCGGCGGGGAAGAACCGCCCCCAGTCCGCACAGCCATGCGTCGAACTCGATGGGAGTCACGTCGGAATGGTCCAGCAGTCGCGGTAACATGAAACGATCCTGCCGCCCGGTCGCTATTCCCGGTTCGCATGTCGTCGCCGAGAGGACGCCCTCCTCGGCCAGCCAATTCGAGAAATGAGGCATCCAGACGCCACTCGGATAGCAGAAGTGGCGCGGTATTGCCCCGGTGAAGGCAACGATCCGATCGCGGTTCGTTGCGATCTCGGCACGATACCGCTCCTCGTCTGGCGGTGACCTGTGCCGGTGCGTGTGCAACTGAATGTCGACGCCCCCTGCCGCGACCTCGCGAACTTCCTCGGGGTTCATGAGGTGTATCAGTCGCTTACGCTTGATTTCGGCGTAGTCAACACCCACTGCGTCGGCTAGTCGCTCGGCGAGCGCGTCCTGCTCTCGTGCTGATAGTTTCTTGACCTGTGCGAAGCGTACGAGGGCTTGCTGCGCCTGGCGGCGGCCATCGGCTGAACGGGTGTCGAGCGCAATATCAGCGCGAGATGTCAACGGGAAGGAAAACTCGAAACCGCGCCGTTTCCACAGAATGTAGGAGACGACCAACGGAAAAATAGGAAGGTTCGTCTCACAATAGTATGTCGTGAGATACACAGTGGCGGGAAGATTGTAAGCCTTGAGCAGTGGCCATGCGCGACTGTAGAAATCGAAGTTCCCGTCATCAAAGGTGAGCGCAACACTTCGCGGTGGCAGCGTACCGTCGTACAGTCGACTCACTGCTTCGTGAAGCGGAAGCACCGCACTTCGCCGCTGCCGTAACAGCTCGAGGCGACCAATGAACCCCTCGAGGGTCATATACAACCCGGGCGCCCACTCATGCTCGTCGTCGATGCTGACCCCATGGTAACAAATGATCAGCAAGTGCTCGTCACGCCAACGGGTGTTCCGAACGAGTCGGAACACGCCGGTGGCGCGTGAGACATTCAACAACGAAAGTTTGAGCGATCTCAGTGTCGGCACGTTGCGCTCAGAGCTTGAGCAGGTAATAGCGCGTGTGGTTGTCGCTCGTGACTTCGGTGAGTTGCTCGCGCTTGTCCTTCAGGAATTCGTCCACGGCAAGCGTGCAGCCGGGCCACGGTGGATCCATATATTCGTCGAGGAGAATCACGCCTCCCGCGACAAGGCGAGGGTAAAAGAATTCGAGGCACGTCCGATACGACTCGTAGATCACGCAGTCGAGGTGTACGAAGGAGAAAGACCAATCGGCGTAAGCAGCTAACGTGTCCTGGAAATAGCCGGGTACGAGGGTCGTGGTGTCGGATAGGCCAAATTCGGCCACTCGCCGATTGACCGCCTCGTACGACGTGTTCGAGAATCCGCCAACGCGTTTCCGTTCGTCGACGTCGCCGCCCAGCACGACATCGCGGGAGACAGTCTCGTTCAGGCCTTGAAACGAATCGAATCCGATAAGGCGCTTCGTCGGGGCGCGACGCCGAAGGAACAGCCCCGTTGGCAACAGAGTCGAGCCTTGCCACACGCCGCACTCGGCGACGTTTCCCGGAACTGCAAGGGTCGACTCGAGGAGCTGGAAAATTATTCGAATATTGGCCGATCCCGCGGTACTCCGCTCCGGATTCGGCTCCACGTTCGCGGGAACCTTGATGCTGTGCAGCGTGCCGACCCATCCCGGCAGGCGCTCGATCGCTCCGCGCCTTACCAGCGGCCGCGTCCAGGCGCGAAGGAGGGTGCCCGCCGAACGTCTAGCTGCCTTCGCTGGGCTCATGATCCCCTCCGCACGCGGCTCGCGATGCGTCGCATCCAGCCGCCGGGCTGCTTCTGTGTCGTATCGACCGCGGAAATCTGGCCGCACCCAGCGGCGATCTGTTGCAATGTTCCGAATCCCATGTCCCGAATGTTGATGGTGACTCCGAGCCGTGACTCGCAGCGAGCGATCACGTCAGCGGCGGCCATCGAATCGCCGCCGAGCTCGAAGAAGTTGTCGTGAACGCCGATGCGATCGATTCCCAGCACAGCGCCCCAAATTTCCGCGAGCGTCAATTCCGTGGGGGTCTGAGGCGCCGCGAACTGTACGGACCCGCCGGGCTGGGCAAATGACAGCGATTCGATCCCCAGCTTTTTTGCCAGGCCGATGCGCTGAATCTTTCCCGTCGGACCTTTGGGAATCTGCTCGACGAACATGATGCGGCGCGGCACCTTGAACGCCGCGATGCGGGTCGACGCGAACTCCCGCAGCTCGCGCTCGGTCAGAGTGCTACCGGCGCGGCGTACGACGACGGCAATCACATCCTCGCCGAGTCGCGGGTCGGCAACTCCACATGCTATGGCCTGGGCAACCCCCGGGTGCTCGAGAAGCACCTCGTCGATCTCGATGGGCGCGATCTTCTCGCCGCCGCGATTGATGATCTCCTTGATACGTCCGGAAATGAACACATAGCCGTCTTCATCGATGAAGCCGAGGTCTCCCGTGCGGAACCATTCGTCCGGCCCGCGCGGGATCAGATCCTTCCCGGAGCTCGGCCGCACTGTGGTGACGTTCGGACCACGAATGGCGATCTCGCCCGGTACACCAGACGGAAGTGAGTTGTCCTGATCGTCGAGAATGGCGACTTCAAGGCCGGTCGGCAGGCCCACGGAGCCCGGCTTTCGCGTTCCAGGCGGCAGTGGATTGCTGGCAATTTGATGGGACGCCTCGGTCATTCCAAACGCCTGGAGAACGGGCGCATTGAAGGTCGATTCGAGCTGACCCATGACCAGAGGGGATAGTGCGGCGGACGACGACCGAATAAAGCGCAGTTGGCTCCGCGCTACAATCGCCTGACTCGCCGCCGCCCGAGCCAGGATCTCCTGATGCATTGAGGGAACTGCCGAGTACCAGGTTGGTCGAAACTCATCAAGCCAGTCGTAGAAGTGCACCGGTGAGAAGCCGGGCGTACACACAACGCAGGCGCCGCTGGCCACCGACGACAGCAACGCTCCGATAAGTCCGTGGATATGAAATAGCGGCATGACGTTGAGGCAGCGGTCTGACTCTGTGAGACGCAGGGTCGTCCGGATGTTCTCGGCGGAAGCGCAAAGGTTCCGCTGAGTGAGGCGAATCATCTTCGGCCGCGCAGTGGTGCCCGATGTGTGAAGGATGAGGGCGATTCCGTCATTGCTCTCCGGTTCCGAGAACGACGGTGCGCTTGTCGAGACATCGAGCGCGAATACGCGTCCCTCGGGCGATACACGATCCGTGAGCTCGAGCACTCTGATGCCGCGCTTTTGCGCCACCTCTCGGACGGGCGAATCCCAGTTCGACGGCACAATGACGGCGCGAGCGTCCAGGTCCTCGAGGTAAAAATCGAACTCCGCCGCCGCATACGTAGGATTCAACGGCGCGCACGTGGCCGCCGAAGCGACTCCCAGAAACGCGACTGCCATTCCGGGCCCGTTGGGGTGGACGATTGCAACGCGGTCATCACTCGCCACTCCAGCCGCGCGCAGGCTCGTTCTTATTCCCGTTACCTGCTCGTGCAGGCTCCTGTACGTGATGGGCGGGCCGCCCGAGAACATCAGAGCCGCGGCCTCTGGCTGCCGCTCGGCCTGACCGGCCAGCAGACGCTCGATCGATCGTGCGATCGGTCGCTCGAGGGCAAGCGTAAGGTCTTCGACAGCCGATTCTACTTGAAGCATGAGATCCACTCGGTGATTGTGCGCATCAGTTGATCCTGATTGGCGCGCAGCGTGAAGGTGTGATTCGCATCCGGAAAGAACCTGACTTGGATTTGGTCGGAGCGGACGGTCGGAAAAGTGTCCACGAAATGGCGACGATAACCGTAGTCGCGATCGGGCGTGTTGACCACGAGAAGACGAACACCACGCTCCGTGAGCGCGTGAAGCCCCGCCTTCGCCTCATCCTTTGATGGCACGTCGCGTTGCCGAATGGCGCCCGGGGAAGGGACGGCTTGCGGTGAATTGCGCAGACGTTTCCATACCGGGCTATTGCTTCCCAGGAGCTTGCGCCAGTTCCGCCCTCTCAGCTGCCACGCGACCTGGCGCGCGCGACGGTGCAGTCGTGAGCGGAAGGTGTGGTACGGGAAGCCATCAATCAGGACTCCTCCGACAACGCGTTCGTCTGCGAGCGCCGCGCGGAACGCGAGGTCGGCTCCCGAACAGAGTCCCACGAGAACGAAGGTTGATCCCCCGTGCTCATTGGCGACAAAACCCAGCGCGTCGCGCACATCACGCAAGGCAGCATCGTGAAGGGATGAGCCATCGATTCGAGCCGGGCTGTCCCCGATCCCTGACAGATCGAATCTCAGCGATGCAAACCCACGGCGCGCCAGCTCGCGCGCCAACCTTACGTGCAATCGATTCGGGCCTACGCGATGGACCATGCCCGCGTTGAGGAACACGACGGTGGGCCGGGTCGTATCCGTCTCTTCGTCGGCTTTCGTTAGTACGCCAACCAGCGATTGCGAGAGCAGCACCCCTTGCTCGGTCATCGCGAGGCTCCTGCTATCCAATTCACGATCATCTGGAGACTTCTGTTCGGGACCGAAGCCTCGGGCATCGATGGACTCCTGGACCAGATCGTCGGGCCGTCGATCACGTCCGTGTCCACGTTGGCTCCGCGCGCGCGGAGCCACGCGGCAAATTCCGGCCGATCCGCGGACGGCTCCTGGTTCACAAGGTAGACAGACGGCGCGGGGAGCTTCGAGAGCGACAAGAGACTGAGAGACTCCAAATCACCGCGTATTGATGGCGTGAGTCGGTAGCCCAGCAGCTCGTCATCGGCGGCGGATTTTGCTCGCCCGCTGCGCCTTTCATCCTTGAGCCATTGCTGATGCAGCGCCCGTAACCCATCGAGGTAATCCCTGCCTTCAAACACAGGCGCCCACGCCACGAGCTGGTCGACTGCGCCACAGTCCGCCGCGGCGAATGCGGCGACTGTGGCGCCAAGGCGCAGCCCCACGACCGCGACCTGTCGCAGGTCGCACGATGTTCGGAGCTCGTGGATCGCGGCGACGGTATCCTCGGTCCACTGACCGATCGATGCGTCCTCGGTGTCTCCCCATGAGTCTCCGGTGCCCAAATAATCGAAGCGGAGGACGTGAAATCCCGCACGTGACAACCGTGTTCCAAGAATCCGGAAAGACCGGAACGCGCTGTCGTAGTCCGCACCGTGGGGATAACACAACACGACCCCACGATCGCTCGGAGTGTCAGGTTCGTCGAAGATGCCAAACAGGCGGCCCTGGGGACCAAAGAACCGCGCTCGCGCGCTTCTCCGATCGTCCCCATTCCTCGCGCGCACGTCGCAGTGGCCGTTGCTAGCGGGGTTCGGCACCGCGCGCACCGGCGTGAACAGAAGGGTTGCCGGGTCTGCGCTCACAGTGTAGCCATGGAATATGTGGCCATCGACGGAACACGTTCGGCCGCCGTGCGCACGACGCAAGCCCCTACGAACCCTATTCCCGGAGAGATGGCGCGGAGGGCCCAGCCGCACTCAGCACCGGGGATGTCACCGACACGCAGTATTTCCGCAGGCTCCTGCGGCAGGAGCGATACGTCAAAGTCGCGGAGCGAGTAAGTCAGACCGTCGCCCAGGGCTTTGATAAATGCTTCCTTGCGTGTCCAGCAGGTCAGGAAGCCGAGCGACTTGTCCAGCGGATCCAGAGCGTGATACGACTCGTTCTCACGAGGCGAAAAGAAACGCGCGGCGATATTATCCGCGTTTGCGATCTCCCGAATGGTTTCGACGTCGACCCCAATAACCTGCCCGAAGCTGAATGCGTACGCCGCAACGTTAGAGGAATGCGAGACGTTGAAGTGCAGCCCTGAATCTGCCTGTTCGTTCGCAAGTGCAGGTTTCCCATTCCTCCCGTAAGTCAGCTCGACCGCCTCTGGCGTCAAACCCAATCGGGCCGCCAACAACGTGCGAAGTCCTGCGCGGGCGACGGTGAACCGTCGTCTGTCGGAATCAAAGGCAAAGCGGGAAGCGCGATCACGTTCCGCGGCTGATAGCAGCGGCGCCGATGCGTGGAAAGCATCGGGAGTGACGTCCAACCCAAGGACGACAACTTCGATGCCGTCGTCGAGGTGGCACGTCGCATATGTTGTGGCGCCGCAGTTTCCCCAGATCATCAGACTCCTGGTGGTACAAGGCCGTGGTCACCTCGGCTCGCGTATGGCATCGATCCGGTCAGCTAGGGCACGGGCCATACCAACGAGCCCCGCTTGCAGTTGTGTCGTTTCTCACAGTGAAACGCGGCCTACGAAGGCGCGCTTGCTGGCCGCGGTGTCGCACCGCCGCATCGGGCCGGCGATGCGGTGTTGCGCTGTCGCCACAGCCGTTTTTTCGCGACGTTTGCCTAGTTTGCACTCCACACCGCCCGCAACGATCGGAGCTGCCCCACCACCGTGTCCTTGTGCAGCAGAAGCGCCCAGGCAACGAAGGTTCCAACTCCCACCACGCACAGGATGGCCAGACGAACGGCTCCCGGCCATTGCGGGGCGAGCAAAAGCGACACAGCGATAACGGCGAGCGCCATGGCGATCGACGCTGATAGCGATGGCAGTATCGCACGCCCGGCATCACGTACGGGCAGGTCGATAAGGCGCAGAGCGAGCATTTCCGCGTAGACCCAGACGAGTGCGAACCCGATACCCGTTGCGGCCGCAATGCCCACGATGCCGAACGGAACGCTGACGACGACAGCCAGAATTGTCAGCACGCTGATGAGGGTCGTGATCCGAAGACTCAGCTTTACTCGACCCATCGCGTTGAACAGGGCGCTGACGAGGATGAGGTGAAAGGCAAGGGGAGTGACGATCGCCGCTACCTGCAGCGGACGCACGATCGGGATCCATTGTTTTCCAATCACCGTCGGCACAAAAGTCTCAGCAGTCACGATCAAGCCGAGGCAGACCGGTAGCGCTATCGCCATTGTACCTACCGAAAGGCCGAGGAAATAGCGCCGAAGGGCGGGTTTGTCGTCGCGGAGTCGAGCGAAGGTCGGATAGGCAACTGGCTCGAACGCGCTGCCGAGTTTCTCCAGAGGGAGGCGGGCCAGGGCGAGCGCCATAACATAGAGGCCAACCATACGCGTTCCAAGCAGCGCACCGATGAGCGCGACGTCGATGTTCGCACGCGCGTAGTTGAGCACACGATCGGCGGTCAGAATCCCGCCGAATCGGAGTAGTCCGCCGATCTTGGTGTCGCGGTCGGGGAGCCGCGGTCTGACGGGCTCTGCCCACAGCAACATCACCGTAAAAGCGACTCGGCCGACGAGAGCGCCGGTCACCAGTGCCCAATGTGACTGCATTACTACGGCCGCGGCGAGAGTGACACCGGCCGTCACGACTCCGCGAACGAACTGCGCGCGCGCCACCAGACCGAATGCGAGACGCCGGTGCAGCATGCTGTATGGAACGTTGAGTGCTGTCCCGAGCGGCACACCAAGGGCTAGCACACGTATGACCGGAACGATACGTGGATCGCCCTGTATGTTCGCCCAGAGTGGCGCGCTCAACGCGATCAGAATCGCGGCGGCGGCTCCGAGAATACACGTCGCACCCATCGTCGCCTCGACATCGCGCCTGGACAAGTCGCGGCTCTGCACGAGCGCGGAACCAAGTCCCATATCGGTGATGACCTCGAGGAAGCCCGTGAACGCCATCGCAATGGCGACAAGGCCGTAATCATCGGGCGCGAGCAATCGCGCGATCACCAGCGTGGATGCCCACGTAAAGAGTTGGGCTGCCCATCGCGCGCTCCCGAGCCAGACCATGCCCCTCAGCGCGGTCCCGCCGAGAGCTTTTTGGGGCACGGGTTGTTCAAGCAGTGCGCTCATCGTTGATGGCGCAACGCTCGACTCTGCTTCTACGACGGACGCTACGTGGGACACGCGGTGAGATCTCCGATCAAAATGCGGGCGGCGCCGGGGGGATCGCGCGCGACAGCGTTGGTTGAGCCCAGACACGGGCAGCGTCGTCGTTCCAATGCCACACGGCGGCGAAAATCGCACCGTGCATCAGCACGAACGCGGCGGGGACGGACAGGACGGCGAAATTGACCCACAAACCGAGAAACCCCAGCAAGTACAGCCCAAGTTCGACAGCAAAGAACGTTTGGTAGGTCCAGCCTGGAAGTAGTGCGCTCAAGAAGAGCAGCGCCACGAAGCAGAAAGGCGTCAATAACCTGAGGATTTTGTGGGAAACGAAGCGCATGAATAGTGGATTGTGGGCCGGCGACAGCAGCTCCGGCAGGATGCGAAGAAGCTGGATGTTGCCCACCATAGTGCGACGCTTGCGCGCGTACTCGGCCTTCTGATCGCGCGCAGGGACGTCAAACGACAAGGCGCGAGGATCCATGACGACACGATTGCCGCGCATAGCCACGCGCATCGGCACGTAAACGTCATCGAGGATAAGATTCGGCGGCATTTCCTGGAACAGCGAGCGCCGCACTGCGTAGATGGCTCCGGTCGCGCCAGGTACTGATCCGCTGCGGCCCTCGGCATAGCGCAACTTGGTCTCCAGGCTCCAGTACATCCCCACTCCTTGCACTGACGCGAGATCCGTTCGCCGAATCTCATTTCGGCCGCTCACAACGCCAACATCCGGATCCGAGAACGGCGCGACAAGGCGTGCAACCGTATCTGGCGCGAAAGTCTGTCGCGCATCGGCGAACACAATCACATCAGCCGCGGTGTGCGTCGATGCCAGGTTGATAGCCCCGGATTTGCCGAGCTCCGCCGGGCTCGTGAACACGCGCACGCGTGGCTCCGTACGGGCGATTTCACTCGCTATCGTTTCACTTCCATCGACCGAGCCGTTGCATACGACTATGACGTCAAGCCGATCAGCAGGGTATTCCTGGGCCAGCAAGTTGGTCAGCCGACGAGGCAGCACGTCCCTTTCGTTTCTGATCGCGACGATGACGGTCACTGTTGGAGAAAAGGTCGCCGCGGCGGGACGAATTGGCCGCGGCCAAAATCGCGCGAGAGCCATTATGTAGAGGGGGTACCCGGCGTAACACCAGGTGACCGCCAGGACCAGAGTCCAGAATAGGTATTCCATCACGCTGCGACACCTCGACTCAGCAGATCAGCGATTGAGATCCATGCGAAGTCGGCGAGAAGGCGAGTCCATCGGGCCTGGCACCGGTCGATGTTGACGTAGTGCCGGAGCCGATGACTTCGCTTCAGGCGCGAGGCGGGCACGCGTGGTTGTCCTTCGTCGATCTCCCAGGGGTGGATGTAGAAGACGTACGGCATTCCCGATCTCAGGATTTGTCTCACGCCCCGGCTGAAAATCGGGTAGGGGATCATGCGGAAATAGCCTCCACCACCCCACGGGAGGGGATACGAGGCAACGTTCAGGCTGCTCACACATACTTCGGTGAACCCGGTGCGAAGCTTGATAACGGGTTGCCCCGCGCTCATACCTGACAACTTCCCATACCGATCATGCGCGATCGTCCGAAATGCCGACGAGTCGTACTCAACGCCGACGTCGAGGAGAATGTCGACCGCCCAGTCGGTTATGGAGAAGCTGGGCGCGCGGTATCCCCGCACCTTTGCTCCAGTGATGTCTTCGAGGAGGCCGTTGGCGCGGAGGACATCTTCGCGGAACGCGGCTGGAGTCAGATCGTAGATCAGCTCGTGCCCGTATCCGTGGGAGGCTACTTCATGTCCGGCTTTGGCAATCCGTCGAACCAGATGGGGGCACCTTTCGGCTACCCACCCGAGTACGAAGAACGTCGATTTCGCATCGTGGGTATCGAGCAGCTCGAGCATGCGATCGGTGTTTTGCTCGACGCGAAGCACCTGGGAATCCCAGGAGTCACGCCGAATGGCAGACTTCAGATTCTCAACCTGGAACCAATCCTCGACGTCGATCGACATCGCGGCGGCGGGGGTGCCCACCGGGCGGTTCACAACGCTACTCGGGCTCATCACAGCAGCCGATGCCCCTTTGCCCGAAAGGCTTTCGTGTCGGTGGATGTTGGGAATTTGAAATACCGCGCAGCCGTCATGTCCAATGGCGTCGCCTTCACCGAACCATCGGCGATCTTCCGCAAGACCTCTATCATGAGTCGGGCGCCGGCGCGCTTCGTCTCCGTGATCACGCGGTCGAGACTATCTGGCTGGCGCAATTCGACGTCGAGCGTTGCGAGCACGGCACCAGCGTCGAGTTTCTCCGCCATGTCGTGAACCGTTACCGTCGCGCGCTCTTCGCCGTGCAGCAGCTGCCAGAAGGTCGGCATCATGCCGCGATACTTTGGTAGCCGACCAGAGTGGATGTTGATGCAGCGCAACCTGGCTGCGTCGAGGATACCCTTCCTGAAGATCTCGGGCGCGGCCACCGAGACGATCACATCGGGTGCCAGTGTCTTTACGAACTGCACGTATTCAGGAGCGTTCACGGAGTGGGTCGGCCGGCAAGCGATCCCATGCTCCCTCGCGTGTTTCTCGATAGAGTCACCGCGAACCTTTGCACGGACGAACCGCACCAGGAGCTGAGCAAAATCGATCGGCCCATAGAAACGCCACATCCGGCGGGCGGTCTTCCACAGCGGTTCGTGAAACGCCTTGGCGATTGTCACGCCGCAGATCTCGAATTTCTCCGGTTGGCAAAGCGCGAAGAACTCACTGAAGAATTGACGGACGTACAAAGGATCGTCTTCGGTGACTAGCAGGATCCGCAGGACCGCCGTGCGCGAGGAGGTCGGAGTGACTGCGGCTACTGGTGCGAAGCGTTGGGCATCAAGGACGGCGCTAATGGACTGCTCCGGCAATAGGTTCGGTTCGTAGTGACGGATTTTCGGACAGCCGACGAGTCATGCGCAGCAAACATGCTAGTCGTATAGCGTCGTCTTGCGCCTGTTAAGACGGTAGAAATGGCCTTGTGAAGCGGGTTCGATGCGCAGTCGCGTGCAGCGACGTCGGACAGTGTGGCGTGGACGCAACAGTCAGTGGACCGACGGAAACGTCCTACCCTGGCGCGTCATCTCCTGGAGTAAGGCCTCGTATTGAGCGGTCTGGTGCACGAAGGAGAATTCCAGTAACACGAGCCTACGGGCCCGCGCTCCCATGTCCTCCCGCCGAGTAGAAGACTCGATCAACTCGATCAGGCGAGCAGCGAGAGCGGCCGGATCTCCCGACGCGACGAGATAGCCAGTCTTACCGTCGCGCACGATCTCGCGAGTCCCTCCGACATCAGTAGCGACTACTGGTACCGAGGCCGCGCCGGCCTCGAGCAAGACGTTGGGCAACCCCTCGGTATACGATGACTGCGCCAGTATATCCGCTCCAGCGATCAGGCGATCGATATCCGTTCGAAAGCCTGCGAAGGCGACTCGGCTTTGCAATCCCAGCGATCGAACGAGCGTCTCCAACCTGGCGCGGTCGGGACCGTCTCCGATGAGCGCGAAGCCCACACTGTGACCTTTCTCGGCAACCAGTGCGGCGGCTTTCACGAGCTGGTCGAATCCTTTTTCCGGGCTAAGCCGTCCGACGCCGATTACGATCATCTTTGGAACGGATGGGAAAAGGCTCTCCAGCTCCGTGCGGCCCCGGCGATCAACGTCGTCGAAGCGAGCAGCATCGATCGCGTTGCGGATGACTCGGATGCGCTCCGGCCTCACGCCGCCTCGGCGGACGCGCGCCGCCTGGCCCGCTGACACGCACACGACGCCGTCCATGAGCCGAAGCCAGCGGCGATCGAGCGCCTCATACAGCCGCACTTTGCGGGTATGACCGGTCCAACCTCTCGAAACCGAGAGTACCCGAATGCCAAGACCGCGGGCTGCCAACCAGCCCAGCACGTTGGCCTTGTAACCATGGCAGATAAAGAGATCGGCGTGCTCCGCACGCAACTCGGCGCGAACGTCGGCGATCATTTGCAGGAATCGGGGATTTGCGTGTCCCAGCATACGCGCCGTCACTCCGGCCATCTCGAGCTGTTTCAGAAACGGTGCGGACGAACTATGGTCACGAAAGCAAAGGATCGTAGTCCGAATCGTTGGCGGGAGCTTGAGCGCTAATCCGAGTATTTGACGTTCCGGTCCTCCGAAGAACGGAGAATCGGTCAGATGCACGACTTTCATGGCGGTTGCTTGATTTCGTATGTGCGAAGCCAGAAGTTGGCCGGCGGTAATGAACTGCGCGTCTACAGGCACTCATCGCACCACGGCTTCGGACCCTGAGTGCCGTGGCAACGGCATCGGCAGGCGGTCTTGCGCGGGTTATGTGTTGGCACAACGCCGCTGCTGTGGCATCACCGCAACACTCTCGTGTTCGCAGTTAACGCAGATGCGAGTCAAGGCGTGGTCGCGGCGGCGTAAGTCAGTGTGGGATATGATGTAACGTACCCGAGCACGAGCGGTTCTTTGCTAGCACGCTTGCTGCGCTCCACCACGATTTCGAAGGGCATGCCGACACGTTCTGCGTCGCTGCTCTCCTCCCTCACCAATCGTCGAGTCTTCATGAGTTTGCAGCGTCCCGTGCGGCTATGTGTCTGTGGGTTACGATAAGGCGAGTTTGCGAGCCGGCCCGCCCGTAGCCGTTCGGTTGGCGCCTGCGCGTCGTACAGCGCATGCGACGCCCATCGACCGTTCCGCCCGTCATGCCTCGCCCTTCGAAGGAGTCCAGTGGACGGTAACCCTCGCTGGCTTCCTCCTTTATCTGTTGGTGATCACATCACTCAGGCTGCCCCTTGGAGAGGTCGCAATTGGACTCGCCCTCGGTGGCCTCCTCTTGCAGCGAAGTGGCCTCCGGTTCCCACCTTATCTGGGATGGCTAACGGCGTTCGGGATCTGGACCCTCGTTGCCGCGTCGCAGACTGATTATCCCGACTTGGTCCAGCCTCAGCTTGTCGCCTTGCTGAAGCTATGTCTGATCATTCTCGTTGCCGCCAACGCGATGCAGACGCGAGCCCAGATGCGGTTGTTCATGGTCTTCTTCCTCGGCTGCTTTGCGTTGTGGCCACTCCGGGGAGCCATGTTCAACTTCTTTATTTATCACAACGACGTACAGGGACGGGCAATCTGGAACCAGCTGTACGGGAACCCGAACGATCTCGGTGCCATCGCCCTCCTCCAGCTTTCCATGGCAGTCACGCTTCTCGAAACCGAGCCCAAGGGATGGGTTCGATGGTCGGCCATCCTCGGCGTCGTTCTTATCCCGATGCTGATCCTGATGACGCAATCGCGGGGCGTCTTTCTGGGAGTCCTGGTTTTCGTCGCGATCACGCTGGTGGGACAGCGCCGACGGTTGCGGCTTCTGTTCCGACTCGGCGTAGTCGCGCTGCTGCTGGCCGCGATTGCGCCGTCAGGCGTTTGGGATCGCGTCGGAACAATGCGGCACATGACCAGCACGACGACCCTGGACGATGTCGACGGTGCCGAAGGCTCAGCGCGTCAGCGCTACGAGATCTGGCGCGTTGCCCGCAAGATCATTCGTGACCATCCCCTCACGGGTGTCGGTCTCGGTGCGTATAAGCCGCACCACGAGCAATACGCGCTGGACTCGGAATTCAATCCAACAGCGCAGGGAGGACGAGACACGCACAGCCTGTACTTGAACGTGCTCGCGGAGACCGGATATCCGGGTCTCGTCCTGTATCTCGGAATGCTATTGACTGTGCTCCTTACCGCCGAGCGGACTCGCCGACGGTGTCGTGGCGTGCTCGATGCGGCCGCGCGGCAACTTCTCGTGCTCGAGGCGGGGCTGGTGGCATTTCTGGCGTCCGCGACGTTCGGTTCTTTGCCGTACCTACCCCACTTTCTTCTCCATTTAGTGCTGCTTTATGGAATGAGCGTTGTGTATGAAAAGCAGTTGAGGACGGCGATGACCGCGCCGCAAGCGTCACCTGTGAGACCCGGCACAATGGCTCGCCGAGCGACCGGACGCGTTCGCAGAATGGAAGGTTGGGTGCGTACACCCGACGGCGGACGGCCATAATGTGCGGCATCGCCGGATTCGTCGGGTGGCGGGTTGACTGCTCGGAAAGTGAGCGACTGCTGGAGCAAATGTGCGGTGCAGTGGCGCACCGTGGACCGGACAACGAAGGACACTTCTCCGCTCCTGGCGTGGGATTGGGTATGCGGCGACTCAGCATCATCGATGTCGCCGGTGGAATGCAGCCCATCTCGAACGAGAGCGGCGATGTCACCATCGTTTTCAACGGTGAGATCTACAATCACCGCACGCTGCGCCGCCAGCTGATCGATTCTGGTCACCAGTTCGCCACGCATAGCGACACTGAGACAATCGTGCACATGTACGAGGAGAAAGGATCTGGTTGTGTGGACGATCTGCGCGGCATGTTCGGAATCGCGCTTTGGGATGCACAGCGGCAATCACTGCTCCTCGCTCGCGACCGTCTCGGCATCAAGCCGCTGTACTACTGGATCACGGACGATGGCCTCGCGTTCTGCTCGGAGCTTCGTTCGCTGCTCGCGCTCGACCGGTTCCCGCGTGACATCGATCGTCTGGCCGTCGCGCGGTATCTGGCGCTCGGATACGTGCCGGATCCGATGTCGATCTTCCGTGGAGTCCGCAAGCTCCCTCCGGGGCACATCCTGACGTGGGACGCACGCAACGGCGCGCGGGTCGAGCGATACTGGAATCCCGTGCGACCGGAAATTTCCGCGCTGGATGAGACCGAGGCCGTACGTGAGCTCGAGCGATTGCTCATGGAGGTCGTTGGCTCGCATCTCGAATCGGAAGTGCCGCTCGGCGCTTTTCTCTCCGGCGGAATCGATTCATCGACGGTCGTCGCCTGCATGGCGCGGCAGATGGATCGGCCCGTCAAAACATTCTCGATCGGCTTCGAGGAGGGCGGGTTCAACGAAGCGCCCGACGCCGCCATCG
>Ga0307312_10000510_pt1 | contig 18273 bp, 18 predicted proteins | sample ER_DNA_202_FD_194489 | JGI IMG/M metagenome (GOLD analysis project Ga0307312, IMG submission 194489) | Bulk soil microbial communities from the East River watershed near Crested Butte, Colorado, United States - ER_DNA_202 | ecosystem: Environmental > Terrestrial > Soil > Floodplain | place... | reverse complement strand
CGGTGGTCCGTCGACCTCCTTGCCGACGGCGGTATCGGCGACGACGCGCGACAGGTCCTTCGGCTCCTTGATGTCCTTGCCGTCGAACTTGACGACGACATCGCCGGGCTCGATGCCTGCGGGTTTCGCCGGACCCTTGTCCTCAACGCCTGCGATCAGGGCGCCGCGCGCGGGCTTGATATTGAGGCTTTCGGCGATCTCGTCGGTGACCTGCTGGATGCGGACGCCGAGCCAGCCGCGGCGCAGCTCGCCGAACTGCCGGAGCTGATCGACCACGCCGACCACCGTCTTCGAGGGCACCGCAAAGCCGATGCCGATCGAGCCGCCCGACGGCGAGATGATCAGCGTGTTGACGCCGATCACTTCGCCATCGAGGTTGAACAGCGGACCGCCGGAATTGCCGCGGTTGATGGCGGCATCGGTCTGGATGTAGCTGTCATAGGGGCCTGAGTTGATGTCGCGGTTGCGCGCGGAGACGATGCCCGCGGTGACCGTGCCGCCGAGGCTGAACGGATTGCCGATCGCGATCACCCATTCGCCGAGGCGCAATTTGTCGGAATCGCCGAACTTCACCGCCACCAGCGGCTTCACCGGCTTGAATTTCAGCACCGCGAGATCGGTCTTCTTGTCGACGCCGACCAGCTCAGCCCTGATCTTGGTGCCGTCGTTCATGATGACGTTGATCTCGTCGGCATCCGCGATGACGTGATTGTTGGTGACGACGATCCCCGAGGTATCGACGATGAATCCGGAGCCGAGCGAATTGGTCTTGCGCGGCTGCAGGTCACTGCCCCTGTCGCCTCCCCTGGGGTTGCCTCCCGGACCGCGGCGGTTCTTGAAAAAATCGTCGAAGAATTCCTCGAATGGCGAGCCCGGCGGCAATTGGGGCATCGCGCCCCTGCCCTCGCCGCCGCCCTTGGCTTCGACGGTCTGCGACGTCGAGATGTTGACCACCGCGTCAATCACCTTCTCCGCGACGTCGGCGATGCCGTCCGGTCCCCGCGCCGAGGCCGGCACCGAGATGAGGACGCTTGTGGCGCCAAGGGTAACGCCAAGGCAGATCGCGGCCATCACGGGACGCAGGCGATGACAAAAGGCTGGGATCGCACCGGTCATGTTCGATCACTCTCCAAAAAAACGGCGGCGGAAATTTGATGTCCACAGTGCGCCTGAACGGGGTCACGGCGCAAGCAGGGCTGCCGGACATTTCACTCCCATAAGCGCCCTTCAATACGGCGAAATGCGGTACGCCGCCACTCACGACGTTGATACCGCGGCATTTTTCGACCCAGCCAATCCTACCGCCGGACCGCCCATATCAGGATCAGACCCACCACCGCCGATCCGATGCCGACCAGGCGCAGAATGTTGTCCGGCGTCGCCAGTGCGCTCTTCATGGCCCGGCGCATCCAGGCCGGGCTTGCCGCGAACAGCAGGCCCTCAAGCACAAACAGAATGCCCACACCGATGAGGAAGTCGGCGAACGCTATGGACCTCATCGGATTGAAACCCCCCGCTTGATCTTTCTAAATTTTAGGAGGAGCGAAGCGATCGTCGCTTCGCCCCCAGTCTTGCGTTGACTTACGGCTTCGGCGCGGCCGGCGGCGCCGGCGCGGCCGCAGCCGCCACGGGCGGCTTGCCGGACGAGTTGCTGAAGAACTTGAAGAAATCCGAGTCCGGCCGCAGCAGGAAGCGGGTATCGTTGCTCTTCAGCCCGGTCTCATACGCGCTCATCGAGCGGTAGAACGCGAAGAAATCGGGGTCCTTGCCATAGGCCTCGGCGAACAGCCGGTTGCGCTCGGCGTCGCCGGCGCCGCGCACCTGTTCGGCGGTCGAATTGGCTTCGGCGATGATGACGGTCGCTTCGCGATCGGCGTTGGACCTGATCTCCTGGGCCTTCTGGCCGCCTTGCGCGCGGAACTCGGCGGCTTCGCGCTGCCGCTCGGTCTGCATGCGCTGGTAGACCGCCTGGCTGTTCTGTTCCGGCAGGTCGGCCCGCCTGATCCGCACGTCGACCACCTGGATGCCATAGCCGTCGGCTTCCTTGTCGAGCTGCTCGCGGATCCGCGCCATCAGGGCTTCGCGCTGGTCCCGCACCACCGTGATGAAGGTGACCTCGCCGAGCACCCGCCGCAGCGAGGCGTTGAGAAGCGTGGTGAGCTGAATGTTGGCGGCCTGGATCGAGCCGACGCTCTGATAGAACCGCAGCGCGTTCTTGATGCGATAGCGGGCGAAGGCATCGACCACCAGCCGCTTCTGGTCCGACGCGATCACTTCCTGCGACGGATTTTCGAGATCGAGGATGCGCTTGTCGATCGAGATCACGGTATCGATGAACGGCGCCTTGAAATTCAGACCCGGTTCGGTGACGACACGGATCGGCTCACCGAGCCGAACCACCAGCACCTGTTCGGTCTGCGCCACGGTGAACACCGAGCTGTAGCCGACGATGAGGACCACAAACAGTACGAACAGCCCGGCAATACCTGTAACTGGGGACCTCATCGGCTACCCCCGCTCTGCTGTTGCTGCTGCCCCGTGGTGCCCGGCGCCGCCTGACGCCGCGGCGACAGCTCACTCAAGGGCAGATACGGCACGATGCTCTGCGAGGACGACGAACCGCCGTCATACACCAGCTTCTCGGAACTCCCGAGGATGCGCTCCATCGTCTCCAGATAGATGCGCTGTCGGGTAACGTCGGGCGCCTTCTTGTATTCGTCATAGACCTTCAGGAAGCGCGCGCTCTGGCCCTTGGCCTCGGCGACCGCTTGCTGCTTGTAGCCTTCGGCGACCTGCAGGATTTGTGCAGCGCGTCCCTTTGCATCGGGGACGACGCGGTTAGCATAGGTCTGGGCTTCGTTCTGCAATCGCTCGAGATCGGCGCGCGCCGCCTGCACGTCGCGGAACGAATCGATCACCTGCGCCGGCGGATCGACCTTCTGCATCTGCACCTGCTGGACCAGGATGCCCGAACCATAACTGTCGAGCGTCCTCTGCATCAGGTCCTGCACGCCCTGCTCATTGGAGGTGCGCGCGCCGGTGAGGATCGGCTGGATGTTGGAGCGGCCGACCACTTCGCGCATCGCGCTTTCGGCGACCGCCTTCACGGTGCCTTCGGGATTCTGGATGTTGAACAGATAGTCGCCGACGCCGTCCGGCTTGATCCGCCACAACACGGTGAAATCGACATCGACGATGTTCTCGTCACCGGTCAGCATCAGGCTTTCTTCCGGCACGTCGCGCATCGTCCGGCCGCGCCGCGCCGGATCGTCGATCAGCGTCATGCCGATGGAGATGGTGGAGACGCGCAGCGCCTTCGGCAGCAGCACGGTCTCGATCGGATACGGCAGGTGATAGTTCAGGCCCGGCTGCACCGTACGCACATGTTTGCCGAAGCGCAGCACCACGCCGAGCTCTTCGGACTGGACGCGGAAAAATCCGGACAGTCCCCAGATCGCCAACGCGCCGATCAGAACCAGCGCGATGCCCAGGCCGCTGAAGTACCCGCCCGGCAGCAATTGCTGCAGCCGGTCCTGAGCGCGGCGCAGAAGGTCTTCAAGATCGGGCGGCCTTGGCCCAACCGGTTGCGGTCCCGAGCCCCAGGGCCCTTTCGGACCCGAGCCCCATGGGCCTCCGCCTTGATTCTTCCACGGCATGGACAGTCTCCTCTGCGGGCCCTTGAGGGCAAAACGCCCGGCCTCGCAACATCTGCACGGCCTTATAGGGGACCGCCCCGGCCCTTACAACGCGGCTTGTTGGCTCGAAGCAGCTATGCCTGAACCGATAATTGTCAATGTAAACATTGCCGAACGGCGTTAATGCGACCTTCGCCGGCTATATGTCACATAGGAGAAGTCCGCGCTGTCGTCCGGGCCGGCCGGATTGCGCACGCGTGCCACCTCTTCCCAGGTGGCCGCATCGATTGGGGCAAAATACGTGTCGCCCTCGGGCCGGGCGTGAACTTCGGTGACTTCCAGACGGTCGGCAATATCCATCCATTGTTGGTAGATTTCTGCACCGCCGATCACGGCAATGTCAGGGGCCAAACGCCGCAGCGCATCGCCGAGCGCGACCGCGCGGGCGCCGGTGAACGAATTCGTCACCACCACTCCCCGAGCGCGAAAATTTGTATCGCGCGTGACGACGATATTGGTTCGTCCGGGAAGCGGCCGGCCAATCGAAGCGAACGTCTTGCGCCCCATCACCACCGGCTTGCCTGTTGTGATCGCCTTGAAGCGTTGAATGTCGGATTTCAGCCGCCATGGAAGCGCGCCGCGAGAACCAATCACGCCATTGTCGGCGACCGCGACGATGAGGACGATTTCAGGAAATGACATATGCCGCGCGAATCTATCCAATTCCGACGCCAGATAGTCTCGTCATTCCGGGATGGTCCGCAAGGACCAGACCTCAGATGTGCACTGCACATCGGGGAATCTCGAGATTCTCCGATGTGCAATTGCACATCTGAGCTCGCGCCTTCGACGCGCCCCGGAATGACGCTTCACTCACACCGCGACCTCGGCCTTGATGTGCGGGTGCGGGTCGTAGCCTTCGAGCACGAAGTCTTCATAGCGGAACGCGAAGATGTCCTTCACATCAGGATTGATCTTCATGGTCGGCAACGGCCGCGTCGGGCGCGTCAGCTGCAGCCGCGCCTGCTCGAGATGGTTCGAATAGAGGTGGGCGTCGCCCAGACTATGAACGAAGTCGCCGGGCCTGAGGTCCGTCACCTGCGCCACCATCAGCGTCAGCAACGCATAGGACGCGATGTTGAAGGGCACGCCAAGAAATACGTCCGCCGAACGCTGATAGAGCTGACACGACAATTTGCCGTTCGCGACGTAGAACTGAAACAGGCAATGGCATGGCGGCAGCGCCATCCTGTCGACATCGGCCGGATTCCACGCGCTGACGATCAGGCGCCGCGAATCCGGATTGCGGCGGATCATGTCGATGACATTGGAGATCTGGTCGATGCTGCGCCCGTCCGGCGCCGGCCAGGATCGCCACTGCGACCCATAGACCGGGCCGAGATCGCCATTGGCGTCGGCCCATTCGTCCCAGATCGAAACGCCGTTGTCCTTGAGATATTTGATGTTGGTATCGCCTTTGAGAAACCACAGCAATTCGTGCACGATCGATTTCAGCGGCAGCTTCTTGGTGGTCAGCATCGGAAAACCGGCGGCCAGATTGAAGCGCATCTGATGGCCGAATATCGACAGCGTGCCGGTGCCGGTGCGGTCGTGTTTCTCCGCGCCGTCCGAGAGAATCCGTTCAAGCAGATCGTGGTATTGGTTCATGGCGTTGCGTCAGGCCTTGGAGACGGCGAATTTTAGCGGCCGCAGGGGCCAATCGACACGGCGATTCGGCAGATTACTGCGATTATACCCGGAAAAATGAATATTCGGCCCATAAACGGCAAGGGCAGAACCCGCGTTCTGCCCCGCCTTCGACCGGTTTGGTCACCAGGTTCAATTAATTGCCGGCTTGAGAACCGGCGTCCACTTCGCGATTTCGCTTTTCACGAGGGCTGCGAGCGCTTGAGGGGTGCGGTCTGCCGCCGCCGGGATCACGCTGCCGAGATCAAGCAGCCGTTTGCGGACGCCTTCATCGTCCAGCGCCTTGACCGCCGCCGCGTTGAGCCGGGCGATGACAGGCGCCGGGGTTCCCTTCGGCGCGAAAATCGCGTTCCACGCCTGGGCCTGGAAGGCCGGCAAGCCAGCCTCCGCAGTGGTCGGAACGTCGGGCAAGGATGGATTCCGCTCGGCCGTCGCAACCGCATAGGCCTTGATGGTGCCGCCGTTGATCTGCGGCACGGCGTTGACGATCTGGTCGCACATGTAGTCAACCTGGCCGCCGACCAGCGCATTCATCGCCGGACCGGTGCCGTTGAATGGAACGCCGGTCGGCTTGATGTCGAGGATCGAATTCAGCAGCTGGCACGACACATGCGAGACCGAGCCGACACCGGCATGCGCCGCATTGACCTTGTCGACATTGGCCTTCACGTAAGTGACGAATTCCTTGAGATCCTTGGGCGGGAAATCCTTGCGCGCCAGGATCAGGATCGGTGTTCCAGCCAACAGCGCGACCGGCTCGAAATCCTTTTCAGGATGATACGCAAGGTTGGGGTAAAGCGGCACCGCCGCCGCGTGGGTCCCCATATGCCCCGTGATCAGCGTATATCCGTCATTGGCGGCGCGTGCGGCGCGGCTGGTCGCAGTGGTGCCGCCGGCGCCGACCACGTTCTCGACGATAATGCTCTGGCCGAGCGTCTGCGCCATATGTCCGGTGACAATGCGCGAGATGACATCGGTCGGACCGCCCGCCGCGAACGGCACGATCATGGTGATGGAGCGCGTCGGATAGGCTTGCGCCTGAGCATGCGCTGCCATCGCACCGAGGCTGGCGATCGCTGCCAGACCACCGCTCGCGAGCATGCGGCCGTAAAAATTCATCAGAGTTCCCCGGAAACGCCGTTGACTAAATGCCGGCGTAAACCGGCCGGCATTTACATCTTACACGTCCGCTGCCGAAGCGATTCGACTTCGGGATGCGGCGCACCGACGCAGGTCAGCCCTCGGATTCCACGAACACCTCGTCGCGCTTCTTGCGCAATGACGGCAGCAGCGCCAGCACCAGAAGCGACGCTGCAATGGCCATCAGCACCGCCGAGAGCGGACGGGTAAGGAAGACAGTCCAATCGCCGCGCGAGATCAACAGCGCCCGGCGCAGGTTTTCTTCCATCAGCGGCCCGAGCACCATGCCCAGCAGCAACGGCGCCGGCTCGAAATCATGCTTGATCAGCCAATAGCCGAGCAAGCCGAACGCGCCGGCGAGGATGACGTCCACCGGAGCGTTGTTGATGGAGTAGATGCCGATCGCGCAAAAGATCACGATCGACGGAAACATCAGGCGATATGGTACCCGCAGCAACCGCACCCAGATGCCGACCAGCGGCAGGTTGATGATGATGAGCATCAGATTGCCGACCCACATCGAGGCGATCATGCCCCACACCAGTTCGGGCTGCTTCTGCATCACCTGCGGCCCCGGCACGATGCCATGAATGGTCATCGCGCCGACCATCAGCGCCATCACAGCGTTGGGCGGAATGCCGAGCGTCAATAGCGGGATGAACGAGGTCTGGGCTGCCGCGTTATTGGCGCTTTCCGGCGCCGCGACGCCTTCGATCGCGCCGCGGCCGAACCGCGACGGATCCCTGGCGATCTTCTTCTCGAACGTATAGGCCGCGAACGAGGCGATCACCGCGCCTCCGCCCGGCAGAATACCCAGGATCGATCCCAGGATCGTGCCGCGGACGATGGCCGGCGCCGAATCGATCATGTCCTTTTTGGTCGGCATCAGTCCGGTGATCTTCTGCTGCACGAGATCGCGGTCCATCTCGGCGCCGGCGTCAAGGTTGCGAATGATCTCCGCGAATCCGAATACACCCATCGCCACCGTGGCAAAGCCGAGACCATCGGCGAGTTCAGGAACATTAAACGCCATGCGCGATGCGCCGGTCTCGATGTCGGATCCGACCATCGACAGCAGCAACCCGAACACGATCATCGCGATCGCCTTCAGCACCGATCCCTTCGCCAGCACCACCGCGAAGATCAAACCAAGCACCATCAGCGAGAAATATTCGGCGGGTCCGAACGCCAGCGCGAGTTTCGTCAATGGCGCGCCCAGCACCGCGATCAGCACGGTCGCGACGCAGCCGGCGAAGAACGATCCGATCGCGGCGATCGCGAGCGCCGGGCCGGCGCGGCCCTGTTTCGCCATCTGGAACCCGTCGAGCGTCGTCACCACCGATGTCGCCTCGCCCGGAATATTGACCAGGATCGATGTGGTCGAGCCGCCATATTGCGCGCCGTAGTAAATGCCCGCGAGCATGATCAGCGCGCCGACCGGCGGCAGACCGAATGTAATCGGCAGCAGCATCGCGACCGTGGCGATGGTGCCGATGCCCGGCAGCACGCCGACCAGCGTACCGACGAGCGCACCGGTCAGACATAACAATATGTTGGCCGGGATCGGGATCGAGACACCACCGAGCCACGACGGCGACCATGGCACGAACTGGAACACGACATGGAAGCCGAGCGCGAGATTGGAAAAGAGATCGGACATCGTCCCTCACTGAATCAAGAAGCGGGGCCAGAGCTGCATCGGCAGCCCCAGCCCGTAAGGAAAAAGAAAACTGCAGAATGCGGTCAGGGCGATGCCGACGATGATGGTTTCCTTCCACCTTGTCTCGTGCGTTCCCAGCGCGGAAATAAGGAAGGTCATGAACGCCGAGATCACCAGACCCAGCGGGCGGATCGTGACCGCAAATGAAAGAATCGACAATGAGACGAACAGCGGGCCGCGCCACGCATAATGCGCCAGCGGGATGCCGTCGGTGAGAAGACCGACAAGCATAATCCCCGCGCCCAGCGCAACCAGCAGCGCTGCGAACATCCGAGGCGCGGTTCCGGCGCCGAACGAGAACCCGCGCATACCCTGCAGATCGCTCGACGCCCACAGGGCGAACAACGCAATCGCGATCAGAATGATCCCACCGAAATAATCCTGAGGAGCCCGCGGTTTGGCAAAAAACGTCAAAACAGCGAGGGCGAACAGAGGATAGGAGTAGATCAGCGCGAGCAGAACATCGGAAGACAGCCCGACCTTGCTATTTGCTTCAAAAGGCCCAAAGAGCAACGTCGGGATGGCCCATGACAGCGCGAAAACATGATCGAACAGCACTTGGGCGGGATTGCGCCCGGCCGAAAATCGGAAGATCAAGGCAGCCACCGACCACGCGAATTCGAAAATTTGCGGTGCGAGCGCGAGGATCAGAACAGCGATTGCCGCAGAAGTATTCCGGATCGTTGACGTCGGCGCCGATTGATCAACCGATTGGCCCATTGCACCAGCCATACCTGTCCCCTCCACAGCCGGTTTACGGCCCGCTTTTCTTTTAGGCCGGAATTGTCCGCCGGCCATAGCATTGCCTACCGATTTTCGTCAGATAACGCCAGCAAAACCCAGACACCCCCCGGCCAGCAACAGCCAGAGCGGATTGAGCCGCGTCGCAAAAGCCAGCACCGCTGACACGGCGGTAACCAGGGCGCCGGGCCAGGTCCGATCAGAGGTCAGCGCCAGGATCAGGCCACTGGCACCCATCAATCCGATCGAAAGTGGAACCAGCGCTGCCTGAATGATGGCGGGCCAACGTGACCGGCTCGATCGCGTGAGCAGGCGGCTGACCCAATAGGCAAGCACGGCCGTCGGAACGCACATCGCCAGCGTTGCGACCAGCGCGCCCGCTACACCGGCCACGCTATAGCCGATCAGGGTGACGATCAGCACGTTTGGGCCCGGCGACATCTGCGAGATCGCGAACGCATCGGCAAATTGCTTGTCGGTCATCCAGTGCTGCACATCGACGGCAATCCGGTGCATTTCCGGGATGGCGGCATTCGCGCCTCCCACCGCAAACAGCGACATCAGGCCGAATGTCCAGCCAAGCGTCAAAATCGGGTTGGAGTCGGAATTCATGGACGAACTCGCCGCCGCATCGCAAAGCTGAGCGCAATGCTGAGCGGGATCGCCACCAGCAACACCGCCGGCAATGGCAGCCGCAGCAGGCCGATGGCGACAAACACTGCAGCGAGCAGCACAAGCGCAACCAGGTCGCGCCTTTTGACCAGCGGCATCATCATCCGGAAAACCGCTGATAGCAGCAGGCCGACTGCCGCGCAGGACACGCCGGCCAGGATGCGCCGCAACGCGTCGATTTCGCCGTAGCGCGCATAGAGCGCAGCCAGGATGGTCATGATGACAACGGGAGGACCGAGCAACCCGGCGAAGGCCGCGATGCTGCCGGGGATTCCGCGGAAGCGCGATCCGAACACCACCGACAGGTTGACGACGTTCGGACCCGGCAGAAAATGGCACAGCGCATAGGTTTCGTTGAATTCGTCCGCCGTCATCCAGCGGTGCTGATCGACGATGCCGCGTCGCGCCCAGACCAGGACGCCGCCGAAGCCCGCCAGCGATATTTTGGCGAACGCCACGAACAGCGCGCTCAGGCCGGGCGGGGTTGGTGCGGGAAGATCCGGCGCCGGAACGGCAACCGGCGGCGAATCCGGGGGCATCCTCAAGATTTAGGACGACGGCCGCGCAAGGCCAACCCATATCCAGCGTGTTCCGGCCCGGTTGAAGGCCGATCCGGGACGCGTTTCACGCCGAATACCCTGCCGGGCTCTGTTTTTCTCAACTTTTGCACCCTATATTGGGAGTGCCGGTTCGCCGGCTATGGAAATAAATTGCCGCCGCAATAAACCATTCGGACCCGGGGGCAGCACCCGGCGCCTCCACCAAAACCCGAAATCAGCCATATTTGGCGGGTTTCGGCGGGGGCGAAACAGGATCGACGAGGGCGTAAAGGGCGTGTTTTTTCCCGGTATGGTTCCGCCGTTATCGGGCTATGCAATAGTTGCAAACGACAACTATGCTCCGGTTGCTCAGGCCGCGTAAGCGGTTTGAAAAACCAAGTCTAAAGTCCTAGTGGGTTAAGCTCCGCTGGGCGGGGTTCGGAGGCACCTGGCAACAGAAGCCTCCACTTCAATTTGCCTGGCGCGTATTCCGCAAGAGTGGGCACCGGTTTTGCGGAATACGCGCAAATTATTTGGTGGGGAGCCTTTTCTCACGAAAATGCCCCTGGCCATCCTTTGGCTGGAATTTCCGCCAGCGGCGGCCACGCCTGCTGACCTCGGCGCGCCGCCGGGGTAGCATGGGTGGATAGGCGAGTCGGGCTGCCGATATCGCCGCCGATCCGCCGGCAGCAGAATGCGACAGGACCGAAAATGGCCACCGATCATATCCGATACGACGTGCTGGCGCGCGAGGCGCTGCGCGGGGTGCTGCGCCGCGTACTGGCCGATGCCGCCGAGCACGGGCTCCCGGGCGAGCACCATTTCTTCATCACCTTCCTGTCGACCGCGGAAGGCGTAAAGCTTTCACCGCGGCTGTTGGCACAATATCCGGAAGAGATGACGATCATTCTCCAGCATCAGTTCTGGGACCTCGAGGTATCGGAAGATCGCTTCGAGGTCGGCCTTTCATTCGGCGGCATTCCCGAGCGCCTGCTGGTTCCGTTCAACGCCATCAAGAGCTTCTTTGACCCCTCGGTGCAATTCGGCTTGCAGTTCGAGCCATCCGATGCCGCGACCGAGACACCGGCGGCGAACCTTCCGGCAGCCCCGGCCCCGTCGGCCGTGACGGTACCCGCGCCGCTCGAGCAAAACCAGGACGAGCCGGCGAAGCCGGGCGAGGGCGCCGAAGTCGTGCGGCTGGATCGCTTCCGCAAGAAATAATCCGGGCGCAAAACAGCCTGCTACCCTGTAGAATGAACGTGCCGCCGCGCGGAGCCAGCGCAAAGTTGGTTCCGCACAGAAACCGCTTTGCGTAACGGACATGATTCATGGCTCGATCAGCAACGACCCCGCGATCCGGTTCCACGCGCATGGAGACCGACAGCTTCGGTCCGATTCAGGTTCCCGCCGATCGCTATTGGGGCGCGCAGACCGAACGTTCGAGGCAGAATTTCCGCATCGGCCAGGACCGGATGCCGATGCCGATCATTCGCGCGCTCGGCATCGTCAAGCTTGCAGCGGCGGAAACCAATCGCGAGCTTGGGCTGCTCGACCAGCGCCGCGCCCGCGCCATTGCCCGCGCCGCGCGCGAGGTGATCGACGGCAAGCTCGACGATCATTTTCCGCTGGTGGTATGGCAGACCGGCTCCGGCACGCAAACCAACATGAACCTCAATGAGGTGATCGCCAACCGCGCCAACGAACTGCTCGGCGGCAAGCTCGGTGCCAAAGAGCCGGTTCATCCCAACGACCACGTCAATATGAGCCAGTCGTCGAACGACTCATTCCCAACCGCGATGCATATCGCAGCGGCAATCGGCATCGTCGGCGATCTCATTCCGGCGCTTAGCGAGCTTCACCGCGCGCTGCGCAAAAAGGAAAAGGCGTTCGCGCACATCGTCAAGATCGGCCGGACCCATACCCAGGACGCGACGCCGCTGACGCTCGGTCAGGAATTTTCCGGCTACGCCGCCCAGGTCGAAAGCGGCGTCGCGCGGCTGCGAACGGCGGCAAGAGATCTGTACCCGCTGGCGCAAGGTGGCACCGCGGTCGGCACCGGGCTCAATTCGAAGCCGAAATTCGCCAGGCTGTTTGCAAAACACGTTGCCAAAATCACGAAACTGCCCTTCACCAGCGCCGCCAACAAGTTCGAGGCGCTGGCTTCCCACGACGCCTACGTGTTCGTGCACGGCGCCATCAATTCGGTGGCCACAGGCCTGTTCAAGATTGCAAACGATATCCGTCTGCTGGGCTCGGGTCCGCGTTCCGGATTGGGCGAGCTGATCCTGCCCGAAAACGAGCCGGGCTCGTCAATCATGCCGGGCAAGGTCAACCCGACGCAGTGCGAGGCCATGACCATGGTTTGCTGTCAGGTGTTCGGCAACCACGCCACCATCACGGTTGCCGGCAGCCAGGGACATTTCGAGCTGAACGTATACAAGCCGGTGCTGGCATATTGTATGATGCATTCCATCCAACTGATGTCCGACGTCACTCGGTCGTTCACCGAACATTGCATCGAGGGAATACGCGCAGACGAGAAACGCATCCGGGATCTGATGGAACGCTCGCTGATGCTGGTGACCGCGCTCGCTCCCAGGATCGGCTATGACAACGCCGCAAAGGTCGCCAAGTCGGCTCACGCCCGCGGCACGACGTTGAAAGAAGAGGCTGTGCGGCTGGGCTTTGTTACGCCTGCGCAATTCGACCATCTGGTGCAGCCGGACAAAATGACCCACCCCGGCTGATCGCAGGACGGCCGGGAAACTACCGGACCGGGAAAATAGTTATGGGTCATAAGGCCTAAAGACTGAGGCCGATCAGCTATTGTCATTGCGCGGGAGCGTGGTAGAGCGCAAAATATTTGCGTTCGCAGAGCGGTTGAGCAACTACCGATTTGCCCCAAAGGACAATATCGTTCGAACGATTATTTCGATGACCATCCGCAGAGCGGAACATATTCAGAGCGGAGCATATTATGAGGACAGTAACGGGGATTTCCGAATGACGGTCGAACCGGGTGGTGCCTATTCCGCAAAAACATGTTCTCCATTCATTGCATGATGGGGACAAGCATGGGGGATGTGGTCAACCTGAAGCGATTCAAGAAGCGCACCAAGCGAGAACAGTCGGCCAAGCAGGCCGAGGCCAACCGGGCGCGGTTTGGCCGAACCAAATCCGAACGCGCTCTGGACCAGCAGCGCGCTAACCGCGCGAACGACTTGCTGGATCAACATCGGATCGACGGCGAGGACGCGTCATGAAATCGCCTGTCGTGAAACGCTCGATCGTGGTCGGGGGTCACAAGACCAGCGTCAGCCTCGAAGAGGCGTTCTGGAACGGCATGAAGGAAATCTCCGGGCTTCGAGACATGACGCTGTCCGAACTGGTCGGCGAGATCGACAGCAATCGCCAGCAAGGCAATCTGTCCTCTGCAATTCGCCTGTTCGTGCTGGACTACTTTCGAACGCGCGCCGCCGCTGCCGCATCGGATTCAAAGCCTCACGGCTAGATCATGGTTCGATTAGATTGAATCCGATCATGATCTCGTCTCTCTTTGCTTGAGCATGATCTTTTCGGAAAAAACGTTTCCCACTTTTCCGGATCATGCTCCAGGCCGCGTATGCATGAATCGAGTTGACGGCACGGCGATGAATGGCGCCGTCGGCGGTACCGCCCTTCAAAGTCCGACTACTACGGATCCCGGGGCATAAACCCATCCGTCAGCGTTTGCATGAAACTCACAAGCGCGTCTTCCTCTGCGTCGGACAGGCCGAGGTTTCCGACGCGGCTCGTGTTCATGTTGGCGGTCGACTCGGGCGCCGGCCAGCATGTCGTGCCTTCACCGGCGTCATGTGGCTGGCATCGCGGCAAAACGTCGCGCGTGTTGTAGAAATGCACGATCTGCTTCAGGCTGGTGAAATAGCCGTTATGTCCGTAGGCCTTCACGAAGGCCGGATCGGGCCGCTTGTCCACATTGCGCAGGGTCGGCACCTGAACTCGGGCCTGGTTACCTGGCGCCAGCTTCAGCCATCGCGCATCCACCGCGGAGGGCTGGCTGAGCAGATGCCCTCGAATGAGAAAAGTGCCGACGCCGCCGTCGACGAATGACCGCCCTTGCGGATTGGCGACATAGCCCAATGCGTCGGGCCGATTTTCCGCATAGTAAGGAAGCCTCGGATTGGCGGGAGTTCCGATGTTGCTGGCGGTGAAGTCGGTGAACAGCGGGTCCTCGCCGGGCCCGCCGTCACGGTGACAGGTGTTGCATTGCGCCTTGCCGCGGAACAGATCGTATCCCGCCTGCTCCTGCGGCGCGAACTGCGCTTTCTTTGCGAGCACCGCGTCGTACTTCGAGGTAAACGACGTCACCTCGGCAGAGGCCTCATAGCTGGCGATGGATTGCGCCATCTGATCGAAGGTGCTGCCGGCCCGGCCGCGATCCATCGGGCTAAGACGAACCGGCAACGGCTCGCCGGCGGTCGGCGGCCCGGGCCGGTCGCAGACCTGCTCAACGTCGCTCGGCCAGGCGATCGCGAAGGCCTGGGGTCCCCACACGCGTTCGAACAGAGCGCGATAAGGCCGCTGCGAGGCGCGATAGACCGCGCAGGCGATATCGGGCAGGCCCATTTCCACCGGGTTGGTCGGCGGGCCTTCCGCCTGTTCGGCGGCCGGATTGCCGAGCCGGCGTCCGGTTGCTCGCATGTCCCAGAAATTGCCGCCGACGAGGTCACCCTGCCCGGGATTATAATGCAACACCGGCGAGAGCGGTGCGTAGGCATGCGATTGCGGTTTGCGATCGCTAAATCGCGTGCGCACCGAACCGGGATAGGCACCGGTGGTCCGGTTCAACTCCGACACCGGACCGGTAAAGCCGGTCTCGGGCGTGTGGCAGAAGGCGCAAGCCTCGTTGCGGTTTACCGAGAGCTGCTTGTCGTACAGCATCAACTTGCCGAGCAACTCGATTTGCTGGATCTGATTATCCGGCGGTGCAGCAAGCCGCTCGGCGGTTTGCGCTTCAATGCGGTCGATCTCGGCCTCGACCTGCGCAATCTCCTGCAGCGCCTGAGGCGAGAGCGTTGAGCTCGTCTCCTCCGCACCCGGCGCATCGGCGCCCAGTGTGGCGACGAATATGGCCGCTGCGACCGCCAAAAGCGTCCGCTGTGTCTTCACTTCGGGTCCTCTGCAAGCCGGCGCGCGCATCACATAAGACTGAGGTCCGATTGCTTGAAGAGTGCGCACCGCAGCGCGATACTAAATTCTATTTTATGTTTCCCCGGGATCAGCTCTGCCCATCCGAGCGCCAACTCACACGATCACCGTCGAACGCTTGGCGACCGGCAAGTTGTTAGAGTTAGAGTGGAGCCTTATTGACTCTCGCCTGTTTTTTGCATCAGATGGGCGCTGTCGGGCTCGATCGCAGTCGCCCGGTACCCAAGGCATATCGCCCAAGCACTGCACTTCGCCCGCTCGCCGGGCCGAAGGCTTTGGCGGAATGTCAAATTTCCATAGAAGCCTGAGTTCGGCAGCGGCATTGGAGCATCCAATGTCAAACGTCACACTTTTTGGTTTTCCGCGCAGCACCTTCGTGAAGGTAGTTGGGCTGATCCTGACCGCGAAAGGCGTCCCTTACACCTTTCACGACACCGAAGACGAGATGTACCTGCCGATCCATCTGCAGCGGCATCCGTTCGGGCGCGTGCCGGCGCTGCAGCACGACGATTTCATGCTGTATGAAACCAGCGCCATCGCGGCTTACGTGGACGAAGTCCTTCCCGGACCGAAATTCACCCCGGCCGATCCGCGCCAGCGCGCGCGCATGAATCAATGGATGTGCAACCTCAACTCCTACTTCTATCCGGAGATGATCTACCACGTCTCGCATGAGCGGATGGTCTATCCCGAGCTTGGAATTCCCGGCAACGACCTGATCGTGCAGCGCGCAATGCCGAAGGTGATACGGGCGCTGGAGGTGATGGAGAAGGAACTGTCCGACGGCCGGCCGTTCATTGTCGGCGATGCCGTGAGCATGGCCGACTTCTTCCTGTTGCCGACGCTGTTCGGGTTCGCCCTGACGCCGGAGGGCAAGCAGGTGCTGCCGAAATTCCCCGCCATCCAGGCATGGGACAACCGGATGGATGCGTTGCCAAGTGTGATCCGCTTCAACGCATCGCTGCCGCCCCGCGCGCCGATCCCTCACGCCCGCGAATGGGTGCACCACCATCGGCCGGCGGCGTGATGTTCACGCCGGCGTAATCGCGTGCGGGGAAATGCAGACTCCCCGTCAGACGGTCGAACCGTTCAAGCTCCTGCGCCTCCCGAGGAGATCCCCCGTGGACGGAGTGAAGCGTCTCGACTTCCCATCGATCAAACCCATCCTCGCTGCGACCGTTCTCGCATGCGCGATGGCGTGCGCCGCATCGGCCGGCCTTGCCGAAACAGGAGCCATCATGATTGCCATCGACAAGAAGACGCCCCGAGCGGCGCCCACCGACTTCGAATTTGCTCGCACGGGCCGGGGCGGACCGGCGCAATGGACAGTGACATCAGACACATCGGCGGCCGTTGGCCTCGCCATCGAGCAGGTCAGCACGGACACGACCGACTACCGGTTTCCGCTCGCGATCTACCAAGCGGTATTGGCCAGCAACGTGGACGTTACGCTTCGATTCAAGGCGGTCGCCGGGAAAGTCGACCAAGCCGGCGGCATCGCCGTCCGGCTCAGCGATCCCGATAATTACTACGTCGCGCGCGCCAATGCGCTCGAGGACAACGTCCGTTTTTATCGTGTGGTCAAGGGCCAACGCGTGCAGATCGAAGGTGCCAACACCAAGGTGACAGCGAATGAGTGGCACCAGCTCGGCTTGCGGGCGGAAGGTCCACGGTTCACGATCACGTTTGATGGCAAAGAACTGTTCACCGCTACCGACCGGACCATCGCGAGCGCCGGCAAGGTCGCGCTCTGGACCAAGGCCGACAGCGTAACGCGGTTCGATGGCATCGAAATCCGGACACTGCCATGACGGAGAGTTGCCGGTGCGCGCGTTGCCGGCCGGGCTGTTTTGCCATAGACTCGGACAACTAAAAATCAGGGAGGACTTGCCGCATGGACGTTGTGCCATTGGGTCCCGGATTTGCCGCCGAACTGCGCGGCATCACGCTGACCGATGTCGCCTCGGACGACGCAGGGTATGCGGCGGCGCGCGCGGCTTTCGAGCAACATTCCGTTCTGGTGTTTCGCGGCCAGGAAGTGACCGACGAGATTCAACTCGCCTTTTCGCGCCGCTTCGGACCGCCGGAGGTGACCAAGGTCGGCTCGCAGGGCACGGGTACGCATTTCGTGATCCTGAGCACCATCGGCCCTGATGGAAAAGTGGTCCCGCCCGATCACCGGGTGGCCTTGCGCAACAAGGCAAACCAGCTCTGGCATACCGACTCATCCTTCAAGCGGGTGCCCGCGCTGACATCGATCCTGTCCGCGCGGATCATCCCGGCGCGCGGTGGCGAGACCGAATTCGTCTCGACCCGGCTGGCCTTCGAGCGGCTCGATCCGGCCCTCCGCGAGAAGCTCGAGAATTCCTTTGCCTGGCACGACTACGCGCATTCGCGCAGCCAGATCACGGCGGATCTCGCGAGCCCCGAGGAGCGCGCGGCGCTGCCGCCACAGTGCTGGCGCATGGTGTGGAAGAATCCCGCCAACAGCCGCGGCGCGATCTATCTGGCCTCGCACGCCTACGCCGTCGAGGGCATGGAGCCGGCAGCGGGCAAGAAATTGATCGACGAACTGATGGCGGCAGCGACCGCGCCGGGGACGAGCTACCTGCATCAATGGCGCAGCGGCGATGTCGTGATGTGGGACAACCGCGCGACCATGCATCGCGGCCGGCCATGGCCCGCGCACGAGGCGCGCCTGATGATCCGCACGACCATCTCGGCGACCGAGGCGGACGGCGTTGGCAGCATGCGCCTGCCGTCATCGCAGGCAGCGGAATAGCGCTGCCCGCCAATCCTTTGGTCCGTTAGATCATGATCCGATTAGATTGAATCGGATCATGATCTCATCTCTTTGTTTGAGCATGATCTTTTCGGAAAACCGGTTCCCACTTTTCCGGATCATGCTCTA
>Ga0307312_10000509_pt1 | contig 18289 bp, 21 predicted proteins | sample ER_DNA_202_FD_194489 | JGI IMG/M metagenome (GOLD analysis project Ga0307312, IMG submission 194489) | Bulk soil microbial communities from the East River watershed near Crested Butte, Colorado, United States - ER_DNA_202 | ecosystem: Environmental > Terrestrial > Soil > Floodplain | place... | reverse complement strand
GCGCGCTGGGTATCGGACTGGCCTTGCTCGGCGCGGACTACGCGGTCCTATTCGTGGCGGAAGGGGGCGCGCTCGACCAGTTCACGCCCGCCTATGCGGCCGGCTTCATCCTCGTCGCGGAGCTCGGCTTCTGGTCGATCGAGTCGCGCATTCCGGCGTGGAGTGAGCCCGCGGTCGCCGAGTGGAGGCTGGCGCGGATCGCCGGGGCCTGCATCGGCGCGGCCGTGCTGGCCGCGCTCGCGCTCGTCGCCGCGGCGGCGGCCACCGGGACGGGAGGGCTGGCGCTCGAGAGCCTGGGCGTCGTGGCGGTGCTCGGGTCGCTCGTCCTGATCACCGTTCTGGTCGGCCGCTGGGCCGTTGACGAGTAGTTCGTAGCAGACTAGTCCGGTACGGACTATGATGCAGCCGTGGCGACGGCGCAGCGGCGAAAGACGGTCACGCTCTCCACGACCGAGCTCTCGGTGCTCGGGCTCCTCTCCGCGTTCGGCGAGCACTCCGGCTACGACCTGAAGAAGCAAGCGGCGGCCGGCGTCGGCTACGTGTGGACCGCGGCGAAGAGCCACATCTACGCCGTGCTGCCGCGGCTCGTCGAAGGCGGCTACGCAACCTCGCGGCGCGTCGAGCAGAGCTCGCGCCCCGACAAGCAGGTCTACCGGATCACGGCGAAGGGCGAGGAGGCATTCCGGGCCTGGCTCGAGGAGCCGGTCGAGGAGCGCCCGGACGGACGCAGCACGTTCCTGCTCAAGATCTTCTTCGGGCGCCACATGAGCCGCGAGGCGCTCGTCGCGCACCTCGAGCGCAAGCGTGAGTGGGCGGAGGCCCACCTGGACGAGTTCCGCGGGATCGAGGAGCAGATCCGCGACGAGGAGTCGTCCTACTTCGGGTACGTGACCCTTCGCTGGGGGATGGCCCATGCAGAGGCCTGGATCGGCTGGGCGGACGAGATCCTGCGCGAGCTGGAGGAGCGGCCTTGAGAGCCGCGCTCGCGATCCTGGCCGTTGCGCTCGTCGCGGTCCCGGCCGCCGACGGGTACCGGAACCCGACCGCGGGCAAGGCTCTCGTCCTGCAGGTCAAGGGCATGCACCGCGCGAAGGTGAAGCGGAACGTCGTCTACCAGCGGTCGCCGAAGCTGCGGATGGACGTCTATCGCCCGCGAAACACCCGCGGCCGCCTGCCGGCCGTCCTCCTCGGCGGGCCTCCGGGCTCCGGCCGGACCAGCGGCCAGAAGGTCGGCTGGGCGCAGCTGATCGCCGCGTCCGGGCTGAGCGCGGTCGCGTTCGACATCCGCTCCGACGGCCGGCTCCAGTCGCCCCGCAACCCGGCCCTGGACGTCCAGTCCGCGATCGCGTACGTCCGCTCGCACTCGAAGCGTCTCGGGATCGATCCGAACAGGCTGTGCACGCTCGGTTTCTCGGCTCCCTGGCATCTGTGGGCGACGATGCGCGATCCCCAGTCGTGGCTTCGCTGCAACGTCGTTTATTACGAACCGCTCGACTTCCAGAGCCCCGCGCTCGGCGATGAGTTCTCCGCCCTGACCTACCTCCGCCGGTCGCCGGGCTCGATCCCGCCGATGCTGGTCGTGAAGGCCGGCCGCGACGCGAACGAGGGCATCGACGAGTCGATCGACCGCTTCCAGGCGGCCGCGACCGAGCTCCACGCCGACATCCGCGTCGTCACCGATCCGGAAGCGGCACACGCCTTCGACGTCGGACCGAGGACGGCTCGGGCGCGCGCGGTCGTCAAGCAGACGCTCCGCTTCCTGAAAGCCCGGCTCGCACCGCCACTCCCCGTGACCGAGTCCTGTGCGACGAAGGCTGAGAAGGCCTCGGCGCTTCGCTTCTTCGCCGACGATGACACGCCACTCCTGGGCGTCGTCGTTGGCAGCGGGTCACGTGGCGTCGTCCTCGCACACGGACAGAACCTCGGCTTCTGCGAGTGGCTTCCCTATGCGCGCCAGCTCGCAGCGACCGGCTACCGCGTCCTGGCGTACAACTCGAGATCCGGGATCCGGGTCGACGCCGACATCCCGGCCACGGTCGAAGCGCTTCGCCGCACCGGGTCGCCGCACGTGATCGTGATGGGATCTTCGGCCGGGGCGATCGCGGCTCTCATCGGAAGCACGGCCCTCGCGTCGGCGCCTGCAGCCGTCGTCAGCCTCTCCGCGCCTGCGTCGTTCGGGCCGCTGAACGCGCTGCCGGCCGTGGCTCGGCTGCGGGCCCCGACGTTCTTCGCCGCATCAGAGAACAACGACCCGTTCGTCGGTGACGCGAGGGCGCTGTACGCGGCCTCGGTGGCGCCGGACAAGCGGCTCGAGATCCTGCCCGGCGCTGCCCACGGGTCAGCCATGCTCAGCGACCCGGCGTTCCGCGCTCGGGTCGAGGCTTTCATCGGCTCCCACTAGATAGATTCCGTCTCGTATGGCGCAGGTGCTTCCGGCCGAGCGTGACCTTCGGCGCGTGATCGGCGACGGCGAGTCGGTGCCCGACGGCGAGGTCGAGGGGCTCACCGACCACGACCTGGTCGAGCTCTACCGTGGGCTCGTCCTGCTACGTACCTACGACGAGCGCTCGGTCGTCTACCACAGCCAGGGGCGAATCGGGACGTACGCGATCTATTGGAACCATGAGGCGATGCAGGCCGGCTCGGTCTATGCGCTCGAAGACGACGACTGGATTTTCCCGAGCTACCGCGAGTCGGCGATCGGGCTGCTGCGCGGGCTTCCCGCGTCGACGGTGCTCTCCTGGTGGCGCGGGCATCCGGCCGGCTGGTGGAACCCGGCGGACTACAACGTCGCCTCGATCTGCGTCCCGATCGGGACGCACGTGCCGCACGCGGCCGGGCTCGCATGGGGGAAACGGCTGCGCGGCGAGAACGCGTGCGCGATCGCCTACTTCGGGGACGGCGCCACCTCGGAAGGTGCGTTCCACGAGGGCGCGAACTTCGCCGCCGTCATGCGCGCGCCGCTCGTCCTCTTCTGCAACAACAACGGCTGGGCGATCTCGACTCCGGTCGAGGCGCAGACGCGTGCCGAGACGCTCGCGGACAAGGCCGTCGGCTATGGGATGCCGGCCGCTCGCGTCGACGGTCTCGACATCCTGGCCGTGTACGAGGCGACGCGGGAAGCCGTTGCGCGCGCCCGTGCGGGTGAGGGGCCGACGTTCATCGAAGCGGTCAGCTACCGGGCCGCGCCGCACGCGACGGCGGACGACCCGAAGGCGTACATCGACCTCGAGCGCGTCGAGGAGGAGAAGAAGCGCGAGTGCGTCGGGCGCTACGAGGGTTACCTGCGGCGCGCTGGGATCCTCACCGCCGAGATGGCCGAGTCGATCCGGGCCGAGGCCGAGCAGGCCATGCGCGACGGGATCGCTGCGGCGGAGGCCGAGGCGCCTGCGGATCCCGGGTTGCTGTTCGAGCACGCGCTCGTCGACCCGCCTGCGAGCTTCGAGACGGACCTTGCCGAGCTGAGGAGGGTCCTCGGTGGCTGAGCTGACGCTCGTCGAGGCGATTAACGACTGTTTCCACGTCGAGCTCGGCCGCGATGAGAACGTGATGGTCATGGGCGAGGACGTCGGCCGCGCGGGCGGCGTTTTCCGCGCGACGGCCGGGCTGCGCGACAAGTTCGGCTCGGATCGCTGCGTCGACACGCCGCTCGCCGAGGCGGGGATCATCGGCAGCGCGATCGGCCTTTGCATGGCCGGATTCCGGCCGGTCTGCGAGATGCAGTACGACGCGTTCAGCTACCCGGCGCTCGACCAGCTGATCACGCACGTCGGCCGCTACCGCTGGCGGACCGGCGGCCAGATGACGTTCCCCCTGACCGTGCGCATGCCGTACGGCGGAGGTGTCCGTGCGCCAGAGCTGCACGACGACTCGCCGGAGGCCTACTACGTGCACACGCCGGGAGTGAAGGTGGCGATCCCTTCGACGCCGAGTGACGCAAAAGGCCTGCTCGCGGCCGCAATTCGCGATCCCGACCCCGTCGTCATCTTCGAGCCGAAACTCCACTACCGGACGATGCGCGGCGAGGTCCCCGAGGGCGAGCACGTCGTCCCACTGGGACAGGCCCGGACCGTCCGCGAGGGCGACGACGTCACGCTCGTCGCATACGGCTCGATGGTTCCGCTCGCGGAGCAGGCAGCCGATGCGCTCGCCGACCGAGCCTCGGCCGAGATCCTGGACATTCGCAGCCTGAAGCCGCTCGACGAGGACGCGCTCCTCGCGGCGGCCGCCAAGACGGGGCGCGTCGTGATCATCCAGGAGGCGCCTCGGACGGCCGGCTACGGCGCCGAGCTCGCGGCGATTCTCGCGGAGAAGGCGATGCTCGACCTGCGCGGGCCGGTCATCCGTGTAACGGGCTACGACGTGCCGTACCCGTACTGGCAGATCGAGGATGCGTACATGCCCTCGGTCGAGCGGGTCGTGGACGCGGTCGACAAGCTGCTCGAGTACTAGTGGCGGTCCACGAGCTGCCATGTGAGCAGCGGTACCTGCACGGCTTCTTCTCGCCGGACCTGCTGGAGCCGGTTGTCGAGATCGACCCCGGCGACTCGGTGCGAATCTCGGTCCCGAATCACGCCTGGGACACCGCGCGTGACCAGCACCTCGAGCCGAGAGGCCCGGAGCACGTCGAGGGGCACGCGCTCGCGGGCCCGATCCTCGTTCGCGGAGCACGGCCGGGGCAGACGCTCGTCGTTCGGATCGACGAGGTCGAGCCCTCGGATTGGGGCGTCACGCACGGCGGGCCAGAGCACGCGATCCACTGGGAGCTCTCGGACGGCGTCGGCCGGGCGCTCGGGCTCGAGCTCGATCTCGCACCGTTCCTCGGCGTGATGGGGATGCCGCCGCCGGAACCGGGCGCCCACAGCACCGGGCCGCCTCGCCGATGGGGCGGCAACATGGACTGCAAGGAGCTCGTTGGTGGCACGACGCTCTATCTCCCGATTCCAGTCGAGGGCGCTCTGTTCTCCGCCGGCGACGGCCATGCCGTCCAGGGTGACGGTGAGGTGTCCGGGACCGCGATCGAGGCTCCGACGCGCGCCCAGCTGACGCTCGACCTCCAGGACGACCCGGTGCTCGAGTGGCCTGTCGCGCGTCTCGAGGGTGCCTGGATCACGCTCGGCTTCGACGTGGACATCTCCGTCGCGGGGCAGATCGCGCTCGAGGGCATGCTCGCGTTGCTGGGACGGGAGCTCGGAGTGAGTGGCGCCGACGCGCTTGCGCTGGCGAGCCTCGCCGTCGATCTCCGGGCCACGCAGGTCGTGAACGGGGCACAGGGCGTGCACGCTCTGCTCCGCGACGACGCGATTCGGTCCCAGTAGATTGGAACGCATGGGCGGCGGCTCGGATGCGCTTCGGCGCGCCTGGGAGCACGACAGCGCCGGACGCGAGGCGGAGGCGGTCGTCGAGTACCGCGCCGCGTTCGAGGCCGGGATCGACGACGAGGATCTGCCCGGCGCGCTCCTCGGTTTTGGCAGCACGCTGAGGAACGTCGGCGAGCTCAAGGAGTCGGAGCGCGTGCTGCGCGAGGCCGTGACGCGGTTCCCCGACAACGCGGCGCTCCGAGTCTTCCTGGCGCTCACGCGATGGGAGCGCGACGACAAGGGCGGTGCGTGGCGCGAGCTCGTCGAGGCGCTGTTCCGCGTCGATGCGCCGGGGATGTCCCGCTACGAGCGCGCGATCCGCGGCTACTCCGCAGAGCTCTGAGCGAGCGGCTGCGCCTGCTGCTCGAGCGCGCCCAGTCGGGCTACCGGCTCCGGGATGCGGCGACGGGCGAGGTCGTGCACTGGGAGGACCCGCGGATCCTCGTCGTGCCGGCGGCGGGAGTCTCGTTCCGTCCCGAGGCGCTCGACGATCCGTCGTTCGACCCGGGCCGGCGACTCGCGCTCGTCTCCGAGCCTGAGAATGAGCACGACCCGAACGCGGTCGGGATCTGGAACGAGGAGCGGACGCTCCAGCTCGGGTATCTGCCTCGGGACGACGCGCCGCGCCTGGCCGGTGACGAGCAGGCGGTCTCGATCTGGCGGACCGACGGCGGATTGCGCGTCCTCATCGCCCCCGCAGACGCTTGGATCGGCAGACCGCGTTAGTGGTCAATCCAAGCGTGTCGACCGGTCAGTTCCGACGGATACGCGTGCGAAGCACGCGCATCCTGAGGGCGGCGCCGCGAGCGGCGCCTTGGCGGTAGATTCGCGCCGTGGCGTACGAGTTCAAGCTTCCCGATCTCGGCGAGGGCCTGACCGAAGGCGAGGTCGCCCGCTGGCTCGTCTCCGAGGGCGACGAGGTCGCCGAGGACCAGCCGCTGGTCGAGATCCAGACGGACAAGACGACCGTCGAGATCCCGTCGCCGGCCGCCGGCAAGGTCGCGCAGATCCTGGTCGAGGAGGGCAAGGTCGTCCCGGTCGGGACGATCCTCGTCGTGATCGGCGAGGACGGCAAAGTGTCCCAACCGGACAAGCCCCTGGACCAGGTCCCGGGACGTGCTCCGGCGGGACGTGTCCGGGCGACGCCGCTCGTTCGCCGGCTCGCTCAGGAGCTCGGCGTCGACCTGGAGAGCGTGGCCGGCAGCGGCCCGCAGGGACGCGTGACCGAAGCGGACGTGCGCGAAGCGGCCACGTCCGAGGGTCAGGCACCGGGACCTGTCTCGGAGGGGCGGCGCGAGCCGCTTCGAGGGGTGCGGCGCGTGATCGCCGAGCACATGGCCCGGGCGCACAAGGAGGTGCCGGCCGTCACGTGGGTCGAGGAGTGCGACTTCTCGAACGTCGACCTCAAGCTCCTCGTCCCGACCGCGCTCAAGGCCGCCGCCGAGACGCTCCAAGAGTTCCCCGAGCTCAACGCGCGGCTCGAAGGCGACGAGATCGTGTACCTCGACCGCTACGACCTCGGCATCGCCGTCCAGACCGACGACGGTCTCGTCGTGCCGGTCGTCCGCGGCTGCGACTCGGCCTCGGTCGACGAGTTGGCGGAGGAGGTCAAGCGCCTCGCGGAAGCGGCCCGAAACGGGGCCCTCAAGCCTGAGGAGCTCCGCGGCTCGACGTTCACGGTCACGAGCGCCGGCAAGCTCGCCGGGCTGCTGCAGACCCCGATCGTCAACCACCCCGAGGTCGCGATCCTCAGCATCGGCCGAATCGCCGAGCGCCCGGTCGTACGCAACGGCGAGCTCGCGATCGCCCAGACCGGCTACGTCTCGGTCACGTTCGACCACCGCGTGGTCGACGGTGTCCGCGCCGCCGAGTTCGGGCTCGCGTTCATCGGCAGGCTCGAAGGCTCCTAGCAACGAGAAGAGCCCGGTCGGACCGGGCTCTTCCCGTAACCGGCAGGTCAGCGCCTAGTGGTGGCCGCCGCCCTCGCCTTCCCCATGACCGGAGCCCTTGTGAATCTGTCCACGGATCAATCCGGCCGGGTTCAGTGTCGTGTGAACGTTCGCGTACGTGAAGCCCTTCCTCATCGCGGTGATCACCTCGTCCATCTGGCCTGGGTCGATCCCCTGGCCCGTCGGCCCGACGATGTCGCTCGCGACGATGTCGCCCTCGAACGTGCCCTCGGTCGGCGTGCACGCCGGCTTGTTGCCGCCGCCGCACAGGAACGCGGCCACTCCGCCGGCCACACCCGGCTGTCCGAAGTGGATGTGCGAGAAGAGCGTGCTGCCCTCGGCCGATTCGAAGCCCTGGTAGTGGAGCTTGTAGTGGATCGTGTCGCCGTTGACGATCCTGGCCCGGAAGGTGCCTCGGCCGGGAGTCGACTCCGACGGTGTCTCCTCGAACCCGATGAGGCGTGCGGAGAACCGCATCCCTCCGTTCCCACCATGATGACCATGCCCTCGGTCTGCGAATGCTGCCGCGGCCAACGCCATCAGGCCGACCGCAACGAGCAGTGAAACCAGAACTGCAAGCTTGCGCATGCTTCTCCTCCCCGTGAGGTTGTGTACGGCATTACGGTCTTTCCTCGGGGCCGGTTTCGACGCCGCCGTCGAGGTGCCGGTCGACCAGCTCCTCGATCTCGGCCGCCCTCGCCTTGCCTTCGAGCCGGGCCACGGCGCGCTCGCCCTTGATCAGGATCAGGGTCGGAACGCTCTGGACCTCGAATCGCTTGGCCAGCTCGGGCTCCTGGTCGACGTCGACTCGCTTGACGCTCAGCCTGTGCCGCTCCTTGCGCTCGAGATGCGCGAGGAGGCTCTCCATCCGCCTGGCCGGCCCCGAATGCAAGGCGGAGAAGAAGACGAGCAGGTTCCGGCGTCCGTGGCCGGCAGCTTCGGATCGGCCGGTCATCGGTCCCCTTGTCCCCGGGATCAGCGAGAGCGAAACGCGCGGGAACTACACTGATCTCGATGGGTGACTGGTATTCGATCGGCGTTTTTGCCGGCCTGGGCGTGGCTCTCGGGGTCGCGTCCGCGGGATTTCTCGGAGGCCGTCGCCTCGCGCTCGCGGCCCCGTTCCTGGCGGCCGTGATCGGTGTTGCGCTCGGCATCGCGTTCTCCGATGCGCCCCAGGCGGCTGCGGCGGGGCTCGGCGGCTTCCTCGGCGGCGTCGGGGCGCTCGAGCTCGTCCGCGGCGCCCTCGGCCGTGGCGGGACGCCGCTCGCAACCGCGCTGCTCGTCCTCGGAGGGGCGATCGTGGTCGCGGGGCTCGCGTTCGTGCCGATCGCCGGTTACGTCGAGCTTGTCGCCGTTCCCGCAGTGGGCATGCGTCTGCGCCACCGAGCCGGGAAGCGCTACGCGGGTCTCCGCACGCTCGCACGCGATTAGGCTCCGTGTCCGAGAAGCAGAAGCTGGTCCTGATCGTCATCGACGGGCTCACGCCCGCCATGCTCGAGCGCGCCGTCGAGTCCGAGGACGTGCCGGCGCTCCGCTTCCTGATGAGCCGTGGCGAGTACCGGCGCGCGGTGACGACGTTCCCGTCGCTGACTCCCGTCTGCCTCTCGTCGATCGCGACCGGCGCGCATCCCGACGTCCATGAGATCCCGCACCTCGTCTGGTACCACCGGGGCGAGCAGCGCCTCGTCGAGTACGGTTCGTCGTTCGGCGCCGTGCGTGCGGCAGGCACGACCCGCACGATTCGCGACGTCGTCTTCAACCTGAACGAGGAGCACCTCTCGAAGAAGGTCGTGACCGTGTTCGAGGCGCTCGAGGCCGCCGGTCGCGTGACGGCCGCCGTGAACATGGTGTGCTATCGCGGGCCGGTGCGGCACGCTCCGCATGTCCCGTGGCTGCCGCGTCCCGCCTACGGGCCGAGCCGTTTCTTCTACTTCAACCTGTTCGAGTCTGACGTGACCGGTTCGCCGCTAGCCGTCCGCACACGTGCGCGCGGATCCGTGGACGAGTACGCGAGGGTCGTCGGCCGCTGGCTGGTCACGCGGGACGGCTTCGACTTCCTCGTCTTCTACCTCCCGGATTACGACTACGCGTCGCACGCGTCGGGCCCCGAGGCGGCGCACGCCGCGCTCGCGCACGCGGACAGGGCGATCTCGACGTTGTTCGAAGCCGCGGGCGGGCCGGAGGAGTTCCTCGAGCGCTACGCGGTGCTCCTCTGCTCGGACCACGGGCAGACACGCGTCGACCGCGCAGTGCGTCTCGAGGACGCCTTCCAGGGCCTGACCCTGTTCTACCGCGGCAATGGTCGCGCGGCGGAGATCGCCGTGACGGCGTCCAACCGGGCCGGAATGGTCTATCGCCTGCCCGGCTGTCGCGACAATCCGCGGAAGCTCGCAGAGCGCCTCGACGGCGGGAGTCACGTCGTTCTGTTCCATGAGGACGGGTCCGCAGTGGCGAGGAAGGACGGCGACGAGCTGCGCTTCGCCCCGTCGGCGGGCGGCTGGCAGACGAGCGGCGCCGTCGAGGTGCTCGGGCAGCCCGATGCGCTCGAGCGGGCCTGGGCCGCGCTCGCCAACCCGAACGCCGGTGACCTCGTCGTCTCCGCCGCTCCCGGGGTCGAGTTCGCGGATCTCGGCGGACGCCATCACGTCGGCGGCGGTAGCCACGGCTCGCTGGAGACGGGTGACTCCGAGGTTCCCATGCTCTCGATCGGAGCCGGCGCGCCTCCGGCGAGGATCGTCGACGTGACGCCGCGGGTGCTCGCCCATTTCGGCGTCTCCCATGAGCGCTGACGACAACGCCAGGCGCAGGATGGTCGAGGACCAGCTCCGCGCGCGGGACATCGTCGACCAACGCGTGCTGGACGCCATGGAGCGTGTGCCGCGCGAGCTCTTCGTCCCCGATGGCGAGCAGCACCGCGCCTACGCCGACGCCGCGCTTCCGATCGGCCACGGGCAGACGATCTCGCAGCCGTACATGGTCGCGCGGATCGCCGAGGCGCTCGGGTTGACGGGCGGAGAGAAAGTGCTCGACGTCGGCAGCGGCTCCGGCTACCAGGCGGCTGTGCTGGCGGAGCTCGCGGACGAAGTGCATACGATCGAGCGCATCCCCGAGCTCGCCGAGGAGGCGCGCGAGAACCTCGCCGCGGCCGGCTACGACCGTGTGCAGGTCCACGTCGGCGACGGATCGCTCGGCCTCCCGGACGAGGCCCCGTTCACGGCGATCGCCGTTGCCGCGGCCGCTCCCGGGCTCCCGGAGCTCCTGTACGGCCAGCTCGAACCGCGTGGGCGCCTCGCGGTTCCGGTCGGCGGGCGCTGGGGTCAGCGCCTGGAGGTGATCGTGCGCAGTCCAGAGGGACCGGCCATCGTCCACTCGGTCCCGTGCCGCTTCGTGCCGCTCGTCGGCGAGCAGGGATTCAGGGGGTGAAGCGCGCCCACGTCGTCGTGCACGGAGCCGTGCAGGGCGTCTTCTTCAGGGTCGAGGCGCGCGACCGCTCGCGATCGCTCGGCGTCGGCGGCTGGGTCCGGAACGCGGCCGACGGCTCGGTCGAGGCAGTCTTCGAAGGCGAGGACGAACGGGTCGAGTCGATGGTCTCGTGGTGCAGCCGCGGGCCGAGCGGCGCACGGGTCGACGAGGTCGACGTGACCTGGGCGGAGCCGCTTGGCGAGGACGGTTTCTCGATTCGCTGAGTTTCCACGTCACGCGGTCCAGGCAGAATGGGTCGCGAGTGACCGGGGTCGAGCTACTCAACAAGCGGGTCGTCCTGGACGGCATCGAGCTGGGACGCGTCGTCGACGTGATCCTCGACGAGACGGGCGAGCGCCCGGTCGGCTTCGACGTGCTCTGCGGGGACGGGAGCCACCGGTTCCTGCCGTACGCGACTGCGCTTCTCGGCGGTGAGGCGGTCGAGGTCGGATCGCCGCTCGTGCTCCTCGGCCGCGATCAGCTCGACTTCTACCGCCGGCACGGCCGCGCCCTCCGCTCCTAGCGGGAGGCGCTGCTACGCTCGCGCGCTGTGAGCAACGGGGCGTCGAGCATCGCGACACGGGCGTCGAGCGCGCTCCGGCGGCCGCACAACTGGGTTCAGCTTGCGAAGTTCTGCACCGTCGGCGCAGCCGGCTACGCGGTCAACCTCCTCGTCTACGCGACGCTCGTCCACGAGGGCATGCACTACAACCTCGCAGCGGCGTGCTCGTTCCTCGTCGCGGTCACGAACAACTACACCTGGAACCGGATCTGGACGTTCCGCGGCCAGCGCGGCCACGTCGGCTACCAGGGGCTCCGCTTCTTCGTCGTCTCGCTGCTCGCGCTCGCCGCCAACGAACTGCTGTTGACCGCGCTCGTCGCAGGCGGCGCGGGGAAGGTCGTCGGGCAGGCGATCGCGATCGTGCTCGTGACGCCGATCAACTTCGTCGGCAACAAGCTCTGGTCGTTCCGGCGCCGGTAGGGCCATGACGCGGCGAGTCGTCCTCGCCCTGCTGCTCGCACTTGCGGTGCTCGTCCCTGCCGCTCACGCCGCGACCGGGACGGGAACGACGCCGACACTCCCGAACCAGTTCACCCCGAAAGGCGGGCCGGCGCAGCTGAACGAGAAGCGCGTAACCGCGATCTTCCTCAGAGACGACAAGGTGGCCGACTGGCTCGACCGCTATCCGAGGCGGGACCTCGTCACGGACGCGACCTTCGACAAGGACCGGCGCGACTGGGGCATCGGCGTCTGGTCGAGCTCGGCGGGCGAGATCGCGACCGGTCGCATCGACGACGAGACCGGGGCTGTCACCGAGGCCTGGACCGGGCCGCAGGTCGCGTGGAAGATGGCCCGCGGCTCGAGCGGCGCCTTCGGCGGGCGCGAGATCAACAGCCTCCCGATCTGGCTCGGCCTCTGCGCGATCTTCCTGATCGGGCTCGCCGACTTCCGGAAGCCGCTGACGATGCGGAACCTCGACCTCGTCGTGCTGCTCTCGTTCTCGGTGTCGCTCTGGTTCTTCAACCGCGGGAACAGCTTCACGGCCGTGCCGCTCGCGTATCCGCCGATGGCGTACCTCCTCGCGAGGATGGTCTGGTCGGCCTGGCGCGGTGGGCCCGAGCGCGGGCGCCCGCTGTGGCCGGTCTGGCTGCTCGCGTCGGCGACGGTCTTCCTCGTCGGATTCCGCCTCGGGCTCAACGTGCGCAGCTCGAACGTCATCGACGTCGGCTATTCGGGCGTGGTCGGGGCGAATCGGATCGTGAACGGACAGTCGCCGTACAGGCACATGCCGCGGGAGGGGAGCCTGAAGGCGTGCGGCAGCGCGGATGCGGAGGGCGAGATCCGGGATCGGATCCAGACGAACGGCCGCTGCGAGTCCGCGGACGAGCGCGGCGACACGTATGGGCCGGTTGCTTACGAGTCGTACATCCCGGGGTACCTGCTGTTCGGCTGGAGCGGGCGCTGGGACAAGCTGCCCGCGGCGCACGCGACGGCGCTCGCCTTCGACCTGCTCGCGCTCCTCGGCCTGGCGCTGCTCGGACGCCGCTTCGGCGGGGTGCGCCTCGCCGCCACGCTCCCGTTCGCGTGGGCCGCGTACCCGTTCACGCAGTACGTGTCGAGCTCGAACACGAACGACGCGATCATGCCCGTGTTCCTGATCTTCGGGTTCTGGCTCGTCACGTCCGCGTTCGCGCGCGGCGCGTTCCTCGCCTTGGCGGGGTGGACGAAGTTCGGCGCGCTCCTGCTCGTGCCGTTGTGGGGCTCCTATCCCGAGGCGCGCCGGTTTTCAGGAAAGGGTGTATTTGCAGCAGGTTTTGCGGTAGCGACCGCTGCCGCGTTCTCAGTGCTGCTCCTCGAGCCGAGCCCCGCTCACGCGGCCCGAGTCTTCTGGGACCGCACCTTCGGCTGGCAGGTCGGCCGCGATTCGCCGTTCTCGATCTGGGGTTGGGGCCAGTACCACGCGGCCGGGATTCCCGATCTCGGTTCCTTCCAGCAGCTCGCGATCGCGCTTCTCCTCGCAGGGGCGATCGCCTGCTACTTCGTCCCGCGGCGCAAGACGCCGCTCCAGCTCGCCGCGCTCACCGCCGCGGTGCTGATCGGCTTCGAGCTGACGCTGACGCACTGGTTCTACCTCTACATCCCGTGGTTCTTCCCCTTCGTCGCCTTCGTCGTGCTGGCCGCCAGCCGCCGGCGCGCGGAGACGGTTCCGGCGCACGACGACGCTGAGCGTGAGCTCGTCCCGGCCGGCCCTGAGGCGCGGGCTTGACCGCGCCGCCAGAGGGTGGGCTGGCTTTGCCAACCCACCCGGAATCAATGAGCTTCGCCTTCGCGGCGACGCTCGTCGCGTGCACGCTGTTCCTGGTCGGCTGGGGCGTGCTCCACCGCGGGTTCTTCACGCACGACCGGATCATCGACACGCCCGTCTACGAGAGCTACGGCTCGGCGATCGACTCCGGGCAGGTGCCGTACCGGGACTTCGCGCTCGAGTATCCGCCGGGCGCGCTGCCCGTGTTCGCGCTGCCTGCGCTCGGCGGCGCGCACGGGGACGCGTTTCGCCGCCGGTTCGAGCTCGAGATGGCGTTCCTCGGCGAGGTGATCGTGATCTGCCTGGCGGTTGCGCTCGTTGCGCTCGGCGCGGGGAGGCGGCGGGTGCTCGCCGTCCTCGCGCTCGCCGCGCTCGCCGTCGTCGCGCTGGGGCCGGTCGTGCTCTCGCGATTCGACCTCTGGCCCGCAGCGCTGACCGCCGCAGCTCTCGCTGCGCTCCTCAGCGGGCGGCTCCGGCTCGGGCACCTCGCGCTCGGTGCTGCCGTCGCCGCGAAGCTCTACGCGGCCGTGCTCGTGCCGTTGACGATCGTCTATGTCTGGCGGCGCTTCGGGAGGCGCGAGGCGCTCATCTGCGGCGGGCTGCTGCTCGCGGTCGTCGCCGCGGCGTGGGTGCCATTCATCGTGCTCGCCCCGCACGGGGTCTGGCACAGCTTCTGGGTCCAGGCGTCGCGACCGCTGCAGATCGAGAGCCTCGGCGCCGCCCTCCTCCTCGCCGCGCACCACACGTTCGGGCTCGGCCTGACGAAGGACTCGAGCCACGGCTCGCAGAATCTGGCGGGCGCCGGACCGGACACGCTCGCCCTCGTTCTCTCCGTCCTCCAGCTCGCCGCCTTGCTCGCGACCTGGATCCTGTTCGCCCGCGGCCCGGCGACGCGCGAACGTCTGCTCCTCGCGAGCGCCGCGGCCGTGGTCGCTGTCGTGGCGTTCGGGAAGGTGCTGTCGCCCCAGTTCCTGATCTGGCTGATCCCGGTCGTCCCGCTCGTCGCCGGGCGGCGCGGCCTGATCGCGTCCCTGCTGCTCGCCGCCGCGCTCGTCGTCACGCAGCTCTGGTTCCCGTACCGCTACTGGGAGCTGGTGCTCCACTTCGGCGCGCTCGAGTCGTGGCTCGTGCTGATCCGCGACCTGGTGCTCGTCGCGCTCTTCGCGTACCTGGCGCGCGGACTAGTCGAGCGAAACGCGAAGGCACCGCTTGCGGTGCCTTCATCAGTGCGCGCGGGCTCTGCCCGGGCGTCCGTCTGAACTGACCGGTCGAACCGCTTGCCGTTAGACGGAGACGCGGAAGGTCTCGCAACTCGTAGCGCGGCCTGAGCCGTCGCACTCGAGCAGCGCGCCCTCGAGGCGCACACCGCCTTCGGCCGTCTCGAACCGGACCGGGATCCCGGTCCGCATGCGCTGGATCGCCAGCTCGGCCTTGACGCCGATCACGGAGTCGTGCGGTCCGGTCATGCCCGCGTCGCTGAGTGCGGCGGTCCCGCCCGGCTGAACGCGCGCGTCGTTGGTCTGCACGTGCGTGTGCGTGCCGAAGACAGCCGTCACCTGGCCGTCGAGATAGCGCGCCAGCGCGACCTTCTCGCTCGTCGCCTCGCCGTGAAAGTCGACGACGATGACCGGCGTCTCCCGCTTCGCCTCCTCGACGAGCTGGTCGACGATCTCGAACGGCGTCACCGCGGGAGCCATGAACAGGTCGCCGAGGAGGTTGATCACCGCCACTCGCGTCCCGTTGCTTGCCGACCCGACCGTCCAGCCGCGCCCCGGCGACGTGGCGGCCAGGTTCGCCGGGCGGATCACGCGATCCGTTCCGGACAGGTAGGGGATGATCTCGCGCCGCCGCCAGACGTGGTTCCCGAGCGTGATCACGTCGACGCCCGAGGCGAGCAGGGCGTCGGCGATCTTGGGCGTGATCCCGAGCCCGTCGGCCGCGTTCTCGCCGTTCGCGACCACGAAGTCCAGCCCGAGCTCCTCTCGCAGGCCCGGGACGCGCTCCTCGACCGCGCGGCGGCCCGGGCGCCCGTTCACGTCGGCGACGAAGAGGATCTTCAGGGTGTAGCCAGCGTCGCTGCGGGGTGGATCTCGAACGAGACGTGGTTGCCCGCGTCCTGCGTGTAGCGGGCGAGCGCCTGCTGCTCGACGTGCGAGAAGTCGATGATCGTGCCGATCTTCGAGATCGACGATGCGACAGACGATCCGACCGTCAGCGCCGGATCGGGGCGGAGGTGCGTGACGCGCACGACGAGTGCGGGCGCGCTGGTCGGCTGGATGTCGATCCGCGACCCGAAGGTCTGACCGCGGAGTGTCAGCGGCGTGATCCCGACGATCGTCCCGTCGACGGGCGAGTAGACGTCGGTCCCCACGGGCGCGCCCACGTCGAGCGATGCGGTGCTCGGGCCACTCTCACCGCCGAGCATGTAGTACGACAGCCCGTGCCCGTTGCCGCCGAAGAGCTTGCCCGCGATCCGTTGCAGGAGCCCCTCGTTCGCCTGCCGCCCCACGGGGTCCATCGCGAGCGCGCCGTCACCGGTCGCGTGGTAGCCGATCGCGGTGACGCGGTCCTGCGCGATCGGGAGCTGCAGCCGAAGCGATCCGCGCAGCGCGACGACCTGCGGGCGCGGCTGACCGGCCGGTAGGAACCGGTTCGCGGGCGCAGGGCGAGTCTGCGTGGGCTGCGACGAGCCGCTGTTTGCGAAGGCTGTGAGCAGAAACGTGACGATGAGCGCGATCGAGACCGCGACCAGACCGGCTATACGCCGGGTTCTTCGTCTCGCCGAAGCTCGAGCCTTCGACGTGCGGCGCGCCTGCCCGGGGCGGGGCGAAGGCATGGGCGGCACCGTAACCGATGTTTCTTCCTCCTGCAAAAACGCACCGGATGCAAGGCCTTGTAGGAGTGCGAGCCGCGGTGACGGCGGCGCCTCCTCCCAGACGTCCGGCGGCTCGAGCGCGAGGCTGCCCTCCTCGAAGGCGGACCAGTCCCACGAGGGTGGCCTGAGCGTCAGGACCTGCGCGGTACGATTCGCGTCATGTCGGGAGGGGCTCCGACGATCCAGATCCCCCGCTGGATCCAGCTGGTCGGCCTTCCGATTCTGGCGCTGATCGCGCTCCTGATCGTAGGGAAGGTCTTTCACGCGGTCTTCCTGTTCCTCGTCGCCGCGCTGATCGCGCTCCTGCTCAACCCGCTGGTGCGCTCCCTGGAACGGCTCCGGATCCCGCGCGGCTTCTCCATCGCGATCGTCTACCTCAGCTTCGCGGCTGCGCTGGTCGCTGTCGTGGTCGCCGTGAGTGTGATCGTCATCGACCGGACGCAGTCGGCTGGTAATCGGATCGACAACTACCTTACGACCGAAAGCGGACGGCCCCAGCAGACCGGATTCGAGCGGGACGTCGACCGTCTCCAGGTCTGGCTGGACACGCATCACCTGGAGCGGGTCGACGTCAAGAAGCAGGGCACCGACTTCGCCCAGAGCATCAAGGGCAAGGACGTCGAGAAATACACGACGGACGTGATCGACTTCCTGCGCGGTGCGGCGATTTCGATCTTCCAGCTGATCTTCGCGCTCGTGCTGATCCTCGTGGTCTCGATCTACATGCTGCTCGACATGAGCCGGCTGAAAGCGGGGATCGACCGGCGCTTCCCGCCCAAGCCGGGCCAGCCCGGGCTGATCGTTCAGATGGAGCGGGCCGTCGCCGGCTACGTGCGCGGGCAGGTGCTGCTCTCGTTGATCATCGGCACGAGCGCGGGCATCGGGATGTGGGTGCTCGGGACGGTGGGGCTCGTCCCCGGCGCGGACAAGTACGCGGTGCTCTTCGGCGCCTGGGTCGCGGTGATGGAGCTGATCCCGTACCTCGGGCCGTGGCTCGGCGCGATCCCGCCGATCATCTATGCGCTCGTCGTGCATCCGATCTCGGCAGTCTGGGTCGCGCTCCTCTTCCTCGGGATCCACCAGATCGAGGGTCACATCGTCGTTCCGAACGTGATGGGGAGCGCGCTGCGGCTGCACCCGCTGCTCGTCATCTTCGGGCTGCTCGCGGGCGGCGAGCTGTACGGGCTGCCGGGGATCCTCGTCGCGCTGCCCTTCCTCGCGGTGATGCGGGCGTTGTGGGAGTTCTTCGGCGAGCGGGTTCAGTTCGACTCCTGGGAGGGAGGCGCGGTGCCTGTGGAGCTGGAGGTCGAGGAGGAGCGGCCGGTCAAGCCCGTGCCACCCGAGGAGCCGCCCGAGGCTAAGGTGGCTCCGTGAGTGCGTTTCCGGCCACCCGGCTGAGGCGGCTTCGGCGCAGCGGCGCTTTGCGCTCGCTCGTCCGCGAGACGCGGGTCGACCGCGCGGACCTCGTCTATCCGCTCTTCGTCGGCCCGGAAAGCCGCGCGAACGAGGAGCTGCCTGCGCTGGGGCGCTTCTCGGTCGACGACCTCTCCGGCGAGGTGGAGGAGCTGCTCGGCGTCGGGCTGTCGGCGGTAATCCTGTTCGGGATCCCCGAGGAGAAGGACGAGGAAGGTTCCGGTGCGTATGCCTCTGACGGGATCGTCCAGCGGGCGCTCCGCTCGTTGCGTGAGCGCTACCCGGATCTCGTCCTCGTCACGGACGTGTGCCTATGCGAGTACACCTCGCACGGCCACTGCGGCGTTATCGAGAACGGCGAGGTCGCGAACGACGCGACGCTCGAGCTGCTTGGGCGGACCGCGGTCACCCACGTCGAGGCCG
>Ga0307312_10000508_pt1 | contig 18290 bp, 16 predicted proteins | sample ER_DNA_202_FD_194489 | JGI IMG/M metagenome (GOLD analysis project Ga0307312, IMG submission 194489) | Bulk soil microbial communities from the East River watershed near Crested Butte, Colorado, United States - ER_DNA_202 | ecosystem: Environmental > Terrestrial > Soil > Floodplain | place... | reverse complement strand
AAAGCAGGAGTTGAAATTTCTAACTCGCCCGGTCGTTCCGTCAACGAAAGGGCATAATCAGCAGGTGAAACGGCTACCAATTGGAATTCTTGGATCTGGAAAAGGAAGCAACTGCCGGGCGATTCTGGAGCGTATCCGCTCAGGCGAGCTGGCGGCCGATGCGAGTGTTGTAATCTCGGACGTGTTGGACGCGCCGATCCTTGAGATAGCGCGAGAGTTTTCGGTCTCAAATGCGTATTTGCCGGCCGGTCAATTTCGCACCCGCCTGCAACTGGAAGCAGAAGAGGAGCTTGTGAAAATGCTGCGCGAAGCCGGCGTTTATCTTGTAGTTCTCGCTGGCTTCATGCGCGTGTTGCATGAGCCCATGCTTAGGGCATTCCCCCGGCGCATCATCAACATCCATCCCTCACTTCTGCCAAAATTTCCGGGACTTGAAGCGTGGAAGCAAGCTCTGGCAGCGGGCGAAACTATGACGGGCTGCACGGTGCATTATATCGATGACAAAATCGATCATGGCCAGATCATCGCTCGACGAGAAGTAGCCATCTTGCCTCACGATACGCCGGAAAGTCTGCATGCCCGGATTCAAAGCGCTGAGCGCGAGTTGTACCCGGCGGTAATTGCCGAGTTTTGCGAAAAGTATCGTGAAGCAAGTCTGTAACTGACTGGAAGCGCTCGTCCTCGAGCGTTAATTACGGTTCTTCAGGTTTTTGCTCGCGCCTCAGCAGTTCTTCCAGTGCGACTGTCGGTTTTTTTTGCTCGCACAGCACGGCGTAAACTTCCTCGATGATAGGCGTGTCGATGTTCAATTGCCGCGCGCATTCCCATGCGCTTCGCGTAGTCGGTATCCCTTCGGCCACTGCTTTCATCGACGCCGTAATCTCAGCCAGTGGCTCGCCGCGCCCGAGACGCTTGCCGACCGTGTGATTGCGGCTGCGTTCACTGTAGCAGGTCACGACCAGATCACCTACCCCGCTCAATCCATAAAAGGCATTTGCGTTACCACCCATGGCAACACCGAGCCGAACGAGTTCAGCCAACGATCGAGTGACCAGTGCGGCTTTCGAATTATCCCCCAGGCTCAAGCCATCGCTGATTCCTGCCGCCAAGGCGAAAACATTTTTCAACGCGCCGCCCAGCTCGATAGATACGATTTCTTGACTGGTGTAAATGCGAAATCGCGACCTTCCCAAGACGCCTTGCAAACTCGTCGCGCAATCAAGGTCGTCGCAGCCAATCACGGTCGCCGTGGGCAGGTTTTGCGCGATGTCCACGGCGAGGTTCGGACCGGATAGGGCTGCGACCTCGTGGCCTGGGAAAATTTCGCGGAGGATTTGGCTCATCCGCATGCCCGTCAGATGCTCTATCCCTTTAGTGCAACTTAGGAATACGGCGTGCGAATTATCGATAACTGTTCGGAGACGGTTGGCGATTTGCCGCAACACAGCTGATGGCGTAACGAAAACGATTAGATCCGCTCGGGCGCAATCGCCCAGCTCGGATGTGACGTCCACTGTCCGAGGCAGCTTAACTCCAGGAAGATAGTCGCGGTTTTCCCGCGTCTTTTGCATGTGCGCGATACGATCGACATTGTGACCCCACAGGGAAACTTGTCGCCCGTCTTTTCCCCAGAGCCAAGCTAATGCCGTCCCCCAGGCACCCGCACCCAAGATTGCTGTCTTGTCGATCTTCACTTCCGGGTAAAGCGTGGTTCCCGGCCGCGAACTAGACGGGAAAGATTTGAATGGTGCCGCCAAATCACAACTGTCGCGATACCGAGCGACGAATAAAATAGCGCTTTCCCATGGGTTTGATTTAGCCGCGTCATGATGCCAATCACCAGCGGCAGTGCGACCGCAGCTGCCATTGACGCTACCGAGACAAAGCGCGTCAACCAGAAGACTAATATCCAAATGGCGACACCAATGAGCATCGCGAGCGGCATCAGCCCGAAAAGCGCTCCGGCAGAGGTAGCAACCCCCTTTCCGCCCCGGAACTTCAGCCAAAGCGGAAAAGAATGTCCGATCACAGCAGATACCGCCGCAAGGATTCCAAAAATCTCGGGTGAACTCGATTCCTGCCTCACGACTGTTGCGATTGCGATCGAAATCCTTACCGCGCCTAAACCTTTCAAGAAATCCAACGCAAACACCGGATAGCCATATCCTTTTCCGAGGACCCGCAAGACGTTTGTCGCGCCAATGTTACCGCTGCCGGCTTTCCGAATATCGATGCCTGCGATGCGACCGGCCAGGTAGCCGAAAGGAATCGATCCCAACAGATAGCTTCCTACCAATACAAGTGCCGACGTGAGCATCAAATGCTTGCGATGACGTGTGGGTTCCCTTTACTCCAGCCTGTGTTGTAAGTAGTTCTTCGATAACCAAATAGATATAATAGCAACGTCTGCTGGAGTGATCCCACTTATGCGCGCAGCCTGGCCAAGTGAAGTTGGACGCAAAGTTGTTAGCTTCTGCCTCGTCTCGGAACGAAGTCCACTGATCTTGCTATAATCCAGCCCATCCGGGATAGTTTGCTCGTGCCGACGTTCGAGCTGGCGATTTTGCTCCGATTGCCGAGCGGCATAACCCTCGTATTTGAAATCAGTCTCGACTAGCTCCCAGATCGCGGCTGGCACACAGGAAAGAATTTCAGGAGGCAGATTCTGCACGGCGAAATCCGGCCTCTTGAACAATTGGGAAATTGGAACGCCTCCCAGCTTCGTCGCAATAGCTGTGAAGCGAGCCCGCTCAAGAAGGCGCATTTTCTCCTGAAAACGAGCATAGCGGTCTTTGCTGACGAGGCCTACCCTAAATGCACGTTTGGTCAAACGCTGATCAGCATTGTCGTGCCGGAGAAAGAGTCGATCCTCAGCTCGGCTTGTAAACATGCGATACGGCTCTTCGGTTCCTTTCACGACCAGATCGTTAATAAGCACACCGATATACGCTTCTCTTCTATCCAAAACAAACGGCGGACGGTCCTGAACTTTCAAAGCCGCGTTGGCTCCAGCGATCAAACCTTGGGCGGCTGCCTCTTCATATCCCGAAGTTCCGTTAACTTGGCCGGCAAAATAGAGCCCGCTGACCAGCTTGGTTTCCAAGGTAGAAAAGAGCTGAGTCGGGGGGAAGTAATCATATTCGACGGCATAGCCGGGCCGCATGATCTCGGCTTGGTTCAATCCAGGAATGCTGTGGAGCAATTCGAGTTGGACATCGTACGGCAGACTAGTGGAGATTCCATTGACATAATACTCGCGGGTCTGTCGCCCTTCCGGCTCCAGAAAGATCTGATGCGAAGTCTTGTCTGAAAACTTTACTACCTTGTCCTCTATTGAGGGGCAATATCGTGGGCCCGTACCTTTTATCCTTCCTGTGTAGAGGGGGGAACGATGAAGATTTGCGCGGATTACTTCATGTGTTTTTGGCGTTGTACTCGTTATCCAGCAGGGAAGTTGTTCCACGTGGAACTTGCCGTCGCGAATTGAGTTTAATGTGAATATCTCACCTCTACCGTCGCCGATTTCCTCAGCCTCGAAGGCGAAAGTCGGAGGAGGCTCGTCGCCCAATTGAATTGTACAGCGTGAGAAATCGACCGACCGGCCGTTCAATCTGCAAGGCGTGCCGGTTTTGAACCGCCCTACCTGGAATCCAATCTCCCGTAGGTTCTCGCTCAAACCCGAGCTTGTATCGGCCATGCGGCCGCCTGCTTTGCTGCTTTCTCCCACATGTAGCAGTCCGCGCAAGAATGTCCCAGAAGTGATTACAACGCTGCGCGTCACAACTCTCAATCCGAAATCAGTTTCAACCCCCACCACTTTCCCTTTATCCACGAGGATACGTGAAACGGTCGCTTGCTTCGTATCCAGATTGCCCGCCCCCTCCAAAACCGCTTTCACCCGAAACTGATACGCTTTTTTGTCGCATTGCACCCGCGGAGCACGGACAGATGGACCTTTCGTCCGGTTAAGCAGTCGGAACTGAATCCCCGTTGCGTCGGCGTTAAGGGCCATAGCACCGCCAGCCGCGTCGATCTCGCGCACAATGTGCCCCTTTGCTAAACCTCCGATCGCCGGATTACATGACATCTGGCCAATCGTGTCCAAATTTTGGGTCAGCATCAGCGTGCGACAACCGATTCGAGCCGCGGCCAGTGCAGCTTCGATACCCGCATGCCCACTCCCGACGACGATCACGTCATATTCTGTTGGAAGCTTAAACGCGATTGACATTAAGTAGCTATGTCCCAGTAACTTATCTTAGTAACATTCCAGGTCGGGCGCCATTTCTTTCGATTGCCGAGGCGTGTGACGTTTGGATTGTGCGATATGCCACGCGGCCGAGCACAATCAAGAGCAACGTAGTCGTTACAAACACCCCTCCCCAGATCCAGTACTCTATCATGCGCGGGTAATTCTTGTGCTGCATAATGCGCACTGCAAACTGCCCCAGTGTTCCGACGTAAGCGTACAAAAAGAGCCCCGGTATCCGGCCGATTGAGGCCCAGAGCATGTAGGTACTAAATCCAATTCTCGTCACGCCATACAAGTAGTTCAGCAGACTGGTGGGAAAAAGGGGATGCAATTGACTCAATAGAATAATTTTCCAGCTCTCGCGTTCGACCGCAGGCCCTAAAGCGCGTAGCGTTGGATTACCTGAGAGTTTTTGCCGAAACCATCGCCTGGCTAGCGACCGGCTCAGTGCAAACGAAACCACTGTCGCGATGACGTTGCCCGCGAACACGATCAAAAATCCCCACCATAAACCGAAGAAAAAACCGGCTCCGACAGCAAGGATCCCGCCTGGAAGCAGAAGAATATTACAACCTGCGAAAAGCAACGGGTAGCAAATCGCGGCCCACGCGCCCAAGCTCATCACACGCCGTTGCACTGCCTCAACGGACTCAACGACTGGGAAAAAGCGCGAGAGCGTAAAGACTAGAGCGACGGCTATTCCTAATGCTGCAGCCTGCCAATAAAGCGACCGGCGGATCTTTAGCATCTCGAGATCTTGCGCGCGCCACTGACTTCGCGCAAATTCCGCTGGCGCGGCTTAACGCCTGAAGATGCAAGGCCACACACGCACCTCGACGTATTAGGGATAGCATCGTTCAACTAGACCCCCAGAGCCTGCGTTCCGATGATGCGGAAAGCCGAGGCTATCAAAAATTACACGTGTAGCATCGGAGCGGTTCAACGTGTAGAAGTGAATACCCGCGACTTCCTTATCCAGAAGATCGTGACATTGTTCCAATGCGTACTGAATGCCGACGCGTCTGACCTTTTCGGGATCATTTTGGCAATCCTGTAGCGCGCGCAGAAGCTTAGCGGGAAAACGTGCGCCGCCCGCCAGTTCGGCGATGCGCTTGCATCCGCTGAGGGAGGTGATCGGCATGATACCGGCGAAAATGGGGATGTGAATGTCGTTAAGCGCACAGCGTTCGCGAAAATCGACTAAGTCTCGATTATCAAAAAATAGCTGCGTGACGATATAGTCGGCTCCAGCGTCCACTTTCGCTTTGAAGTAATCCATTTCGACTAATCGATTCGGCGTGGCGGGATGCCCCTCAGGGAAACCGGCCACGCCGATTCCAAATCCGCGCCGGTCCGGATGTGCGCCGGACTGATTGAACCGGCGAATGAATTTGACCAAATCAATCGCGTGTTGGAATGAGTCTCGCGATTTGTCGTAAGCAATTCCTGCTGGGCGATCGCCGCCGAGCGCGAGAATGTTTCCAATGGAGGCATTGGCGTATCGAAGGAGAATCGCTTCGATCTCCTCCTCATTGTGGCAGACGCATGTGAGGTGTGGGATCGGATCGAGCTTCGTTGTGTGTTGAATGCGCTCCACAAGATCGTGAGTTAGGTCACGTGTTGAGCCGCCGGCACCATAAGTCACGCTGACGAAGTGCGGCATGTACGCTTCTAGATCCCGAATTGTTTGATAAAGGATCTCGGCCGCCTCCGGCGTTTTCGGAGGAAAGAACTCGAAGGAAAACGTGGGAGAATCACCCCGCATAATGTCGGTGATGTGCATGACTCAGCGCCCACCTTCGGTCCTGCCGCGACTCGCGGTCAACTGATCCAGCACATTTTCTACGACCAGGTAGATGGCAAAGCGCACTCCGAAAGCTTCACGAAACGCAACGTACATTTTGAGCACCAACCATTTATTAGATCGAGCTATTGACGAACTAGATCAGCCGCACGCGCGCGGTGTTTGGCTCCGGATTCTGTTTTGCATGCCGTTTCCGTAAAGGCGTCTCCGAGCGATGTGTGCCAATAAGTTCGAATAAGCTCCAATAACTAGCGACTCTTGTGAGCAACGAACGTTTGTCGGCTCAGCGCACAGATGTTATCAACAGCTCCTTATCATGGGGATGAGCAAGAACAATCGCGCATGTTATTCTCTCTAATTAGAAGAAGAATTATTAGTAAGCCAAACTCAAATTCTCATCATTGGTTGTGAAAAAGTTTTTCTTTAACAGGTGAGCCCGTTTCCTGTTCTCGATCCAGTTCTTGCCGCCCAAGTGCCACGCGGGCTGTGTGCTTTGGCCGTGATGACGAAAGCTCCACGAGCAGGGCAGGTTAAAACGCGCCTCGTCCCTCCGCTCACGCCGAAGGAGGCCGCAGAGCTAAACAAATGTTTCCTGCGCGATACAGCGACTACGATTTCGGGTGCGGCTACTAGTGGCCATGTGCGTGGAATCGCCGTTTACACACCGATTGGCTCCGAGCTGGCCTATTCCGATATTCTGCCAGCCACTTTCAGTTTGTTGCCGCAACGCGGCGAAGGATTTGGCGAGCGTCTCTATTTCGCTACGGGAGATTTATTCAAGTGCGGGTTTGAATCAGTATGTCTGATTGATTCCGACAGCCCGACCGTTTCCGCGGTGAGTTTTTCCCGCGCTGTCGTCGAACTGATGAAACCCGGGGATCGCGTCGTGCTTGGTCCAAGTGAGGACGGCGGCTATTACTTAATTGGGCTCAAAAAGCTGCACCGGGAGCTCTTCGAGCGAATCGACTGGAGCACAGAACGGGTGCTCGATCAGACAAGACAACGTGCGCGAGAGATTTGGCTCGAAGTCAAACTCTTGCCCCCCGGATACGATGTCGATGACGAGGCGAGTTTACAGCGATTGTGCAATGAACTGCTGGCCGACATAGCACCAGCAGATATCGCGCCGCACACGCAAAAGTTTCTGCGCGAACTTGTCGCCCGGCAACGGCTGAATTTGTTGTAGCGGCGCTTGTGCCAAGCGCCGAGGGTAGAAAGGCGTTTGACACAAACGCCTCTGCAACAAAATGAAACGCGCGTTAGTCACTGGTGGTGCAGGGTTGATCGGCTCGCACATTGTCGATCTTCTCGTACGAGAGGGTTGGCAAGTGCGCGCCCTCGACAACTTAGAGCCGCAAACCCACCGCCACGGAAGACCGACGTGGATCAATGAACAGGCGGAATTCATCAAAGGCGATTTGCGTGATCGGGATACAATCACGGCCGCGCTCGAAAACATCGATATCGTTTTTCACCAGGCCGCTTATGGCGGCTACATGCCGGAGATCACAAAATTCGTTCATGTGAATTCATTCGGCACGGCGCAAATGTTGGAAGTCATTCGCGAGAAAAAGCTGTCGATTGAAAAGATCGTCGTTGCGAGTTCGCAAGCCGTTTACAGCGAAGGAGCCGGTGATTGTCCAAAGCACGGTTTGGTATTTCCAGGCGTGCGTCCGATCGAGCAACTATGTAAAGGAGATTGGCAAGTCCACTGCCCGATCTGTGGGGCAGCCACAAAAAGTGTTCCTACTCCAGAGAACGCACCGGTGGGCGGCGAAACCGTTTACGGGCTCACCAAAGTCGATCAAGAGCGGCTCGTGTTGCTCTGGGGAAAGCAGCTCGGTATCCCGACGGTCGCGCTGCGCTACTCCTGTACGTACGGACCGCGCCAATCAATCTTTAATCCCTACACCGGGGTGATCGCGATTTTCTGCACGCGATTACTGAACGGTCTGCCGCCCGTGCTTTACGAAGACGGCGAACAAACGCGTGACTTTTCGTTCGTCGAAGACATCGCCCGCGTGAATTTGCTGGCTGCCGAAACCGACAAGCTTAATGGATTAGCGGTGAACGTCGGCAGCGGACGCGGCATACCGATACGCGAAATCGCCGAACAAATTTCCGACGTTCTGAAGATCGACATCCCACCCGAGATCAACGGCGAATTTCGCCCCGGCGAAATGCGTCATCTCACCAGCGACATCACGATCGCGCGATCGGCGGGTTACAAACCAACTGTCGATCTCAACGAAGGCATCGCGCGCTACATCGACTGGATTCGCACCCAGTCAGACATTCGCGATTACTTCAGCGAAGCGAGTGAAATTTTGAGGAACAAGGGGATTGTTCATCGAGTAGCGAGATGAACATCGCTACTGGCATCCCCGATTTTGATGCCCCTGTCGCACGTCATGCGCGCAAGGATTTTCCGTTGCTCGATGCGGACATGACCGTCGGCGAAGCGCTTGAGCGCATTCGGCGCGAGGGCGTGGGCGAGCGCGTCATTTACTTTTACGCGGTCGATAGGCAGCAACGACTCGTTGGCGTGGTGCCCACGCGGCGTTTGCTGACTGCGTCGCTGGAGATGCCGCTGCGGCAGATCATGGTCCCGCGCGTCGTGGCTATTCCCTCGACTGCGACCGTCCTCGATGCGTGCGAATTTTTCGTGCTCTACAAATTTCTCGCATTTCCCGTGGTGGACGAACAACGCCGCGTCGTCGGTGTGATCGACGCGAACCTTTTTGCCGACGAAATTTTACAGACGGGCGAGAGCGAGGATAGACACCGTTCCGTTGCCACGGTGGGCCCCGAATTCTTTGAGGCGCTCGGGTTTCGCATCGAACAAATCCGAGGCGTGTCGCCCTGGCGCATTTTTCGGTTTCGCTTCCCGTGGCTGCTCGTCACCGTGACGGGTGGGACGCTGTCGGCAATTCTGGCTGGCTTTTTTGAAGCAACTCTCGCGCGGGGTCTAGTGCTGGCGTTCTTTCTCACGATGGTGCTGGGATTAAACGAGAGCGTCAGCACGCAATCCATGAGCGTAACGATCCATGCCTTGCGCTCAGTCCCGGTGACCTGGCACTGGCTGGCCACTGCGTTCCGCCGCGAAGTGGCAACCGCAATCCTTCTCGGCGTGGCGTGCGGCTTGATTGTCGGCACCATTGTCTGCATCTGGCGCAATGATCTGCGTGGAGCATTTGTTATCGGCGGCAGCATCGCGCTCTCGCTGGTGACGGCGTGCGCGCTCGGGCTCGGCGTGCCGTCGCTTCTGCACCGGTTTAAGCTTGACCTAAAAATTGCCGCAGGCCCGGTCACACTCGCCTTGGCCGATTTCGTTGCGCTGTTGATTTATTTCACGACTGCGTGGCTGGTTTTCCGATGAGCAACGTGTCGGTAGTTATCCCGGCGCTGAATGAGGAGAAACCGATTGCCGGGGTGGTGCGCGAATGTTTCGCGACTAGCTTGCCTAACGAAGTGATTGTGGTTGATAACGGAAGCACTGATCGCACAGCCGAGCGCGCGCGTGAAGCGGGTGCGCGCGTGATGACGGCGCCCCGCGGCTACGGACGCGCATGCGCAGCCGGCATTCGCGCGCTTTCGCCCGAATGCGATATCGTTGTCTTTCTGGACGGCGACGGCAGCGACGTGCCAGCGTTGATGAATCAGCTTGTCGACCCGATCGCGCGCGGGACGCACGATTTCGTGATCGGGTCGCGCACGCGCGGGCGACGTGAACCGGGCAGCATGAACTTCCAGCAAATTCTGTCTGGGCGCATTGCCGGACTAATTCTGCGACTGCTTTACGGAGTTCGTTACACGGACATGTGCCCGTTTCGCGCTATCCGCCGCGACGCGCTCGCGAAACTCGACATGCGTGAGGAAACTTACGGCTGGAATTTGGAGATGCAGATGAAAGCTGCGCGTGCCGGACTGCGCATTCTCGAGATTCCGCTAAACCATCGCCGGCGCGCGGGCGGCGAATCGAAAGTGTCCGGCACAGTGCGCGGCACATTTGTCGCCGGCGCTCGCATCCTCGCCACATTGGTGCGAGTGGCCCTCGAATAGTTCTATGGACGATCGACGCGGCGAGCGCTGGAAATTCCGGTCTATTCATGTAGCGTTCGCGGATGCTTTCGATGCTCGACCTGGAAAGATTTCGGAACACGCCGCTTATCAGTGAACCGTTTGATTTTTTGATCGTCCCCGAATTTGTAAAGGCCGAAGCGCGCCCTGAGATCGAGAAGGACTATCCTGAAGTTGGCCGACCGGGGAGTTTCCCTTTACGCGAGGTTAGTTATGGGCCCGTGTTTGCGAAGCTGATCAAGGAAATGCGCAGCGAGGAGTTTCGGAAAGCGTTTGAGGGAAAATTCAACGTCGATCTCACCAATCGTCCCGACATGATCACAGTGCGCGGCCGTTGCAGCGAAAAGGACGGCAAAATCCACACCGACTCGGAGACAAAGGTCATCACGATCCTCCTCTACATGAACCCGGCGTGGGAATCTTCCGGCGGCCGGCTCCGGTTGCTTCGCTCTGGAAACAATCTGGATGACGTGATTCTCGAAGTGCCGCCGGCCGAAGGCACGCTGCTGGCGTTTCGTCGCAGCGACAACTCCTGGCACGGTCATAAGCCGTTCTCCGGTCCGCGCCGTGTGATTCAATTCAACTGGGTCACCAGCGAAGCAGTGGTGCTGCGCGAGCAGAACCGTCATCGGTTGTCTGCGTGGGTGAAGAAACTGCGCAGCACGTTCTCAGGCGAGAAACAAGCTGCCTAGCCTGCGAGCTGGAACTCGTATCGGCTAAGAAAGAACAAAACGCCGAACGCTTAACTATCTGAGTTTGACGTTGGACGTTGAGCATTGAGCGTTGGACGTTAGAACGCCTTTCTGCGAGACAGCAATTGAACAGCCAGGTCGAAAACGTACGGACAAAGAACGCGAACGCATCGGGACTGCAATCAGCGGAGTTCTCGCGCATTTTGTTGATCAAACCTTCCGCGCTCGGCGACGTCGTCCATACGATCCCGGTACTTGTGAAGCTACGCGCGCGTTATCCGCGGGCGCGCATTGACTGGTTGATCACTCCTGAGAACGCGGAGGTCGTGTGCCATCATCCGGCGCTGTCGAATGTAGTTCTGTTCGCGCGCCGCGATTTCTCCAAGCGCGGCCGCAGATGGCGCGCTCTCGTAGCGTTTGTCGGTCTACTTAAACAAATCCGTCGAGCAAAATACGATCTTATAATCGACATGCATGGTCAGGTGCGTTCGGCTCTTTTCGCTCTCGTGAGCGGCGCCCGCGTGCGCATCGGATTTGATCGACCAATCAAGCGCGGCCTCACTGTTTCCGCCGAGCACGATCTCAGAAATGTGCCGAGCCATGGCTGGCGCGGTGCGCGCGAAGGCTCATGGATGGCTTACACGCACCGGATTCCGGTTCCGACGCTCGATGTTCACGCAATCGATCGTTACCTCTGGCTCGCGCCGTTGCTTGGCCTCGATGATGATCCGCCAGATCTCACTATTCACCTCTCATCGGAAACTACATTTAAAGTGCACCGATTACTGGAAGAGCACGGTGTGCCCGCGTCCAGGCAGCTTGTCGTGTTGGTGCCCGGCACGATTTGGGAGACCAAGCACTGGACCATTGAAGGATTTGCGGGTGTCGCGCGCGCATTCCTTCAGGATGGATTTGCCGTGGTGCTCGCAGGAACAAAGCGCGACCAGCACCGTTGCGGGCAAATCGCAGCCGCAGCACCCGGTGTATGTGATTTTTCAGGTAAAACCACGCCGGCAGAATTAGCGGCACTTATTCAACGTGCAGTGGTAGCCGTGACGAATGACTCCGGTTCGATGCATGTCGCTGCATCGCTGGGAAAACCGATGGTAAGCGTCTTCGGTCCAACCAATCCCGTTCACATTGGGCCTTACCAACGGCCGGAAGCGGTCGTGCGCGTGGACTTGCCATGTTCGCCGTGCAATTACCGTCGGCTGAGCCAATGCCCGTTTGATCACGCCTGTATGAAACAGGTTACATCGGCAATGGTCGTGGAGCGCGTACGGAACATTCTTTCTTTGGCGGAAAAATGAATTCTTATCGCGGCGTTTGTATCGAACGCCAAACGAACTGAACAGGCGGTTGGCACAAGCGCCTCTACAATTCATAGTCGCCCGAATGAACAGGACAAAGGCAGTCTTCGCTGGTTTGCTAGCCGGATTAGTCGCCGGCATCGTGATGACGGCGGCGATGTTGTTTCTTGCTGCCTTGGGCGTGGCCACACCGCTCGTGATCATCGGTGATAGCCTTTCGGTTTTCATACCGCCGGGTCCGTTCCTCTCGTTGATGGGCAAAGTGGGCGGATACAATCACCTCAAACAACTCGGCGTAGGATCGACAATCGCTGGCCAACTGCTGGTTGCTGCGATTGGCGGCGCAATTTTTGGCTTGCTCGCCCGACGCAACCCCACGCGTGTTCCGGCGATCTGGACAATATCGATCTTTGTCATGTTGCCGATCGTTGCGTTCGCAATCGGGTTGTGGCCGGTTCTCGGCACAAGCTACGTTGGCCTGCCGATCGAGGCCGCGCGCCTCGTCACGTTGGTAGGATTCGCACTGTGCGTTTTTTTCTTCGAGCGAACGCTCGTTGCTGGTTTTCAATTTCTCGCAACGCGAAAAATCGGGAAGCGGGAATATGAATTCACTCCAGCCATCGGCCGGCGTGCGTTTGTCCTTAGCGCAATCGGAGCGGCGGTCGCTGGCGGCGGCTTCGCATTGGCTCGGAAACTTTATCGGACTGCAACGTTCAGCTATGACGGCACGCAATACAAAGGCCGCATCGTTGAGCCGATTACGCCGAACGAATTGTTTTATTGCGTGACGAAGAACGTGGTCGATCCCAAGGTGAATGCCGACCTGTGGCACCTCGAACTGAACGGGCTTGTGCAAAATAGCGGCACATGGCGAATGCAGGATCTCCTCGAGCTTCCAGCGCGCGAACAGCAGACGACGCTTATGTGCATCAGCAATGGCCTGGACGCGGGCTTGATCAGCAATGCGATCTGGAAAGGTATTCCCCTACGCGATTTACTTGAACGAGCTACACCGCTTTCCAACGCCGCGCGAGTCCGCCTCCACGGCGTTGATAATTACACCGATACGATCCCATTGGAGAAGGCGATGGAGGAAACCACTTTACTCGCCTACGACATGAATGGTGTCCGATTACCGCACCGGCACGGCTATCCGTTGCGCGTGATTGTGCCGGGTTACTTCGGGGAAAAACATGTGAAATGGCTTACTCGGATCGAGGTCGCCGACGCGAACGCAAAAGGATTTTACGAGGCACAAGGCTGGGGCCCCGATTTCATTACGCCGACAAGATCAAGAATTGACGTGCCGGATTATGACGCGTCGTTTTCATTAGGCAAACTGAGTGCTCCGATGGAAGTAAAAGGAATCGCCTACGGCGGCGATCGCGGCATTTCGCGAGTGGAACTTAGCCTCGATGGCGGCAAATCTTGGCGCGACGCTGAGATTTATTATTCCGGCGGCAATCTGGCGTGGTCGCTCTGGAAGACAGAATGGATGCCAGATGCAGCAGGTGACTATGTCCTCGTGGTCCGCGCGACCGACGGCGAAGGCGACGTACAGGAATGGGAAGAGGATCGCGGTCCATTTTCCGGTGTAGCGGGCTTGCACGTGATTGTCGTGCATGTGGCGTAGGTGGCTGTTAGCTTCCGACTCCCAAACCGCCGCACGGCCGTCAGTTGCAGCTTCGCACCTTGCGCAATGTGCTAAGTTTCACCGATGGAGAAAGTGATCATCGTCGGAAGCGGCTGCGCCGGATTGACGGCGGCGATTTACGCTGCCCGGGCTAACCTCAGCCCGCTGGTGTTGGAAGGGCGGCAGCCGGGCGGACAACTCTCGACCACCACATTGGTGGAAAATTATCCTGGCTTTCCTGATGGAATCGACGGACCCGAGCTCATCCTTAACATGCACAGGCAGGCCGAAAAATTCGGCGCCCGTTTCTCCTACGCGGAGGTGACCGACTTCGACGGCAGCAACAAGCACGTCCGCATCAAAGCCGATGATGAATGGCTCGACACGCAGGCGCTTATTATCGCCAGCGGAGCGTCAGCTCGGTATCTCGGTTTGGAAGACGAAGAGAAACTGATCGGTCATGGACTAACTTCATGCGCAACGTGCGACGGCGCATTTTACAAGAATGTGCCGGTCTGCGTTATCGGCGGCGGCGACTCTGCCGCGGAGGAATCGTTATTTCTCACCCGGTTTGCTTCGAAGGTGTATCTGATTCATAGACGCGACAAAATGCGGGCGTCGGTGATCATGCAAGAGCGCGTGTTCGCGAACAAGAAGATCGAGCCGATCTGGAACACAGTCGTGACGCAATATATCTCCGACAAGAAAGGGGAGGTGCAGGCCGTGCGGTTGCGCAATGTGAAGACAGGAGAAGAGCGCGAACTAGCGGTGGCCGCCGTTTTTATGGCGATTGGGCATGATCCCAACAGTCAACCATACCGTGGAAAACTCGATATGGATCCGGATGGGTATTTGATCACGAAAAACCTGGTGGAGAGCAAGTATCCCGGAGTGTTCGTAGCGGGTGACGTCGCAGATCGCGTCTACAAGCAGGCGGTGACCGCAGCCGGCTCTGGCTGTGCGGCGGCGATGGACGCGGAGAAATACCTCAGCGAGCTGGAATCGCATGGTTGACGGCCATTTCTGTAGCCGCTTCACTCCGCGAAGCCAGCCGTCGGTCTGTTCAGCATCCGTGCATTGCGTCGCTCACAAGGCGACGACTACAGTGCAACCTTGAAAATTTGTGATCTAACGCAGTTCTACTCGCCAGTCAGCGGCGGGGTGAAACGTTACCTTCACGAAAAGATCGATTACATCGACAAGCACGCGTCGCGCGACGAGCACGTTCTGATTGTGCCGGGCGAGAAGGGAAAGGTGAAGGTAAATGGGCGCTCGCGCGTGTACTCGATTCGTTCGCCTCTTGTCTCGCGGACGGGACAATATCGGGCGCTACTGAATTTGCGCGCGGTGGAGGAAATTTTGGAACAAGAACGGCCGGATCTGATCGAATGTGGCGATCCTTATCAACTCGGCTGGAAAGCTGTGAAAGTGGGGCGTGGGCTGCACACGCCGGTGATCGGATTTTATCATTCGCATTTTCCCGAAGCCTATCTGCGCAACAGCGCAAGACTCCTCGGGAAAATCGCGACCCGGCGGGTGATGAAACTTTCGCGGCATTATGTGCGCAAACTTTACAATCAGCACGCTGCCACGCTGGTCGCGTCAGAGCCGCTCGCGACCGTGCTCCGCGATTGGGGCGTGCGCAACGTCCGGGTCCTCAGCCTCGGCGTTAATACTGACGTTTTTCGTCCCGACGCGGTCGAGAAGGAGGCGACGCGACGCTCGCTTGGTCTCAATTCGGAAAAAAAAGTCCTTCTTTACGTCGGTCGCCTCGCCAAAGAGAAGAACACAACGACGCTGTTTGGGGCGTTCAAAATTCTGCAGCAACGCCGTCCGAATGAGTTCCATTTGGTCGCGATCGGCGATGGACCCGAACGAACTCAACTCAGGAAGCTACAAGCGCGAGCTAAAAACGTCTCGTGGGTTCGTTATTGCGCCGATCCGCGGGAGCTCGCCTGCTACTATCGCGCCGCTGATCTTTTTGTTCATCCCGGTGTCCAGGAAACATTTGGCTTGGCGACGTTAGAGAGTCAGGCGTGCGGGACGCCGGTCGTGGGAATTCGGGGGACCTACCTGGATAACGTCATTTGTCACGATCAGGAGTCGTGGGCATGGGAAAACAGCCCGGACGCGCTGGCGACTGCCATCGAAGAGTGCAGCCCAAAAAAATTGTCCGCTCTTGGCATGGATGCCGCACGCATCGCCCGAAGTTCATATAGCTGGTCGCAAGTGTTTGAGGAACTGTTTTGCATTTATCGCGAGGTTCGCGCAAACTACCGCCGATTTTGATGACGAACGACGAACATAAGCCGTTCCTCATTCGTGGCTATCGCAGATCGGACCGCGAAGCAGTAAGAAAGCTCTGCTGCGACACCGGCTTTCTTGGCGACCCGATTGATCCGGTGTACGAAGATCGAGAATTGTTCGCGGATTTTCTCACGACCTATTACACCGATCACGAGCCCGAATCCTGTTTTCTTCTGGAGGTGGACGGCGAAATTCGTGGTTATCTGCTCGGCTCACGCAAGCCTTTTCAAAACCAGCTCTATGCGCTTTATCAAAACGTTTGGCTCTTTTTCCGCGCGCTAACGCGCTACTTTCGTTACAACAAACGCTCGCGCCGCTTTATCCGTTGGCTTCTTGTGCATGGGTGGCGCGAAGTGCCCGCAGCGCCGCGGCGTATGCCACATTTTCATGTCAATCTGTTGCCGGACGCCCGCAAAGTCTCGACGACGCGCGCTCTAATGAGCGCCTATTTGAGTTATCTATATCGTTCCGGCGAAAAACGTGTTTACGGCCAGATCATCACATTCGAGAGCCGGCGCGGAGAGAAAATGTTCGAGCGCTACGGGTTCAAGGTCCTGAATCGGGCCGAGATCACAAAGTACAAAGCGTTTTACCCGGAGTCGGTTTATCTCAGCACCGTAATCAAGAACCTGGAAACTGCAGGGCCTCTTTCCGCTTACTCGCGTATCCGCGAGTAGCTGGAGAAACGTTTCTACACCGTAAACGCGCCTGCAAAAAAGCTCCTTGTTTATAGCTTTCTGACGCTTCTGTTGTAGCGTTACAGCTCTTATAATTTTTTTGTTCTGATTTTCTTTCGCCGGCATAGCTCAGCTGGTAGAGCAGCTGATTTGTAATTACGAAAACGGGTGTTTGCGGGCGTTAGCTGTCTTTGACTTTGTCTTGTAAATCAGCGGCTTATGACGATTCAGCCTTAGCCGTTATTAGCTCTGATTTGCTGGTTTTTGAGCCCAGGGGATACAATGAGGGGATACAATCTCGTCGCATGATCGCGTCCAGCCGACGCTTAGCTTTTCGTAGGCCTCGTTGCTAACACAGATTCTAACATACGGACGTCGCCACTCGGCCTCGTTTGAGTCCGGAATTTCGCGGAACCTTTGGTTTATTTGACGTGCCGACAATGTGATTAACGCCATCATCAACAATAATAATGTGATCCGGTGGGGCAGCCTTTCGCGGATAAGTTGGCCTTAGCACCACGAATGCGTTTGACGCGAAGAACAGCAACCAGAGCACCAGCGCGATAACGACTGCACTATTTGTTTTCATGTCCGAAGGCTACGGACGCCGTCATGCGGTTGCCACGGCGCGTGCGTGGGATTTTGCGATGCCGCCGAAGAACGGATCGCGATTGCCTCTTTTGGACACGTTGACCAACGAATCGACGAGGCGTTACCGTGTTTTAATTATACGAACGCGATTTCTGAGACTGCTCACGTCGCGGATATGAGTAATGAATTGACAATCCGATGGAGCGGAAAAGCAGTTTATTTTGCAAACGATTCAACAGTCTCGAGAATGGAATCAGATCTTTGCTGTTGATCGTCAGCGCCAGTCTGGTCTCGCCGCCTCATCTTCAATCATCTTCTTAAAGTTTTGGAGGTAAATGCCGACACGGCGCGAGACGGCGCCACCGAAGCTCGAGGTCAGCTTCAAGGTCACGCATGTGCTCTGGTCAGAAAGCGGCACGAAAGAAACGACTCCCGCAGCGAAATGATCAGGAACGCGGGGGTCGGCCAGAGTACGCCATGCGAGCCTCCGTTCCGGAACGCGCAGGATCATCTCGAGCGTCGTCTCATATTCTTTTCTGTTCAACCCCAGCGACGCAACAAAATGATTCGCGTCCAATTTTCGCGCGCGTTTGATTGCGGTGATGAATTTTGGATAATCCTCGAACGCCAGCCAGCGCTTATAGACGGCACCAATTGGCGCGTTGACCATAATTGATCCCTCCGCGGCGTCTGTTGTCCGCGGTCTGGTCCCGTTCTTTGACATTGGTTCGTTAGGCGTAGAACCGCCCGTATTCGTGTTTTGAAAACGTGCGGCGCCATCCGTCGGTAAAATTGAAGTCGGACATGTTGAGCATGAGCATGGGATCGTGGCTGATCGGCCGTCGTCGAAAAAAGCGCCGCAGCCTGCTCCTGAAATTGTTTTCACGTTGTTTTGCTTTCATGATGATTCCTTACTTGTTTAACGCTAACAGGCAGGGGCCCGG